>WNFT01001046.1_pt1 | contig 23469 bp, 16 predicted proteins | sample 5400191 | NCBI WGS metagenome assembly WNFT01 (sample SAMN13153359, study PRJNA577476) | soil metagenome | isolation source: 80 cm saprolite under Madrone tree | place: USA:California | collected 2016-06-14 | reverse complement strand
ACTTAGTCCGAGCGGGCCGCAGCCGACCACGGCCACAGTTGACGCGGGCTCAATGACCGCCAAGCCTTGCGACGTTGTCGCTCCAAGGCCGGCAACGCTCACGCAACTGCAGACCATCCCGAGCTCGACCGCATCGGCTTTTGTGAAGATCGGCACCACCCATTCCTCGGTAGTCACCATCAACTCGGCCAGCCCGCCGATGTGGGAATTTTCAAATACCGGCGTGCCGTCGCTCATGTCCGCGATCGGCGTCAGGTCATCGGCGCCAATCGCGCTGAGGAACTGGCACATGTCGGAGCGGCCTCTCAAACACGGGTAGCATGACCCGCACTGCGGTGTGCCCGAGACGCATACCCTGTCGCCTGTGCGAACGCGTCGCACCTCCGGGCCCACGGCTTCGACGATCCCGATTCCGCCGTGGCCCTGGATTACCGCGATGTCGTTCATCCGGCGAGTGCCCGGAGGGGGCGCCAGTGCCGAGGCCGCGGGAGTGGCCGCGCCGCTGTTTGGCTGGAACCCAAGCACCGCGCCCACGTTGGAATAGCAAAGGTTCGTGGCTTCCGTTCGAACCACAACCTGCCTGCCGCTGATCGGACGCAGCGTGATTTCCTGCAGCGTGGTTCTCCCACGGCCGTCGCCGCGGGAGATCCATGCCTTGAACCTTCGGCGCGTGACGACGGCAGGAGCCTGGGCTGACTGAGCGACCGTTCGTGGCGAAGTCAACAGGCCGGCCGCGCCGGCGGCAGCGGTTGCGGCCCCCTTCTTGAGGAGTCCGCGGCGCGTCAAACCGCTTTTCTTCATGCTCATGGCGTCATCCTTTGGCGACATCATAACATCCGTCAGCCCATAATTCTGTGCCGCCCCATGCGACCAATGCTATAACTACGCTTGGTATTCCTTAAAATTGCTGATTGATGAGGAGCGGCATGCGCGACAAGGGCAAACAGATCGTCTTTGTGGTGGCGTTCTCGATGGCGTCGCTGATGGCTGCCGGGGCTACTGCTGGGAGTGGCGATCTGGTCGAGGCGGCTCGAAACCAGGACCAGGAGCAGGTTCGCACCCTGCTGAATCAACGCGCCGACGTCAATGCGCGGTCGGGTGATGGTTCCACGGCGCTCCTCTGGGCCGCTCACTGGAACGCTCTCGAGACAGCCGCCCTCCTGATTCGCGCCGGGGCGGACGCGAACGCGGCGAACGACTTTCGCATGACGCCGCTGTCCCAGGCATGCACCAACGGCAACGCGGCATTCGTCGATCTGCTCCTGAAGGCCGGGGCCAATCCAAATACGCCCGTCGCCACTGGCGTGCCCCCGCTCATGACCTGCGCCCGGACCGGCAACGCGGACGCTGTCGAGATGTTGCTTGCTCGTGGCGCCGACGTGAATGCGAAGGAACCGGCTCAGAACCAGACGGCGTTGATGTGGGCCGCGGCGGAACATCACCCCGGCGTGGTTGGAATGCTCATCGAGGCAAAGGCCGACCTACAGGCCCGCACGAAAAGCGGATTCACCGCCCTGCACTTTGCCGCTCGCGAGGGCGACGTCGAGAGCGCCCGTCAGTTGTTGGCCGCGGGCGTGAACATCGATATTCGGTCGCAGCCGGACGTCTCTCTGAATGGAGCGCGCGGAGGACAAGCTCCCGTGCCAGCGGTCGCCACGGGGGGAGGTGTCCAGGCCCTGCGTGGAGGTCGCGCCAATTCCGCGACCGCATCTGAGGGCGGCACCCCGTTGCTCGTGGCCACCATGAGAGCACAAGTGCCGCTTGCGCTCTTCCTTTTAGAGCATGGGGCGGATCCCAATATCGGCGACGCCGGCTTGACGCCGCTCCATTGGGCGGCGACGACCTGGGAAGGCGGGACTGCAAATCCGGTGTACGGCTTCGACGATCCGATGGCCGGCATTCCGGATCGACCGGCCAAGCTGCAGCTCGTGAGAGCCCTTCTGGCTCATGGCGCAAATCCGAACGCGCGCATGACGCGGCCCACGCCGGGATTCGCCGGCGGCTACACCGACGCCGTCGGCGCAACGCCCGTTCTGCTCGCCAGCGCGGTCGACGACGTTGAGATGATGCGGCTCCTGTTGGAAGGCGGCGCCGATCCGAAACTGATGACGAACACCAACACAACGGCGGTGATGGCGGCGTCAGCCCTGAATCGTTTGGTCGGCGAAAGTCCGGTCACCGAGCAGCAGGCGATCGAGGCCGTCAAGTTTCTGCTGGACGTGGGCGTGGCGGCCGGCGGGGTTACCACCTTCAATGAGAACGCCCTGTTCGGCCCGGCGTACCGCGGATGGAATACCCTGCTCGAGTTGTTGATAGAGAAGGGAGCGGATGTGAACGTCGTGAGTAAGGCAGGCGTCACGCCGTGGCTCGCCGCGTCCGGCTTCGGCGACCGGCTGGGCGGTGTTCTCTACAACAAAGCGGGCGCCGACATACTGGCCAAACACGGGGCGGACCCAACGCTCGGACGTCCCTGTCAGGCGCAGAACAAGTGCCGGTGAGGACTGTAGCGGCGGTCTATGACCGCCGGCGATTTCACAAGTTGCTGTATGTGCTTCAAATGTAGTCGCGGGCTTTAGCCCGCGTTCCCTGGCGGTTCGCGAAAACTCAACTAACGCGGGCTGAAGCCCGCGACTACATCGGAGGCACCCGCAATTCATGCGCTTCTATGACTGCCGGATCGTCGGCGGTCATAGACCGCCGCTACAGTGAGGAACGATGATGCAGTTCAGGCGAAAAACATTGATCGCGTCTCTCGTACTTTTGTGGTCCGTCGAGGCGAGCGCGCAGACCACTCCCGCAACTCCGGCGCGTGAGTTTGTCACCAACTACTGCGTCACCTGTCACAACGACCGATTGAAGACCGGCAACCTCACGCTCGAGAGCGCTGATGCGAACCAGGTTTTCAACGCAGCGCAAACCTGGGAAAAAGTCATCGTGAAGCTGCGAAGCCGGTCGATGCCGCCTCCCGGCATTCGGCGCCCGGACAACGCTGCGTATGACACTGCAGCGGCGTGGCTGGAGACGGAACTGGACCGTGCGGCCGCGGCTCATCCGAATCCGGGCCGGCCGGCGGACCTCCATCGGCTCAATCGCACCGAATATGCCAATGCAGTTCGCGACCTGATTGGTGTCGAGGTGGACGCCCCGTCCATGCTGCCTCCGGACGAGCAAGCCCACGGCTTTGACACCAATGCCGATGCGCTCCTGATTGCGCCGGCGCTGCTCGATCGTTACCTGAACGCGGCGGCCAAGATCGCGCGTCTCGCCATCGGCGATCCGACGATCCGGCCGGGATTCGAGCGCTACACAACAGTCAAGGGCAATGCGAATGAGCAGACCGGGCTATGGCAAACGGACCGGTTGGGCGAAGATTTTTCTTTGGGCTCGCGGGGCGGGATCGCGGCGCGCCACTATTTCCCAGTGGATGGTGAGTACATCTTCAGGGTTCGGTTACAGCGAACCTTTCAAGACGTGATCCGTGGCCTGAACGAGCAGAGCCAGATCGAAATTCGCGTCGATGGTGTACGAGTCGGGCAGTTCACGCTCGGCGGCGGAGCGGAGTTGGCAGCCCAGGCGGCGGCAGACTACCGCGAGGTGAAGGCGGGAGACATGACCAATGCGGATGACGCATTGCAAGTGCGTGTCCCTTTGAAGGCGGGCCTGCGGACGGTCGTCGCCACCCTTCTCAAGTCCAACGATGTCCAGCCTGAGGGGCTGGGACCGGCGCGCATTCCGATCTGGAGCCGTGAAGGAGACGTTCCGACGGCCTCAGCCGCCATCTCGTCGCTGCTGATCGGGGGGCCGTACAATGCCCAGGTGCCGCAGGATTCGCCGAGCCGGCGCCTCGTCTTCGTGTGCCGTCCCGCCAGCAGCGTGGAAGAGAACGCATGCGCGACGAAGATTTTGTCGACATTGGCCCGGCGTGCGTATCGCCGGGCATCGACCGAAGAGGATGTTCGGGTGCTGCTCGGTTTCTATAAGACCGCCCGAGCCGGCGGGAACTTCGATGCGGGCATTCGCGCCGCGCTCGAGCGCGTTCTCGTCAGTCCTGATTTTCTGTTCCGAATAGAGACCGAGCCCGCCAACATTCCTCCGGGCACGGTCTATCGCCTCTCCGACGTCGAACTCGCCTCACGCTTGTCGTTCTTCCTGTGGAGCAGCATTCCGGACGACCAGCTGCTCGACCTGGCGATCCGCGGGAGACTTCGGGATGCAAGTGTCCTCGATCAGCAGGTGCGGCGCATGCTCGCGGATCCGCGCGCGCGAACATCGCTGGTGGAGAACTTTTTCGAACAGTGGCTGCAGATCCGCAATGTGTGGCTGCTCACGCCGGATGCGAACCAGCATTTCCCGTGGTTTGACGACAACCTGCGGATAGCCTTCGTAAGGGAGATGAAGCTGTTCTTCGACGCTCAGCTGAAGGAGGACCGGAGCATCGTGGATCTGCTGACGGCGAAGGACACGTTCCTCAACGAACAGCTGGCCCGCCACTACGGAATTGCGGGCGTCTATGGAACCCACTTCCGCCGGGTGACGCTGGCCGATGAGAACCGCTGGGGGTTGCTGGGCAAGGCGGCGGTTCTGTCCGTGACCTCGTACACGACCCGCACGTCGCCGACAATCCGCGGAAAGTGGCTGCTCGAAAACATTCTCGCCGCGCCCGTGCCGCCTCCACCTCCCAATGTGCCAGCTCTGGAGGCGAGCAACACGGGGACGAAACCCCTGTCGGTGCGCGAGATGCTGGAGATGCACCGCCAGAATCCCGTGTGCGCGAGCTGTCATGCGCGCATGGACCCGCTGGGTTTCAGCCTCGAGAATTTCGATGCCATTGGTCAATGGCGCACAACCGACGCGGGCGCGCGCATCGACGCCTCCGGTGTGCTGCTGGACGGAACCAGGGTGGAAGGGCCCGCGGCTCTGCGCCGGGCGTTGGTGGCGCAGAAAGAGCAGTTCGTGAGGGCGGTGACGGGAAAGCTGGCAACGTATGCCCTGGGCCGGGAGATCGAGTATTTCGACGCGCCGGCGATCCGGGGGATCGTGCGAGCCGCCGCCGCTGATAACTACCGCTGGTCGTCGGCGATTCTGGCTATTGTGAAGAGCGCACCATTTCAGATGAGGATGAGCGGAGCGAATGCAAGCCCGACGCGAAGCGCAAGTGCGATAGCGCGCAGCCTCAAGAGAAGCAGCAGCCACTAAGAGGAGGTCGAGTTCATGATCGTGACAAAGAAAGCCATCTCGCGCCGGACCGTGCTTCGCGGGATCGGCACGGCGGTCGCTTTGCCCTTGCTGGACGCAATGGTTCCGGCGCTAACGGCCGCCGCGCAAACGCCGGCGAAAGCGGTGCGCCGCCTCGGCGTCGTCTACCATCCGAACGGCATCATCTATGATAAGTGGCTGCCCAGGGGCGCCGGCGCCGGGTTTGAGTTCTCGCCCGTGCTCTCGCCGCTGGAGCCTTTCCGCGAGAAGCTGGTCGTCGTCACGGGCCTCTACAGCGATCAGGCCGAGGCGCTGGGCGACGGCGGCGGAGACCACTCACGCGCATCAGGGACGTACCTGACCGGCGTTCACGTGAAGCGGTCGGATACCATCGTCGAAAACGGAATCTCGATGGACCAGATCGCCGCGAAGGCGTTCGAGCGCGAAACCCAGCTCTCCTCGCTGCAGCTGACAGTGGACGATGCCAGCCTGGTAGGGGCCTGCGATGTGGGCTACAGCTGCGCCTACAGCAGCACGATTTCGTGGCTCACGCCGACGCTGCCGCTAATGGCGGAGAATAACCCGCGCGTGGTCTTCGAGCGGCTATTCGGCTCGAGCGATAGCACGGATGCGCGCGTGCGTGCGTCACGTCTGCAGCAGGACCGGAGCATTCTCGATTCGGTCACCGACCGCGTGAAGGAGCTGCAGCGGAGACTCGGTCCGGGCGACAACCGGAAAGTGAACGACTACCTCGCATCACTCCGGGACGTGGAACGACGGATCCAGAAGGCTGAGGAACAAAGCAGCAAAGAGGCGCCAGAGGTGGAGCGGCCTGCGGGCATTCCTGATGGGTTCGAGCCGCACGTCGCGCTTCTCTACGACCTGCAGTTGCTGGCCTTCCAGTCCGACCTGACACGGGTAACGACCTTTATGTATGGCCGCGAACAGAATGGGCGGCCCTACCCGCAGATCGGTATCCCCGAGCCTCATCATCCACTGACCCATCACCAGAACGATCCGGTGAAGATGGAAAAGTGCGCCAGGATCCAGACCTATCACGTCAAGCTTTTCGCCGGTTACGTGGAGAAACTGCGATCGACGCCGGATGGTGACGGGTCGCTGCTCGACCACGTGATCCTTCTGTATGGAGGCGGCATCAGCCACAGCGATCGTCACACCCACGGCCCCCTGCCGACGCTGGTGCTGGGCGGAGGCGCGGGAACCATCAAGGGCGGCCGTCACCTTGTCTATCCCGACCACACGCCGCTGACGAACCTGCAGCTGACGCTGCTCCGCAACCTGGGCGTCCCGACCGAGAAGTTCGGCGACAGCACTGGACAACTCAAGGAACTCTCCGGGCTATCCTCAGCGTAGGCGTGCAAACCGGAGTACGATCATGTTTCGAGCCATAGAGTTTGTTATCGCATTCCTTTTGCCCCAGCTTGCTCTGGCGCATCACGGTGGAACAGAGTACGCCCTCAACCAGACGGTCGAGTTCAAGGCCAGGCTTACGCGTGTCGATTTGATCAATCCACACTCGTGGCTTTACTTCGATGTCACCGACGACGACGGGAAGGTCAGCCATCATCGGTGTGAAATGCGGTCGATGCACGTTCTGCGGCGCTCCGGCTGGACGGCAGACCTGTTGCCGGTTGGCCAGCAGATCACCATCGAGGCGTCACCTAACAGGACAGATCCCAACTCGTCCTACCTGCAAACGATCCTGTTTGCCGACGGAACACGTATGGACCGCTATGGCCAATACGTGAAGGCGCCGAAAGGCGGACTGCAGGAGGTCAGAGGGCCGATCGTTCGTCCGAACACCAACCGGCCGCCGCGGCGTCCAACCGGCGAGCCCAATATCGCAGGGGAGTGGGCGCCCGAACAGGTCGTTATGGTGGACCCGCGTGGCACCGGCGGCGGGCTGGTGCCGCTCACCCAGGTGAGTCAATACAAGCCCGGCCAGCGTCCCACGAACACCGGCGGCGCCCGCAGAGGCGGTGGCGCTGGGCCGAGGCTCTATGGCGGGACCGAGTTGACGGAACTCGGAGAGAAGGCCGCCGCTGACTTCAAGCGCGACGATAATCCGCGCTTCCATTGCCAGGCGACCAGCATCGTCTTCGACTGGACGTTCGACGGGCCAATCAACAGAATCACACAGAATAAAGATACGATCGTCCTGGAGTACGGGCAGTTCGGATTGAAACGGACGATTTACACAAACTTGAAGGAACATCCGCAGAACATCAAACAAAGCCGCCCCGGACACTCCATTGGACACTGGGAAGGCGACACGCTGGTCGTCGATACGGTGGGATTCCTGCCGGGCTTTTTGAATACGCCGGTGCGCAGTAGTGACAAGCTGCACGTCGTCGAACGGTTTTCACTGGATCCGAACAAGATGGCGCTGACGCGCAGCTATGTTGCCGAGGATCCCGTGTACTTGAAGGGCCAATACACGGGATCCGATACAGTCCTTGTCGCTGATGCTCCATATAATCCAGGTAAGTGCCAGGAATTGAACTTCATCGACTATTCGAAACAACAAAAGCGGTAAACGTAATTCGGGGACAGACGCATAAATCACCCAATTAGCATTCAACTTACGTTGTTTGCTAATTGGGTGATTTATGCGTCTGTCCCCGAATTACGTTTGTGGTTCTGAAGAACCAACGCAATCGCTTGCTCCAGCCGCTCGGCGGCTGTGATGTTTTTGCGCGCCACAGGCCACGTGAACCTTTGACTTGGCCGATTTTTCTTCAATAATGGAACCTTCCACGGAGGCACCATGAAGAAAACCCTGGGAGTGATACTCCTGACTTGGGTGACGGCCGCGCCGTTTCAGGACCGGCAGACCCAACAGGTCTTTAGCGGCAGACTCTCCGACAGCATGTGCGGCGCTTCTCATCAGATGAAGGCGGCGGGCAAAATGTCGGAGCGCGAGTGCCTGTTCGAATGCATCAAGGCGCTGGCCCAGTACGTCCTCGTGGACGACAAACAGCAAGTCATCGCCATTGCCAATCAGGACCTGGGTGGCCTTCCGCTATATGCCGGCCGGCCGGTGAGGATCACGGGGGAATTGAAAGATGGCGCGATCGTGGCGGCGAAGATCGAAGCGATTCCGGCCCACCTTCATCTCGGCCACGTCATGACGAACTGGCGGGACACGCCGGCCAACGTCGGGTTTCTCATCGCGGCGATTTCGGATGGACGGGTCGCGGCGGTTCACGCAGACCTGGCCGCAAAAAGCGCGGACGACCTGGAGGCGATGAAGCTTCACGCGGGTCACGTCCTGAATGCACTCGACTCGAGCGTCGAACCGAAAGGTCCCGGATCCGGCTACGGTGTCCGAAAGGCAGCGACGGGCGCTCTGCAACATCTCGAATTTGCCGTGCAGGCGGAAGGCGTGACGGCCAATATCAAGACCCACGCGGCGCAGGTGTCCGCGTCGCTGAATAACGTGCTGCAATGGACGGATCAGGCGGTTAACCTTGCACAGAAAATCCGCACGGCAACCACTGCCGCCCAGGCGGCGGCATCGGTGAACGACCTCGCCACGTTGACGAAGAACATCAGTGAGCGCGGCTTGCAGCAGGCCAAGACTGAAATGGATTTGATCATGAAGGGCGAAGGTCTGCAGAACGCTCCGAGATGAGGTGAAAGCACGCGGGCTTTAGCCCGCGTGCAAACTGTTGACTTTGCGCGTATTTAGTACAAATCTGGAAGTATTAATGGCACGACGGTCATCATTATTATTTGTTCTCATCCTTTGTCCGGAGCAAGCCATTCAGCATGGGTATCGTCAAGGAGTCTAACCAATGATTATTACGAAAAAGGTCATCTCCCGGCGCGCGGTATTGCGCGGCATGGGCGCAGCGCTGGCATTGCCGCTGTTGGACGGGATGGTGCCCGTGCTATCCGCACAGGGTAAGACACAGGCAAAGCCGGTAAACCGCCTGGGCGTGATGTATGTGCCGAATGGCATGATCATGAATAAATGGACGCCTCTTCTTGACGGCACTGCGTTCGAATTGTCGCCCACGCTGAGTTCGCTTGCGCCTTATCGTGATCAGCTTCGGGTGTTGAGCAATCTGGCCTGTGTGCCCACTCCCGGACGGCCGGGCGGCGCCCATGCCAAAGCGAGCACTCGGTTCCTGACCGACATATCGCCGCCAACGAGCGAAACCTGGCTCGATGCCGGCATTTCGATGGATCAGATCCTGGCGCGGGAAACAGGCAAGCGCACCCAGCTCGCCTCGCTCGAGCTCGCAATCGAGAATGGCGAGACCGCCGGCGCCTGTGACGTCGGTTTTGCGTGTCCTTATACCAACACCATTTCCTGGAAAAGTGCCAATACGCCGCTCGTCACTCAGAATAATCCGCGCGCGGTGTTCGAGCGGCTGTTCGGCGACGCCGGGAGCACGGATCCGAAAACGCGCCTGACACGCATCCGCCAGCAGCGCAGCGTGCTCGATTCGTTGACTAAGGAAGTCGCATCGCTGCAGGGATCGCTCGGGCCGGGCGACAGGCTCAAGCTCACCGAGTATCTCGAGTCGATCCGTGACGTGGAACGTCGCATCCAGTTGGCTGAGGAGCAGAACGATCAGAATCTGCCCATAGTCGACCATCCGGCAGGCATTCCCGCCAGCTACGACGAGCATGTGAAGTTGATGTGTGACCTGCAGGTGCTCGCCTACCAGTGCGATCTGACACGCGTCATCACCTTGATGCTGGGCCGTGAGTTCAGCGGTGTGACATACCCGCAGGTGGGCGTGCCCGACGCGCACCACCCAATTACGCACCACGCCGGCGAGGCCGAAAAAATCGCGAAGGTGGAAAAGATCAACGCCTATCACGTGACGCAGTTTGCTTATTTGCTGAACAAGATGCGATCGACTTCCGACGGCGACGGGACGCTGCTGGACCATGCCACGTTGATATATGGAACCGGCATGGGTGAGTGCAACGCTCACGATCCGCGGAACATCCCGCTGCTGCTTGCAGGCGGCGGCGCCGGCACGCTCAAAGGCGGACGTCATATTCGTTATCCGAAGGAAACACCTCTGGCGAACCTCCACCTGACGCTGCTCGAGAACTTCGGTGTCAAGTGGGACCGCATCGGGGACAGCACGGGACGCCTTTCCATCACCGGCTGAGCGCTGTCGAGTAAAGTGAGCGACGAGAAGCATAGCGAGGACGGCAAGAAGAAGCTCTGGACGTTGCGGGCGGCAAACCTGCTTGGTATGTCGGAGAGTGTCGTGCTCGTCCTGATCGGCCTGGCGCTCGTGCTGGTCGCTGTGCTGCTGCTTTATTCGAGCATGTACGACCTCAGCGAAGCCGCTCGCCGCGGGCCGCTCGAAATCGAGCATAAATCGGTCGAGATCCTGAACACGGTGCTCCTGGTGATGATGACCATGGAGATCGTGTACACCGTAGCGATCTCGCTCCAGTCGCACACACTCAACGTTGAGCCGTTCCTCCTCATTGGCGTGATCGCCGGCATCCGGCGGATGCTCGTGATCACCGCGACCTCCACCGAGCAGGAGGTGCACCCCGAGGTTTTCCATAACATGCTGGTCGAGCTTGGGCTCCTCGCCGCCACGGTCGTCGCGCTTTCCGCTGCGATCTGGATCCTCCGCTACAGCGCGCACAAATACGTGAAGACGCAACAGGTCGAAAGCGACTAGCAGGATTCGCGATTTCCGCAGCCTGCCAGACGCCACGCATGGGTTACACTTCGGACCATGCCCCGTACAGTGTGCGCAACGCGGTATGTAACACCGCTCCGGGAGGGCGGATCACTGCCGGCTATTATCGAAGCGGACGATCTCGGTCTGTACGTCCTCAAGTTCCGAGGTGCGGGACAAGGTGCGCTTGCGTTAGTCGCTGAACTGATCGCCGGCGAAATCGGACGCGCTGCCGGTCTCAAGGTGCCTGAACTTGTCTTCGTCACGGTTGATGACGCCCTTGGAAGAAACGAACCCGATGAAGAAATCCGCGATCTCCTTCGCGCCAGCGTCGGTTTGAACCTCGCGCTCGACTATCTTCCTGGCTCTGTCATGTTCGATCCCGCCGCTCGAGATACCGCTGACCCGTGGATCGCTTCGCAGGTCGTGTGGTTCGACGCGTTCGTCACAAATGTGGATCGCACGGCGAAGAACCCGAACCTGCTCTACTGGCACAAGACGCTCTACCTGATCGATCATGGCGCGGCGCTGTACTTCCACCACGACTGGAGAAATGCCGAACAGTTCGTCGAGTCCGTGTTCCCGCCGATCCGTCATCATGTTCTTTTACCCTGGGCCGATGCCATCGAAGAGGCCGGATCGGACTTGTGCAAGAGGCTCAATCCGGCGGTCTTTGCAGAGATCCTCGATCAGACGCCAGACGCCTGGCTACCGGCTCAGAAGCGCCCAATGTATGTCGATCTTCTGACCCGCCGTTTAAGCGGTTCGTCCAACTTCGTTCAGGAGGCCACTCGTGCCCGAGCAAAGCTCGTTTGACTATGCTGTGCTGCGGGTTGTCCCGCGGGTCGAACGTGAGGAGTTCGTCAATGCCGGCGTCATCGTCTTCTGTCCGGAACGGCAGTTTCTCGAAGCTCGCATTCACGTTGATGAATCGCGTTTGAAAGCGGTCTGGCCGGAGATCGATATTCCACTTGTGCGCGAACATCTGGAAGCCTTTCCCAAGATCTGCGCGGGAGAAGCGGCCGCCGGACCGATCGCCAGACTTACCCAACGCGAACGTTTTCACTGGCTGGTCGCGCCGCGAAGCACCATCATCCAGGTCTCGCCCGTCCACACAGGTTTGTGCGAAAGTCCGGAGCAGGTTCTCGAAAATGTCTTTCGCCGGTTGCTTCTATAGCGCCGTGAAATTCGCGAAAACCGCTTGACGACACTTCCGGCCGCCATTAGCATCCGCTGTAGATCCCGGCGAGTCCTTACGTGCCGAATAGTAACGTCTCCTTCTCCAAAGTTCAGCTAGCCCGCAGTTTTACTTTCACTGGCCGGTACTAATCCGGACAACGGTAATCCGATTTGCCGCCGTCCAACTTCTTATGGAGATGCAAGGATTCAGAGCATTCTGGAGGAAGCATTATGAGTATTCAATTTAACCGTCAGCGCCCGCGACCATGGATAGTCCTCTTTGCGCTGGCGATTTTCAGTCTTCCACTCACATTGGCGGCCCTGCAACACCAACCGCCCCCGCCAGTAACCGACTCCACTGTCGATCAGCCCGATGTAAATGTTAAAGGTCAGTTGCCCGCGGAGTCCACGAAGGGAGAAATTCAGGAAAACCGTCAGAAGCCGGGCACCAGCGAGCGCAACGAAACCATTCCGTGCGGCACAACACCGGCAGAAGAAGCCACGGGACCAGACCGGACCGAAGTGGTTTATCGTCTCGACGAGATGTTCGATCATCCGGATGGTTATGTCGGAAAGACCATAACGGTGGACGGGAAGATGCACAGGCAGTTTACCGATAGAGTATTTACGATTGAAGATGAGGGTTTCTTCCGTGACCGCGACATGCTCGTGATCACCGTGGTTCCGATGTCTGAATCTGTAGTTCCGCTACAAGGCTCATTTGATCAAGGAAAACACGTTCGTGTCACAGGTGTTTTGCGCCCTTACGATCGGGGAAAACTGGAATGCCTGTACGGACCTCTTCATCTCGAGTCCCGTGAGGGCCATTCCTTCACCAAGAATCCGGTGCTGATTATTGGTCACAAAGAGCCCCCGACACCAATAGCTGCCGTGGTGCAACCCCCACTGATCGTGGAATCACCACCAGTCGCGGAGCCGCCGGCAATTAAGCGTGAGAAACCGGCACCTGCGCCAGAAGAAGCGGCTCAACCCGCGGCTCCAAAGGAAGCGCCGGCTGCAACTCCGGCCCCCGCGGCTCCCGAATCGCTTCCCAAGACCGCCGGCAATCTACCGCTGGTTGGCCTGGCTGGAGCCTTATTTCTATTCGCAGCTTGTTGTGTTCGTTTCTATACGTCCACAATTCGCGGTAAGTAAAAATTAGCCGGGGATTACGCCCGTTGCGCCCGATGCGCGTAATCGGCGTAATCCGCGGCTGATATAGATACATCCGATCAAAAATTCAGACGAGCACCCAGTGTAAATCTTCGGCTCCCCTGCGCATCGGTGAAGCGTCCGAAGTCGGGTGAACTGATGCTCAAATTGATGAGATACGGGTTGTTCTGTGTATCTCGATTCGTGTTGAAGCCGAAATTCGGAGTGTTCAACACGTTGATGGCATCAACCCGGAATTCGAACTCCTTGGTTTCCGTTATCCTCACGCGCTTGACGAGGTTCGCATCGAACCCCAGACGTGACGGCCCTTCGAGCCACATCAAGCCAAGACTGCCCACTTGGCCGGGAGTGGGATTCACCAGAAGAAGGTGGCCCTGCGAATCGGTGATCGCCTTGTTACTGAATTGACCGCTGAGTCCGTTCAGCGACGTGACACCTGCCGCTGATGGATCCGTGATTTGCTGCAGACCTGGGAAGTAAGTGACGGCGTTGGGGAGCTTCGTAACCTTCCCGATGTTCTTTGGAAAATCTCCCACAATAGTTGGAGTGTTAAACGGAAGAGCAGGAGTGCCTGTGGTGAGCTGAGTGATCGTTGAGACAGGCGCCGTGATCGTCAGAGGCACTCCGGAACTCCAACTGAAGATTCCTCCGAACTGCCAGCGCTCGACGAACCGCTGCACGATTCCCGGAGCATTTCCAAGAAGTCTCCGTCCGGGTCCGAACGGCAACTCGTACGTTCCGTTGCTGGTGAAGTTGTGAGTGCGATGGTAATTGAGCAGCGTCTTGTCCAACGCGCGGTTTCTGGGATCCCGGGAGTTCAGCACTTCGTCACCATCGCTCGCGCCCAGAGTGCGGCTCCAGGTGTACGATGTCTGACTCGTGAAGCCGCGCGACAGCCGTTTCGTCAATTGCGCTTGCAAGGCGTGGTACGTGGAATTACTCAAATTCCCATGCAGCGTCACGGTATTGAACTGCGGATTGGGCACAAAGAAATTTTCGGGAAACATCCCGCTGTTTCGAACGAAACCGCCACCCTTGCCCGTGATGCTCGTGTTGCGGTTCAGGAAGTCCGCGAGCTGACCGACGTTGCCGTTGGCAATAAATCCTCGAGTCGAAGTGTATGCGCGCAGCGCCGCTGATCCGGTCACCGTCGTCCCGTTCACCACGCCGGCTCCAGGAATGTTGAGTCCTCTCAGCATGTCGTCGAACAGCTTTGCATTACCGCCGGCCCGCGTCGTGTTGAACGCATCGAGAAATCCGTTGTTGAAAATGTCCACCGCGCTGAGCGGAACACCGTTCCAAAGCCTCGTGGACTTGGTCCCCACATAGCCGACACTGAGCGTAAGATCTCGCGAAAGCTCCCGCTGAAGCTCCAGGTTGAAGTTTTGAGTGTATGGCGCCACCCGATTTGGGACAGCCGCGGCGATGGCATCAGCACGCGGCCCATCCAGCGGCACGGCCTGAAGCGGAGCAAATTGATGCGGTATCGGCAGCGCCATGTTCGCGAGCGAGAGATAACCCGGCTGCGTGTAGGTGATCCCGCCGGTCTGGGAACCCTCGAAGACGCCCGGAGGAATTCCCATGCGTTCGGTATTTCCATTGACGGGGATCAGAGCGTTGCCGTTATAGGTCCAGCCATATCCGGCGCGAAGGACTGTCTTGTCCTTTCCAAACCACGGAAGCGACCAGCTAAAGCCAATAGATGGCGCGAGGTTGTTCCAGTCATCGTTCCACATTTGCTTCTGAGGGTTCGGCGAGTTCTTGCCGACGAACTGCACGGTCGTCAGACTGCCGCATGAAATTCCGCATAGCCCCGCAGCCCCGCCGACCGGGCCTCCAGCGAGACCATGCCCTTCATAGGGCACGCCGAAGTACCAGTAAGAGATGCCCAGGTTCAGCGTCAGATCCGGACGGACTTTCCAGGAGTCTTTGAAGAACCCACTGAAGTCATTCGCGTGCCAGTCGCGTACCTGTAATTTCACTCCGTCGCCATAGCCGCGGAATACCAGATCCTTTGGATCTCTGAGATCGAAGGCCTGCATGATGCTCGCAACGGAGCCGGACAGGTCGGTGAGCAGATTTCGCGCAGTGGTCTGGTTGTTGCCGCTCAGACCGGGAATGGCGATGTTGTCGATATTTTGCACCGGCACTCCACCGGCGCCCAGCCGGGCCTGCGGGGTGAAACCCCTGTCGCCACCGGCGTTGGAATAACCTCGACGGAGTTCAGCACCTGCTTTGAGTGCGTGTTTACCCTGTGTCCAGCTGAGCGTGTCCCCGTAGGTATAGAGCGGACTGTCTGCGCTCCGCGTGCTTCCGCTCCCCGCAGCCCAGTCGATGACGTTGCTTGGAAAGAGCGTGGTGATCACCTGCACTGGGAGTCCATTCTTTTTGGGAAGCAGGGCAAACGCCTCCTTTCCTTTTTCACCGGTTTCCACCGTCTCATCCTGTTTACCTCCCTTTTCTCTCCCCAGGTAAAACGGCGCCCAACTGGCTTTCACATCCGTTTTCTTTCCCACGCGAATTTCGTTCACAACAGTCGGAGACAGCGTGGACACGAAGGAGACCGTCAGCAATCTCGGGTCTTTCGTGTTCGAGCCATTGTATCCACCCGGCCAATTGGTGATGCCGGCCTGCGTGGACATGTTTCGGCCCCGTTCCCACGTGTAGACGAAACTGAGCTTGTGGCTGGCGTTGAAGTTGTGGTCGAGGCGCATGTTGACCTGGTCGCGGTTGGTGTCGTTTCCATTGGAGCCGGCGAGATCGTAGCCATCGACGTGCCGCGTAAACCGAATGCCTGCCGTGTTCAGGCCATCGCCGACCGTGTAATCGTTAGGCTGCGGCATTCGGGAGAGCAGCGTGTTCTGGATAAAGCCGGTTGGATCATAGCCGGGCCGGGACGCATCGCGATTGAACACGCTAAAGGATTGAAGATCGCCTGTTGCGGCGGCCGGCCGCACCGGATTGCCGCTGCGATCGACAGTGGGGTTCAGTTGAGTCGCGTTCTGGTTGTCTGCTCCCGGGAAAAACCGGAAGATGCCTTGCCGCGCGAGCGGCGTCAGCACGTTGCCGACGAAAGTCTGGCGGAAGATGTATCGCTGTTCATCAACCAGGACGAAGAAGAACGTCTTGTTTTTGACAATCGGCCCGCCGAGACGCGCGCCAAACTGGTTGCGGTTCTCGTAGTCCTTCGGAACGCTGTTAAAGTTGTTGAACCACTTGCTGGCGTCGAGCGCGGAGTTGCGATTCGTCCAGAATGCACTGCCGCGGAACGCGTTCGTTCCGGAGCGTGTCACCATCTGCACCTGCCCGGATCCGCGCCCGATCTCGGCGTCGACCGGCGCCGTGATGATGCGTACCTCCTCGACCAGGTCGGGACTGGTGTACGTGCTTGTCAGGGCGCCATAGTTGTACCGCCCATCGGTGACGTTGAAGCCGTCTCGCGTGACATTTACCGCGTTGAGCCTTCCGCCGGCAAAGAAGCCGTCGAAGTTGTCTTCGGTTGGACCTGTGCCGCCGGTGGTTCCAAGCAGGTCCATCACATTGCGGCCACCCAGGGGAAGGTCGCGGACTTTATATTCGGGAAGCACTGTTCCCACAGAGGATGAGGACGTCGCGATGAGCGTGTCGGCCGATACGCTTACTTCAACCGCCGTCGCTACAGAACCGACCTGCAACGTAAAGTTCAACCGCACCTGCTGCGAGACTCCAAGCTGGACCCCGCTGCGGGTCTGCGTCTGAAACCCCGGCAGTGCGGCGCTTACTGTGTAGGTGCCGGTCTGGAGACTTGCAAACTGGTAGGCACCGGCCTCATTGGTCAACACGTTAGTTACGATTCCTGTTCCGGTATTCGTGGCCGTTATCGCTACGCCGGGAATTAAGGCGCCCGTGGCGTCGGAAACAGTACCGCCCAGCGTGGCATTGCTTGTTTGAGAGAACGTTAGAGTGGATAAAGCGAAACACAGCAGCGCTATCGCTGCCAATTGGCATCTTCTCATAGTGTACCCTCTCCCCCTTGGCAGACAGGACCCGGAAGTCAGTGATAATTTGAATCTGAAATAGGCGGGCGGCATTATACGGTAATTCGGGGACAGAATGATTCAATGATTCGAGCTGTAGCGGCGGTCTATGACCGCCGGATTTTCGCGGCATGCAGGGAAAACCCGGCGGTCATAGACCGCCGCTACAGCGGGTGATCGATGGCTGGTCAGAAAGAACTAAAAGCGCTAATATCACAAACCATCATGAACCCAAACACTGTCGAAGCCCGCCGCGAATTTATCAAGTTTCTGGCCGCGAGTCCCTATGTAGCGATGCTGGGTGGAGTCTCTGCCTTCCTCCCGCAAAGTGTTTCCGAGCTCATCACTGATCCGGCCAAGGCTCTCAACGTCTTCGATTTCGAGGAGGTCGCTCACCGCAAGGTGATGCCCGGACATTGGGCCTATATGGCGAGCGGCGTCGACGATGATGCCACGCTCCGCGCGAATCGCGAAGGTTTCAGGCACGTGCAACTGCGCCCCCGCCGCCTGCGCGACGCCACCAAAGTGGACATGCGCGTCGAGCTGTTCGGAACGATGTACAGCAGCCCGATTTTCCTGTGCCCGACAGGCGGTGAAAAATCCTTCTTTCCCGGCGGCGAATTGGCAGTCGCGCAGGCTGCCAGGGCTCGTGGTGCATTGCAGGTGCTGTCCACGATGACCTCGACGGCCGTTGAGGATGTCAATAAGGCCCTCGGCCGCCCGGTTTGGCAGCAGCTCTACGCGCCGAGCTCCTGGGATGCATGTCAACAACTTCTGCGGCGAGTGGAAGCCGCGGGATGCTCAGTGATCGCCCTGACGGTCGACAACACCACGGGCCGCAACAGCGAGACATTCCTCCGCACTCGTCCAAAGGATCTGACCCAGTGCTCCGCGTGCCACAAAGATGGGCCCGGTCCCGGCATGAGTGAGCGGCCCATGTTCGATGGCATCAATATGACGGGGGTCCGCGTGCCGAATCCTGCGATGGACTGGGCCTTCGTCGAGCGCCTGCGAAAATTCTGGAAGGGGAAATTCATCATCAAAGGGATTGACACGCGCGAGGACGCCCGGCTCTGCCTCGAGCAGGGCATCGACGGCATCCTGGTGTCGAACCACGGAGGACGGGCCACCGAGACCGGACGCGCCACTGTCGAGGCGCTGCCCGAAGTCGTGACGGAGGTCGGTAACCGCATCCCTGTGTTTGTGGATGGAGGCTTTCGCCGAGGCACCGATGTGTTCAAGGCCCTTGCGCTTGGCGCCAGGGCCGTAGGAATCGGGCGTCCATTCCTATGGGGACTGGGTGCGTTCGGCCAGAACGGTGTGGATCGCGTTCTCGAGATTCTTCAGGGTGAACTCAAGCTCGTAATGGGCAATTGCGGCACCCAGACGGTCGCTGACATCACGCGCGCTTATATCTCCACACCTGATTGGAAAATCTAGCCCGTTGAGGGTGCGGGAGGAGATTTTGAAATTGGACGAATCCTGCATCTCAAATCCGAAATCCGAAATCTCGGATTGGACTGCCCGAATGTTCCGGGTGATCACCAGTCCAATCGGAGATTTCGGATTTCGGATTTGAGATGCAGGATTCGTCCAATTTCAAAATCTCCTCTCAGCACACTATCTCAATGAGTGCCGGCTTCTCCGCCCGAAGCGCTTTTTGCAGCGCTGGTTTGAATTCCTCGGCCCGCGTCACCCGCAATCCCAGCGCGCCGAACGACTCGGCGAAGCGGACGAAGTCGGGATTGACCAGATCCACCGCTACGCGACGCCCGCTGTAATGCGCGTCCTGCAAGGCGGCAATACCAGTCAGACAGCGATCATTGATCACGATGGCGACGATGTTGATGCCATGCTGCACCGCCGTCGCCAATTCCTGTCCCGTCATCAGAAAGCAGCCGTCGCCGCTGACCGACACGACCTGCCGGTCGGGAAAAGCCACCTTTGCGCCGAGTGCCGCAGGTAAAGCGTGCCCCATCGCAATAAACGACGCCGAGTGCATGAACGTGCGCGGTTCGTAGACGGGAAACTGCCCGACCAGTGCGTAGCCGCTGCGTGCGATATCGGCAGCAACGATGGCCTCGCGGTTCAACTCTTCGCGCAATTCCCACCAATTGACCGGCAGACGGCCCGCCGGTCCCACCTCAATCCGTGCCTGGGGCCGCGCGGAGTCAGGCATCCAATTAGAGCGCGAGCCGCGCGGCAGTTTCTCCAAAGCCTCGCGCAGTTGGGGCAGCGCTGCCTTTGCGTCAGCCGCGATGCCGACTTCCACCGGATAGTTCGCCCCGATTTCGTCGGGGTCCACGTCGATCTGGACGAGATGCCTGGGTACCGGAAGTGTGTAGTTCACCGTGGCCAGTTGACTGAAGCGGAAGCCCACCGCCAGCGCAGCGTCAGCCATACCGGCCAGCGGCGACATGCTCCTTTCCATGTTCTGCAAATCCGCCGTGACCCATGTAAAGGTCACACCACCGCAGAGCGGATGGTCGGCCGGAATCACACCCTTTCCCATTGGGCTCATCAGCACCGGCGCCTGCAGCAGTTCCGCGATCTCCACGAGTGTGCGCCACGATTCGGCGGCAATGACTCCTCCACCGGCAAGGATGAGAGGGCGCTTCGCTTGCGATAGCAGTTGCGCTGCGCGCTGCAGCTCGGAATCCGGAATTCGGCGTTCGGACTCGGAAGTGTTGACTCCCGACATCGAACTTCCAACTTCGCACGATTGCTGGAGGATGTTCATCGGCACCTCGATGTGCCCCGCTCCTCGCCGTCCTTTGGTGAGGACGCGAAACGCCTCCGCGATGACCTGTGGAATCTGCTCCGGAGTATCAGCGCGAGCGTTCCATTTGGTAATCGGCCTGGTCAGGGCCAGTTGATCCATGGCATGGAACAAACCGCGCTTCGTTTTGGCGGCTTCGGAGTGAACCTGGCTGGAGATGAGCAGAACAGGAATCGAGTCCCCCTGCGCGACCGCAAGCCCCGTTGCCGCGTTCGTCACGCCCGGACCCGAGGTCACGCAGCACACGCCAATCTTTCCCGTGGCTCGCGAGTAACCGTCCGCCATCAGCGCCGCCGACTCTTCGTGCCGCACAAGGATATGCTTTATCCTGGCGTGTCGATAGAGCGCGTCGTAAATCGCCATAGTGTGTGCACCCGGCATCCCAAAAATGACCTCGACGCCGTTCTGAACGAGACACTCCACGATAAGTTGACCACCGGTCATTTCGATATTTGAGCATATCGTTCCATCGCCGCCAAATTGTGATGTTTGGTTGTCGACGGATTCCCCTCAACGCTTTCTTGCAATTTTGGTCCAGCGCCGAAGCTGCACGAACGCTTCCAGCATCTCCGCGTATGTGAAGTTGGCGTTGCGGCCGCTCGGGTTCGGCAAAACGAACACGCTCGCGCCATGAATCGTTACGGGCTGCGGGCCGATAACGCCTGATCGTCTGCCTGCCGCTGCGGCGGATGGCGCACCATCGAGCAACGGCAGGATCGCGCGATAGACCGTCACGCCGACCAGCGCCACCACTTCCGGACGGTAGCGGCGGATCTTTCGGTCCAGGATTTTCCACCCGTCGATGTATTCAGCCGGACGCAGGTCATCGATCCCAGGACTGGGCCGTGCAATCAAATTGGTGAGGCCAAGGTCCCATTCCGGCAGCCGATCGTCATCTTCGTATGTGATCGGTTCCGGTGCCAGCCGTGAATCGCTCAGAAGTTTCCAGAATCGGTTCGAATATCCCGCGAAATGGTGGCCGGTTATTGCCGATCGCACGCCCGGATTGATACCGACAAACAGCACACGCAAGCCTGGCCGGATGCGATCCTTGAGGCGCAACTCGGACCAGTCCGACTTTATAATGATCTGCCTGGCTGTCATTTCAAAGTTTCATTCAAAGGATCAATTATGAACTGGCTGGTCAAAGAGGAGCCCACGCACTACAGTTTTGACGACCTCGTGCGCGATGGTCGTACGGCATGGACCGGTGTGCGAAATCCGCTCGCACAGAAACATCTGCAATCGATGCGCAAGGGCGACCGCATTTTCTTTTATCACACGGGAGACGTGAAGGCCGTAGTGGGGATCGCGAAGGCCGCATCCGCGCCGTACCCGGATCCGGCGGACAAGACGGGAAAACTGTACGCCGTCGACCTGGTTCCGGTAGAGAAGTTGAAGTCGCCGGTAACGCTGGCAGCGGTGAAGGCCGACAAGGCATTTGCATCATTTCCGCTGGTCCGGATATCGCGTCTCTCGGTGATGCCGGTCACCGACGATGAATGGAAACGCATCGAGGCGATCGCTCATTGAGGGTTTGCAAAACTCGAACCCTCCATGGCTTACAGTCCACTGGTGGAATTCGGTAACATCCGGCCGAAGGATTCTTCCATTTTGCAGGCATTGCTCACCCCGGACTGTAGGAAAACTACTTTGAAATCCTGCTGAAGTCCCCGCGCGGACAAATCTGGAATAAGCCGTGCACTCCACACCGCAATAGCTATTCCCTTGTCTGTCGGATTTGAAAATCGGCTTCAGAGGTAAACAAATGAATAAGAGTGTTCGGTTAGTCTGGCCCGTGTTGATCGGCTGCCTGTGCCTGGCCGCCGCCTTTCGCACGGCTCTGTCACAAGAAAAGCGCGATGGCAACAACCAGAAGTCGAGCTACCTTCCGGTGGATATTCGTGAACCTTTCCCCAGCATCATGAGCCGAATGACGGCGGCGAAACCCGACGTGATGCAGCGTCAAATGACGTTGCTGGAACAGCGCTACGACCTCGGCAACCGTCCGGCGAAGGACGTCACAATGACGCGCGGCAAGGCCGTTCAGCAAGGCGTGCGCGTCAACCTCTCGAAGGGCATGACGTGGGAAAAACTCTCCATGCTGAGTCCCGAAGAGATCCAGAATAAGGATCTTTTCCCCGCGGGCTTCCTTCCGTTGCCGCACGCCAATCATCCGGAAGGCGGAATGTTATTTCCGAAATTCGAGATCGATGAGATCAACAAGCAGGAGCAACGCGACCTGACGCGCTTTGATCTCGATTTCGATCTTCCCGATCACTTCCTTCCGGAGTTCCCCCCGCCCATGTTCCTGACGACGCGTCCTGATCTCGGAGATGTGAGTCACGGCAATCTGGTCACCATCGAAAACTATTACGAGTTGTTCAATGGAATCCTGAATCCGAAGCAACTTGAAGGGCTGCGGTTGCTGCTCACACCTTTCGCACAACAGCAGTTCAACCAGACCGAAGACCGTCGCAGCGAGCATCCCAGCCGCGGTGTTGCCTGCTTCGATTGTCATGCGAACGGGCATACCAACGGCGCCCAGCACCAGGTTGGAGACATCCGTCCGCAGGAGTTTCGGCATCGCATCGAAACACCGTCCTTGCGCGGTGTCAATATTCAACGCCTGTTCGGTTCGCAGCGGGCACTGAAGTCCGTTGAAGACTTTACCGAGTTCGAGCAGCGCGCTGCATACTTCGATGGCGACCCGGTAATTGCCACCAAGAAAGGCGTGAACGCTCTGGAGCGTGGCAGCCAGGTCCACTTCATGGCGGAGTTCCAGGAGTTGCTCGACTTTCCTCCGGCGCCCAGGCTGGGAATCACTGGAAAGCTCGATCCCAGGAAAGCCTCGCAACAGGAGTTGCGCGGTCAGGATCTCTTCCTTGGAAAGGCGCAATGTGGGACGTGTCATCCTGCGCCGTATTACACGGACAACCTGATGCACAACCTTCGAGCCGAGCGCTTCTACAGGCCACGCATGGTCAACGGAGAGATGGCATCCGCTGATGGCCCGATCAAAACGTTTCCATTACGCGGCGTCAAAGACTCGCCGCCATACCTTCACGATGGACGTTTGCTGACGCTCGAAGACACGATCGAATTTTTCAGTTTGATACTGGAACTCAAATTGACGAACCAGGAGAAGGCCGACCTTCTCGCGTTCATGCGAGCCTTGTAGCTCTGACTGTAGCGGCGCTCATAGAAGGTGTGAATGAATTGCAGGGAAGGGTGTTCCCCTCCTCGGAGAGGAGGGGAGGCTGCGCCATCAAGAAGATGCTGCGAAGCCTCCTTATAAAGGCGCAGACGGGGTGGTCGTTCCGGATAACTTTACACCGTCAACATTTACCATAATGACCACCCCGTCTGCGCCGCTTCGGAGGCTTCGCGCCTTTTTCTTACTGGCGCAGCCACCCCTCCTGTTCCAGGAGGGGAACAC
>WNFT01001042.1_pt1 | contig 23490 bp, 28 predicted proteins | sample 5400191 | NCBI WGS metagenome assembly WNFT01 (sample SAMN13153359, study PRJNA577476) | soil metagenome | isolation source: 80 cm saprolite under Madrone tree | place: USA:California | collected 2016-06-14 | reverse complement strand
GGCCGCCTCGACCAGATCGACAGCGTGGCTCGCCTGTCCATGGCCATGGTCGGTTTCGCGTTCAACAACCGCCTCCTCTTTGGCGGCTTCGCAGGGGAGCCGCAGTCCACGCCGGGCTCGCTCAACCCGTTCAGCGACCCGGCTCAGGAGAACCTCACGCTGCTGCTCCTCGATGCCCACCGCATGCTTAACTTTCAGTCGGCGGCGCTCCTGAAGATCCCAGCTTTTGTGAAACTGTTCCGGGATGCCTTCCCGCAGGAAACCGCTATGGCCGACACCGCAAATAACCTGACGCTCCTCGTGAACGACCAGACCGAGTTCCGGGCGCAGGCGACTTTCCTGCGCACTGTGGTCACCCGGAACACGCCGTTCGACCGGTTCCTCGCGGGCAACGATCATGCGTTGACCGAGGCGCAGCAGCGCGGAGCCAGGCTGTTCTTCACCCCGGCGGCCGGTGGAGCCGGCGGGGCGGGCTGCTTCAGCTGCCACAGCGGTCCGATGCTGAACAAGCAGCCTAACGATCCGGACGTCACCGGCATCGGTGCATTCGTCCGGGAGAATTTCTTCAACATCGGAATCGGCGACCACCCAATCCAAGCGCTGAACGCTCTGGCGAGGGGCCATCTCGACCCCACCAAGCTGGGCGCGGACGGCTTCCCCTACCACGCCGAGGACAACGGGCGGCAAGAAATCACCCACGACCCGAACGACGCGTTCAAATTCCGCGCCTTAACCTTGCGTCAGCTCAAGGACGGGCGGAACTTCTTCCACAACGCCTCGTTCACCCAAGTCCGCGATGTAGTGGAGTACTTCAACGCCGGTGTTCCCCAAGACCCCACCGCCGGAGCAGCGCCCACACTGTCGGCCCGGTTCACGAACCCCCGCGGGCCTGGTTACCCGAGAGGTCTGGGCCTTTCGGAACAGCAAGTCGACGATCTCACCGAGTTCCTCGAGAACGCTCTGGACGACCCTGCGTTCGTGCGCTTCGATCCTCACTCCTCCACCGATACGTTCCAGCCGAACGAACGCGACCTCACTTACTCAAAGTACCACCCCGAGCTCGCCGCGCTGGGAGCGAAGGACGGTTTCATGCCCAGCGGCCTGGCGATCGACGAAAACGACCCCCTGGCGCGGCGCGACGAGGGCCTCGAATTCCTGGATGTGACCTCGCAGCTGGCCATTGAAAGGATCGCTTCCAACAGCCAGGGCGGGCGGCAGACGGACCAGTATAGGATCACGAACAACAGCCGGTCAGTCGTGGATACGCACCTTCTCATCATAGTGCGAGGGCTCTCCGGTGGAATCCAGTTGGAGAACGCCAGCGGGACCACGCACAGCGGCGATCCCTATATCCGCGTTTTCCTGCCCAATGGTGTACTCCAACCCAGCCAGCACATTCTCCAGACGTTGATCTTCAGGCGACCGGGCGGAAACAACGCTTCACCGGTAAGTTACGTTCTCGATCTCCTCTCGGGACAGGGTAACCCCTGAGTCGCACACTCATTCAATCGAGCTGTTCCAGGCTGCACCGGCCCGTGCCGGTGGGCCTGCGGCAGCGCCGACGGCGGTACGGCGGTGTGTGTTCGAACATTGGATTTTGGTAGGTTTCGGCGCCCGGTACGTCTGGTTCGCGCGGACAAGTTCCCCTTTTCAACTCAAACAGAAAGGAAACTACTTACATGATTTGTGCATCTGATAAGCACATTCGATTTTTCCCCAGAGTGATGACACGTAGCTTTGCTGCAATGCTGCTGGTAAGCGCAGCGGGAGAGAAAGAGATTGCGCTCTTGCTTGGAAACACGACTGTCAATTGGGGAGGCTGAGACGATGATGTCTTGGGTTATTCGGGCGCGAAGGCGAAGATGCCGAGTAGTGCACTTCGGGGGGCGTTGTACAGTCACTGTCCAACCTGCTGGTCCTTCAGGTATGAGGCAAGTGTATGTAACCCTGGCTGGCAGCTCCGATGATGCTGAAGCAGCCCAGCAGATTGAACTAGTGCTTCCCGAATGCGCCGCAAACCACTTCGGCGAGGCTCTCATCTCTGGTTCGGTCGGCGTAATGCGGGAGTTTGATTTATCAATTTAGCTTGTAAGAGGGAGGCTGAGGTTACGGGCAAGGATGCCCGGCCTCAGGCGTTGAGTATTTTACCGCTTAAATAAGATCATCCGTCCAGAACGAAACCACAGCAACTGAGATCGTGCTGCACTTGACGTTTTGGCGCTGGGCCTATTGGGCCTACTGGGCCGCTATTAGACGGAAGGAGTATCTTTTCGAAAAGGGGTAATCGAGGAGGAGGACGCCTCTTTGGCTACTTGATCACTTCGCCTTTCCGAAAGCCCCACACCAATCCATCAGTCTCCCGCCTCAGAACTCGGATCAGCATTCTCCGTTCATCCGCATGGCGCGGCGGATTGCGAGTAACGATCAGGTCGTCGCCTACGCGGAGTGTGTCGCAGACAGGTGAATAAGAACCGAGACTCTACTTACTTGAAGATGCGGTTGAGCCGTCACCGACAAGGGTGAAGCCGGCCCAATAGATCGGAAGGGCTTGGACGCCGAATTCTTTGAGAAGATCGAGCTTGGCCTGCTGGAGGGCTACACCTTTGTCAGACCCGCCGACCAGATGCTTAGAGGCGTTTCATCAGAGCGATTGTGAACGTATCGTCGGCGGTCCAGAGGCTGGCGATGACGGATTTAGCGCCGTCGAGCAGAAAGGGTCGCTCGAGACTCTCGACCCCTTCTTCGCCCAGCAGTTTCCCACTGCCCATCTCGCATGCCGATAACGTGACCAAGTCTGCATGGATTGTCAGAATATGGAATAGCTGTTCGCCGCAATTCCAGCGCCAGGGGCGATTGCGCTTCCGCCATAGTTCCCTGGAATGAAAATGAGTCCTCCCTCGCCTTCCAAAAACGGCTGGAGGTGGGCGGACCTGGCAAGGCTGTAGAGTTAAACCATGGTTTGGGGGCAAGCTGGATTATTCGCCTCCGGCGAAGGATCTTACCGCCCACGTCTTTCTTCCTGTACCATTCCGGTCAAGCTGAGCTTTCTAAACGGTTTTGTCCGAAAGTAACACGACGGGAATAAAATCCTCTTGCCCCGGCTTGTTCCTGTGTAGGGCGTTTTCCGGGCCCTTGGAGAAGGCTTGATCTTACGCAGAAAAATTGAGGCAAGCGAATTCGAATTCGAAGCCGTAGCAGTGCCTCATCTTCACGACCTTTATCGTTCGGCGGTGCATCTAGTGCGGGACCGGGTTGAGGCTCAGGATCTTGTCCAGAATGTTTATCTTCAGGCCTGGAAAGCGTTTCATCGCTTCGAGCCGGGCACGAATTGCAGGGCATGGCTCTTTAAGATCCTGTTCAATGAAATCCGTCATTACCGGAGAAAGTGGTTCACGAGCAAAACGATTCATGAGGGTGAGCAGTCGTTTGAGGAAACACTGGCTTACGAGCCACCGATTCCCGAAGAGATCAGAGATGAAGACGTGCTCGCAGCGCTCGACGAGATTCCGGTGGAATTTCGGGAAGTCGTCCTGTTGGCCGATGTTCATGAGTTCGCGTACAAGGAGATTGCGGAAACGCTCAATGTCCCCGTTGGGACTGTGATGTCCAGGCTGAGCCGCGGCCGAAGACACCTGCGAGTCAAATTGGCGGATTATGCAAAGGCTCTCGGGATTCCGGAAGTGAAGCAAGGGGTTCAAGAATCATGAACGTAATCCAATTCAACGAAAAGGCATGCGAGAGGATTCGAGGCTATTTCGACTCCTATTTAGATAACGAATTGCTCGTGGAAACCAATCACGAAGTTCTCCGTCACCTGTCCGTTTGTCCGGACTGTACGAAGATCCTGGAAGCTCGTGCTCGTGTGAAACGGGCGATTAAGAGCGCCGTCGAGCAAGAAAAGGCTCCCGCCCTGTTATTGGAATCCATTCAGGGCAGAATTCGCGCGCGGCGACGTTTTTTCGATCTTGATCTTCGACAATGGGCGGTGGCCGGCTTCATCATCGTGATGCTTGTCGCCGGAAGTGTCGTCGCCTCACGGACCGTAGATATCTTTGCGCCAGTGATGAACGCCGGCCGCGATTCGTTCGAGCTCCTCTCAGCACAGGCTCAGGAACTGATGCGCGTGGGACTTGTGGATCACATCCACTGCGCAATCGTGGCGGGCAAGTGGAAGGAGTTTCTATCGTTCGAACACATGAAGGAAGAAACCAGCCGTTCGGCCCTGGGCACGGAGTTCATTGGCCTCGTACCACTGGTGAAGGAGAAGCTGGGATCGAACTTCCAAATCGTCCAGGGTCATCGATGCGTCACGAATCATCGAGAATACGTGCACATTATACTCACCGGCGAAAAAGGAACAATTCTCTCGCTGGTCATCACCGAAAAGAACGGAAAAGCTTTCAACCGTACCGATATCGCCGCGACAATGCTGGCCTCAGGCGTGCCGGTCTACAGCGCCAACGAAGGCCGACTCGAAATCGCCGGATTCGAGACGAATCGTTATCTGGCGTATGTCGTGTCGAATCTCGATCGAGACGGTAACCTCAAGGCCGCTTCCAGTCTCGCTCTTCCAATCTACGATTATCTCCACCGGCTCGAAGTGTAATTCCCGTATCTGACCCAGCAGGCGGATTAATCCGTCATAGTAGCCGGGAAACGGGGAATAAACATAGAGAGTAAGGGCTTCTAGCTTACGTCCAGAACGCTAATTACCAAACCAATTCAAGAAGGAGATGGAATGAAAAGACACTTAGTCGCATTGTTTAGTGCAGCCGTGCTGATTGCAGGTTCTACTGCAAAAGCACACGCCGACGGTCCCCAAAAAACTCTAGTCATCACCATGACGAATGATCCAGCCGCAAATGCAATCATAGTTGTCGATGCTGCCACGCATACACGGCTGCAAACGCTCTCCACCAACGGGAAGGGCGGTGTCGGTGGGAATGCTCGCGGAGTGAAGCAATACCGTGGGCAACTATTTGCAGCCGTCAACAATGGGTCCGGAACCGTGGTCGTGTTTCGACGTGCAGGTGACCGGCTGGTGTTTGCGCAAACGGTCGTAACGACTAGCCCTCCCGTAAGCGTGGACTTCGCTAACGGTCACATGTACGTTAGCGGAGCCACTACGGTGGACTCATTCATTCTCAACGGGAACAATGTCGGAGCATTAGATGGCACTGCGGGCCTGATTCTTGCTGGCGGCGGTATTCCTCCTAACGGCAGTACTGCTCAAGTGGGAGCGGCGGATAGTCAGACTTTGCTCGTAACACTTAAGACAGATCCGATTCCGGGCACGGTCGATGTCGTCCCGCTTAAAGACGGGGCGATCTCCGGAACACCTATTGCCGTTACAGCTCCTTCAGGAACCCTGACACCGTTCGGTTTTTCGGTTTATCCGGACGGAACCGCCTTAATTACCTTGGCGCATTCCGGCCAGGATGGGCTGTTTAGGAATTCATCATTTACCGACGTTGTGTCCAGCGGCGGGCAGGCTGGGGATTGCTGGACGACACGGATCGGAAAATATGTTTTGATCGTCAATACCGGCAGTAGAACCATTAGCCGTGTTTTGAGCACGGGGAGCAATATCTTCGTGGATAACGCTGTAGTGACAAGCATCGTCACAGGAGGATCGCCAACGGATACGGATGCGGACGGTGGTTATCTCGGCGTGATTGACCATGTCACTGGCGTTCAGGCAACGTCACATTTGAACCTCTTTAGGTACAATGACTTCGCAGAATTGTCCCCAAGCGGTAGCGCGCTCGACCTCGGAGTTCCTAACCCTAACGGTGTAGCAATAATGGTGCCCGCGCAAGACGAAGACTAGGGCGAGGGGACCGCAGTGACACTTCCTGGGACGTTCGATCTACGAACTTCCCAGGCCTGCGGCGGCCCGAAGTGTGATCCCCCAAAATATTCACGTGGTCTGTGGGAATAAAAGAGCGGCGCCGGGTCTTTTATCAGCGCCATGCTGATTATGAAAAGACCCGATATTCCTTCTTCCGAAATCACGCCAGAGCGTACATACATCAACCGGCGGGAGTTCATTCAGTCCGTGCCGGCGCTGCTGATGGCCCGAGCGAACACAGATGAGAGGCAGACGCCGTATAAGGACGTTACAACTTACAACAATTTTTATGAGTTCGGCGTTGATAAGGACGCTCCAGCCCGCAGTGAGAAGAACTTCAAGACTCAACCCTGGAACCTCTCAGTAGACGGACTCGTCAAAAAGCCGCAAACCTACGCGCTCCAGGACCTGATCAGAAGCCTCACGATTGAGGATCGCGTCTATCGAATGCGATGTGTTGAGGGCTGGTCGATGGTTATTCCGTGGCAAGGGTTTCAATTAAGCGAGATGATCAAAAGGTTGGAGCCGGCTTCTCAGGCGAAATATATCGAATTTCAAAACGCTGTACGATCCGAGCCAGCTTCCCGAGCAACGGCGAACGGTTCTGCAATGGCCTTACATTGAAGGACTCCGCATGGATGAGGCGATGAATCCACTCGCCATTCTCGCCGTTGGCTTATACGGTAAGCAACCGCTCCCAAACCAGAATGGAGCACCGATCCGGCTCGTGACACCGTGGAAGTACGGATTCAAGGGAATCAAATCGATCGTGAAGATTCGATTTGTCGAAAAACAGCCGGTGACGGCGTGGATGAAAGCCGCCCCCAACGAGTACGGTTTTTTCGCAAACGTGAATCCGGCGGTCGATCATCCGCGCTGGAGCCAGGCGACGGAACGCCGCATCGGGGAGTTCTTCAAAAGGAAGACACTGCCGTTCAACGGCTATGCGGATCAGGTCGCCTCCATGTATGCGGGAATGGATCTGAGAAAGAACTTCTAGTTTTACGGTGAGATTATGTTGAAGCCGCGCGCGTTTGTTAAAGTTGGTGTGTTTCTGGCGTGCCTCATGCCGTTCATTTTGCTGTTGGTCGCCTTAGCCATGGGAACGCTCAGCGCGAATCCAATCCAGGACATCACGCAGGAGACCGGCGTATGGACGCTGCGGTTCCTCTTGATCGCACTATGCGTTACGCCACTCCGCAAGTTATCGGGCTGGAATGAGATCATCAAGTTCAGACGTATGCTTGGACTCTTCGCCTTCTTTTATGGCTTTCTTCACTTGATGACCTATCTTTGGCTGGACCAGTTCTTCTCCGTTCCCGAAATCATGCATGATGTCGTCAAGCGACCGTTCATCACGGCGGGTACGGCGGGTTTTCTTTTGATGGTTCCGTTGGCTGTCACATCCACCCGCAAGTGGATCTCCAGACTTGGCGGCAAACGATGGCAACTGTTGCATCGCTTGGTTTACTTCAGCGCCGGCGCCGCGGTGGCGCATTATTTGTGGCTGGTAAAGGCCGACATCCAGCGCCCGGTCGCCTATGCCGTCGTCCTCTCCACTCTTATAGCGTATCGGTTGTTTGACGCACTGCATTCTCGACGGGTGGCAGAGCAGAGACTCGGTCGAGGAGCAGTGTTATCTTATTCCCGATTGCATGATTGAACCTGGACACAAGGCGCCGCACTTCAGTCCGAAAACCGGGCATGGTGAATCGTGTTTGTTGGTTTTCCTCGAAACCGATTGCCCGACCTGTCGACTGGCGATGCCGTATCTGAACCGGCTAGCGGAACAAACTGCACAGGTGATCGGGATTTCTCAGGATTCCGAGACGCTGACGCGTCAGTTCGCGGAACAGACATCAGCCGCTTTCCCTGTTGAGGTGGACTCGAATCTGCAACTGACGCGCGCTTATGATCCGATAGCAGTACCGGCATTTGTCTTGGTGGGCTCCGATGGCTACGTCAAAAGAGCACAGATCGGGTTCGATAAAGATGAGTTGAACGCGATCGCGGCAGAGATGGGCCGTCGGCCGATTGCCGACGCCCACGATGGGGTTCCGCAACGCAAGCCCGGATGTTCATCGGGCCATCTGCAGCCATCCGATTCGGGGGCATCGCCCGAGCCTCTTAACGTTTACGCCACGAGAGGAACACGGGCTTCCCGCATCGATATATCTGAAGATCCTTATGAATACTGTATCCGTGAATTCGGAGATCCGCTCCCGGTAATTCCTCCCTCAGTGGAGCGGGTTGAACGGATGATGGGCGGACTTGATCCTGCCCAAGTCATCGGCATGATACCGCCGTGCTACGGAGAAGCGACGGTGGAGAAGATTGCGGCCAACGCCGTTATGGCCGGATGCGAACCCCAAATGATGGAAGTGCTGCTTCCGCTGGTGCGCGCTGTTTGCGATGAACGGTTGAACATCCACGGAGTCCAGGGGACCACGCATTTTGCGGCGCCACTTATCATTGTCAACGGCCCGGTCCGCCGGAAGCTGGGATTTGCTTGCGGCCAGAATGTATTCAGTAACGTTGCCCGCGCCAACAGCACCCTGGGACGCGCGCTACAGTTAATTCTGAGAAACCTGGGCGGTGCACGGCCTGACGGAATCGACATGTCGACACTCGGTAATCCCGGCAAGTTCGCTTATTGCATCGGAGAGAACGAGGAAGAAAGCCCTTGGGAACCTCTTCATGTCCAACTGGGGTTTCGACCGGACCAAAGCACGATTACATTGTTCGCCGGGGAAGCACCGCATGGTGTGAGCGAACACTTCGCGCGCAGCGCCAAAGGAGTGCTCAAAGCAATCTCGCACGCATTGGCAACCGTATGGAGCTATCGCGCATGTATGGGACACGAGGCGTTGGTCGTTCTCGGTCTGGAGCACGTAAGAACAATCCACCGCGATGGTTTCAGCAAGCAGGATGTTTGCGAGTTCTTGTTTAATAATACTGGCGTCCCGGTGCGCGCCTATGACGATCATGAAGGCGGCGAAGGTATGGGTCAGATGCATCTGTATCGAGAAATTACTATCGACGGCGAACGTTGCTGTCAAAAATTCCGATCCCCGGAATCCATCGGAATAGTCGTGGCCGGAGGCGGGGCAGGAAAGTTTTCTGCCGTGATCGGAAGCTGGGCTACGGGCCCGCGCGGCAGCCAAAGGGTGACTTATCCATGTCCATAACTCTGGTGAATCCGTGTAACGAACGTAAACCTACGGCTTCAGTTGCGCCACGCCGGCAGAGTCTCGCCGGCGCAACCGTCGCTTTGCTCGACATCAGCAAGCCAGGGGGCAATTTCTTCCTGGATCGACTCGAACGTTTGTTGCTGGAGCGTTACGCAGTTGCGCGTGTGACGCGTGTGACCAAACCGACCTATACAAAACCGGCGCCCGAAGAACTGCTGCAAACACTGAGGAGCGCTGATGCGGTCGTGGAAGCTTTGGCCGATTGAGGGTCATGCACAACGTGCAGTTTGCACGACACGATCCGGTTAGAGAATTGGGGCATTCCCGCAGTACCCATAGCGACACACGAATTTACTTTACCGGCGCGCGCTCAGGCCGCGGCTCTGGGAAGGCCGGACCTTGATGCCATATATGTCGCTCATCCGATCCAGGATCAGACGCCGGCAGAGATCGAGGCGCGAGCAGACCGGGCTGTGGACGAAATCGTGGCGCGACTCACAATGCGCCCGTCGATCTGAACTTGCATGTTATTGAGGTGTTTCGATCGGAACGCTGGACACCGCCAGAATGTGGCGATTCGTTTTCTCCTGTACGAAGGCGACAGCTCGCAGGTCTTTGGTCTTCCATTGCCGGGCAATACGGACAACGGATGTGGCTGTGAATGAGCCGCCTTCACTGATTCTGCCGATCGCAGTGAGCTTGCGAACAACTGCGACGTGCGCGAGTTTCCGTCCACGATTTTCACCACTCTCAACGTTGGAGTGGAGATTGTTTTCTGTAACGGCGAGAAACACGTCGGCAGACGCGCTTTGCGACGCCTGAGACACGCTGACTTGAACCTTCACTGTGTCCTTGTCGCGATCAGCTAGCGTCATCGCGATCGAATCCTTCCGTCTCTGCCCCGCACGAGTTATAGCCTCGATTGCTAGTGCGCGCTTGCTCCCGACAAATTCAATTTGACCATCGACGACCATCTGCGGAGTGTAGATATCCCGGTGTCCGAACGCCTGGGCATATTCATTCTGTCTGGCAGAAAACTGCGCGTCGGAGAAGGGATCAGACCAGCCCAGTCGATTCCAATAATCCACATGCTCACTCATCGCGATGACTTCAGCTCCGTCCACCACCGCACGCTCCGTGAGTTGAGCAAGAACGAGATCGGCCGGCGGACAGTCCGAACAACCTTCCGACGTGAAGAGCTCGACCAGTACCGGCGTTCGCGTCAAGGGCGCGGCGGCACCTGTCGGATTTCCGATGTACTGACCAGCCCCGAACGCCAGCGTAAATATGACTAATAACCAAAGTTGATAACGACTCATGTTGCACCTCTTCATTACCGCATGCCGCGCAATACTTCCAGGACAGAGTCAGCGCCCGCCCTGTCGCCATGACTATGGCTGATCTTTGCGAATCGTACGATTCCTACTGTATCCACTAAAAACGTGGCTGGATAAGCGGTCTCGTTCGGGGCATCCCAACGGAGTCCATACATGTTAGTAAAGGAGTAATCCGGGTCTAGGATGAGATAGAAGTTCGCAGGCAGAGTCTTGCCGCGAACGAACTCCCGCGCGTGTTCGACGAGACCCTCCGCTGGGCCGGGATACACAGCAATGACGTTCGCTCCGGCCGTTTGGAAGTCCTTGATGCGGGACATGAACTCACCGACCTGTGCGGTGCAGTATGGACACTGATATCCCGGAAAACCGCGCAGCATCAGAAGAACAACAGGACCTTTTCTCTTCATTACGGCGAGTTCAACCTCTTCGCCGGCCGCAGTCCTCAGTTTGAAGTTCGGGGCCTGAGCGCCTACAGTCGGGCGGGACATTGGCTGAGTTTGGCGCGGTTCGGCGTACGCGTATAGAGTGACGACAACGAAAGACAGGACGGAGACCAAAGAGCGAATCGACATTGTGACGACCTCGTATGTATCCAACAAGTCATCGGGCAAGCAATTTATTCCCATGACTTCTCTTGAACCCGGAATATTTGAGGAGGTCCCGGGCTTTCGAGTGGGTGGAGGACCTGGGAACACGACGCGAAAACTCACATCGTGGGTAATCGGCTTCGAGCTCTACGCGCATCATTATTTAATGCACCACCCCTGGCCGTGAGTCTTGCCGTTTCTGGGTGAACGCCATTTATTCTCCCCACTTCAACACAAACCCACCGCCTGCGACGATATTGTGCTGTCCGCCATTAATAGCCGGAATGTTGTAGGCGGGACTGCCCGTATAGAAATCGCGGATCTCGCCTCGTAAGCCAATCCATCGCCAGAACTTGACATCGGCTCCAGCCCCGAAATCGAGTGCTCCGCGGTGTAGCTCGCGCGGCGCCCGATTAGGCCCGCCATCGATCCGGAAAAAACTCTGCTCGTACCACGCGTAGCCGCCCCCAATAGCAACATAGGGAGAAATGGCGGCATCCGCAGCAAACTTGACCCGCAGTCCCGGTGTAACGTAGAGCGTGGCCACGTCCCGAGTCGCTGCCGAATTCCCCGAACCGACTACCCGCTGGGGGTTGGCCAGGAAGTGAACCTCGCCGTAGAGCGTTGTCCGGCCTCCGATGAACCTGTAACCGTAGTTGGCCTGCAAGGCAACCCCACTGCTCAAGCGCAATGCGTTCGGAACTGTTCCACGATCCTGTGAAAAGAGTCCTCCCAGGGTGAGCCCGACTTCATGTTTCTGAGCCAACGCCACCTGAGAAACGAAAAAAAATACGAAGGGGAATAGTTTTCGCATACTGGCTATAGCCGAGTTGCCACCGGAATATTCCCGCGGCACCTTCATTTCTTTTTTGAGAGATCGGGGAATATTTCAGATATTTGCCGGCATATGTCTCTTGAGAGAGCAACATCAGGCTTGGCCAGTCCGAGCCACACCCATTCTTGGAGGATTTTATGAACAGACGTTTCCTCATCGCCACCGCGCTTGCAGCGACCGTCGCCGGTCCAGCTATTCTTTCCGCGCAGAAGCCTGCTCCGTCGCCGACTTTCAAAGCCGAGAAGTGTTATGGAATCGCCAAATCCGGCAAAAACGACTGCGCCTCCACTGGAAACAACTCGTGCGGCGGCACATCGAAGGTCAACGGCGATCCCAAGGCCTGGATTTACGTTCCTGAAGGTTATTGTGAACGGATCGTTGGCGGTAGCAAGACTCCCCAATAACAGGGCTTGCACTCGCCTGGCGACGTTGCCTCTTCTCGGGATGATCACGCTCATCCAGATTTTCGTTTACTCACAGGCATGGCCAGACCACGTGGTTTGGGGATCGATTCTGATCTTTTTGTTGACGCGCGGACCAGGCGCGCTATCACTCGATTACATAATTGAGCGGCAGTTGACGAAGCAGGAGGATAAAAAGCTATGGCAAAACGATTTGAAGCGTCATTGGAGCAAGTAGGGGCGACGACATCCAAGGCAACGGTACGGACACACACCGTCTTTGTAGATCGCCCAGCGGACAAAGGCGGAGCCGATCGAGGACCGGCGGGGGGCGAATATCAATTGATCGCTTTGGGTGGCTGCTTTACAAGCCATCTACTTGCGGCAATTCGTGCCCGCGAACTCCAGGTCAGCAACGTCAGGGTCGAAGTGACCGGCACGTTGGATGGCACACCCGAACGGTTCACAGAATTCACGTTGACAGTTTCGGCAAAAAGCGACGATTCCGATTCGCTCCAGAAGGTGGTCACCATCGCCGAACGTGCTTGCCAGGTTGTGAACACTCTCAAGCTAGCAGCGCCAGTGGCGGTCACTCTGCAGGAAGTTCAGCCGGTCTAACGATTCCTGAAATCAAGATTGCGGACCGCACCAAAGTGTGAATTTTGCTCGCCTGTACGGCTCAGTAAGCATTCAGTGTCCCCATCGGCCTCGGATGAACGTCTCCATTTCGTCGACATCGGAATAGGGAACCAGGGTACAGCCAGGGTGGATATTTCCCGTGATCAGAAGGGAGATCTTCTTCTCCAGATCTCGTCGATAGAACAATACGACTTTTTTGGAAGTTGAGCCCAACAGGTAACCTGCTTCGAAGCCCAGACCGAAGGAGGAACCAGAAACCTCAGCTATAAAGCAGTCGCATTCCTGAAGCCACCGCATGTCTCGCGTGTAAACATCCTGCGGGCTGATCAGCCGATCCGATTCCCACGCATCATCTTGTACCAAATGTCTTGTGAGGACGCGATGACCCATTGCTTCCAGTAGATTGACCATTCGCCTGGCCGCTTCCACCGAAGATCTATTCCCTGCCACAGTGAAACCAAAGTAGATTTGCATTCAGTCGAGCCTCGTAGTCCAATCGGAAGACACTTGTCTCCGCAAACAAACCTTACCGATCTCAACGGAGTTGGTTAACGATATCGATGCTTGATTGTAGTTCCGAACAAGACTTCCCCTTTTAGGCCTTGTAGGGTCCGAACTCACTGTATTGCAAAAGCTCGATTCCCCGCAGCTGCCGAACTCCGGAACTGAACGCGTTCGCGGGCCCGTACACAAGCTGGGAACTCGAAGTCACACACACTCTCACCGTGGTGGATTCGAGCCTCGTAATTCAAAGGCGCGGCAGGCAGGACATGCCTCTTGCAGATTTCGATGCCTGCTAAGAAAAGTTAGGACGGCGGCATTCCTCACCAATACACCTCAGATTTGAATCGGGGAGAACGTTTTGGCAAAAAGATATGGTCGATACAGTGTCTATCGAGGTAGCTTAACCGCCAGGACATTGAGCTTCTCGATCGTCGGAGACGTTGCGAACAGTTCGGCGCCTTTTTCCCTCAGCGCGGCAGCGACCCTACCCGAGAGATGGGCTTGCCGGCCCGCATCGTCCTGGAAAGTATCGAAAATGCCGAACGTCGAAGGCCCGAGTTTGACGGCATACCAAGTCGTCGTCCCCACTTCTTGTTGGACGATCGAAAGACCAGCCTGGAGGAAGTTTTCGACATCCTTCTCTTTTCCCGGTTTTGCTTCCAATCGAACCCACAGCCCCACTTTCACCATGTTGTTATCTGCCATGTATCTTCTCCTTTCATTCGCTCGTCTCTGTAGATGAACTGGCGCTCCAGTACCGCCGCTTCCGAAGATACTGCTCGATGAGGTAATCGATCGAGAACGGCCCCGGACCGCGCGTGAGTAGGAAGATGAGAATCGATCCCCAAAGGACATGATCGGGCCACGCGATGGGGTATACGATCTGAATAACCAGGATCATTGCGAGCAGAGGCACTGTCGCCAGGCGCGTTGCCAGTCCAAGCAAGAGGAATATGGAGCAGGTCAATTCGTTGATCATCGCAATGCGCGCTGCAACGGCCGGATCCAGCAGTGGAACCTTGTATGCCTCCGCGAAAAGCTGCGTCGCGTAATCGAATGACTTGTATTTCAGTAAACCTGCATTGAGGAATGCCAGTCCGACGCCAAGACGCATTCCGAGTTGGAGAATAGAAAACGGAAAGCGTGCCAGCCAGGCACGCACGGCTTCGAATCGGTCGCGCAGATGCGGGCTCTTTATAAAAAACCGGTCGATAAGACAGTCGATAGAGAGCGGCCCCGGTCCACCTGTGAGCAGAAAAATGAGAATTGATCCCCAAAGGAGATGATCCGGCCAGGCGGTGGGGTAAACGAAAATCTGAATAACCAAAATCATTCCGAGCAAGGGGAGCGTGGTCAAGCGCGTGGCAAGGCCAAGAAAAAGAAGCGTCGAAGTCGTGAGTTCATTGATCATGGCCATGCGAGCAGCCACGGCCGGAGCCAGGAAAGGAAGTTTGTATTCGTCTGCAAACAGCTGAACGGCGAATTCGAAGGACTGGTATTTTAATAGTCCGGACTTGAAGAACACCATGCCTACACCGATTCTCATCCCGAGCTGGAGGATGGAAAGCGGAAAACGGCCCAACCAATGTCGCAATGAAATCCACCATTGTGGTATGCCGACCGCCTTTGGGCTGACGTTTTCAGAGGTGCTCATGAGCGGTTCGATTCATCCGGACCTTTCCGGATCGCTTTGATCAATTCGGCGGCAATCAGCATCGCCAACGCTTTGCCAGGATCAAAACCGGCGCTAACCTCCAGGGCGGCGTCGGCTGCGTCGCCGATCGAGTAGCCTTCAGAGATCGCTTTGCGGAATGTAGCCTCTGCGGGGTCCAATCGACAGAGGTGAAACTGTCCGCGCGCGCCGCGTACCTCAATATGCACCTCAGCTGGCGAAAGCTCAAAACGATCGGGAACATTTTCACTGAGGTAGAGTTTCATCAATTCGTCAACGGGCCAGGACGCGCGCAGGTAATGCACGCCGGGTTGCAATTCGAGCAGCGTATCCGGCAGAGCTTCCGCGTCGATAGAGGACAATTCCTCGACGGTGACTGGGATGCCGCTGAGAGCTATGGCCACCTTGCCTACGTACCACTCGAGTTTTGCAAACTCCCTGACGTATGGTGCGCGCACGGCTCGGGGACATTGCGAAAGGAAATCGGGAAACCCGGCACCGAACTCCGCGATACAAGGAGCCTGGGGAGGATACTCACGGATGAAGCGTGTTGCGGCTTCCGTCAAGGCCTGCGTTCCAAGCAGCCAGCCTGTTGCAGGGAATTTGATCAGCAGAGCGTCGACGAGGCTCTGCCGATAATTTCGTTGATGCACGATCAAACGCTTCTCCGGACTGCGTCCTCCAACGAGTAGCGATGCCAGGGAGCCAATGTGCTGCATATCGCCGTGAACTACTGCATTGCGGAAACGCAACTGAGTCTCAGCGAGCGCCAGCATAGTGCCCTTCCGATCGGATGTTGCGACCGCCTTCTCCCAAATCTTCGCACTGCCGGTCTGCCTGGATTGCCTTGTCGGCTTTTGTTGCCTCCTCCAACAATGTCGTGAGCGCCGGAATGTCGTTATCCCATTCGATGAGAGTTGGCTTAATTCCGAAGCGGCGCAGCGCGTATGCGTATAAATCCCATGACTGCATTGAGATCGCGGCGGCATGAGTATCGATCCATAACTCGCTGCTCGGGGTAGCTTCATCCTCTTCCGGTGTGTAGCCACCCAAATGAATTTCTCGGACCGCAGTTGCGGGAAAATCGTCGACGAAGCGGTATGGGTTGTAGCCCATGTTGTGCGCGCTAACAACGATATTGCTGATGTCGCACAAGAGTTCGCATCCGGTCCGGCGAACGAGTTCCGAGAGGAATTCTGTCTCGGGCATCGCCGAGGAACGGAACCCGACATAGCTCGCAGGGTTTTCGATCAGGTAAGACCTGCCCAGAACGTCCTGGACTTCATGGACGTGGACCGTTACGACCCGCAAAGCCTCCTCATTGTACGGGATTGGCAATAGATCGTTGAGATAATCATTGCCATATGTGGACCATGCCAGGTGCCCTGAAACAAGAATTGGATGGATTCTGTCGATCAAACTTTGAAGGCGCTTCAAGTGCGAGCGATCTATGCCCGTGACACTGCCCACGGAAATTCCGACCGTGTGAAACGAAATGGGATAATGAATCGATAGTTCGGTCAGCAGTTCCGCCGCGTGCGGGTTGGCCAGAAAGTTCTCTGGGTGGACTTCAAGCCATCCGGTGGGCGGCAGGGTGGCCACTACCTCCGTCAAATGCGGGAGGCGGAGACCGACTCCCGCAATGTTGGAGATAGAGTTCATATTCCTGGCCACCCGATCCTCTGAAGCCGGCTATTTGGAAGTCTTGCTGCCGCCGACGATGCGCTCGCAATATCCTTCCGGGACGTAGATCCACGCCTTGGGATCCGCATTGACCTTGGATGATCCGCCGCAGGAATTGTTTCCTGTTGAAGCGCAGTCGTTTTTGCCGGCTTTTGCGATGCCGTAGCACTTTTCGGCCTTGTAACTGGGTGGGGTGACAGGTTTCTGCGCCGTGAGCAGCGCAGGGGTGGCGATAGCCGCGGCCATCGCCGTCGCGAGAACCAAACGTTTACTCATGAAATTCCTCCGTTAATGTTCTGACTGAAAGACTCAGAAAAAGCAGATTGCGCGTCTGCATCACTTCCAAATAAATGCCGCACGGCGAAGGCGGCGACGGGAGTTTGACGCCAAGTTGCCAAAGGTCATGGAACTCGCTTCACTTCAGGCCAACGAATCAGGATACCAACCTCAATTAATTGGATGAAACTGGTTGAACTCCCGATTTTTGGTCCGAAAACTACTGGACCGCGATATATGGATTTTCGATCCGATGTCTGTTTCTGCCATTCGAGCGTCACTTTTACCTTTCCTCCATCGCGGAATCTTCTGAAGTCAGACCACCGATCCTAACGCTCGCCTTGCTTCGGTTGCAGAAGGACCCTCTAGCCACGGCGCCAAGCCATAGACGAGAGTTTTCGCCTCCGGCCCCGGATCCAATGATCATGATGACGTCGTAGTGCTGGTTCGCGGTCATTGCAGCCCTCGAAACTTATAAGCCGCAACCGCGATGGTTTATTCCCAATAGAAGATAAAAAGTTGTTACGCAACGGGAATGAACTGGGCGGTCAGCATCTTATTGTTTGTGTACGATTGTAAGAGGAGGCCGCGGTCTTTCACTTGACGCGATAACCAATACTTCCCAGCGATTTGGACAATCTCTTGCAATGACCTCATTTGATGCCAACACCGAATCAGCAGTGCGGATATATTCTCGTCGACCACCGGTTCATAGTTTTGTTTTGGATAAAATGTGATCATGAAGCAATTGTCCGTCTGGACTTTGTCGCCACTCCTTCCGCAATTTGACTGATACATTGCCGCGAAAGGCACATTCGTGAAACGGTATTTGCGACACAGTTGGATCGGGTTAGCCGTTGGGCTGGCCAGCAGTCCTGCACTGCTGGCTACCCAGAAAAACATCTACCTGGCTTTGGCACTGGCGGGGGTAATCGGCGTGAGTTTCGCGTTGGTGTTCCGCCACTCGCAGCGTGCCTACATTGACAGCCTGATGACGGGCGCCGCATTCGGCATTCCGCTGTGGGCTTCGCTCAGCATCATTATCTTCCCGATAATCCACGGGCAGATGCCACAGTGGACTGCCGTTGGAATGCGCGCGATGTTGCCGCAACTGACCGGCTGGGTCCTCTATGGCGCAAGCGCAGGTCTGCTCCTTCAGGTACTACGCGACCTGGCCTTCAAGAGAACAGGGACCGAGGCCGAAGTATCATCCCCGCGCATTGTGCCAAACAAGCACATTGTTATTCTCGGTGGCGGCTTCGGCGGGATGGCCACCGCCGAAAGTTTGGAGCATTTCTTTGGAGCAGACCAGACGGTTGAATTCACTTTGGTAAGCGAGACCAATGCTCTGCTCTTCACACCGATGTTGGCCGAAGTAGCGGGCAGCAGTCTCGAACCCACGCACATCAGCAGTCCCCTGCGCACCGCCCTTCACCGTACGCGCGTGATGATCACACTCAGTGACGGGTCAACCACACAGACGCTGACCTACGATCACCTGGTGCTTGCGTTGGGGGCAGTTTCCAACTATCTGGGTCTCGAGAATGTGCAGCGTCGCGCGTTTGACTTCAAGTCCTTGCTTGATGCGATTCGCATCCGTAATCACGTCATTGACATGTTCGAGCGGGCGGACCGCGAGCCGGACGATGCGACCCGGCAGGAGATCTTGACATTCGTGGTCGCTGGCGGCGGCTTTGCGGGCGTTGAACTGGCGGGGGCGTTGAACGATTTCGCCAGGGGCATGCTCGCGGACTACCCCGGCCTGCGTCCCGAAAATCTGCGGGTCATTCTTGTCCACTCACGCGAGCGTATCCTCCCGGAGTTGAGTGAACCCCTCGCCGCTTATGCGCTGGATCGTATGAAGGAACGAGGAATCACCTTCAAGCTCAATACACGCCTGGCTGATGCACGGCAGGATGTGGTGGTCTTGAAGCCCGACGAAGAGATTCGCGCGCAAACACTCGTATGGACAGCCGGTACAACCCCGAGTCCGCTTCTCAAGACCCTTCGAGTCAAGCATGACAAACGCGGCGCCGTCATTGTCGATTCCACGCTTGCCGTCCCGAATTCTCCAGGCGTCTGGGCCCTTGGTGATTGTGCAGCGGTTACCGACTCCAGAACTGCAAAGCCTTGCCCCCCAACAGCGCAATTCGCGTTGCGTGAAGCCCGGACTCTCGCAAGAAACATCTACGCCAGTGTTCATGGCAAGCCCTTAACGCCTTTCCACTTCGACTCATTAGGAGCGCTCTGCGTGGTTGGGCATCAGACGGCATGTGCAGAGTTAACGCTACCTCTCGTCAGAAGCAAATCCGTGAGATTTTCGGGCTTGATAGCCTGGATGATGTGGCGCGCGGTCTACCTGGCCAAACTGCCCGGACTGGAACGAAAGGCGCGTGTACTCGTCGACTGGACGATGGAGCTGTTTTTCCCCAGAGACATCGTGCAGACGATCGACCTCGGTGAAATGGGCAATCCTGAAGCCCAACCTGCGCCACTTGAAAGTAGACCTCGGAAGCTGGGTTAGCGGCCCACATTGCAGTACCACTATGGAGGCATGAATGATTTCAACGCTGAGAACCAAAATTCTAGTCGGCGTTGTCGCCGGCGCCTTTGGTGGTGCAGCCGGCGCTGTTGTAACGGGAGGGACAACGACTGGTGGCATCCTGATCGGAGTACTCTACGGTTTATTGTTTGCACTGCTGGCGGCGCACCGGGCGGTCAGCCTGGGCTCGGGTTTGCTCTGGGGGCTGGCCTACTCGTTTCTTCTTTGGATCACTTTTCCGGCAGGTATTGTTCCATTCCTGATGGGTCGAGCACCGGCAATGGGGATGCTCGACACCGCGCGCACACATTTTCCAGATCTCGTGGCCTACATTGTTTGCTATGGAACGCCACTTGGGTTGGCAATTGGAGCTTCCGGAAGCTTGGACTCTCAGCTCAGGGCGGAAACGCGACAGGTCGCTTTCAGTTTTCCTCGAGCACTCGTGGTTGGCGGTTTTGCAGGCATTGTCGGGGGTTGGGCATTTGGAAAATGGATGGCCCAGGTCAATTTCTTTCCTCTCATTGCCGGGCTGGTTCATTCGAATTCGATGATGGTCGGCATTACGCTGCACTTCATCTTTGCCGTGATCATCGGCGCCACTTTCGGTGTTCTGTTTCAGCGTGATGTGCGGGGCTACGGATCAAGTATGGGGTGGGGCGCTGCCTACGGCTTGCTGTGGTGGTTCCTTGGACCGTTGACGATTTTTCCTAAGTGGCAAGGACATATGCTGGACTGGTCTTACGAGCGGGGTGGAGCGTTGTTCGGATCCCTGGTCGGCCACGTCATTTACGGTTTGATTGTCGGCCTGATTTATAGCGCGCTGGATCGGCTGTGGGTTGGATTCACCAAGAACTCCGACCCAATCAACCGCGAACCGGAAGGCCCGGGCTCACGAGTATTGCATTCGGCCGGGCACGGAGCCGCAGCAAGTGTGGTGGGCGGCTCGCTGTTTACAGTTGTGCTGCTGGCGACCGGGTCTCTCCAGGAAATGGCGAATGTGTTCGGGGGTTCATCGCTCGCCTTTGGAGTCATCGTCAGCATGATCGTCAGTGCCTTTATCGGCATGACATACGGTCTGTTATTTCGGCATGAGGCCCCGGATGCCGCCTCCGCTGTCGCCTGGGGACTCGTCTACGGCTTGCTCTGGTGGTTTATCGGCCCAATGACGCTGCAGCCGATCTTACTCAGTGGAAGCTTCAGCTGGACCACTGAAACTGCCGCCGCTTTGCTCCCTTCGCTTATCGGCCACCTGATCTACGGCGCTGCGACCGCCGCCACTTTTCTTGTGCTGGAGCGCCGCCATGCGGCGTGGCTCATGCTCGATCCAAGAATTGCGGCGAGGGAAGCGCGGCGCACTCGTCCGGTCGGTACCCCTGCCCCCGCACTGTGGCTCTTCACACTAGGCTTGGGAGTGCTACTGCCAATCATACTGGGGTAGACGTGAGTCGCGGTGGCACTGCCTAAAATAGAGGAGTGCTAGGGACTGTGCCTACTGAAAACCATGTGAGCGACTGTGGTTGCTGAAAACCTCATCGGCTTTACAATTGTTGAACTTGCAAGCGCGGGTTGCTAGCCTCTTCGGACCGTGCTCGACCTTATATTAATGTTGCTCAATTCCCTGTTTCTCGGGCTTCGCGGTCATGCCGCAATGCAGGCCGAGATCATCGCGCTGCGTCATCAATTGACCGCGTTATATCCAAAAACTCAATCTGGTTGAGAACGCTGGTGGAATGGGGTGGTCGCCACGGCATGCGCTAGCGTGTCGGGGTAATCCACGTCCCCTATATATAAAGGAGGCACTTGTTGGAGCTTGTATAGGAATTACCTTGTCGGCGAGCACTTGTGCGCCCCGCGACGGTGCCAAAGCGCGGCACGCTGGGAGGGGTAAATTGCAGAAGACTGGGGGCTAGCCCTCATTTACTTGAAACCGATGATTTTGGTCTTTGCCGCATAGGGTCCAAATAATCGATTCTCGCATCTTCGATCCCCATCACGCCGCGTCTCGATAATAGTAGTTAAGCATTCCACCGAGCCGTTGGCGCCGGCGGATAGGTCCTGTCTTTTCCGCGACACTTTGGATTGGAACAATAAGCCGATTCCCGAGTCCTTGATGGTTCCGTTCGGTATGATAATGTGCAACGAAATCGTGAGTTGCATTTCGCAAAGAATCCTCGCCAAAGAAGATCATCTGCTCCAGGCAAGATTCCTTAATAGTTCGGACGAACCGTTCCGCGAACGCATTCAAATTTGGGGATCGCGGTGGCAGTTTGACGGATTGGATACCAGAGTCCGCAAGACCGGTTAGGAATTCCTTCGTGTACAGCGGATCTCTGTCATGGATCAGATAGCGTTTTCCGGTGAAGAAACCGTCAACGACATCCGTTAGATTTCGTGCGATTTGGCTCATCCATAGTCCATTCGCGCAGCTTGCAATTCCAGCGATCTGCACACGTCGAGTCGAGAGGTCCATGAAGAACAACACGACGTAGCGCTTCAACCCAGAACAAGTCCATACTTCGACCGTGAAGAAATCGCTAGCCACAATCTGATTCCAATGGCGATTCAAGAACTCCTTCCACGTCGTCTTTCGACTCCGCTCCGGAGCGGGCTCGATGCCGTGCCGCTTCAAGATATTGGCGATGGTGTTGCGTCCAAGGCAATGACCCACATTCGCCAGAGCGCCCTGGATTCGTCGGTAACCCCAGCCTCGGTTTTCCTTGGTCATACGAAGGACGAGCGCAGATATCTCGGTCGCGGTTCTCGGGCGTCCGGGTGAACGGTACGCACTGCCATCGTATTTCTTGGCAATCAGCTTTCTGTGCCAGGCCAACAAGGTTTCCGGTGTGACGATTGTCGCGACTTGCGCCAGTATTTTCCGGCCTAGCTTCTTCGCTTTGGCCGCGAGCCGGCGGCGCTGATTATCGCTGAATCGCATCCGCCGATTGACAATCTGTTCCCGAAGGACGCGGTTTTCTTCGATGAGATATTCGATAACGTGATGTTGATGCTGGTTCATCCAACCCGCGATAGAGACGGCCAGAAATGAAAATGGATCCAAACCCGCTCGCATTGCGGGAGCCTATCACGGCCGGAGAACACGCCTCTTCAATCAATGATCTCAACAGAATTGAGTTTTTGGATATAACGGGGTCCTCATGGGAATCCCAGCACCGCAAACTTTTTTGCTGTTCTGCGTGCTCTGCAGAAGATGATCGGAGTTCAGCTCAAAGTGAAAGCCGCATGATCTTGCCCGTTACTTTCGTCATCATAGCGCCGATCGACCTGTCGCTCGTTTTCAAGGGTTGCTAAGCAGCTTCGCTCCCCAATCCTGCACTCACCCTCTGAGGAAAACCTGGATTACGAGGAGGTCAGCTTTCCGGCATTGGACGGCGTGCCTCTTGAGGCGTGGTACATCCCGGCTGCCCGGATCGAACAAAATCATCATCGCCAATCATCCGAGCATCAGGGGACTGTCTGCGCCGACCCACCCGCATCGTTTCTTGACCATAAATGACTTCAGTCCAGTCAGCATCCGGCAATTGCCAGCGCGATCACGAGGGGGATCACACCGCGGATGTTCTAGGATTCGAAGGCCGCTTGAAGATCACTCGGCGGCAGCAGATGAAGACCCCAGTGAACGCCAGGATCGCAGGAACCAGTCCAAAGACGACCCAAATTGCTTGAATAAACCACCCGAACCGGCCGAAGTGCAAGTTAGAAAGCCAGAGTAGTGCCGAGTCCGTAAATCGGTCTGCGGGATCAAGTGCAAGTAGAAAGTTAAACGCCTCGGGGAAGGCAAAATAGATCCCTGAAATTCCCCATAGCAGCACAAAAAGAAAAAACCAGAAGCCTAACGCGCTGTGAACATCCCAGGTGATCCGCGCGACGTGTCCGCTCCAATCGACGCCGAGGCTGCGACGCCAGTGTTTGATTCCAGGCCACCATATGACAGCGCCGGTGAGGCAAAGCAGC
>WNFT01002794.1_pt1 | contig 23492 bp, 24 predicted proteins | sample 5400191 | NCBI WGS metagenome assembly WNFT01 (sample SAMN13153359, study PRJNA577476) | soil metagenome | isolation source: 80 cm saprolite under Madrone tree | place: USA:California | collected 2016-06-14 | reverse complement strand
GTCGATCAGCGCAAGACAAACATCTTGATAAGTGTCCCGCCGTGCTTCCTCGGAATGAGGAAGCCTTTTTCGGATCAGCCTGACGATGTCGGCACTGTAGAGACGCTCAAAGTCGCTCCAACCGCCCTCCGCATCCGATTGCAGCATCCGCAACATGCGCTCGGCCAAGAGGTCACGCACGCTGAGCGCGACGAAGGTCTCGAGCGTGCCGCGGCCCGAGTAACCCGCAAGCCGCGCGAATCGATTGGCGCTCAGCGCAGCCATGACATCCGCGAATGCTTCGCGTGCCTCGGCATCTTCTCCCGTGAGAAGGCAGCAGCTTTTCCAAACGGTCGCGGAAATATCCTTGACGAATTGCGCGGTATGGACGGAGTTGCCTGCTCGGAGCGCGATCAAGCGGACGAAATCATCAGCTCGTTCCGACTTCAGCCCGCGTGGTTGGCCTCCCCCTCGTCCCTGGAACGCGGCGGACTGCCCGTTGAACTCGCCACCCTGCATTGGGGAATTTTTGTGTCCGGCGCGAACCTGTGCTCGACCGGCCGATTGCGCTGTGTCTACAAGCGCTTCAAACACTGGTCCCATGTCATGTCGTCCATGGTGATGCCCCTCGCCTCACCATTAGACGGACAAATGCGTATTTTTGACGGCAGAAATCCGGTGCGGGCGTGGAAATGTCGTCCGAACACAGGACCTGCAACGATGTTGCTCAGATGACCTTGTTGTAGACGATGGCGCCGGTCGAGACGCGCTTCGGCCTTGGCGTTCCGCTATAAGGGGCGTTGCGCTTGCGCGACTTTTCGACTTCCTCGGCGACGGCCTGAACCAATCCTTCGCTGGCCTGCCGCATGCACGCGACAAGAGTCTCATGGCGCGCCAGCAATTTTTTGAGGCGGCCACCTGAATCCTTCAACGCGGCGATCACTTGCTCCGGCATGTTCTTGATTCCGCCGGAAGCTTTCAGCGCCATCACTTCGCGGCCGTACAGCGCGCAAAGCCGCGCGACCTCGGGATCTGTCGTCGTAAGATTGTCGAACGCGCCCTGTTCGAGCGCGGCGATGTCGGCCGAGATGGCTTCGCTCAATCGCTTGCTGATCGCCAGCAATTGCTCGAGACGGCGGAGTTGCTCCGCCTGTGTTTCGCTTCCTTTGGCTATGGCGGTCATCCGACTTTCTCCTGAGCGCGCAACAACTCGCGCTTGACTTGATCGGCCAAACCGAATCCCCCTTGTTCGGCAATGGTCTTGGAATACTGATCGAGCATCAGCGAACGAAAGATCGATTCGGCGGGCCCGCCGCCGAACGGTCCGTCGGTTTTCACGCCTTCGAACATCGTGGAAAGCATCTCATTCACAAACACGGCTTCGAATTCCTGGGCCGCCTTGTCGGCCTGCACCTTGCTTTTGGCCGCCGCCAGGCTCGGAGCCGCCTTCGTTCCGAGAAGAGCCGCGGAAACCTGCAGATCAGCCGCGCTCATCCGATCACCTGGATTTCGGCTTGCAGCGCACCCGCCGCCTTGATCGCCTGCAGAATCGAAATCATGTCGCGTGGCCCGACGCCGAGCGCGTTCAAGCCGTTCACCAGGACCTGAAGGCTCACGCCGTCCTGCAGCACGATGAGCTGCCGGCCCATTTGTTCGTCGACGTCGATGTTGGTGCGCGGCACAACTTGCGTTTGCCCCTGTTGCGAGAAGGGCTGCGGCTGGCTCACCTGCGCAGTCTCGGTGACGCGGATGGTGAGGTTGCCTTGCGCAATGGCGACCGTTGAGATTCGTACGTCCGAGCCCATCACGATGACGCCGGACTGTTCGTCGATCACCACCTTGGCAGGAAGATCAGGTTCGACCTTGAGCTGCTCGACCTCGGTCAAGAGCGCGACGATGTCGCCGTTATAATTTGCCGGGCGGTTGAGCCTTACAGTGGCGGAATCGCTTGCGGTCGCCGCAGGTCCGCCCAAGTAGCGGTTGATCGCCTGCGCCACGCGTTGCGCCGTTGTGAAATCGGGATTGCGCAGGGCCAGCCGGAGCGAGGGTGCCTCCGCGAGCTTGAAGGTGACTTCGCGTTCGACCGTGCCGCCATTGGCGATGCGTCCTGAGGTCGGCACGCCACGGGTTACGGATGCTGCCTGGCCTTGCGCGGAAAAGCCGCCCACCGCGACGGGCCCCTGGGCCAGCGCGTAGACTTCACCGTCGGCGGCCAAAAGCGGCGTCGCCAGCAAGGTGCCGCCGTTCAGACTTTTTGCGTCTCCCATTGCGGAAACGACCACATCGATGCGGGTGCCTTGGGCTGAGAAGGGACGGAGATTCGCAGTCACCATGACGGCGGCGATATCCTTGGTGTTCACGTTGTAGCCGCGTGTATTGACGCCAAGACGCTCCAGCATGGTCTGCAGCGCTTGCCTGGTGAAAGGCGAGTTCTGCAACGTATCGCCTGTACCGGTCAGACCTGCCACCAAGCCGTAGCCGATCAGCATGTTGTCGCGTACGCCTTCGATGTCGGCCAAATCCTTGATGCGCGAAAAGGCACTCGCCTGATGCGGGCTCAAGACAAGCGACAGCGCGGCGACGAAACGGCAAATTTTTTGAGCGTAGGAGATGGCCATGAGGGTTCCGGATTCTTCCGACGTGTTTCGCCCCCTTGCCAGATCCGTGCCGCGCGGGCCCTTTTAAAATTGGCTTTAATTCAATTGCTTAGATGCGCCCGGCGCTCGCCCTGGCCGCCATCGGCAAGTTTTGCCCGCCCTTTCCCGCCTAAGGCGGCAATTCCGCGTACGCGTTACGCGGTCCCGCGGCATCGCGCTTCTATTTCAGGGGGGGCGACATGGACAGGGCTCCTGCTAGTGCCTATTTTTGCCGCTGATTCAAAGTTTTGGGCCGCCGCGAATGAACATTGTGAGACCTCAATCGGGCCGGCCCACCCAGAGACGGCCGCGCCCTGCCGTCTTGTGCATCCTCGATGGTTGGGGCTGGCGGCCTGAGCCCAAAGACAACGCCATCCTTGCCGCCAGAATCCCCAATTTCGACCGCATGCTGCGCGAGTGTCCCCATGCGCTTCTGGCGACTTCAGGCCGCGCTGTGGGCTTGCCCGAGGGCCAAATGGGCAATTCGGAAGTCGGCCACACCAATATCGGCGCCGGCCGCCTGGTCATGCAGGATCTGCCGCGAATCGACGAAGCCGTGCGAAGCGGACATCTCGCCGACCGCCCTGCCCTTCGCGCCTTGATCGGTGCAGCAAAAGAAACCGGCGGCGCGGTGCATCTGATGGGACTGCTGTCGCCCGGCGGGGTTCATTCGCATCAGGCACACATGTCCGCCCTTGCCCGCGTGCTCTCGGAGGCAGGTCTCACCGTCCATGTTCATGCGTTTCTCGATGGGCGCGATACGCCGCCTCAAAGCGCCCTCGGCTTCGTTGAGACATTCGAAAAAAGCGTTGCGGATCGCAAGAGTGTGCGCATCGCCACATTATCGGGCCGTTACTATGCCATGGATCGCGACAAGCGTTGGGAACGCGTGGCGAGAGCCTATGACGCGATCGTCGATGCAAAAGGTCCCCGCTTTAAAGACGCGAAGACGGCAATCGAAAAATCCTATGAGGACGGCGCGAACGATGAATTCGTGATCCCGTGCGCCATCGGCGACTATGCAGGCGCACGCGACGGCGATGCGCTGCTCTTTGCCAATTTCCGCCCCGACCGCGCGCGTGAGATTTCCACGGCCCTTCTTGATCCCGCCTTCGACGGTTTTCCGCGAGCGCGCTTCCCGCATCTTTCCGCGGCTGCCGGCATGACGCAATATTCCGAAGCGCTGAAAACGTTCATGGGCGCCCTGTTCCCCCCCGAGGAGATCACCGAAACTCTTGGCGAACTCTTCGCCGAGCGGGGCCTCAGGCAATTGCGCATCGCAGAGACCGAGAAATATCCGCACGTGACCTTCTTCTTGAATGGCGGGCGGGAGACCCAATTCCCGGGCGAAGACCGGATTCTGATCCCGAGTCCCAAGGTTGCGACCTATGATTTGAAGCCGGAAATGTCGGCCTATGAGGTGACCGATAAACTCGTGCAGGCGATCCACTCAGGCACATACGATCTTATTGTCGTCAATTACGCCAATCCCGACATGGTCGGACATACCGGCAATATGAAAGCGGCAATCGCGGCAGTGGAAGCAATCGACGATTGCTTGGGTCGTGTGCGCGAAGCTGTTGAAACGGCAGGGGGCGTGCTGCTTCTCACCGCCGATCACGGCAATGTCGAATTGATGCGCGATCCAAAAACCGGCGCGCCGCATACTGCGCACACACTGTTGGATGTGCCTATCATTGCGATCGGCTCGAATCTCTGCGGCAATGGCGCGGGAGTTCATCTGCACAATGGCCGGCTTGCCGATGTGGCTCCGACGCTGCTTGATCTAATAGGATTCGACAAGCCGCCGCAAATGACAGGACAATCCCTGGCTGAGTCGGAATATGGAACACAGAAGACAGGGATCGGAAAATGAAGCGTGCGATTCTGATCCCCGCTCTCTGTCTTCTTTGTTCTGCAGCCGCGGCTGCGCCGCAACAAACCGGCGCGGGCGCCCCCCTCGCCGACCGCTACGAGCGTGCTTTGAAGGATCTGCAAGAAAATCGTCTCAGCGAAAACCAGACGCGTGCCGAACGCGATCGGCTTGCAAGCGAGGCGCAGAGCCTTCAGACGCGTCTGATTGCCGACGCGGCGAAAGTGCAACAGCTGGAAGTGGCGTCTGCCGCTACGCAGCAAGAGCTCGCGCAACTGAGCGAAACCGAACGCACGCTTCTCGCCGAATTGGTCCGCGATCGCGATCGCGTGGCGCATTTGCTTGCCGTGCTGCAGCGGCTCGATGCGGATGCACCGCCGGCGCTTGCCATCAGGCCCGATGATTCGCTTGCCGCCGCCCGAGGCGCCATGCAGCTTGGCGCGATGCTGCCGCCGGTCTACGAGCAGGCCGCCGCGTTGGACCGGCGTCTGAAGGCCCTTACGAGTACGCAGGCGGCGCTCAAGGCGAAGGCGAGCCAAGCCCAGCGCGAATTCCAATCGTTAACCACTTCCCGAGCCGAATTGGATCAACTGCTGCAATTGCGCAACAGCGAAACCGCTGCCGCAGACGCCAAGCTGTCGGAAATTCACAACGTTACGGACGACATAGCCCGGCAGACCAAGAACCTGAAAAGCCTAATCGATCGGATTGCCGGGCTCCGCGCCAAGGGTGGATTCAGCCAGGGGATGACCGTGGTTACGCCGCAGAATACGGGCTCCGCCACGCTGCGGCGGGCCTCCTTGAGGCTGCCCGTCGTGGGTACGGCCATACCGGGCGATCCCGCCGGTCCGGGGCGCACGCCGGGTGTCGGGGGGCCTCAAGGGCTATGGTTTGAAGCCTCCGGCTCAGCCCAAGCTGTAGCGCCCGGGGATAGCGAAGTTGTGTTTGCCGGGGTCTACCAAAATTTGGGCCAAGTCTTGATATTGGAATTGGTCGGCGGTTACCATTTGACACTAGCGGGACTTGGCCGCATCGATGTCCACATTGGCGACCTCGTGCTGGCGGGCGAACCCGTGGGGGTACTACCGGATGTTAAGGCGGCTCGGCTTTATATGGAGCTGAGGCGCAACGGTCAGACTGTGGATCCGGCGCCGTGGATGAGCGCCGAACTTGGAAAGGCAAACGGAACATGAAAAAGTTCGCATTCGCCGGAGTAGGCGTAGCGGTTGGATTTGTCAGCGCATTGGCTTTGTTTCCTGCGGCGCACGGCGCGCCCAGCGTCTTGTCCGCGTATCGCGAACTCGATCTGTTCGGTGATGCCTTTGAAAGGGTACGCGCCAATTACGTGCGCGAAGTCGAAGACTCGGAGCTGATCAATTCCGCAATCAACGGCATGGTGTCCTCGCTCGATCCTCATTCGAGCTATATGGACCCCAAGGAATTCGCCGACATGCAGGTGCAGACTCGCGGTGAGTTCGGCGGTCTCGGCCTCGAAGTCACGCAGGAAGACGGGCTCGTCAAAGTCGTCACACCCATCGACGACACGCCCGCTTCGCGCGCCGGACTGAAGACCGGCGATTTCATCTCGGCAATCGACGGCACCAGCATTCAGGGCATGCCCCTGAACGAAGCGGTTTCCAGAATGCGCGGCCCGGAAAATTCGAAGGTCACGCTCACCATTCTGCGCACTGGAGAGAAAAGACCTCTCGACGTGACGCTCACCCGCGCGGTCATCAAGGTTGAGAGCGTGAAATATGAGCGCAAGGGCGACATCGGCTACATCCGCATTTCCTCGTTCAGTGAAAAAACGGACGCCGGACTGAAGAAGGCCATCGCCGATCTCAAGAAGCAGATCGGCCCCGGACTCATCAGAGGCTACGTGCTTGATCTGCGCAACGATCCGGGCGGCCTCCTGGATCAAGCCATCGCGGTGTCGGACGATTTCCTGACCACCGGCGAAGTGGTCTCCACGCGCGGCCGCAGGGCCGACGACACACAACGTTATAACGCCCGCGGCGGTGACCTCACCGACGGCAAGCCTATCCTTGTGCTGATCAATGAAGGTACGGCTTCGGCGTCGGAAATCGTGGCAGGCGCGTTGCAGGATCACCGCCGTGCGACCGTCGTCGGCGTGACCTCATTCGGCAAGGGTTCTGTGCAGACGATCATCCCACTGGGCGGCCAACGCGGCGGCGCGCTCAGGCTAACCACGGCGAAGTACTACACGCCGTCGGGCCGTTCGATCCAAGCTACCGGCATCACGCCGGACATCGCGGTGTCCAATCTGACCGAGAAGGCGCAAGCCGAAGCCGATCAGTTCTCGGCCCGCACCGAAGCGACGCTCGCCGGTCATCTTGACGCGGAAGGCGCGCAACGCAACACGAAAATGCCGACGATCCGTCCGGAAGAGGGCAAGAAGTATGACGACTTCCAGCTCGCTTACGCGCTGGATCGTCTCGACGGCAAGATTGTGTCCAACGCGACGCAGAAGCAGGCCGCTGCTCCGGTTGCTCCCGCGACGCCGCAGGCCCACTGATACCGTCAATCGTTTCTGTCATGAACGTACCCCCGGGCATCCCCCGGGGGTAATTTTTTGCGCAGGGAAAGAGCTAGGAAGCCGCCGTTAACGCCGACGTAACTATATCCGGTCTGGATAGGGGGATGACACCAGAACCTTCGAGCGACGGGGCGGCCGAGGCTTCGCCGCTTTCGAGCAAACGCAATTGGCTCCGCAGGCCGCCTCCGCTGGCAATCGGATTCTTTGTGCTCTTTGCAAGTGTTGCCGGGACAATCATCGCCGTCAATTTTTTCGGTTCGCCGTCGCGCAGCGATCCCGGCACATGGCTTGAGCTCGCACCCCTCGCGCGCGCGGCCTCGGATAAAACCAATCCGGTCTCATTTCTTAACGCCCGATCATTGGCCGGCCATCTCGTAACAGATCCGGCGCTGATCGAAGATTCGCCCGTGGGACCTTTACCTGTGCAAGCCGCGAACGGCCGCATGCCGATGACCGCCTATGCCCTTCCCGTCGATCCCAACGACAAGCATCCGCGAATTGCCATCGTCATTTCCGGCCTCAACGTCAGCGCCAGCAATACCAAGCTCGCATTGTTGAATCTGCCGCAGGAAGTAACGCTTGGCTTCTCGCCGTTTGCTTCGGGGGCACAGGCCTATGTCGATCGTGCCCGCGAGGCCGGCCATGAAGTTCTCGTCGAAGTGCCGATGGAGCCCTTCGATTTTCCCGAGAGCGATCCGGGTCCCCACGCCCTTCTCGTCGCGGCGAGTGCGGAGGAAAACCTCAGGCGCCTTAACTGGTCAATGTCGCGCTTCACCGGCTATGTCGGACTTACCAATCTGTTGGGCGGCCGCTTCATGGGTGAGCAGGGCGCCATCGAGTCCGTGCTCAGCGAGACGGCACGTCGGGGCCTGCTTTTTTTCGATGATGGCGGGAACCCGAGCTCGATTGCCTTGACGGGGGCCCGCCATGTCAAAGCATCGATCGCAACCGGAAGGCTGGTGCTCGACGCAATTCAGACGCGCGAGGCGATCGACGGCAAGCTCGCCGATCTTGAAGCCGAAGCTAAGCGCAATGGCTTCGCCGTCGGCGTCGGCTCGGTCTATCCGATTACGATCGCGCGTGTTGCCGAATGGGCGCAAAGCGCTGCAACGCGGGGTTTCGAACTGGTGCCGATTTCTGCGCTCGCGGCGACCCCGGGCCAACAAGAAACGGCGACGGCCGGTTCCGCAAACCGCTAGCACTTCCTAACAACCGAGACGCGTGCTTCACTTGATCCCCATGATTGAGCGGCACGTCAGCCCTATTGAGCTTCCCTATCGGCCTTGCGTCGGCATGATGATGTTCAACCGCGCCGGCAAAGTCTTCGTGGGCAAGCGTATCGACCAATCGGTGGAAGCCTGGCAAATGCCGCAGGGCGGAATCGACGAAGGCGAAGACCCGAAGGCGGCTGCATTGCGCGAGCTCGAAGAAGAGATCGGCACGCGAAACGTCGCGGTGCTGCGTGAGCACAAGGACTGGCTGACTTACGAGCTGCCCCCTGATCTCATCGGTGTTGCTTGGGAAGGTCGCTATCGCGGCCAAAGACTAAAATGGTTTGCGCTGAGATTTTTGGGCACCGACAGCGAGATTGATCTGAAGACCCACCACCCGGAATTTTTGGAATGGAAATGGGTGGACGCGGATGAATTGCTGCGTCTGATCGTTCCGTTCAAGCGGGAAACCTACGCAAAGGTCGTCGCGGCGTTTTCGGATTTGGCAAAGGGCAAGTAGCGAACGGGGAAAACCCGTTCGCTACTTGCTATTTCGCGGTTTTACTTATTCGCCGTCGCCGTGCGCAGGCGTGCGCGTCCTGCCATCGCGCATTCGGTCTGAATGTCAAATATCTTCTGCTGGAGTTCGGGCCCCAAGACGAAGGGATGTTTCTGGCCCGCCGCACGCGTCTTCAAGGCTTGGATCTTTTGGAACGCGTTGTCGAAGTTGGAGTGGTTCGCCATCGGAACATCGGCGCCCTTCTCCTTCGCGACCTTGGCGAATTTTTCGACCGAATTGACGTAGGTCGTATAATTCGCTTCCGATTGCGCGAAGTTGAAGCCGATCCCGCCCCAGAAAGCGCCGACGTGGCGCTGGTTGCCGTCTTTCAGCGGAATGATGAGGGAGATAGCGCCGGGAGTATGCGGCGGCGTCTGGTAAATCTCGATTGTGGTATCGCCGAGCGTGAGCTTTTCGCCGTCTTTCACCGATTTTCCGCGCTTAGGCAGCGGGCCGCGATTGGTGTTTCCGGCGGGCGGCGGCTGCATGCGTTCGATGACGCCCCAATCCGTATCGCTCATCACCAATTGGGCGTGCAGCTTATCGGCCAAATACTGCGCACCGCCGAAATGGTCATTATGGGCATGCGTGATGACGATATATTTGACCTGCATGGGATCGAGCCCGAGCTTCTTCAAGCCGCCTTCGATGAAGGTCTCCGCCTCGCGCGGATTGTCGAGCGTATCGATGACGATGATGCCGGCCGACGTCGTGATCGCCCAGGCCGAAACGCTTGGAATGCCGATGAAATAGAGATTGTCGAATATCTTGGCGGGCTCGGCGGTGTTGTTCGCCACCGGCGCGGGTACCGCGCCAAGCGGGCCCCCGCAGAGCGTGGTCACGCTCTTCAGATTCGCATCCTGTCCCGCAGTGCGGGCCGCAGTCGCGACATGGATGTCGGCGGTATCGTAGACGGCGAGCACGGCGCCGGCGCGCGGCGCCGCGGCGTCGGCGTAAGCAATGTATCCGATCCAGGCAGCCGCCGCGGCCGATGCAAGCATCACGGTTCTTGTTCTATTGCCAACGCCCATCTGCCTCTCCTCTGTTCGTCTCTATGCGTCCTCAGTTTTTTTCATTAAGCGCCGCCGCGCGCGCTTTTGCGCATTCGGCGGCGACCGTCAGATAGCGCGCCTCGCTGGCAGCGCCGGTGATGAAGGGGTGCGGTTGTCCGGCTTTGCGCGCCTTCAGCGCCGGCATCTTCAACAAGGCATCGTCGAATATCGGGTGATTCGAAAGGGGCACATCCACCTTCCTGTCGGCGGCAATCTTGGCGAATCGCTCGGCCGACGCCGCGTAAGTTTTGAAGTTCTCCAGTGTCGGGGCGAAGTTGAACGCCGTGCCGCCCCATTCGCCGGCGAAATGCTGCATGCCCCCATCCTTCAATGGAATGATGAGGGAAAGCGTTCCGGGCGTGTGCGGCGGAGTCACGTACATCTCGATGGTCGTATCGCCGAGCGTGAGTTTGTCGCCGTCCTTGACCGAAAGCCCCCGCTTGGGAATCGGCCCACGGTTTGGCGCTTCCGGCCGTTGCGGCGGGCTTTCAAGGTAGGTCCAGTCGATATCGCTCATCACCAGCTGCGCATGAAATTTGTCGGCGAGATACGTCGCTCCGCCGTAATGATCCGCGTGGGCATGGGTGATGACGATGTATTTGATCTGAGCGGGATTGAGCCGCAGCTTTCTCAAGCCCCCTTCAATGAAGGTTTGGGCCTCCTGCGCATTGTTGAGCGTATCGAGGATAATGATGCCGTCCGACGTCGTCACAGCCCATGCAGAAACACTCTGGATGCCGACATAATAGAGATTGTCGAACACCTTCATCGGTTCGACCGCGTCGTTCGCCGGCCGTGGGTCAGGCCCGTTGCGCGGAAGGCAGACCGTAAGAATGCCCCCCAAATCGAGGCCCGCCGCGACGGTGGCGGCTCTGACATGAGCTTCGACCGTGTCCGGTACCGACTGCTGCGCCAAAGTCGTTCCAACGGAGGCCAGCCCGGCGGCAAGAGCAGCTGCAACCATCATCCGGGCCGTGGTTACGCCAGACATGGATATCGTCCTCCCAAACGTTCGAACTTTGGCGGGAGGTTACTCGATAGCGGCGGCGCGATCCAGAATAGCCGCCGCAAGGCGGCTCCTAGCGGCTTTCGCTCAATTGCTCGCAGTTTCCTGCTTTTTGAAGTCGGCCATGAAGGCCTGCAGGGTGTCGACGGCGGCGATGCTCTTGGCAAGGTCGCGGAACGCCACGCCCTGCTGGTCGATCTTCTCAGTGACGACCGCAAAGGCCTTGGCGTCGGGACTGGCATTCATCTTCGAGGCGTAACGCTCGCGCAGGCGCTCCAGCGCTTGCTCGTCGCTGCCGAGCGAATAGGCGACGGCCGCGCGCATGATTTGTGCGCGCTCTTCGGCCGAAAGCGGCCCACTGACGTTCCAGCGTTGCCCAAGAATGTCTTCGGTCTTGGCGCCCGCGACCGCCCAATTGCCGGATTCCCAATAGATGTCGGCGCGCAATTTCTTGGCCTCGCTCGCGTCATCGTCGGCAATCAGGTCCACCGCGGCGTCGTATTGCTTGAGGCCGGCGAGCGCGCGCGCTTCCAAGAGACGGCGTTGCAAATTGATGTCGTCGGGAAGACGGGTCTGGCGCGTATCGTTGATGGTCTTGAGCGCTTCCTTGGGCTTGTGGTCCAGCAGATAAATCATGGCGAGTTTGGTGGCGACGATGGCGCGCGCCACGCCGTCCAACCGCTTATTGACCTGATGGTCGAGCAGCTGTTCGGACGGACCTAGGAGGTCGACCGTGACCAGCCGGTCGGTCAAGCGTCGAATCATTTCGTCGCCGTCGCGTCCGATCGGCGTCAATTCGATGAAATCGTAGAACAGCGCCAGGGCTTGGACCGGTTGAAGGACGTTGCTCTTGCTGCCGAGATAAAGCTCATTGAAGGCTCTGCGCATATCGTCTTGGGCATCGCGCGCAAGCTCGGCGTCGGGGAAGTTCAGCGCCGCTACGCGCAGGATGTCCAGTCCCTCGTGCCAGCGCGAATCGGCGAAGTAGAGAGCGCCAAGCTTGCGCAGGGTCTTGAGCTCGAGCGCGTCGCCGCGCCAACGGAACCGCAATTTCTCCAACGTTTCGATCGCGTCGGCCGGCTTGATCTTTTTCACGCCCAATTGAGCTTCGACGCGCGCATAAGTGGCTTTCGCCGCGACTGGGGCATAATCGGTTTGTTCGAGTCCGCGCAGGCGGGCCACCGCTTCATTGACGTGGCCTTGCGCGGCAAGCAGCTGGGCTTTCATCAAATGCGCTTCGACCGATTCGCGCGGGGTTAGCTCCGGCGGGAGTTGATCCAACGCATCGCTGGCGCTCGCCAGATCGCCTTGCGCGAGACCCGTTTCAGCACGCGCGAGGCGCGCTCGAGTCTGGAAGGATTGGGGATAGAAACGCATGACGTTTTGCGACGTCAGAAAATCATGGCGTGCATTTGCGAAATCGCCGAGCTTCGCCTCCGACATGGCCCGCCACAGAGCCGCGTGCGGGTCATCGCTTAGAGGTGATGGCGAAAGCGACACGCGCGACTCGCCGTAGCGACCCATCATGAATTGCGCCACGCCTTTCATTGCCTGCAGAGACGGGTCGTTCTCGGACGTCGGATCTGACGCTTGCATCAGTCGAATCTCACCGAGGGCTTCGGGCGCCAATTCATGAGCAAGAAGGAAACGCGCCAGTTGCAACCGCGCAGGGTTGCTTTCGCTTTCGGGCAGCCGCGCGACCGCAGCCCGTAACGCGCGAACCGAGGCGAGCACATTGTCGTTGGGTCCGCGGCCCCATTTTGCGAAATCGATGAAGGCCGGTCCCTGCTTGCTCTGCTGGGCCCGTACGACAGGTGCGGAATTTGCTCCGGAGGCAGCCGAGAGAGCGAGACCCATGGGCCTGGAGAAGGTGACGATTTCGTCCTTTACCGTCACGACCATATCATCAGCATACGGAATTACAGCCAAGCCGGCGGCGCTCGGAAGCGCCATGAGCTCGACGAACCGCTTGGGCGTCAGCGTGGCTTTGCCCGGCCGGGCGGGAATGACAACAAGCTGATCGCCGGCCTGGGCGTCGGCGATGGTGACGGCATGCGTCGCACCGGGAAGTGGAGTCGTCAGCGTTGTCTGCCCCTCGGCGCCCTGTCGCGTCAAGGCGATCGCATCGGCCGGCGTCGCGGCTCCTGCGGAGAGAACGATGTTCAGTGCGACTTCAGTTTCGGTGATCGTCGCCAGCAGGGGCGATTTGAATGTCACGCGCAAGACAGTAGCGCCCGAAACCTGCTCCGTGTCGGCTCTGACGAGAACTGTACTCAACGGGGATAGCAACGTTGTAGCATCGAGCGCGGGATGGTTGTCGAGAACGATCCAGATCGTCTCGCCGCGCACGAAAACGGCAACAGCGCGGCCATGCGCGGCGGGAAAGTGCAAGATGCCGCCGTCGCGTGTGGCTTCGGCGCTGGCGACAAGCGATTGGGCCGCGGAGCGCGCCTGACCTTGCGCGGCGGTTGCAGATGACGGAGCTTTTGGCGGAGGAACGGGCGTCGGATTTAAGCCGGAAGAGCCGCCCGTTAGGTCTGGCGGCGCGTAGGCGGACGCATCGGTCTTCGGCGCTATCACGTCGATGGCAATCTTGTTCTCGTCGCGAAAATCATGGAACTTGGCTTCGGCGTCGGTGTCGAAATCGACGATCGTGGTGACGCCGTCCAGGCGCCAGCCGGCGCCCCTCACCCAAGCCGGCGCACGCGACTCGAGCGCCGAAAAATCCGGTCGCGCCAAGGTCTCGAAGCGGATGCTGATCCGCCCCCGACCTGGATAGACGGCGTAAGGCACCTGCTTTGGCCAATCGAAAATAAGACGGGTGAAGTTCGCGTACTCGCCGATGCGCAGCTTGATCACAGGCAATTTGGCGAGGTCGGGCAAATCCGTCTTGATCGGCGGCGGCGGCGGTGGCGGCAGATTGGGGGGAACGCCCTTGAAACTGTCCGGCACCAGATCGATGGCCGTGCGGTTGACTTGGGTCGAGTTGTGGAGGGCAACAGGGATCTTGAGCGCAAATCGGTAGGTCAATCCGTCCTCGTCGCGGCGTCCGCCGCTGACGTAGGAGCCCAAGCTCTCGGTGAAGGCGTCGATCGTGGTGTCGATCGGACGCGTCAGTTTTATGGTGAGAACGCCGTCTGCGACGGAAGCATTGACCGGCGCCGAAACCTGAAAGGTAAATAGAATGCGCGCATAACCGGCCTTCGTGTCGACGGCGACCGAATCCTTGATCGCTTGTGCCGGCGAAAGTTGAGGCACCAGCGCCAGCGCAAGCAGCGTTGCAAAGATAAAAGCTCGCCGGCCCGACCGCATCGCCTTCTAGCGTCCCGCCGCCGGCGTGGCCTGTGAGGGCGCCGCTTGAGGCGCGGCCGGCGCAGCAGGCGTTGCCGCAGGCGCAGCAGCGCCTGTAGCGGGAGGAACAGCGGGAGCTGCCGTAGCGGCTGGTGTTGCCGCGCTAAGCTTGTAGCGGCCGGCAAGCTCGACTGTTAGCTTCTGCGCCACTTCGGAAGGGAGAGCGGAAAGAATCCCAGCCATCGCGTCGGGTTTCATGCGTCCGGCGACGCCGATACGGACATCGTCATTCAGTGAGCTGAAAATACGCGCGGCATCCTTTGGCTTCATCGCCGTATAAATTCGCACGAGCCCGTCGAGCTGTTCGGTTTCCTTGGCCTCGCGCTGGCCCATTGCTGCTTCGATTCGCGCCTGCAGCGCTTTGAGCTGGGCAATTTTTTCGTCGACGCGTTTTTCCGTGGCAGCAAGCACATTGGCCCTGAGATCGAGTTCGCGCTGCCGCCCCTCTAGGACATCGCGCCGCCCGGCGAGACTGGTCAATACGTCCATCTCGGCCTGGGTCACGCCTGAGCCTGCAAGTTCGGGAGACGACGCTTCGGCCGGAGGCTTGGAATTTTCGCTCGCGACGGGCGACGGCTTGTTGGCGGGCATCGGAAGGGCTGCGTTGATCGCGGCCAATGGGTCGGAAGACGTCTTCGGCTTCGGCGGCGCCGGTTTTACGGCGGGGGCGGCTTGGCTCTGTGCGGCTTTGGGCTGCGACACGTCGGCCGCGGCGCTCGCACCAAAAGCGAGACCTGCCGCTTTCAGTCCGAAAAGAATCGTGCCGACGCCGATGACGGCTGGAAGCAGGCGCACCTCCGTCCGTGGCGCAGTTTTTTGCTTGGCGGACTTCATCGTCTTTCCTTTCAGCGCACGGCGCGCAAAGCTCGGCTGCGCGGTTGATCGCCTATATGAGCGCCTTCCAGGCGATTCGCGATCCGCTCGCAAACCGAGGTCAGGAGCGTGAGCTCGTCGACCAAGGCGCGCGCGGAACTGACCTTGCCGCCAAGTGTCTTGTCGGCTTCCTCCGCGGCGGCGCGCAGCTTAGCGATACTGGCGCCTGCGCCGATGATGGCGCCATTGAGCGCGCCCACCGTGCTGTTCAGGCTGTCCTGGTCCTTGCGCAAATTCTTGAGACGGCGTTCGAGGCTGAAGCAGCAGAAGAGCGTTGCCAGAAGCAGAATCGCGAGCGTCATTTCGACGATCATCGACACGGGCAGTGGAGAGCTCATGAGCGCGCGTCCTCAAAAGGCGTGGACTGAATCGGTGCGGCGAACCGTACCCTCGATGCGTACGGCAACCGAGGAGCCGACACGGCCCATGCGGCCGGTCAGCAACGGCACGCCTCCGCAGCGAAGCTCGATCGGAGAATCCGGTCCCGCTTTGAGCATGATGGTCTGACCGACCTCCAAGTTCATGATGCGGTTCAAGGGCATTCTCTGTTCGTCGAGAATGGCGTCGATCTCGACGCGCGTACACCACAATTCGGTTGCGAGATGGCTTTCCCAGATCGAATCGCGGCCGAATTTTTCCCCCATGAATTGCTGCAGCAGCAATTTACGAATCGGCTCGAGAGTCGCGTAGGGCAGCATCAGTTCAATGCGTCCGCCGCGATCTTCCATGTCGATGCGCAGCTTGACCAGAATCGCGGCGTTGGCAGGGCGGGCTATGGCGGCAAAGCGCGGATTCGTTTCCAGCCGGTCGAGCGTGAAGTTCACCGGCGCCAAGGGTTCGAAGGCTTGACGCATATCGCCCAGAATAACTTCGATCATGCGCTGCACGAGCGTGCGCTCGATCGTGGTGTAGGGGCGGCCTTCTATGCGCATGGCCGCAGTTCCGCGACGGCCGCCCAAAAGCACGTCGACAATGGAATAAATCAGGTTGGAATCGACTGTGAAGAGGCCGTAATTGTCCAACTCCTCGGCGTGAAAGACCGCAAGAATCGCCGGCAGCGGAATCGAATTCAAATAGTCGCCGAAACGGATCGAGGTGATGTTGTCCAGGCTGACTTCGACATTGTCGGAGGTGAAATTCCGCAAGGACGTCGTCATCAGCCGGACCAGCCGGTCGAAGACGATTTCCAACATTGGAAGCCGTTCGTAGGACACCAGCGCGGAATTGATGATCGCGCGGATACCGGACTTGTCCTGTGTCTCGCTTTCGCCGACTTCGAAGCCCAGAAGCGAATCGATCTCGTCCTGATTGAGAATTCTCTCGGTGCCCGCGGGCCCCGCTCCGCCCTCGGGCTCGCCTCCTCCGGCCAAGGCCGCCGATTCGGCAGCCGTTTGGTCGGCCTCCGACGGTCCTTGCGTCTTCGCAGCTTGTGCTTTGGGATTTTGCGCGGGCTCAGCCATGACGATGTCCGATGTTGCAAGCAATCATTGCACGATCATTTCCTTGAGCAGCACGTCGCGCACGGGCGTCGGAGCGACGGCGAGATTGACGCGGCGCAAAAGCTCTTCTTTGAGGCGCATCACCCCGGTCGAACCACGGACATCCTCGACGCGAAGCTCGCGCAGGTAAGTCTGGAACTGATCGATGACGCGCGGCAGCACCGGCTCGATTGCCGCTTTCGACTCGATCTTTTCGAGTTCCAGCGCGACCGAGAGCTTCAAGTAAGCGGGCGTCGAATCGGCGCTTTGGATGTTGACGATGATATCGGGGACATCGAAGAAAGCCACCTGCGTTGGAGGCAAATTGGGGGCTTGCGTCTGCACGTTCTCGGCCGCGGCGACGCCGTCGGCCTTCTCGCTCGCGGGCCACAGGAAATAATACGCGCCGCCGCTGCCTCCGAGCGCGACGAGAAGCCCCGCGCCGACGATAAGCTTCATCTTCAGCGGCAGCTTCAAGAACTTTAGCGGATTCAAGAGTCGCGGAAGCGCGAGGGGCAGTGCGAGAAGGCGTCCGATGAGGGAAGCCTTTTTTGGCTCGGCCTCTTTCTTCTCCGCGCCGTCTTCGGCTTCGTCCTCGTCTTCGTCCGGCGGCGGTGGTGCTGCCGCCTTCGGTTTCGTTGCCATGGATCCCCCGCGTCAAAGATGAAAACGCGAGGATGAAATTAGAGTCTGATGGTTAAGGACTGGTTCCGTTGCTGGGAAGAATTTGCCGCGTCTGGCACTCGCGAGACAGGGCGCGCCTTGCCGGTCGGTTCCCGCGGACCCCAAATAACCCAATAAATCCCGGCGATTTCGCGATGGCATAGCCCGTGCACCTGGGATAGCCGAAGGATCGGAGGGCTCCAGAAAGGGGCGCAGCTCGTGGAAAATACTTTTCTTGTCGGTCTATCGCAGCAGATGGCCTCGCACCGTTCGATGGAGGTGATCGCGAACAATCTCGCGAACCTCTCCACGCCCGCGTTCAAACGCGAAGCCGTGCAGTTCGAGCAATACATGGTGCCGGTGCAGGCAACCGAAGCGGAGGGGGGAGGCACCGTCAACGTCTCGTTCGTGCTCGACCGCGGCGTGACCCGCGATCTGTCCGAAGGACGCTTCGAGAGGACAAACGCGGTTTTGGATTTCGCCGTCACCGGCCCGGGCTATTTCGTAGTGCAGACGCCCAACGGCGATCGCTACACGCGCAACGGTCATTTTCAGCTCGACAATCAAGGACGCGTCGTTACCGACGACGGTTATCAGGTGCAGAGCGATGGCGGCGCCATCCAGGTTCAGCCACAGGATAGCGATATTCAAGTCGGCTCGGACGGCACCATCAGCATCTCCAACACGGTCGGCGCGAGCGTGCAGCTTCTTGGAAAAATGCGCATCGTGACGTTCGCAAATGAGCGCGCGCTGAAGAAGGCTGGAACCAGTCTTTACGACGCCGCCGGCCAGACCGCGGAAGCCGCGACCGGCGCGGTTCGCGTGCACCAAGGCATGATGGAGCGATCCAACGTCGAGCCGATGATCGAGATCACGCGCATGATCGACGTCCTGCGCGCTTATCAATCCAGCGCGGACCTGACCCAATCGAGCGAGGATTTGTTGAAGCGGGCGATCGAGCAACTCGGCTCCGTTCCGCAAAGCTAGGAGTATCAGATATGCGAGCCATGAGCATTGCCGCGACCGGAATGTTGGCGCAGCAAACCAATGTCGAAGTGATCGCGAACAATCTCGCGAACATGAATACGACCGCCTACAAGGCGCAGCGCGCAGAGTTTCAGGACTTGCTCTATCAGAACATCGAGCGTCCCGGAGCGGCGTCGGCGGACACCGGCGCGGTTCTGCCCTCGGGCATCCAGATCGGCGTCGGCGTGCGCACCGCGGCCACGTACCGGCTGACCGCGCAAGGCAACCTCGCCAGCACGGGAAACCCGTACGATCTCGCCATCAATGGCAAAGGCTATTTTCACGTCATGATGCCGGACTCGACCGATGCCTATACGCGCGCCGGTTCGTTTTCGCTTTCGCCCGACGGGCAGATCGTCACCCAGAAAGGCTATGTCGTGGTTCCAGGCATCGCCATTCCGCAGGACGCGATCTCCGTCACCATCAATGCGGTCGGCCAAGTCCAGGCCCTCGTCGCCGGTTCGAACGCGCCCCAGACCCTAGGTCAGCTCGAGCTCGCGCGCTTTCCCAATGATTCCGGACTCCAGGCGGTCGGCGACAATCTTTTCACCGAATCGCCCGCTTCAGGCTCTGTGCTCACGGGGCTTCCCGGTTCGCCCGGCTACGGCACGCTGCAGCAAGCCTTTCTCGAAACGTCCAACGTGAATGCGGTGCAGGAGATCACCGATCTGATCACCGCTCAACGTGCCTATGAGATGAACTCCAAGGTCATTTCAGCGGCGGACGAAATGCTCCAAATCACCTCCAAGATGAGCTGACCGCCATGAACCTGCGCTTCTTTCTGGTCTTGATCTTCTGTGCGGCGGCATTCAGCGCGTTTGCGGCCGATAACGGTGGCAGCGCCAATGACATCGAAATCGCCGTTCCTGCGCACGATATTGCGCGAGGCAGCCTCATCACGGAAGCGGACCTCGACTACAAAGCCGTTCCGGCAGCGCGCGCGAGCGCGAGCGTCGTTCGAGCCATCTCCGACATCGTGGGGAAGGAAGCGCGCCGGGCGCTTCACACCGGAGAAGCGTTGCGCAGCAGCGATTTGAAGCGGCCGACTTTGGTCGCCAAAGGCTCCAACGTGACCATGCTCTTCGATGCGCCCGGCATGCAATTGACGGCCGTCGGGCGGGCGCTCGAGGAAGGCGGCGAAGGCGATTCCATCACCGTGCTCAATCCGACCTCCTATCGCAAGGTCGAGGCCTTCGTCGTCAAAGCCGGCACCGTGAGAGTGGGAGCGGCCCTCCCCGCCGCCAAAGTTTCCGAGGATGTGGCTGCCCCGCAGCGCTGATGCAAAGGATGATAATGATGCGTTCCATTCGCCGCCGTTCGCTGATGTTGAGCACAGCCTTCACCCTCACCGCCTGTGCCAGCACGCTTGATAGACTCGAGCACATCGGCCAGGCGCCGCCGTTAAGCCCGATCGCAGTGCCGCCCAACATGGCCGCCGGTGCTCCCGTCTATCTGCCGCAGCCGCCGGCAGATGCAGAGCCGCGCCAGGCAAATTCGCTGTGGCGGTCGGGCTCGCGCAGTTTCTTCCGTGATCCCAGGGCACAAAAAGTCGGCGACATCTTGACCGTATCCATCGGCATCGGCGATCAAGCAAAGATCGCCAATACCACCAGCCGCTCGACCAAGGCCTCGGAAAACGCCGGGGTGCCGAACTTCTTAGGCTTGGAAAGCCGGCTAAAAGGCGTGCTCCCCGACGCCGTCGATCCCTCGAGCCTGGTCAATCTCGGATCCGATTCCTCCAACACCGGAACCGGCAGCGTCGATCGGTCCGAGACCATCAATCTCACTGTTGCAGCGGTCGTGACTCAGGTCCTGCCAAACGGCAATTTGGTGATCCAGGGTCGGCAGGAAGTGCGGGTGAACAACGAAGTCCGCGAGCTCACCGTTTCGGGCATCGTCCGGCCAGAGGACATTTCCAACGTCAACACGATCCGGCACACCCAGATCGCGGAGGCCCGCATTTCTTATGGCGGACGGGGCCAGATTACCGACGTGCAGCAGCCGCGCTACGGCCAGCAATTCCTCGATTTGATCTGGCCGTTCTAGCTAAATAAGCGCAATCCCGCGACCTGTCCGCCGAAGCCTTGGCGAAGGCGGAAGTGCCTACCGCGGTTCGCCGTAAGATTGCGCGGCAACCAAAGAGTCGAAAGCATCATCCGATAATCGGATGATGCTTTAATCGTCCCGGTAAACCCGCTCGCGGCGTTCGTGGCGCTCCTGTGCCTCGACCGAGAGCGTGGCTATCGGACGGGCATCCAGGCGTCTGAGCGAGATCGGCTCGCCGGTTTCCTCGCAGAAACCGTAGGAACCGTCTTCCAAACGCCGTAAAGCCGAATCGATTTTGGAGATGAGCTTGCGCTGGCGGTCGCGGGTTCTGAGCTCGAGCTGGCGTTCGGCCTCGGTTGTTGCCCGGTCCGCAAGATCGGCATTGGGTGTGGGCTCGGTCTGCAAATTCTGAATGGTTTCACGGCTTTCGCGTAAGATTTCTTCTTTCCAGGCAACGAGCTTGCGGCGGAAATATTCACGCTGCCGTTCGTTCATGAACGGCTCGTCGTCCGACGGGCGGTAGCCATTCGGCAATTCCGTCGCCATGCATACTCCTATGTGAGAATCGCCCCTGCGGCGGCGCGGTTATAGCCGCGACCCGCTTCGCGAGCAAATGGAAAGCGTTGCCGCGCTCCTAATCAAAGCTGTTGAAAAACAAGCGCTTAGACCAGGGGCCGCTCGACCAGCTCAAGCTTGGCCAATTCAACGCGGGCTCTTAGATCGATCTCGTCGAGCACGTTCTGGAGCTTCTCATCGGCGAAGCTTTCGCGCCGCTTGGAGATGGCGTGGGCCAGCCGGCTTAAGGTGGGACGCGGAATTCCTCCTGCCAAAAGGCCGTCCCGGACCTCGTCCAAGAGCCTTAAAAGCTCGTCGCCATGGTTCACACCATGGGTGCGCTGGTCGGCCGAATCCTCAATTCCCTGCAGCGCGAGAATCGTATCGACGGCGGCAATGGGACCGGTGCCGGTCAAGGCCGCCGCGGTTTTGGCGTCGGCGATTTCCTCGGCGGCAAAGCCCTTGGCGTCGGAATGCACGGCGCGGCCGGCGCGCCTGATGGCTGCGGATTCGATGCGGCTTCTGCCGTTGATTTCCAAGACTCGCCTCCTGCGCGTCTCGCAAGCCATCCCACAATTGCGCGATAGGCTTAACAAACGGCTAATGGCGGTGAGTTAGCGCCCGCGATGATAGGGATGGCCCGAGAGAATCGCGCAGGCGCGATAGATTTGTTCGACCAGCATCGCGCGCGCCAGGAGATGCGGCCAGGTTTGCGCGCCGAACGCGAGCCGCTCGTTGGCGCCGGTACGAAGCGGGGGAGCAAGCCCGTCCGGACCGCCTATGAGAAAGACAACATCTCGCACGCTGGAATCGCGAAGCTTCGCCAAATGTTTCGCGAAGGCCTCGCTGGTCATGCCGCGCCCCGCCTCATCCAGCGCAATACGATGCGCACCCGCCGGAATTTTCGCGCCGAGCTTTGCTGCTTCATCATTCAGGCGCGATTCGACGCTAGTCCCGCGCGAGGTTTCAACCGCGATGATTTCTATTTTGCTGATGCCGAGTTTGGGCGCAAGCGCACGGGCGCGTTCCCAATAGAGATCGCAAAGCTCTTGTTCGGGCGACGCGCGAATCTTGCCCACAGCCGCGATTGTAAGGCGCAACGCTAAAGCCTTAGGCGACCGAGCCCACGTGCTCGGCTTGCGACCTCAAGGGTTCGCGTTCGTCCACGGACCACATGCCTTCGAGATCGTAATAGGCCCTGACCTCGCTGCGGAAGACATGCACGATGACGTCGCCCGCGTCGATCAGCACCCAATCGCCTTGGGGTAACCCCTCGACGTGCGCGGCCGTAAAGCCCCACTCCTTCAGCCGTCGCGCCAGATTTTCGGCCAGCGCCGCGACATGGCGCGAGGAACGCCCCGTGGCCACGACGATGGCGTCGCAAAGCGAAGACCGTCCGACCAAATCGATCGTCACAATGTCTTCGGCCTTTTCGTCGTCGAGGGAGGAGATGATTCGCGCCAGGAGAGGCGGCTCGGAGGGCAATTCGGGTTTTAGCAAACTCGGCTTTACGCGTGGCAATCGGCTCAGGGTCGGGCTCCTTTCAGTCTCTAGATCCGGCTCCGCCAAGGCAACGACCGGAGATCCTGACCTGTCCCAATCCGTGCCGCAGCTGAGCCGCTCCTTGCATCTATCAATGTAGTCGACGGGCGTGACATTACCACAACCCGCTCACCTTCGCGAGCTGGTGGGATCGCGCTTGGCGTCAAGAATGGTCCAAGCGGGCGGTTTTGCCTCGGCAAAGCTTGCATCCGCGGGTTGAAATGCGGTTTTGAAGCGTGTCGCCGCCCGGGACAGGCGGCTCTCAAGCGCGCAGCCGGTTCGCGCGACAACCGCCACCGGCACCAGGCGAAAGATTTCTTGCCAGTTTCGCCAGCGCGGGACTTGCACGAGATTGTCGCTTCCCATCAGCCACACGAAACGAACCTTCGGGAAACGGCGCTGTAACGCGCGCAGCGTGTCGATGGTGAAGCGCGTGCCGAGGTTCTTTTCGATGCCGGTGGCGACAATGCGCGGATGGCGCGAAAGCCCCCTCGCCGCTTCAAGGCGCTTGGCGAAGCTCGCCATGCCTCGCGACGCTTTCAGCGGATTCTGCGGGCTGACCAGCCACCACACATAATCGAGCTGAAGCTGTTTCAAGGCCAGCTCGCTCGCGTGAATGTGACCCCGGTGCGCCGGGTTGAACGATCCGCCAAGCAGCCCGACGCGCAAACCGTCCGCTAGAGGTCCAGGCGGCGCAATCCAGTTCATCCGCTTACGGAGTTTCCTCACGGCTATCGTCAGCTGAGCCTTCAATCGAAAAATCAAAATCGCGACATTTGAGAGAAAGAACCTGAGTCTGCTCAATGTCGACAGCCTCATAGCGCAGACGATCCAATTGTCGGTAGCGAATATCGCGAATCTCCAGGAAGAGACCAAAACTCAACTCGCCAATTTTGACTTCTTCAGCGCCAAAAAAAGAGACCACAGCGACAGGTCTTTGCAGGCTGGGTGTACGGGCAAGTCGAACTTCCACGTTTTGTGAAGCGGTATTCCTCTCGACCGTCAGCTTAACGACATAGTTGAATTTGCCAATTAAGGAAGATGCGGCGACTTTCGGGTCGCTCATGGCCGCGTTTGGCCGGTGC
>WNFT01001041.1_pt1 | contig 23503 bp, 15 predicted proteins | sample 5400191 | NCBI WGS metagenome assembly WNFT01 (sample SAMN13153359, study PRJNA577476) | soil metagenome | isolation source: 80 cm saprolite under Madrone tree | place: USA:California | collected 2016-06-14 | reverse complement strand
CGTCGTTGTTCTACAAACCCATTATTGCTGATCCAGTCGTTTCGGGTACGATCTTCGTCGGCTTGCGTGGTGTTTGGCGCACTCAAGACTGGGGCGGCGATCAAGCGACTCTCGAAGCCAACTGCCCGGAATTCACCACGCCCGGAAACCAGCCCGGCTGCGGTGACTTCGTTGTAATCGGCGGGGCCAACACTCCCAGCGGTCCGGCCCGCCTAACCGGCACGTTCTATGGCGCGGATCGCTCGGGCGGGAACGTCGCGGCAGTCGAGCGGGCTCCGAGTGACACCGGAACCCTGTGGGCCGCGACGACAACTGGACGCGTGTTCATCTCGACAAACGCGGATGCCGCTGCGGGCTCGGTGACGTACACCCGGCTCGATACACTTCCTTCTGCCACGGCTGATCCCGGCCGCTTCGTGTCCGGGATTTACGTTGATCCGGCAAATCCCAATCACGCGTGGATCTCGTACTCGGGATACAACTTCAACACGCCATCGCAGCCGAGCCACGTGTTTGAAGTCACGTACAACCCTGGGACGCCTGACGCAACGTGGACGTCTCTCGATAATCCAGGCGGGACCGCGTTTCCGGATTTTCCGGCGACAGACATCGTCCGTGATTCAAACGGCGATCTTTACGTCTCGAATGACTTCGGTGTGATGGTACTGGCAAACGGTTCGACCAGTTGGGCAACGGCCGGCACAGGGCTTCCCATGGTCGAGGTCGCCGGTCTGACGATTGTGCCCAGTTCGCGCGTTTTGTACGCGGCAACGCACGGGCGCAGTGCTTGGAAGCTGACGCTACCGTAACGTTTCATTTGTAGCTTGGGCGGGATAGTGAGAATCTATCCCGCCCATTTTTTTGTACGTTATGTGTCTCAAATACCTGATTTGGGCTTACCCCTTTTTGGTTTGGATCGGCTTTTTGGCAGCGGATAACGCTGCGCCCGGTTTCCTCGAAGGACATTTGAGGATCCTTGCTTATAAAGAGGTTGAGCTTGCCGAGGGAAACCCGCCAAAGTTTAGCACTGAAAATTATCGCGAATATCCGCTGATCATCTTGAGCCAGGACGGCAAAAAGGAAGTTGCGCGTGTAACGGCGGATGAAAATGGAAAATATCGTGTCGCACTGCCAACTGGCGATTACATTTTGGATGTGCAAGGACGGCAACCTAAGGGCCACGTGCGCGCGAAACCGCAACCGTTCACAGTAGCCTCAAATCAGACCGTGCTCGTGGACATGAACATCGACACGGGCGTCCGTTGACGTTTGTAGCTGCAGGGATAGTTCGCGCGTCGTGCACGCGTTTTTGCTGAGGCCCCAGGTGATTAGGGCTGAGATTTGCGAACCTCTTATTGCTGCGGTTCTTTGCAGTCCGCAATCGGCAATCCCGAAATCCGCAATTATCAAATGTCCCGTCAATACACGCTGCAACGCTCACCAAAATCGACCTCGATCCATATCGATTATGTCGATGAGCTGAACGAACAACAGCTAGCAGCGGTTTCCGCGCCGCCGGGGCCCATCCTTGTCATTGCTGGCGCAGGCTCGGGAAAGACGCGCACCCTTACTTATCGCGTAGCTTACTTGCTCGAAAACGGGATTGATCCGCGGAATATTCTGCTTCTTACATTCACGAATAAAGCCGCGCGCGAAATGCTAAATCGTGTCGCAAATTTGCTCCCGGTCGATGCCGGCGGACTCTGGGGCGGGACATTTCATTCAGTAGGAAACCGAATTCTGCGCAGGCATGGCACCGCGCTCGGTTACTCCAGCGGATTTACCATCATGGACCGCGAAGATCAGAAGGATTTGATCGACACAGTGGTGGCCAGTGCAGGGATTGATCCGAAGGAAATCCGGTTTCCGAAAGGCGATGTGCTCGCGGAAATCTTCAGTTTCGTCGTCAACACCGAGAAACCGCTCGAAGAGTTGCTCGCGGAAAAGTTCCCTTATTTCCTGCCGCTCCTCGACAAGATTCAAGATGTTCACGCGCGATACGAAAAAAAGAAGAAGGCGACCAACTCAATGGACTTCGACGACCTGCTACAAAAGACGTTGTCAATGTTTCAGCAGCACGAGCGGATCGCCGAATTTTATCGACGGCAGTTTCAGTTCATTCTTGTCGATGAATACCAGGACACTAACAAAATCCAGGCTGACCTTGTGGATCTGCTCGCCCGTGATCACCGCAATGTAATGGTGGTGGGAGACGACGCGCAGTCGATTTATTCGTGGCGCGGCGCGAACTTCCAAAATATTCTTGAATTTCCGAAGCGTTATCCGGACGCGCAGGTGTTCAAGATCGAAATGAATTACCGCAGCGTGCCCGAGATTCTGGACGTGGCGAACGCAGCAATTGCCGCAAACGTTCAGCAATTCCGCAAACACTTAAGCGCAACGCGTGAATCAAAAGCGCTGAAACCAGGTTTGGTAGCCCTGAATGACGGCGCGGAGCAGGCGCAGTTTGTCGCGCAGCGGATTCTCGAACTGCGCGATGAAAATGTCGAGCTTAACGACATCGCCGTGCTCTACCGCGCGCATTATCACGCGGTCGAGCTGCAGCTGGAGCTTTCCCGCCGAGGGATTCCCTATCAAATCACCAGCGGCATTCGATTTTTCGAGCAGGCGCACATCAAAGATGTAACTTCATTCGTCCGTTTCGTCGCCAATCCACGAGATGAAGTCGCCTTTAACCGGATGGTGAAATTGCTTCCCGGCATTGGCAACCGCACCGCGGAAAATCTTTGGCAGACATGGGAAAACGGTCTCGCCGTAGCCGGGATCGGTGATCCCGGTAAGGAAAAAACGTCAGCGCCGGCCGGGATCAGCGATCCCGGCTACAACTTCAGTGAACGATTGCTGTCCATGAACGTTCCCGCAAAATCAAAAAAATTGTGGACGCAACTGGCGCATACCCTAGATGAGATCGCACCCGGCGGGCAACCTAATCCGCCATCGGAAATGATCACATCGATTGTGGAAGCGATTTACGATGACTATGCCAAAGTGAACTTCACAAATTACGAGCTGCGTCGCGAAGACCTCGACCAACTCGCAGTTTTTGCCCGCCAGTTCAAAGACGTCCACGAATTTCTTTCTCAATTGGCGCTGATCAGTAATGTCGATGCAGAGGCCACACCAGGTCAGACGAGCGACAAAGAGGCGGTCAACCTTTCCACCGTGCACCAGGCGAAGGGTCTCGAGTTCCATACAGTATTCCTAATCTGGTTGACCGACGGGATGTTCCCGAGCAGCCGCTCCCTGAATACCCGCGATGCACTGGAGGAAGAGCGGCGCTTGTTTTACGTCGCTATCACACGCGCACGCGACGAGCTTTACCTCACTTACCCGCAGATGCGCCTGGCCGGAGGCTACGGCGACGTCTTCCAGCGGCCATCGCGTTTTCTGCAAGAAATTCCAAACGAGCTCGTTGAAGACTGGCAAGTGCAGCGGCGTTGAATCTTTCTTCGGCACAGATTTCGCAGATTTTCACAGATGGGAAGAGCCGGAAAAAATCTGCGATAATCTGCGGATCTCATGAATCTTTCGCCGGAAAAAAAGATTGCGGGTGTTCTCGTTCCGCTGTTTGCGTTGCGCGGAGAGAATGACTTGGGGATCGGCGACGTCGGCGCGCTGCGGGAGTTTATTGATTGGGTCGCAGGAATCGGGTTCAAACTTGTCCAGCTCCTGCCCATCAACGAGACCGGAGCCGATAACAGTCCCTACAACGCGATCAGCGCAATGGCGATCGAGCCGGCGACGCTGCACCTTGCGCCAAACTCGCCGCAAGATCTGACCCGCGAGGATTTTGATGCTTCACTCTCTGATGTCGATGTTCCGAGCCTTCGTCTCGGCGTAGTAAAATATCGCCAGGTCAAAGAACTAAAGCGGCGCTTGCTGGAAAAGGCGTTTGCGAATTTCTCCGCTCACGCTGACGAACAGCGGAAATCCAAGTTCCGGACATTCTGCGAGCAAGAATCCGCGTGGCTGCGCGATTACGCAGTTTTCCGGGTGCTGATGGAGGCGAACGAGGATAGCGCGGCATGGAATCGATGGCCGGCGCAACATCAGACAATCGAAAAAGCGCGCGATTGGTTGCGGGAACTGCCGCACGATCGACAAGCCCCGACGACCCGGGAAAGTTTTTTCTGTTATGTGCAATGGATCGCGCACCAGCAATGGCGCGCCGTCAAAATGTACGCCGAGGAACGCGGCGTCGCGTTAATGGGGGATATTCCATTCGGCGTCAGTTATTGCAGCGCCGACGTTTTCGCGCGCGCGGATGAATTCGTGCTCGACTGGTTCGGTGGCGCGCCTCCTGAACCGTACTTCAAAGACGATGCATTCACCCAAAAATGGGGCCAGAACTGGGGTATTCCGCTCTATCACTGGGACAAAATGCGCGCGAACAATTTCCAGTGGTGGCGGGACCGCGTCCGCGCCGTCCGCCGCATCTTTCACCTTTGTAGGATCGATCACGTCCAGGGATTTTATCGTATTTATGCTTTCCCCTGGCGACCGCGGATGAACAAGCAATTCCTTCCATTGGATCAGCACCAAATGCTGGAAAAAACCGGTGGCCGCATGCCGCATTTCGTTCCGCGTGACGACGAAACACCGGAAAACCGCGAAGCGAACAAACGCGAGGGCGAAGAATACCTGCGAGTTGTCCTGCAAGAAGCTGGGGCTGCGCGTGTCATCGGCGAAGACCTTGGCGTGGTGCCTAATTACGTGCGGCCTAATCTGCGGTCGCTTGGCATTGCCGGATTTAAAATTCCGCAATGGGAAATGCACGATGGCATGATGATCCCTGGGCAGATGTATGAACGGTTGTCGGTGGCGACCTACGCAACCCACGATCACGAACCGATTCGCGCTTTATGGAACGAAGCCTTCGAGCAGCCGCCGTCGATTGCTGGACAACAAGCGCGAGCCACGCTCGAAAAGATCGCTCTGTTTGCCGGGCTGAATTCAAACCTCCAAGAGCGCAATTTCGAAAAAGACTTTTATCCGGCGATCATGGAAGCGCTTTTCAGCTGCGAATCGTGGATCGCGATGGTCATGATCACCGATCTGCTGGCGCGCAAATATCGTTTCAACGTCCCTGGGACAAAAGCGAACTTGAATTGGACACGGCGGATGCAGCGCTCGATGGCGCAGCTCAGTTCCAGCCGTAAAGAACGAAAGCGAATGCAGTTAATCCATGAGCTGCTGGAAAAAACAAGGCGCGTTTGAAAGTTCTTTCGGCGCTCGCCATGTGGCCGGTGAGGAAACCCGTGCTACGCTGACTTCTCGATAGGCGCACCCACCTTGTTACCCCACTCGGTCCACGACCCATCATAATTGCGGACATTATCGAGCCCCAGCAGATACGTCAGGACAAACCAGGTGTGACTGGAACGCTCGCCAATCCGGCAATAGACAACTGTGTCTTTGTCTCGGCCAACGCCGCATTGATCGAAATAAATTTTCGCCAATTCGGATGCGGGCTTGAAAGTGCTGTCATCGTTGGTGGCCGTTTTCCACGGCATGCTCTTTGCCCCGGGAATATGACCACCGCGCAGCACTCCCTCCTGCGGATACTCCGGCATGTGCGTGATCTCGCCCCTGTATTCGCCCGGTGAACGCACGTCGATCAGCGGTTTGCCGCTCTTGCTTTGCGCCAGAGCTTCATCGAAGAAGGCGCGAATCTCTTTGTCGAACCGTTTCTTCGGCACCGGATAGTTTGTCTGTGCGTACTTGGGGACTTCGCGTGTCATGGGACGGCCTTCCGCTTTCCATTTGTCGCGACCGCCATTGAGGATTTTCACTTTCTCGTGCCCGAACAACCGAAACGCCCACAGAGCGTAGCAAGCCCACCAGTTCGCCTTGTCACCGTAAAAAATGCAGGTGGTGTCCGGCGTGATGCCGTTGCGACTGCAAAGCTCCGCGAATTTTTTCGGCGAAATGTAATCGCGAATCAGCGGGTCTTGCAGATCGGCGCGCCAATCGATGTGCACCGCGCCCGGAATGTGCCCAGTGTCATACAGGAGCACGTCTTCATTCGATTCGACGATCTGGATACCCTCATCTTTTAGATGTTTCTCCAGCCAATCGGTTTCCACTAGTGCTTCTGGATGCGCGTACTCGGTAGGATGCATTGCCATAATAGAAAAATTTTACGCCGCTTTTCAGCGGCGGCCAGAGATATTGCTCTCGGTCGCAGCGGCGACCGCCGGTTGCTAATCTTGGCGTATATCGCCCGGTAGCCGCGGCGACGCGAGCAACTGCTCAAACTCGCGCCAGCGCTGCTCCGATTGCTCCGTCGTGCCGCCGCGCTTCTCGATGTAACTGCGCACCATGTCTTCGCCGAGATTGTAGTTAATGACGTAGCTGCGGTACTTCTCGATAAATTTCGTTGATTGTTTCGCCCGCTTCTGATCCATCAGCGCATATTTCTGCAACCAAGTCGCGGCCGCGTTCGCGTTGATCTCGCCATTCACGTACTGCCGGGCCGCTTCGTTCGTGGCATATCCCAGCTTCTTCACCAAGTCCTGCACGGCGTAAAATTCCTCCGCGCGCGATGGGTCGATCCCCGCGGCCGGCCAGAGTACTTCTTTTTCGAATGCTAACCGCTTCGCTTTCGTAAATACAACTTCTCTGCCGAAGTTCGCGGTGCCCTCGGCAATAAGTGATTGGGGCGAGAAGAGCGGATACACCGAGAACTCCACCCAACCGCGATCGCGGACAAGATTTTTCTCAAGCAACGCGTTGTAGACGTGATGGCCCGGGTAGCCTTCATGCGCAGCCAGATCAATCGCGCGATCGATGTACACAGGCAGATCGGTATTCACTTGGATGACACTGCGATAATTCCCCTTGTACCAATTGTACCCGCCCCAGGGTTTATTCGTGACGTATTCGACGCTGAAATTTTCGGTGGGGGGCAGTTTGATGTGCGCGAGCGTGCGTTCGCGACACGCCTTGATCGCGAGCTGAAACACCGTATCCAGCTTGTCTTTGGGAATCACGAACGCTCGCCGCCAATTCTCGTAACGCTGCAAGAGCGATCCTTCACCTGGAAGTTTCGGCTCGAGCCTGGCGAGGATTTCCTGGAAATGCGCTTCGGGAAAGCTAGGTGCAACCGCGTCGTAAAGGGCCTGCGATTCCTCATCAAACTTCAAATGTTCGCCGTTCAAGAGCCGGACTCGTGCCTCGAGTGCGGAGAGTTGCTTTGTTAGATAACGACGTCGCAGTCGCTCCATCTCGTCCGTCGGCTCGGAAACCTTCGCCAACTGGTCGCGTAATCGCCTGGCCTCAGGCGCGATCGTATCGAGCGGCTTCTTTTCCTTCGACTGTTTCTTCCATTCGGGCGGCCCATAGTACGCGTCAACGTAGTCCGAATCATGCTGCCCCATCGCGAGCACCAGTTTCACATAAGCTTCTGCGATCTCGTTGACGCTTGTCACCGTCGCTGGCGCCGGCGATGGAGTGGCGCCGTCCGCGATCGAGACGGCAAGCAGCGGTAAACAAAGGACGACAAGCGACGCGCATTTCATGATTTTCCGCTGGGCGATCAGTGCAGAATGGAATCAGCCGGATAAATGACGCCGTTCTTGATAACGGTGTCGATGTCGGAAGCGTGCGCGATGTCGTCCAGCGGATTGGAATTGAGAATCACCAAATCCGCGAAGTAGCCATTTTCGACACGGCCAATTTTCGCGCCGGTATCGGCTCCGAAAAGTTTCGCCGCATTAGCGGTGGCACATTGGAGAATTTGCATGGGCGTTAGTCCGGCTTCTTTCATCAACTGAAACTCGCGAAAGAGCGCCGGCCCGTGAATCGTGCCGATGTTTCCTGCGTCAGTGCCTGCGGCAATCGTGACGCCGGCGTCTTCTAATTTTTTTAGATTCGGCAGCGCGACTTCATAGGTCTTGTTGATCTTATCGAGAGCAGCTTTCGGATCAGCCAACGCATCTTTGATTCTTTGGGGCAGTTTGTCCGATGGAATTTTCGTCACATCGAGCGACGCGATCACCTCGGGATTGCCCCATTTTTGTTCCTCCGGCGTGAGATTAAGCTGGTGCGAAAACGTTCGACCGTAGCGTTCAAACACCACCAGCGTCGGACACAAAATTACGTGCCGATCTTTCAGTAGCTTCACAAACGCCTCGTCGACCGGCTTGTCGATCACGCTGTGGACAAGAATGTCTGCGCCTTCTTCAACCGCAGCGCGTGCGGTCTCCAATTCCGTCGCGTGAACTGCGACGCGAATTTTGTTCGCGTGACTTTCTTCAACCGTCGCGCGGACAATCGGCCGGAAAGAATCGACCGGATGATCTTTGTCGACAATGTACCAAATCTTCACCAGATCCGGCTTTTGTTCGGCAAGTTTGCGAACGAACTCGCGCGCTTGATCGGGAGTATCGATCTTCACAATCGGCGGATCGCCCAGATCAAGTTTCTCGCGCGAAACACTGGAAATTAACGGCCCGGCTACTGCAACGCGTGGCGCTTTCGTCGTCGCATTCGCCTTCTTGCGGACCTCGAAATTCCACATCGGTCCGCCGACATCGACCACGCTCGTGATGCCGCAGCGGATGTATCGCGCGAATACGTCGTCGAGATGCGACTTGATCCACGCCACCTCGTCTTTGTACGGGCGGACACTGTTTAGATCAGCGCCATCCGGTCGCGTGAACAAATCGCCCGATTGAAAGAAGTGAACATGCGTGTCGATATAGCCCGGCAAAATGAATTTGCCGGCGCAATCAATCTGCTTTCCGAGCGCCGCCGCGTCTTGTTTGCCCATCGAAACTCGTTCGATTTTGTCCCCGTTGATCACCACCGTCGCGTTCGGCAACACCTTGCCGTCCGCAGGATTGATCATGGTCGCGCCGACGAGTGAAATCTTCTCAGCGTGAACAGTCGCCGCCGCGAAAAATGAGAGCGTGAGGGCTATAGCTGCTTCGGATTTCACGATTAGAGATTCCTCGACTCCGCTCGGAATGACAAAGGTTATTCCTTCGATTCCGGCACGGCTTTCTCAGCGGCTTGGAACCCGATCTTTGAATGCGTGCCGTCGCAAAACGGTTTCTCAGTCGACGCGCCGCAGCGGCAAAGTGCCATTCGTTTCTCCACCGGAAACTTGTTTCCATCGGCGTCGCTCAATTCCACTTCGCCCGTCACGATGTAAGGGCCGTTCTTGATTGTCTCGATTGTTACTTGAGCCATGTCCGTACTCTACTGTCATGTCGACCGAAGTGGAGACATCTCTGAATATTTTTCTGATCGGAGACAGTCAGAGATTGAACTCGTTCGTCTCCCGACTCTGTCGCCGCTACCCTTCGCGGCATAACCGTCCATGTCGCTCGTCCCGCTCGCTCCATTCCTTGACTTCGCTCAGAATGACAAAATGGGAGACGTTTAGCCATGAAGACATTTATCGCACCTTTGCTTCTGTGCGTCGGCTCAATGCTCGCTCAATCGCCCACGCCGCCGCAAAAACATCCGTTCACGTTTGAGGACATGATGAGACTTAAGCGCGTGGGCGCGCCGGTGCCATCGCCGGATGGGAAATGGGTCGTGTTCGACTGTGAAGATGTCGATCTCACGGCGAACACAAAGATTTCACATTTGTGGATTGTCCCGGCGAGCGGTCCCGCAGCCGCGGGACGGCGGTTGAATCCAACGCCGAACCACGAGGAGCGGCCGCGGTTTTCGCCGGATGGCAAACGCTTGATCTGGACATCAAAAGCGACCGATCCAACGCAAATCTGGATGTGCGACTTCGATTCCGGAAACGGAGTGCTGGTTGGGAAACCGCATCAAGTCACGTCGTTTTCGACGGGTGCCGACGGCGCGATTTGGTCACCCGATGGAAAGAACCTCGTATTCGCGTCGGCGGTTTATCCGGAGTGCAAGGATGATGCGTGTAACAAACAGCGCGATGAAGAGGTAAAGAAGAGCAAAGTGAAAGCGAAAATCTTTTCACGCCTGTTCTATCGGCACTGGAACGCATTCACTGAGTTCAAGCGCAGCCACTTGTTTGTGGTACACGCTGATGCGACTGGGGAAACTGTAGAGGCAGGCGTGTCGCCTGCACCATCTCCAGAATCGCAGCCGACACGGCTGCCGCTACAGAAAAATGCGAACGCGCCACGCGATCTCACGCCGGGCGACCACGATGTGCCGCCGTTCTCGTTAGGCGGGCAGGATATGTATGCGATTTCGCCGGACGGTCAGGAACTCGCGTACACGAGCAACATCGACGAAGTCGAAGCGACCACCACGAACAACGAAATTTTCGTCGTGCCGATGGCAGGAGGCACGCCGAAAAGAATTTCTACGAGCGCCGGCAACGACAACACTCCCCAATACTCGCCCGACGACGGCACTAGAATCGCGTGGCGATCGCAGTCGCGTGGCGGTTTCGAGGCCGACAAACAAAACTTGCTCGTATACTCACGACGAACGGGCGAGACGCGGAACGCAACCGCACATTGGGATCGATCGGTGGGGAGCTTCGTCTGGCGACCAGGCGGTGCAGCGTTCTACTTAACTGCAGAAGAGCATGGCCAATCGGCAATTTGGGAGCTTGTGCTGTTTGACGAGCAGCCAATGGACTATGCGCGCGGGCTGCACGCCGATGACCTGGCGGTGATCGATCATGAAGGTAACGACCTATTTTTCACGATGCAGTCGATTCGCGCGCCAAACGAGATTGCTTGTTTCAACACTGCCAATCTCTCCATCAACGGTCCCGATTTACCGCCAACTCAGCTCACCCATATGAACGACGCGCTGTTGTCGCAAATTGCGATGCAGCCATTGGAATCGTTCACGTTCAAGGGCGCGAGCAACGATGACGTCCAGGGGTTCTTAATCAAACCGCCGGGATTCGATCCGAACAAAAAGTATCCGTTGAAATTTTTGATCCACGGCGGGCCGCAAGGCGCGTGGGGAAACGAATGGACGTATCGCTGGAACGCGGAGTTGTTCGCAGCGACGGGAAATTATGTGGTGGTGATGATCAATTTTCACGGCTCAACCGGTTACGGGCAGAAGTTTACCGACTCGATCAGCGGCGATTGGGGCGGCAAACCGTATGTCGATCTGATGAAGGGCCTCGATTACGTGGAGAAGACTTACCCATTCGTCGACAAGGACCGCGAAGCGGCGCTGGGCGCGAGCTACGGCGGTTACATGGCCAACTGGATCCTCGGTCACAGCGACCGGTTCAAATGCATCGTGTCACACGACGGAGTTTTTAACGCGGAGTCGGCGTATGGCACGACGGAAGAGCTTTGGTTCATGAATTGGGAATTTGGCGGCCCGCCATGGAAAAAACGAGATGTTTATCGAAAGTGGTCACCGCACGAGTACGCGCAGAATTTCAAAACACCGACGTTGGTCGTGCACGGCCAGAACGATTACCGGATCGATGTTTCACAAGGATTCGATCTTTTCACTACCCTGCAAGTGCTGAAGGTGCCGTCGAAGATGTTGTATTTCCCGGACGAAAGCCATTGGGTGCTTAAACCGCAGAACAGCCGGCTTTGGTACAAAACGGTCAACGACTGGGTCGACGAGTGGTGCAAATAATCCTCTGTCATGTCGACCGCAGTGGAGACATCTCTCGATCTTTCTGATCGGAAACAATCAGAGATTCCTCGACTTCGCTCGGAATGACAAAGAGGAATCGTGAATTGATATCTTTTGATGCGCAACCGCACCGCCTCGCTTGACTTTTTGCGCGGGTTGCGCATTAAGAACGCCGTCGAAAACTCTATGGATTATTCGTTGTCGGGCATTTTGCGGGCAGTTTTCTCTGTTGGTCTCGTTTTACTGGTCACAGGTTGCGGTGAAGACCCGCGCTTTTCCGCGAGGACGCAGTATCTAGGGGGCGGCACTTACGGCGGCGCACAAGCCGGTCCCCCGCGCGACACTGTTTCCTATTGGGATGGAGACAATGCTGGCGGAAGCCCCTCTGTGAAAATCAGTCTGGGAGAACAGCGCGCCTATTTTTACAAGAGCGGCGTGCTCGTCGGGGTGTCGCAACTATCGACTGGCCGCGAAGGGCTGAACACCCCCACCGGAACTTTCAAAATTATTCAGAAAGACAAGGACCACGTCTCCAGCTTATTCGGGGACTATATCGATTCGGCGGGTAATGTGGTAGTGCCCAACGTCGATGTGAAGAAAGATCCGAAACCACCGGGCGCTCACTTTAGAGGCACGCCCATGCCGTACTTCATGCGCATTGTGTCAGGAACGGGCATGCACGCAGGGTATTTGCCAGGCTATCCGGCGTCGCACGGCTGTATCCGAATGCCCGAATTCATGGCCGAAAATTTCTTCAGATCAGTCTCGGTCGGAACGCCGGTCACGATCACCCATTAGAACCCTTCGAAAAGCTGCTCGCGAGTTCGACGCATTCCGCCACAGCGTTCCTCGCCTCCCCCTTGTGCAAGGGGAGAAGACTAAGGTGAGGGGTAGAAGCCTGCGACGCGCACTTTGTGCTGAATGAACCCTCACCAACCCTCTCTCTTTCGAAGGGAGAGGCGACCAACGTTCCGTTCGAGCTGAGCGTCCAAATAACCATGGATCTAGGCTTGCAGAAAATTCCGGCTAGCGGCATTCTGATCATCCCGCTACCAAAAATATGATCGTTATCACGCAACCTAACGCCACCGAGGAACAGATTCAGCGCATCGTTACGCGTGTTCGCGAGTTTGGCTTGGAAGCACAAATCAGCCGTGGCGCATCTCGCGTGATCATTGGCGTGATCGGGCCTGAGGCGCTCCTTCGTGAAAAGCCGATTGCAGCGATGGCGGGCGTGGAAGCCATCATCCCCGTGTTGAAGCCATACAAACTTGCAGCGCGCGATTCTCGCGGTGCGTCCTCGGTGGCAATCGGCAACGTGCGACTGGGCGAACACGAGGATGTTGTTCTGATCTGCGGCCCGTGCTCGGTCGAAAGCAGAGAACAAATTCAGTCGATCGCGACAATGGTGAAAGAATCTGGCGCAAAAATTTTGCGTGGCGGCGCGTTCAAGCCGCGCACTTCGCCTTACAGTTTTCAGGGGTTACGCGAAGACGGACTTCGCTTTCTCGCGGAAGCGCGCGCGAAAAGCGGCCTACCGGTCGTCACCGAAGTCATGGACCCGCGGGATCTTTCCATGATCGAGAAGTACGCAGACTGTCTTCAAGTGGGCACGCGCAACATGCACAATTTTTCTCTTTTGAAGGAAGTGGGCCGTAGCAGACTTCCCGTGCTGCTCAAGCGCGGATTCAGCGCCACAATTTACGATCTGATCATGAGCGCCGAATACATTTTGAACGAGGGCAACCCGAACGTCGTTCTCTGCGAGCGCGGCATTCGAACATTTGAGACTGCCGCCCGCTACACGCTCGATCTGAGCGCTGTTCCAATCTTGAAATCCAAAACGCATCTTCCAGTGATTGTGGATCCGACGCATGCGCTAGGCCTGCGCGAGTTTGTCCCGCAGATGTCTCTCGCGGCAGTCGCCGCCGGCGCGGACGCGCTCATGATCGAGGTGCACGATTCTCCTGAGTTGGCCAAGAGCGACGGCAACCAGGCGCTTACGCCACAAATTTTTGCTGAGCTCGTTCCGCGTCTGAGCGCCGTGGCCGCAGCCATCGGGCGGGCATTGTAAAATCCGGCCGAAGCATTCGAGCCATTGCTTGCCAACGCGTTGAGGACAACGCGTTCCACCTTTGCGCACATGGTGGATCGGCTTCTCCTGAAGACGATGCCTGAACTAATCGCCGAAAAGCGCGAGAATGCGGACGCGGCTACAACTGTGCCGGAATTCGGGGTAAATTCTTTAGTGGAAAAATCTATTCGTGCAGAGCTGCTGGAAGCTGTCGCGGCTAGCGAGCCGATCGCGCGCAAACTTCGTGCGATCCAAAAAGCTCAGTGGCCAGTACGATTTTCACACGTCATTGAACCGGCCAAAGCGTTTCTTGCGGCCGTAATCGCACAGGCTTGGCAGCAGCGATCACCGGATGATCGGCGCCGCGCCGATTCCATCGTGTGGGTCCTCTGCCCCAGCGTTCATTCTCAAGAATTGCTATACGAAAGTTTGCTCAACTGGCAGCCAGACGCGCTTTTCCTGCCGGAAGCGGAGCTTGCGGCAGTGGAAAATGTTTTGCCCGATCCGGAAATCGCGGCGGAACGGCTGGCGCTACTAATGGAAATCGAGCGCGGCACGAGTCCGCGTATCATCGTCGCGACGCGGGCGAGTCTCGATCAACCTGCGCCAAAGCGCGGCACGCTCCAATCTGTTGTTACCCAACTTCGGCGCGGCGCAAACGCAAAGATGGAACAGCTTATCGACCGGCTCGTTGGCAGTGGTTATGAGCGTGTCGCCCAGGTAACTACCCGAGGGCAGTTCGCTGTCCGTGGCGGCATTCTCGATCTCTATTCGTGGCAGGCGGCGTTGCCGTTCCGGCTGGAATTTTTCGGCGACCAAATCGAATCGCTGCGCGAGTTCGACATCGACAGTCAAACGTCCGTGCGCGATGTCGCGTCAATCGAAATTCTGCTCGACCAGGGAACGGCGGATCAGAGCGGTTTCATTCGCGATTATGTCGAGCGCGATCACCTTGTGATCGACATCGAACCAGGCATGGACGGCGGAGCTCCTGCGACGCCGGGCCCGCAGGAGCTCGCCCCTTCACACATCCAGATTAGCGAAGGCTGGATTGAAACTGGTCCGGAAGATTTCAGCGGGGCGTTCCAGGATTGCGAGATCGGAGAGTTTGCGGCCGGCGACCTCGTGCTTGCCGAGGCAAAACGTGCGCAGTTTGTCGATCGCTTAAGAGAATGGCGGGCGGACAACGCGAGAATCGTCATTTATTTTCAGACCGAGGGCGAGATTGAGCGGTTTCGGGAAATCATGGCCGGCGCCATCGGGGGCGTCGATTTTGTCGAAGGAACCCTCGCGCGGGGATTTTGCTTCCCCGCAGGCAATCTCGTCGTCCTCTCGGCCGCCGAATTATTTGGACGATTCGCGGTCCATCCGCGCAGGCATCTGCGCCGCGCGGAACGCCACCGCGTCCAGATCGATTTCAGCGAACTGAACGAAGGCGATTTGGTCGTGCATCTCGAGCACGGCATCGGGCGATTTCTCGGGTTGTTGAAGATGCCGGTCCCGGAGGGGCGAGCTCTTGCGACCCCGGCCTCGCTGGAGCTCCGCCCTCCGGAGAAAGGGCGATTCGTTGAAACCGAAGTCCTCGCGCTCGAGTTTGCAGATGAAGCAAAACTCTATGTTCCGCTCGAGCAAGCGTATCTCGTTTCCCGCTATGTTGGCGCAGGAAAAAAATCGCCGCCGCTAAGTTCACTCGGCGACGGGAAATGGGCCCGCGCCAAAATTAAAGCCGCGGCTTCCATCTTCGATTACGCCGGCAAAATGCTGGCGGTCCAGGCGGAGCGGCAAATGCATCCCGGTCATGCATTCGCCCCGGACACAAAATGGCAGGCAGAATTTGAGCGTTCGTTCCCGTTTCGCGAAACGCCGGACCAAATGAAGGCGATCATTGATGTGAAGATCGACATGGAACGGCCTCGACCGATGGACCGCCTGATCTGTGGCGACGTTGGTTTCGGCAAAACCGAAGTGGCCGTGCGCACCGCGTTCAAGGCGGTCATGGACGGCAAACAAGTAGCCGTGCTCGCGCCAACCACCGTCCTTGCTCAACAACATTTCGAGGTCTTCCGGCAGCGCATGCTCGATTATCCGGTACGCATCGAAATGCTCAGCCGCTTTCGTTCGCACTCCGAACAGAAGAAAGTGCTACAACTGCTGCGCGAAGGCGGCGTCGATATCATCATTGGCACACATCGACTCATTTCCGGCGACGTGTTATTCAAGGACCTGGGTGTGGTAGTGATCGACGAGGAACAGCGCTTCGGAGTTCTGCACAAGGAAAAATTCAAAGAGCTCTTCGAGCTGGTCGATGTGCTGACACTTTCGGCCACACCCATTCCACGCACTCTTTATCTTTCACTCGTGGGCGTAAAAGACATGTCCACAATTGAGACTCCGCCGCTCAACCGCCTGCCAGTAGAAACAGTGGTGTCGGCCTACGATGAGCGGATCATACGCGCTGCAATCGATCGCGAACTGGAACGGCAAGGCCAGGTGTTCTTTTTGCACAATCGGGTAGCGACCATCGAGCGAGCGCGCGATCGGATTGTGCACCTTTGCCCGCAGGCCAGAGTTGAAATCGGCCATGGCCAGATGGACGCGGACGAACTCGAAGCGGTCATGGCACGATTCATTGCGGGGAAAACCGACGTGCTCGTTTGCACTACGATCATCGAAAGCGGTCTCGATATTCCGAATGCAAACACCATCATCATCGATCGGGCGGATCAGTTTGGTCTCGCCGATCTGTATCAATTGCGTGGACGCGTGGGCCGAGCCGAGCACAAGGCATACGCCTACCTGCTTCTTCCGCGCGAAATGATGACAATCGGCGCCGCGCGCAAGCGGATTAGCGCCATCAAACAATACAGCTCGCTGGGCGCGGGTTTCCGCATCGCCATGCGCGATTTGGAGATTCGCGGCGCAGGCAGCATTCTGGGCACGGCTCAGAGCGGACACATCGTGACGGTAGGTTTCGATTTATATTGCCAGTTGCTCAAGCAGGCAGTCGCGCAGCTCAAGGGCGAGAAACCGCGGCTCCGGCTGGACGTCGATTTACAACTCGATTTTGTCGCCACCAATGAAGCGGAGTTCGTGCAACACCCAATGTCTGTAGAGGATGCTGACAGTTTCCCCTACAAAGCGCGCGTGCCCGCATTCATTCCAGTCACGTATGTCAGCGATCCTGCTCTGCGAATACGCGCCTACCGCGACATTGCGGAAATCACTTCGCATGAACAATTGGATCGTCTGCGGCGCGACTGGTGTGATCGGTTTGGCCCGTTCCCTCCGGCAGTTGACAATTTGTTCGCTCTCATCAAAATCAAGCTCGCCGCAGCCGAATCAGGAGTGAGTCGGGTGGAAGTACGTGAGCGAAAATTGATATTGACGCGGCACGGGGATTTTATACTTGTCGCGGGCAAATTCCCCCGTTTAGTTGCAACGAAAATCGATCAGCAGCTCGGGGAAATTTTGGAATTGATTAAGAAACTATGAGGACTCGCATGCGTCCATTTGCCACGGTTTTACTGGCTGGCTGCGGGCTTGCTCTATGGGCTTTTTGTTGCGCTGCATTTGCCGAGGAGTCACAGGTTGTGGATGGCATCGCTGCAGTTGTGAATGGCGAAGTCATCACTTACTCGCAAGTGCGCGCGTTATCCGCGCCACGCGAAAAGCTGCTGCGATCGCAGCTCACCGGCAAAGAACTGGAGAGCAAGCTGATCGAACTGCGCCAGCTTGCTTTGAAAGATTTGATTGACCGACGCCTTGTGATCCAGGCGTTCAAAAAGGAAAGCTACCAAATCCCGGATCACATTGTCGACGAGCGGGTGCATCAGATCATCCGAGAATCCTTTGGCGGCGACCGCAACACGTTTATCAAGACGCTCGAGGCGCAGAATTACACGTTGGGCGAGTTCAAAGAGAAGGAACTGGAAAGAATAATGGTGCAGGCCATGCGCAGTCATAACGTCAAGCAGAACGCGATTATTTCCCCTACAAAAGTAGAAGATTACTACAAAAAACATCGCGACGAATTTACCAGCAAGGAGCAGATCAAGCTGCGAATGATCATGATTCCTGGCCAAAAGGACACTGCGAGCGCACCCGCGCAAAAGGCGCTGGCGGAAGAAGTGCTCGGTAAACTGGCCGGCGGCGCGGAGTTCGATCGGACGGCGCAGGTTTATTCCGAGGACAGCACCCGCGACAACGGCGGCGACTGGGGGTGGATCGAGCGCAACACTCTGGCCGCCCCGCTCGAAAAATTCGCATTCAATATGCCAGTCGGCCGAATCAGCAACATCATCGATTACGCCGGCAATTATTACATTCTCAAAGTCGAAGATAAACACGGCGGCACTACGAAATCGCTCGCCGAAGCGCGGGACGATATCGAGAAGAGACTGATTCAGGAGGAAGCACAGGGTATTCAGGAACGCTGGATCGCCGGCCTGCGCGCAAAGGCTTACATCAAGACGTTCTGACGCGCATTCTGTTCTTCCTCTTCCGCTCAACCTTTCGTCTTCTCTCCATCTCCTAATCCTGTTCGTGCTCGATTGAGCGGATTCGATTACGATCACGAACATGAGCACGAGCACGAAGGTTCGCATCGGGATCACAGCCGGTGATTGTGCCGGGATTGGGCCGGAGATTGTGGACTTTGCACTAAAATCCGGACGCGTTCCTGATTCGGCCGAATACGTAATCCTTGGGCGGCAACCGAAGTGCAAACCGGGCGAGCCGACAATCGAAACTGCGAGGGCTGCGGCCGCCGCCCTCGAAGAAGCGGTTACGCTTGCCCGGCGCGGGGAGATCGACGCAATCGTAACCGGGCCGGTTCACAAAGCGCGGATGTACAAAATCGGTTTCAAGTTCCCAGGACAGACCGAATTTTTCGGCGAGCGCTGTGGCATCAAAAATTTTGCTATGTGCCTGACCGGCGGAAAAATCACGGTCGCGCTGGTCACAACGCACATTCCGCTGAGCGAAGTTCCACGCGCGCTTAAACAATCTGAGATCGTGCGCGTCGGTCTGTTGCTCGCGGATTTTCTTCGTGACCGAGGCAACAGCGCACCGCGCATTGCCGTTGCCGGCTTAAATCCCCACGCTGGCGAGTCAGGCAAACTCGGGCGCGAAGAAATCGACATCATCGCGCCAGCGGTCGCAGAATTGCAATCCGCAACACGAAGTGCGGGGACGCCTTCGGGTGGACGGGCAGGCCATAAGGCCGAGCGATCGGGAGATCGCGAGTCAATCCCCAATCCGCAATCCGCAATTTTTGTCGGCCCAGTTTCCCCCGACACGGTCTTCCATCGAGCGATCGAAGGAGAGTTCGACGCGGTGCTTTGCATGTATCACGATCAAGGATTGATCCCACTAAAGCTGCATGCCTTTCACGAAGGTGTGAACGTGACGCTGGGCCTCCCGTTTCCTCGGACCAGCCCCGATCACGGCACTGCGTTTGATATTGCTGGCAAGGGACTCGCGCGACCCGACAGCATGATCGCTGCGATCAATCTCGCTGTAGAACTGACCGCAAGGTCATCCTGAGTGAAGGGAACCGGAGTCGAAGGATCCAGTTGCTTGCCTAAGGTTCGCCACGCGTTTCCTCGACTTTGCTTGGAATGACAACAGCTTCTTTAGAGAAGCCGCTACAAACAATCGGCCTGCGCCTGCTCGACATTTTTTCATTTCGATTACGATTACGAACATGAGCACGAGTAGGATCGCGAAGTACGTTTCGGTCTTTAACATCGGGCTGCAAAACACGTTCGTTTATCGGTGGAATTATTTTCTGCGCGCGCTTTTTGGCCTGATCCCGCTCGCTGGGACGGTGTTTCTCTGGGCTGCAGTGTTCAAAGAGCGCGGCGGCGAACTGCACGGGTACGATTACAGCTCGATGATTTATTACTATCTGCTCACCATCCTGGTCAGCAATCTGGTCGTGCCAACAGAGGATGAATGGCAAATTGCCGCCGACATTCGCGAAGGCCAGATCAATGCGCTTCTCACCAAGCCCATGAGCTACCTCGCCTACCGGCTCAGCATTTTTTTGAGCGGCCGACTCGTTTACACCTTCGTCACACTTCCGCCGATCGCCCTGATCTTTATCTATTTTCGAGACTACATCGTACTGCCTACGGATCCGCTCACCTACGTGTTTACGATCGTATCAATATTGATGGCAGGATTCATTCAGTTCTTTATCACCTACAGCCTGGCCATGTTCGCGTTCTGGATTTTGGAAATTTCCACCATCGTGTTCATCGTTTATTCGTTCGAATATTTCCTGGGCGGCCAAATGTTCCCCATCGACATCATGCCGTCGGCGATTCAAGCCGTGATGAAGTGGCTACCGTTTTACTATGAATTGTTTTGCCCGGTCGCGATCTTTCTCGGCCGATTAAAGGGAGCCGAGCTTGTGCAGGCATTGGCGATCCAAATGGGCTGGCTACTGCTAGCGTGGGCCTGCGCGAAAGCTATGTGGAAACGCGGTCTCGGCCATTATCAGGCCGTCGGCGGATAAGAGCGGCGTACGTGGGTAGCGTACACGCGTGGAATTCATCTCAGGGTCCCGAACTCGTGCATCATTACTTCGCATCGTTTGGCGCGGGCGTGGCGGCGAGTTTTTGGAAGCGCGGATCATTCCGGAGCGGATCGAACATTGGATCGAGCCGGAGCAGCGCGGGAGTGAGCGGCACGTTTGCAGCGAGTGCTCCCTCGTACGGAATCGAGAGCAGTTTCTGTAAAGCGGCGATGGCGCGGTCGGGTTCCCCCATGCGCGCCGCTACCCGGGCGAAGATCTCGATCGGCATGGGACCATCCGCCGCGTCTTTCTCGATCGGGTTCGCAGCGATCGCCCGTTCGGCCAGAGCTAATGCCGCGGCCTTGTCACCAAGGCCCATATTCGTCAGCGCGAGATCGCCAATGAGGAGATCATTTTCCGGCTGTTCTTTGAGGAAAGATTCCAGTTCGCTGCGCGCCTGGCGCCAAGTTTCTTGGGCGACAGCGTGATCACCGGCGACTTCTTGCGCCCAGCCTAACTCAAACCGCAGTGCGCCATTGACGTAACCCAACGCTGGATCAGGCTTGGCCAATATTTCCTTTAGCCGAGGGATGATTTGTGCAGGGCGGCGCTCCAGGATCGCTTGGTAAACTTGTGTTTCCAAGGCGCTGGCGTCGTCGGCGTTCGGATGCAGCGGCGCGAGTAGCGCAGCGGCGCGCGGCAGATCGCCCTCGGCTTGTGCAATACCCGCCTTTTCCGCGAGGGTATCCACGTCGTCCGGTATGATATTGAGAACCTGATCGAGCTTTCGCAGGGCTTCGGGGAAACGACGAAGACAGATATAGGTATACGCGTGCTGGGTAAGCAGGTAAACGTTGCGCGGGTCGAGCCGCTCGGCTTCGATGAAGTACGACTCGCTCCGGTCCCACTGGCCTCGCCTCCGTGCGACATAAGCGAGCGACTCAGGAATCCGGCTGCTATTCGGCAGAAACTGACGTGCCTGCTCAAAGTAATGCACCGCGCTGTCGTAATCTTTTAGGCAAAAGTAGTGGTAAGCTCCCTTGGCCAGTACAGCCTCGCCAAGGTTGGGCTGAAGAGTGAGCGCGGTTTCGGCTGCCTGCCGTGCCTCTTCACGCAGGGCGACCGTTGGTTGAAGACTCTCTGTGAGGTAGCCGCGCGAATCAACATATGACAGCAGCGCCCAACTAAGCGCAAACTTCGGGTCCAACCGCACCGCTTCTCTGAGATATTTCTGTGCACCAAGGGCGTTGGCGGGTGTGGTGGCAGTTTTCAATGTATAAGCCAGCCCGCGCAGGTAGGCATCGTAAGCCTCAGGATTGTCTGTCGGTTTCGCGGCGATCTCTTGCTCTTCCCGACCGCTGAGGTGCGCTCGCAACTGCTCGGCAATGGCTTTGGCCACCTCAGTTTCGACAGAAAAGATGTCGGTCAGTTTGCGATCAAAGGTATCGGCCCAAAGATGGGAATCATTGGCAGCTTTGATTAACTGCACGTTCACGCGCACAGTGTCGCCGCTCTTTTGCACGCTTCCTTCCAGAACGTGGGCGACGCCAAGTTGTTTGGCGATCTCGGGCAGGTTTTCAGGCGCGCTTTTGTAATGCTGGGTGGATGTACGCGAGATCACCTTCAGATCGGCGATCTTCGATAAGCGCGTCAGGATTTCATCCTGGATGCCATCGGCAAAGTAGGCGTTGTCAGGATCGCGACTCCGGTTTTCAAACGGCAGCACCGCGATGCTCTTCTCGGGAACTAGTAACTCGACCGCGACATGCGGTGGTCCATGACGAAAAAGGAGAAAACCGATCACGGCGATCACAGCCAGCAGACTCACCACGCCTAATGACAGCCATCGCAATGCGGCCCGTTTTCTTCGCTCAGCTGCAGCGACACGCGCCGCCTTCAGCTTTTCCGGCACTGCCGGGTTCCCAAGCTCCTCAGTGTACAGATTCACCAGCGAGACGCGAACGCCATGCTTTACTTCGCACTCGCCGAGTTCATGCAGGTGCGGCTGCCAGTGAGGGTATTCCTCGAGATCTTCAGCAACGTGCTTCGACAGCAAAATGTGTCCGGCATCGCCACAGTCCATGACCCGCTGTGCGATATTGATGCCGGCGCCAGCTACGTTCGCTTTTCCGGTTGCGTCGATGACCCCACTCACGGGTCCACTGTGTATGCCCATTCGCAGCTGAACCTCCGGATACTTCTTGAGAGCACGGCTTATTTCCAACGCGCATTCAACCGGCGCCTCCGGGCTATGATAAAAAACCAGCGTGATGCCGTCGCCTGTTGGGATTTTGATCAAGCGCCCGGCCGTTTCCGCAGCTTGGAATTCATCGGTGCCTCGGACAATCTCGTTTAAGCGCTCGACTACCGCTCGTTGCTGATGGATCGGCAGCTTCGAGTAACCGACAATGTCTGTGAACAATACATGCGCGATTTCGAGCTGGATCTCTTTCTTAACCTCGGCGGCCATATCGGTGTTCACACAACGACTGCGCGCACAATATAATCTAGGCTTAACTGCCGATAGTCGAGAATAAACCCAGAAAGCATAGTTCGTCCGCTCACCACGCAACTCCGAGTCTGACGCCTGCTCGCGAATACTTTCGCAGTTGGACGTTCAGCGTTGAACGTTGGGCGTTTTCATCCGAAATAGCATTCAATCATGGCGCGACTTCACGAGTATCAGGGCAAGGGCATTTTGGCTGCGAATGGATTCAAGACTCCGCTTGGCCGCGTTGCGTCAAGCGCTGATGAAGCTGTCGCAGCGGCGAAAGAATTCGGCGGTGAAGTTGTCATCAAAATCCAAGCGTGCACTACCGGGCGCGCTGGTATCGGCGGAGTCGCCTTTGCGAAAAAACCGGAGGAGGTGCGCGCGCATACCGAGCGCATGCTTGCAATGAAAGTGGGACAGTTCCCGGTCGAAGCAGTACTCGTGGAAGAAAAGATCGACGTTGATCGCGAGTTTTTCCTTTCGTTCGCGATAAATGACGCTGCTCGCGCGCCGGTCATTATTTTCGCCGCCGGTGGCGGCACTGGAATCGAAGACCGCGCCGCCTCGACGCGGCGGATTCCTTGCGATGTGAATCGCGGACCTCTCGGATCAGCCGTTGACGAAGCCGTCGCTCGGTCCGGCCTTTCGCAGGCGCATGCGAATCAACTCGGCGAATCGATCCGAAAATTATTTGCCACTGCTCGCAGCGTGGAAGCGCGCTCGCTGGAAATCAACCCGCTCGTGCTCACCAAAACCGGCGAGTTCGTCGCGGCCGATTGCCGAATCACCATTGATGATTACGCCGTTGGGCGGCACCCGGAATTAGGAATTG
>WNFT01001952.1_pt1 | contig 23504 bp, 17 predicted proteins | sample 5400191 | NCBI WGS metagenome assembly WNFT01 (sample SAMN13153359, study PRJNA577476) | soil metagenome | isolation source: 80 cm saprolite under Madrone tree | place: USA:California | collected 2016-06-14 | reverse complement strand
CATTTGTGAACAGTTCCCTGGCCGGACCTGAACGGAATCAAATACTCAAGCGCGCGTCGGCGGGAGAGTTCCGGCTGCTGTATTTTTCACCGGAGCGCGTGGCGCTCGGAGACGCGCCGGAGTGGCTGAAGCGAATACCCGTTTCTTTCTTCGCCATTGACGAGGCGCATTGCATCTCAGAGTGGGGCCACGAGTTTCGGCCAGAGTACCGGCAACTGAGCCGCTTGCGTGAACTTTTCCCGGACCGGCCGATCGCGGCGTTCACCGCCAGCGCGACGCAGCGCGTCCGGCACGACATCATCGAGCAACTGCGGCTGCGCGACCCGCACAAGCACATCGCCAGCTTTCGGCGCCCAAACCTGAATTACATCGTGCACGAAAGCAACTCGCGCACGCAGGAAGAGATGCTGCTGCGAGCGGTGCGGCGGGTCAGCGAAGGCAATGTGATCGTGTACGCGCCGACGATCGCGCGCGTGGGAGAGACGGTGGACGTGCTCGCGGAGAATGGAATTGCAGCTATCGGGTACCACGGGCAAATGGAAGCCAAGGCGCGCCGCGAGAATCAAGAGAAATGGATGAGCGACGAGGTGCGCGTGCTGGTGGGAACAAAGGCTTTTGGCCTGGGCATCAACAAAGCCACAGTGCGCTCAGTGATCCATCTCTCACTGCCGAAGAGCGTGGAGCAGTACTACCAGGAAGCGGGACGGGCAGGCCGCGACGGTTTGCCGGCGGATTGTGTTCTTCTTTGGCAAAAGAAGGATCGCGGGCTGCAGGCGCATTTCATCGGACAGATAGTGGATGGAGCGGAGAAGAAGCAATCATGGCAGCAGTATCGCGAGGTCGGAGGTTTTGTGGAATCACTGGAGTGCCGGCAACATCACGTGTGCAGGCACTTCGGCGAGCAGCCTAAGTGGGAAAGCTGCGGCACGTGCGACATGTGCGCCGGGACGCCGGATTGGCTGGAAGTGATGGAAACGCGGTCTCGGGGGCGGCGCGCGAAGGCCAGTCACACGCCACCGGAACAGCGGATTGTGGGCGAACAGCGTACTGCTGGCATCACATTGCCCGTGCACGATGCGCGACTGCGGGAATATGTCCGCGAATGGCGGCGCAACGCGGCAAGAGATTTGGGGGTAACCGCGTTCGTCGTGTTGCATGACACCGCCCTGGATGCGGTGTGTGCCGCCAAGCCGACGACGTTGCAGGCGCTGCGCGGGGTACCGGGTTTCGGAGACAAGAAGGTGGAGCGTTATGGCCCGCACATTCGAGGAGATAGCGCAGATTCGCGGCCGCAAGGTCAGCAGCGTCGTGGACATGATGGCCAAGCTGATCGAAGACGGCGAGCTAAGGTTCGAGGCCAAGTGGTTCAGCGCCGAGCGTTACGCGCAGATTGCTGCCGCAATTCAACAATTTGGCAAAGAGCGGCTGAAGCCGGTTAAGGAAGCCCTGCCGGAGGAAATCACCTACGAAGAAATTCGGCTGGTGGCCGCTCATCTTCGCATTCAGCAGAACCAAGGCTCGGGTCGAGGTCGCGGTGGCTTTGCGCCTGATGCAGCCCCTCATAAGCAGCCTGACGCCGACCCATCACACCCTTGCGGTCAGAGGAATGCGTAGGTAGCGCTGCAGGTCCGGACGCCAGGATGGCTATGCGCGGCGGAGAGTGAGCAACGTGATTTCGGGCGGGACGCCGAGGCGCACGGCGGCACCGACTGTGCCCAGTCCGCGATTGACATAGAGCACCGAGAGGGGCGGCTGGGCTTGGCTGGAAGTCAGCGCCTGGTGGCTCGGCGAATAGTTTGCTTGCTTCAGAGCACGGAGGTTTGTCGCGGGCATGGAGAGCGGGCGGAAGTAAGCGCCGGCAATGTAATCGGTGATAAAGCGCGCGGGACTGAAGCGATGATCGAGGATTTCCACCTGGACTTGCCCGCCGTGGGTGTGTCCCGCCAGGGATAGCTCGATACCCAGCTCCGCGGCACGATTAAAAGTGTTCGGATTGTGCGAGAGCAAAATGTTTGGCATGTCCCGGCGAACCAGGGGAGCCAGGTCGGGAAGCATCTCCAGACGCTGGCCGCTATGTGCGCGCTCGCGCTGATAATCGACGCCCAGAAGATTAAAATGCGCGCCGCGAAACGAGAGCTGCGCATTTTCGTGGCGAAGCATCTTCATGCCGGCCTGCGCGAAGAGTTCCTGCGCGGCATCTTCGGCCCCGGCGTAAATTTCGTGGTTGCCGTTGCAGCCGAAAATGCCGAGGGGTGCGCGAAGGTGGCGGATCTCTTCGATGCAGTCGGCGAGCGGGTCCGCAGCTCCGGTGATGAAGTCTCCGGTAATGACAGCAAGATCGGCGCCTAGCGCATTGGCCATGTCCACCGCGCGGCGCACATCCGTGCGGCTCATGCTGCCACTGAGGTGAATGTCGCTAAGCTGGACAATTGTCATGCCGTCGAGAGCGGGCGGCAAGTTGGCGGTGGGGATTTCGACGCGGCGGACGCGGTAATCCAAGCGTTCGGCGGCGAAGCCATAGACCACGCTGAGAAAAGGAACAGCGCCCGCCAGGGCGGAAGCGGTCCGGAAGAAGTAGCGGCGCGAAGGGTCGGGGACGAAGTCAGCAGGCGAGGCAGGTGCGCGCGTTGTCGGCGCTGCAGGCGCGTTTGAGGTCCCTGGGGCCAGTGAAGGACCTGACGCGGCGTTGCGCCGAGCGACAGAGTGCAAGGAAACCCAGAGGCGCTCGATGATGCGAACGACCTTCACTGCAAGATAGGCGAAGAGCGCGCTGGTAAACCACAGGCCCGCGAACATCGTGATTTTGGCGTCGGGAATCAGGTGGTGACGGTAGCCCATGCGAAATCCATCGACCGCTGAGCCGATGATCAGAACCAGCAGGGCACCGTACACGAGACGCACCGCGGCGCGAAGCCAGACCATGCGCCACTTGGCGGAGGCATGCCAGATGGAGCGATACCAGAAGCGCTGGGAGAGGAACAGCGCGGTAAGAAGCGTCAACGCGATGGCACTGCGCACCAGAAACCAGCCCCCGTTCACGGAGATTTTCCTCCAACCAAACATCTAAGTTTATCATGCGGCGGAGTTTCCCGCGTTTCCTGTAGTCCGTCTAGTTAACTCACGACGCCAAGGCGATGTCAGGAAACCAAGGGGGAGGAGGGGACCGGCACCAGGGGTGCGCCGGTCCCCAGGTAGGAACGATTGGTGAAGATCAAGCGCGTTCAGTGTCGCAGGCCGAGGTCACACCGGCATCAAACGCGTGCGAATTCTCGATGACCGAGGCAGGTTCAGGCGAGCACGCTAGCGGGCTCTCGTCCGGCGTTTGACTGGCGATCCCGGAGCCGGGTTGCCTCGGAGGCGGGCCATGGAGACGAGGTAGTTCACCAGCGCGTCGTACAGCACTGCCTCGGTGAGTCCGGCCGTGGTGCTCGCCATGAGTTGGCCCTCCGCGGAATGTCTTCGACAACTCACACTTCCGCTCGTGAGCCAAAATATGCGGCAAAGACGATTAAGGTTTGATGAAGCGATTGTGAACGGACGGAAACAAATCGGTGCACCGTTCCAGTGGAGTAGGACGACCTCTACGCGGAGGTGCGGCCGGCGCCGCGGGACGTCCCGCCGGGCGGGGTTGCGCGGGCGGCGCGCTCGGCGTCGAAAATAGGGACGGAGAAATGGAATCGCGAGCCACGGCCGACTTCGCTTTCGACCCAGATCCGCCCGCCATGCACTTCGACGATGTGCTTGGCGATGGAGAGACCCAGCCCGGTGCCGCCTAGCTCGCGGGAGCGCGCCGCGTCCACGCGATAAAACCGCTCGAAGATGCGCGGCTGATCAGCGGTAGGAATGCCAATGCCGGTATCAGCGACGGTGAAGACGACTTCGGCGTCGCGAGACGCCGCGCTGACCACGATTTGACCGCGCGCGAGCGTGTATTGTGTGGCATTGTCGAGCAAATTTTGCAGGACTTCCGCGAGGCGGCGGCGATCACCGGCTACGTCTGGCAAGCCGTTGAAAGGCCTGACGGAAATGGCGATCTTTTTTTCGGCGGCGCGATGGCGCGAGGTTTCCATGCAGGATTCGATGAGCTGCGCGACGCTGACACGGCGAATTTCGAGCTCGAGGCGGTCAGCGTCCATTTTGGAGAGCATGAGCAAATCTTCGGTGAGCCGGGCGAGGCGGCGTGAATGCTCGACGATGATTTCGAGAAAGCGCTCGCGATTTTGCGGATCGTTCATGGCGCCGGCGAGCAAGGTTTCCGCGAAACCTTGAATGGCGGTCAGCGGCGTGCGAAATTCGTGGGAAACGTTAGCGACAAAATCGCGGCGCACGCGTTCGAGCTTGCGCAGCTCGGTGATGTCGTGAAGGACGGCAACGGCGCCGGACGTTTCGCCAGCGCGGACGGCGGCGACCGTGGCGGCGAAAAAATGCTGGCGCAGCGTCCCAGTGACGATTTCGGACTCCACGCGCGGCTCGCCGGCCAAGACTTTCCTCACCGCTTCAATCATTTCCGTTTGGCGCACCACTTCTACCAGGGCGCTGCCCGATTTCGGGAGCGCGTGCAGTTCCAAAATTTCCGCAAAGCTGCGATTGGCGAAGACCAGCCGCTCCGCGGCGCTCACTACCGCGACGCCTTCCACCATGCTGCCGAGGATTGCGGAGGAAAGATTGCGCTCCTCGGTTAGCGTGCGGATGGTCTGATCGAGCCGCGCGGCTGTTTGGTTCAGCGAAGCGCCGAGCTTTTCCAGCGCGTCGCCAGAGCCATCACCGGGGAGCGGCCGAAAATCGCCTTCGGCGACGCGCCGGGAAAATTCCTCCAGGCGCTCAATGCGTGCGGAGAGGCCGAGCGAAACGAGCAGCGAAGCCGCCCCAGCGAGCAACAGGATAATGAAAGAAGAGAGCCACAAGCTCCGGCGAAACGAGCCGAGAAGCTCCTGAATGGTAGCGAGCGGAATGGCGAATCGCAGCACCACGGGAGAATCGGCACCGACGTTTTGCTTCACCGCATAATAAAGCAAGTCGCGATTGATGGTGACGCTGTGGCGCGTGGACTGCCCCTCGCCTTTGGCGAGCGCGTCGCGAATTTCCGGGCGGCCAGCGTGATTTTCCATGGTGCGGGGATCGGACTGCGAATCGGCGAGCACAAACCCATCCGGAGTGATGATGGTGACGCGCGCGCCGCTGGCGGCCATTTCCGCGGTCCATTTTTGTAGACCGCTGATTTCTTCGGGATTTGCCGGTGGAATGGCCGTGAGGTGCGGCGGGCGCGCCTGCGCAATGTGCGCGATGGCACCGAGTTGCGCGAACGCTGTGTTCGCGTAGTCCTCGCGGAGCGCGCGCTCCGCGAAGAAATCCACGGCGAGCAGAACGCCCACGAGCAAAGCGAAAAACGTCAGCGTTAGTTTCCAAAAAAGGTTATGCCGCACGAGTTTCGAACAAGTACCCCGCGCCGCGGACGGTTTTCAAGTGGACGGGATTCTCGGGATCGCCTTCGATTTTTTCGCGCAAACGGCGGACGTAGACGTCCACGCTGCGCGGAGTGACGAAGCGATCGGTGCCCCAGACGGCATCGAGAAGCTGGTCGCGCGTGAAAACGCGGTTAGGCCGCGAAGCCAGGTAGTAGAGCAGCCGGAATTCGAGCGTGCTGAGCGGAACGGGCTTCCCGGAATGACTGACGCGATACGACGCCGGATCGATGGCTAGCTTCCCGACCTCAATGGTGCGGGGCGAGTCCGAAGGCGGCTCCGCGCGGCGGAGCAGCGCTTTGACGCGCGCCAGCAATTCGCGCGGGCTGAACGGCTTGGTCACGTAATCGTCGGCGCCCATCTCCAGGCCCACGACGCGGTCGGCTTCTTCGCCACGCGCGGTGAGCATTAGGATTGGCAAACGATTAAGCGATTCATCCCGGCGAACTTCCCGGCAAATATCGAGCCCGGAAACTTTGGGAAGCATGAGATCGAGAAGCAGAAGGTCCGGAGGCGTTTTCTTCAGGGTATTCAGGCCGCTGCTGCCGTCGAAGGCGGCATTGACCTGAAATCCCTCATTCGCAAGGTTGTAGCGAACCAGTTCGACGATGTCGCGGTCGTCTTCAATGATCAGGATACGTTTCATGCAGGTGGCACGTTCCGCCCGCCGGCTTGTTCGAAGTGTACCGTAGGCCCGCGAAATGCGGAAGGTGTTGGAGCGCCTGGGGTCACTTGAGCCTTCGGGTAGCACAGTGAATGCAGCAAGTGTGAGGGCGGCGGATGACACGCAGATGAGACGGAGATGAATGGAATGTTAAAGAGGTGCGATGACGTCATTCCGTCGGGCTGGTGGTGAACGCGAGGCTGAGCAGCGTCTTTTGTTCCAGCTCGTGGGCTTTGGCGGAGCCTGTGGCGGGGCTGGCGCTGGGGGAGCGCTTGATGGAGCGCATTTTCAGGCCTTTGCTTTGCACTAATTGGCCGATGCGGGGCACTACGAAGAAATGCGCGCCCATGTTTTTTGGTTCTTCTTGGATCCAGACGACTTCGCGGGCGTTGGGATGCTCGTCGATGGCGGCGGCAATTTCCGGGCGCAACAGCGGGTACAGCTGATCCAGGAAAATAATCGCGGTGCTGGTGTCTTTGCGACGGCGGCGCTCGGCGCGCAGCTCGTGGCCGAGCTTGCCGCTGACGATGAGGATGCGCTTGGCGTCTTGCACTTCACGGTCGGGAACGACGGGAAGGAAGCGCGGTTGCGCGAAGTCGCCGATACTGGAGGAGGCGTCGGGATGGCGCAGCATGCTTTTGGGAGTGAAGACGATGAGCGGCTTGCGCCACGGGCGGCGGACCTGTCGGCGCAGCAGGTGAAAATATTGCGCGGCAGTGGAGGGCTGGCAAATCTGCATGTTTTCTTCCCCGGCGAGCTGCATAAAACGCTCGATGCGCGCGCTCGAATGCTCGGGTCCCTGGCCTTCGTAACCATGGGGCAGAAGCAAGACCAGCCCGGAAGGAAGATCCCATTTGTCTTCGCCGGCGCTGATGAACTGATCGATGATGACCTGCGCGCCGTTGACGAAATCGCCGAACTGCGCTTCCCATAAAACCAAAGCTTCCGGGTAGTCGCGGCTGAAGCCGTATTCGAATCCGACACAGCCGGCTTCGGAGAGCGAAGAGTTGTGAATTTCGCAAAAGGGCTGATTGGGGGCGAGATGCGCGAGGGAGCAATATTCCTCTTCGCTTTCAGTGTCGACGAGCATGGCGTGGCGCTGGTTGAAAGTGCCGCGCTCGGTATCCTGGCCGGTCAGGCGAACGGGATTGCCTTCGAGCAATACTGAACCCATGGCGAGCGCTTCCGCGAAGCCGTAATCGACGGGGCGTTTGCCGTGGCCCATTTCGGCGCGCTGCTCTAGGAGCTTGACGATTTTCGGGTGCACGTGAAAGCCCTGGGGCACTCGAACGAGCGCGTCCGTGATTTCGGCGAGTTTGGTGGTGTCAAGGCCAGTGTCCGCTTCGTACTCGGATTTGAAACGGCCGCGGTGATAGGCCGACCAATAGTCCGGCAGTTGGCGCAAGTGCGGAATTTTCTTAATTTCGCGAGCTTTGCTTTGTTCTTCTTCGTATTCCTTGCGAATGCCCTCGACGATTTGCATGGGCTGCACGCCGATGCGCTCGGAATAAATGCGCCAGAGCGGTTGATGATTCTTGATGCGTTCGTAGAGGCGCGGCTGCGTGATGGTGGGGTCGTCGACTTCGCTGTGACCGTGGCGGCGATAGCCGATGAGGTCGACGACGACATCGCTGCCAAATTGCGCGCGATACTCGGCGGCGAGCTTTCCAACCCGCACGACGGCGTCGGGATCTTCGCCATTGACGTGAAAGACGGGAACGGACTGGCGCTTGGCGATGTCGGAGGCGAAGCGGGAGGAATGCTCCTGCTCCGGGAGGGTGGTGAAGCCAATCAAATTGTTGACGACGATGTGAATGGAGCCGCCGACGGTGTAGGCCTTGAGATCGGCGAGATTCAGCGTTTCCGCCCAGATGCCCTGGCCGGCAAAGGCGGCGTCGCCGTGCATGACGATGGGAACGACGTTCTTGGCGCTCCCTGCGCCGTAGCGGGTTTGCTTGGCGCGGGCGCGGCCGATGGCGACGGGGTCTACGGCTTCGAGGTGGCTGGGATTGGAGACGAGGTGGATGCCGATTTCCTTGCCGGTGGAGGTGACGTAGGTGCCAGTCGCGCCGACGTGATACTTCACATCTCCAGCGCCGAGCACGCTGCGCGGATCGACGTCCTCGAAGCCGGCGACCACTTCGTGGGGAGGTTTGCAGGCGGCGTGGACCATCACGTTCAAACGGCCGCGATGGCTCATGGCCATGACGGATTCGAGGGCGCCGTGCTCGCCGACGGTGTCGAGAATGGAGTCGAGCAGTGGGATCAGCGCGGTGACACCCTCAAGCGAAAATCGCTTCGTGCCCAGATAGCGCGATTGCAAGACCTGCTCGAAAAGGTCGGCGCGGATCAGGCGTTCCAGAATTTTTCCCTGGTTGACTTCGGATTGCGGGCCTTCCATGCGTTCCGCGATCCAGCGGCGCCGCTCCAGCTGAGGCAGGTGTATGAAGTCTGCGCCGATTGTGCCGCAATAAATGCGGCGAGCCTCTTCGGCAGCTTGGCCGGTCAGCCCTTCCAGATCAGGCTGAGGGAATGGCCCGAAAAAGCCGAGCGGATCAAGCTTGGCTTCGTTGTAACCCCAGCGGCGAAACGCGTCAAAGATGCGCTCGCGATCATCAAAAATAGCCGGTTTTTCGGCGGATGATTTCTTGCCGGGTTTTGCGGTTTTAGCGGGTCGTTCTGCTTCGAGAGTGGTTCTGTGAGCCATAAAGTCGCGCCTGCAAACTTCTATTTTGCCATAGAACAAGAAGTCACGCTTTCGAGGCTCAAGTCACGCCTATACCAAGCGCACAGCGGATTCCAAGGACCGCGCAATTTCGTGTGGAGGCGCGGCGGGCGGAAACGTGATCGGCGCTCCGATGCGCACGGTGATTTCGCCCATGCGCGCCAGGCGGCGGTGCTGGCGCTTCATTTGCCACACGCCATCCAGGCGCACCGGCACGATGGGGATGCGGAGATTTTCCGCCAGCACGCCAATCCCGGATTGAAATGGCGCCATCTCACCCGTCTCCGTGTTGCTGACCTCTCCTTCCGGAAAAACCAGGACGCTATAGCCGCGGTCGACCGATTCTCCCGCGTAGCGAAAGCTTTCCCGGAAGCCGGAGAGCTGCGGCAGCGGAAAGACGTTGAACAACGCAATGACCAGCCAGTATCCGATTTGGTATGCCCAGCGCCTGACGAAGAGCCAGTCGCGCGGCGGCCGCCGCATGCGTTGCAGGGATTCGCCGCCCATCGCCGTGGCCAGCCGGTGGCGAAAACGCATGGGTAGCGCAGTGAGAATCAAGCCCATGTCGGCGCGTCGCGTGACATGGTTGGAAACGACAAGAACTGGACCGCGGACATTTTTTAGATTTTCGCGGCCGATGATTCTAGGATGACCCAGAATTTGCGTGGCCGGCCACACCAGCGCGTAGTAAACCGCCAGGCGCAGCCAGCGGACGGGTCCGCGCTGCGCCCACTCCGGGTAGACGTATTCGGTGCGGCGCGGGCCGGGCTCGCGCAGCAAGCGCTGCACATCGGCGACAGTTTTGGTTTCCGCGAACGCCGTTTCACTTAATTCCACCTGATAACGCTGCTCCAGGGCGCTCATTAGTTCCACGCGATCGAGGGAACTGAGGTTCAGATCGTGGTCCAGATCGGGCGACTGCCTTCGCGTTGCGATATTTGCGAGTAGAGCCGATACGCCGTCCTTTGAGTCTGACGAAAAGCGCCCGCCACGGTCGGCGGCCGCTACATTCGCTGCCTCATCATTTGGCTGCCCTCTCAAAAGTGCGGCGGCGCGGGCGGCTATTTCGGCTAGTTTCGGCTTGCCTGTTGGCGTTCTGGGGAAATCGGATTCGGGCCAGATGATCCAGTGGCGCATGTGCTGATACTCCGCCAGCGAGCGATTCGCGCCTTCAACCGCGTGGCGAGCGGCTGCTTCGCTCGGCTCCTGCAACAACAAAGCCGCGAGAGGCTCGGCATTTCCGTCGCGCTGCTCTGGAGTCACCACGCAATCCCGCACGCCCGGCTGCTTGCGCAGCGAAGCTTCCAGGTCCTCCGGGTACACGTTAAGTCCCGCCGGCGTAACGATGACGCTTTTCTTGCGGCCGCGGAAGCGCAGGTTTCCTTCGGCATCGAGCTCGCCAAGGTCACCGGTGCGCAGCCACCCGCCGTTTTCCTGCGCCGGATTCGAATCACTCAGCGCGCCCCCTTGCCAGTAGCCGCTCGCGACGTTTTCTCCGCGCACCAGGATCTCGCCGTCTTCCGCGAGACGAAATTCGCGGCCGGGCAGGACTTTGCCGATGGAACCTTGCGCGGCGCGAAACGGATGATTGAGACTGATGAGCGAGGCCGTCTCTGTCATGCCGTAGCCTTGCACCACGGCATATCCCAGGCGTCTGAAAAATTCTTCAGTTTCCGCGGAGAGCGCAGCGCCGCCGGAGATGAACGCCCAAAATTTCCATCCGAAGCGGTGATGAATGCGGCGGAACATCCACGCACGGCGAAGAAATTGTTGGCCATTGGCGGCGGCGAACGTTCGCTCGAACCATTCCCTCTCGCTACGCGCTTCAAGGTCGCGCACGATGCCATTGCGCAAAATGTCGAGCATGTGGGGAACTGTGATCAGCGCCGTGGCTCGCTCGCGCTTCACGGTACGGATCACTTCGGCGGCATTTGCGGAGGGCTCGAAAACCACGGCGGCACCGAGCAGCGGCGGCACGAAGAGCGTCATGAACTGCCCGAAGACATGACTGAGCGGCACGAGCGAGACGAAACGAAGCGGGTGCCACCAGCGCTCGTACTTGCGGTGCGGGTCGATGCCGCGCTCGAGAGGTTCGAGGTTCGCCAGGAAATTGCCGTGCGTAAGGACGACGCCACGGGGCTCGGCGGTGGTGCCGGAGGTGAAGAGGATTTGCGCGACGTGGTTGCGGGTAATGGGTTCGTCGGCAAGGGATTGGTGGATTGGCGGGGGCGTATGGCGGCCATCGTGGTGTGTGATAACGACATATGGCTCTTTGGACTTGTCGGCCAAATCCTCCAGATTCAGTGTGGGGATGGCGGCGTCGAGGCTGGGTTTTCCCTCCGAGGCGATGATCAGTTTAGCGGATGTTTCACGTGCAACGCGTGCGGCGAAATCGAAAGTAGCGCCGTCATCGATGGGCACTGCCACGGCCCCTCGAAGAAGGCAGCCCCAGAAGGCGGCCATCCATTCGGCGCTGTTCGGGCTCCACAGGAGAACGCGATCTCCAGTGCGAACGCCGTGCTGTCTCAAGTCGTGTTCGAGGCGGAAAGCGATTTTCGCTAATTTGGCGTAAGTCGAAGACTCGCGGCGGTAACCGCGGCGCTGCACGACGGCGATGTCGCGCGAGTAGCGGTGGAAATCGTCAAAGAGTGAGAGGAGATTGGATCGCGGCATTGAGCTTGCGTCCGCCTGGAAGCAGTTTACGCCATCGCTACGCGCCGTGTGGCTGCAGTACCCGAAAGGCACGCAGCGTGCCAGTCAGGAACATTAGTTCTTATCGCCGAAAACGAGTGGCGCCGAATTGCCGCGTTGTCGGTTACAATAAGAAGGCTGGGGGGGCGGTCGCACTATTCCCCTGTCAAACTGGAGAGAAGCAGGCACAATGCCCGTACCGATATCACAAGCTTGGACGGTCGCCACCTACGTGCTGAAGCAGAAACTGATGGGGCGGAGGCGCTACCCGTTCGTGTTGATGCTCGAGCCGCTGTTTCGGTGCAATCTGGCGTGCGCGGGCTGCGGGAAGATTCAGTATCCACCACACATTCTGAAGAAGGAATTGACGCCTGAGGAGTGTTTTAAGGCGGTGGACGAGTGCGGGACGCCGATGGTTTCGATTCCCGGCGGCGAGCCGCTGATGCACTCGCAGATCGACAAGATTGTCGAAGGCCTCGTCGCTCGCAAGAAATACATTTACCTGTGCACGAATGCGCTACTGCTGAAAGAAAAGTTGCATCTCTTCAAGCCCAGCAAATATCTGACGTTTTCCGTGCACATGGACGGGCAGCGCGAGCACCACGACTTTTCCGTGTGCCGCGAGGGTGGCTACGACCTGGCGATGGAAGGCATCCGGGAAGCCGTCCAGCGCGGATTCCGCGTAACGACCAACACCACGCTCTTCGATGGCGCCGACCCCAACAGCGTGCGCGCCTTTTTCGACGAAATGATGGAGCTGGGCGTCGAGGGCATGATGCTCTCGCCCGGCTATTCCTACGATAAAGCGCCGGATCAGAAGCACTTCCTGGGACGCGCACGGACACGCCGGCTGTTCCGCGCGATTCTGTCGAATCGCAAGAAGAACTGGCAGTTCAACCAATCGCCATTGTTCCTGGAATTCCTGATGGGCAAGCAGCAGTACGCCTGCACGCCCTGGGGCATGCCCACATACAACATTTTCGGCTGGCAAAAGCCCTGCTATTTGCTGCAAGACGGCTACGCGGACACCTTCCAGGAATTGTTGGACTCCGTGGAGTGGCAGAATTACGGCACGGAATCGGGCAATCCCAAGTGTGCCAATTGCATGGTGCACAGCGGCTATGAAGCGAGCGCCGTCGACCACACCTTCGGCGGATTGAGTGGACTTTGGGCCGCCGCCAAAGCGACATTTTCAGGCAGCTACAAGGATCCGGACGCGTTGGCCCTGCTAAACGGGCCCGCGAAACCGGTGCACACATACAATCCGCTGGTGCAGATCAATTCCAGCGGCAAGACGCAACTCGAGGAGACGCCCGCGTGAGCGCCCCGGCGCATGCCGACCGCCACGGCGCGGCGAACGCGGCCCTCGACCCGGAAACGCTCGAGGTCGCGCCGGGAACCGTTCACGAAAGCGTGGAAGGCTGGGTCCCTGCGCTGGCCACCGAAGACGATCTGCGCGTGGCGTTGGAAAAAGCTTTCGACTACCGCGGCGACGTGGCCGTCACCAAGAAAGATGGCAGCAAGATCGACGGTTATATTTTCGACCGCGTGACCGGCACCACCCTGGAAAGCTCCTTCGTCCGCATCTTGCCGCGCGATTCCAACCAGCGTGTCAAAATTTCCTATGCCGAAATCGCGGCACTGGCTTTTTCCGGGCGCGATCCAGCCGCAGGCAAGAGCTGGGAAGCGTGGGTGCGTAAATACTGGGAGAAAAAGTCTTCCGGCGAGGGCAATTTGACCCTTCAACCGGAGTCCCTCGAGTAAGTGCTTCGCTCTTTTTCCTCCTTCCGAGTATCCCCAAAATCTGTCTGTAAGCCCATCATTGTAAATGGTTTACAATAATAACGCACCGTCGATTTCGCCTCCCCGCGCGTGGACAAACCGCGGTTTTCGTGTTATGCTTCTAATCAGCGTTTGTTGCTCTTGTATTACCTTTTGACTCGTTCAGGGGGCTGCAAGGACAAACTTTGCGGCCTTTTTTTGCGGGCTGGAGGATGTCACGGCGCTTGGGAGACCGAGGCGTTCACCGCTTAGTCGACCAGCAGACGGACCAAGAGAAGCAAAACAATCCCAACTCGAGGTCGGCAGCAGTGTCAAAGGAACAAGGTACCGTGAAGTGGTTCAATGCTTCGAAGGGTTATGGTTTCATCCAGCGACAAACCGGGGAAGACGTTTTCGTGCACTTCTCCGCGATCATGATGGATGGCTATAAGTCACTGAACGAGGGCCAAGCGGTTGAATTTGAAGTGAAAAAGGGTCCCAAGGGCCTTCAGGCGGAGAACGTCACTGGTCTCTAGCCTGTAAATTGGGGTGCTTCGACTTCCCAGCCGGGGCACCCACCAAAAAAGTTTATTCCGCGTCGAGTGCGTGACCAGGAGGACGTTGTGCAAGCAATGCAAGAAGGACAAACGATCAAACATGGTGTGTACGGCCTGGGAATCGTGACCGCATCGGACCAGGAGCGTACTTCGGTTGATTTTGATGACCACGGGCCCAAGCTGTTCGTTACCAGCATGATGACGGCCGAGCTCATCGGCGAAGCCCCAGCCACGCCTCCGAAGACCAAGAGGCGCCGCAAAGCGTCCACGGCCGCAAAAGCCGCCAAAGCCGCTAAGAAAGTTGCTGCCGCCGCTGCTACTAGCCGTTCGTAGTATCTTCCTTGCCTTTCGAACCATTCCCCGCACCCACGTGGTGTAGGGGTGTGTCTGCGAAGCACTGGCAAATGGACGGCGCGACTTTGTGTTAAGTTTGTCGTGCCAAGGTTTGTCCCATGAAGCGCGCACTCATAATCATCGGCGTTGTGCTCATACTCCTGGGCATCGCCGCCGTTTTGCATCCTACCTACACCTACCATCAGCAACAGCAAGTCGCCAAAGTCGGCCCGTTTCAGGCCACGGTCGACGAAGAAAAGACCGCGCAAATTCCCGTCGCCGCAACCGCTGCGGCGCTCATCGCCGGTTTGGCGCTGGTTTTGATTGGGGCAAGAATGAAACCCTAATTCTTGGCCTGCGAACTTTCTTCCACCCAGTCTTTGCCTATTCTCACTTTACCGCTTGGCCTCACCGCCTGCCGACCCGCATTGACAACCCTCCGGTGCAGATTCAGTATGGCTGCAACGTCTGCTGGATTCGCCGGCGTGTCGGTTGCGCGAGGTGGCGTGATGAAGAAGCACTTGCGGTCCGTCCTGCGGTTCAGTTTCGCGAGTCTGTTTCTTTTTGGAACAGCGCTCTCTGCGCGCTCTCAAAATCCTCCCGGCGTCACCGATAAGACCATCGTCATTGGTTCATGCTCGGCGCTCGAGGGACCGTCGCATTCGCTCGGCGTAGAAACGGTGGCCGGCGCAAGCGCCTATTTCAGCCTGACCAACGAAGAAGGCGGAGTGAACGGCCGCAAGCTCAAGTTAATTGCCTATGACGACAGTTACGATCCGGCTAAAACGCAAGCCTGTTTCAACCGGCTGCTCAGCGACAAGGTCTTCGCTATGGGATTCTTCGTGGGCACTCCGACGGCGGTCAAGTACCTGCCGCTCGCCGAAAGCAACAAGATACCGCTGATCGGCCTGTTCACCGGCGCGCAGACGCTCTATACCCCGCTGCGCCATTGGATTGTGAACGTGCGCGCCTCCTACTACGACGAAACGCGCGAGCAGATGGACGGCGTGTGGGATAAGCTCGGCTATCACAAAGTGGGGGTCATCTACCCGGAGGATGCCTTCGGCTCTGCGGTGCTCGCCGGCGTTACGGAAGCACTCAAAGCGCATGGCGCGGAGCCGGTTAAGGTCGCTTCCTACGAGCGGCAAACCGCGAATGTGGGCGGTGCGATCGACACCGTGCGCTCGGCAAACCCCCAAGCCGTCGTGGTGGTCGGTCCCCCGAACACCGTTACGCCAATCTTGAAGCAATCGCATGCTAAAGGATGGAAGCCGCTGTTTCTGACGGTTTCTTTTGTGGGTACGGATGAGCTCATCACGGAAGCCGGCGATGACGCCGAAGGCATGGTCATTACGCAAGTGGTGCCGCCGTATTATCTGACGGACTTGAAGACCGTGGCGCTCTACCGGCGCTCTCTGTCGAAGTATGCGCCTTCGGCAACGCCGAATTTCGTGAGCCTGGAGGGTTTCGTGGATGCCATGGTCATGGTGGAAGGACTCAGGCGCGCCGGCAAGGATTTGACCCGCGAGGGACTAATCCACGGCATCGAGTCCATCCACGAGATGGATCTAGGGCTCGGCCCGCAACTCAAATTGGATTATTCGGCCAAGGATCACAAAGGGTTTGATCACGTGATTTCGACCGTGGTGCGCGGCGGCCGAGCCGTGCCCTTCACCGACTGGTCGGCAGTCGGCCTAAAATAGCCAGCTGCATCCGCAACCCGGCAAACGCGCGCTCGTTCGTTGACTCGCCTTTCCGTCCCGCACTAAGATGGCCCGTCAGGTTCCGGCAGTCCGTAGCTGTCAGTGCAGAGATGCCAACCTTCAGGGAAGGACGCGATCATGTCCCACAATTGCCTCCGCTATCAAAACGTTGTAATCCTCACGGTTCTCCTTGCGGCCTTGGCGCTGGTAACCGGCGCTGACTCCAACAAGGCGGATTCGTCAGCTCCTCCGGTGGCCGCCGTTCGCGCGGTAACCGACGAATACTTCGGCGTTAAAGTCGCCGATCCCTATCGCTACATGGAAGACCTGACGAACCCCGAGGTGACTGCGTGGTTCAAGGGGCAGAACGATTACACGCGTGGCGTCTTGGGCCGGATTCCGGGCCGAGCTGCACTGTTAGCGCGGATCAAGACTTTGGATGAGGGCGCGCCCGCACGAATCACCGACTTGCGGCGCTTGCCCGCCGACCGCTATTTCTACCAAAAGCGGCTGGCCTCGGAGGATGTGGCCAAGCTGTACGTCCGCGACGGACTCAAAAGTGATGAGCGGCTCCTCGTGGATCCCACAAAGTTCGCGACCGCGGGTGGGCCTCACTATGTAATCAGCTACTACGCGCCTTCCTTCGATGGAAAGTATGTCGCCGCCGGTATTTCCGCTGCGGGATCGGAGGACGCGGTGCTCCGCGTATTTGATACCAGCACCGGGAAAGAAACCGGCGACGTGATCGATCGGGCCCAGTTCGGCAGTCCTACCTGGATGCCTGACGGTCGATCGTTGTTATACAACCGCTTGCAACAGCTCACGTCTACTTCCGCTCCGACAGACCGCTATCTCAACAGCCGCACGTACCTGCATGTCCTGGGCACGCAGCCCGACAAGGACCTGCTGGTCTTTGGTGTCGGCACACCGAACGTGAACATCGACGCCGCGGATATCCCGTTTGTGGCCACGTGGCCCGGCACTTCGTTTGCCTTGGGGGTGATTGCGCACGGTGTCCGCAATGAGATCACGGCTTATGTCGCGCCGCTCGATTCACTGAACGGCGCAACCGTGCCGTGGAAGCGCTTCTGCGATGTCGACGACGACGTAACCGGGTTTGATGTTCACGGAGGTGACCTCTACCTGCTATCCCATCATCAAGCATCCCGCTATAAGGTTCTGCACACTAAGCTTTCCGATCCCGACGTGGCTCGCGCGGAACTCGTAGTGCCATCAGGTGAGCCGGTTATTCAAAACATCGCGGCCGCCAGTGACGCCCTCTACATCCAAGAGCTGGATGGAGGCCTGGGGCGCTTGGTTCAGCTATCGTATTCCGGCAGCAAGCCCGAAAAGATTCAACTGCCGTTCGATGGCAGTGTGGGACTCTCGGCAACGGACCTGCGTGTTCCCGGCACCTTGATAGAACTGACCTCGTGGACGAGGGCTCGCAAGGTCTACGCCTATGACCCGAGCCGCAAAAATGTCACGGATACACAACTACAACCGGTGGGAAAATTTGATGCGCCTGCAGACCTCGAGTCGGTAGAAGTCAAAGCCAAAAGCTACGACGGAACGCTAATTCCGCTTTCCATCGTTTATCGCAAAGGCGTGAAACTGGATAGCTCGAATCCCACGCTCCTTAAAGGCTACGGCGCCTATGGCATCACTTTTGATCCTGAGTTCGACCCCAAGCTAATAGCCTGGTTCGAGCGCGGCGGTGTGATCGCTGTAGCCCATGTTCGAGGCGGTGGCGAATATGGCGAGGACTGGCATCTCGCGGGAAAACTCTTGAATAAGCCGAATACCTGGAAGGATTTCATCGCCTGCGCGGAATATCTGATCAATCAGAAATACACCTCGCCGTCCCGCCTGGCAATCCAGGGGGGAAGCGCAGGCGGCATCACCATAGGTCGCTCAATTACCTCGCGCCCTGAACTATTCGCCGTGGCCATTGATGGGGTGCCGATGTCAGACGTAGTGCGCGCCGAGTTTACTCCCAATGGCCCTCCAAACATTCCTGAATTCGGGACGGTTAAAGAAGCAGACGGCTTCAAAGCTCTGTATGAAATGAGCGGCTATCATCACGTGAAGGATGGAACTGCGTATCCAGCCGTGATGGTGACCACTGGCTGGAATGACCCGCGCGTGGTTTCCTGGGAGCCCGGGAAGATGGCTGCGCGCCTGCAGGCGGCAACGTCGAGCGGCAAGCCAATTCTGTTGCGCGTGGACTATGACGCCGGGCACGGAATCGGATCAACCAAGACTCAGAGGGAAGAAGAGCTCGCCGATGAATGGAGTTTCGCGCTGTGGCAATTCGGCGTAGCAGACTTTCAGCCCGCAAAACCTTGATAGCGACCAAGGTTTTTATGGGAGCGCGGCGGTCTTGCCGCCGCTTTTTCGGTTTCCGCCGTATTTTGAAGTGAGCACACAGCTCGAACTGAGAAATCCTATCCAACGGCCGATTCCGTTTGCTCGAAAGCGTGGTACGACGACCGCACCAGCGGCCCCGCTTCGACGTGCTTGAATCCCATGGCTTCGCCGCGGACCTTGAATTCAGCAAATTCGTCGGGATGCACGTAGCGAACGATGGGCAGGTGCTCCTTCGTGGGCTGTAGATTTTTGAACGCCGCAGCAATTCCAAAGAGCGCTCGTAGAGCGCACCTTTGCGCACCTGCCGGTAAAGCCGCGGCACGGTTTCCGTGTTGTGGTTGAGCACATCCGGCTTTGTCGCGAGGACCACGTTCAGCGCCTCCCAGTTGCCGCGAAAATCCGGAATCAGCACTTCCACCTTGCAGCCCGGCACGCGCCGGCGAATCTCTTTGATCGTGCGCGCGAATATGTGCGCGCCACCGTCCGGCTGGTCATCGCGGTTGACCGAAGTCACCACCGCGTAGCGCAATCCCATCCGCGCAACGGCCTCCGCCACGCGAAGCGGCTCTTCTTCATCCGGCGGCCCAACCGGTTTGCCCGAAGGCACCGCACAAAATCCGCAAGCCCGCGTGCAAATGTCCCCCAAAATCATGAACGTGGCGGTGCCATGCTCCCAGCACTCGCCCATGTTCGGGCAGCGCGCGCTCTCGCACACGGTGTGCAAATCCAGCGTCCGCATGATGCGCTTCAAATCCTGGTAGCGCTCCCCGCCAAAAAACTTCACGCGCAGCCATTCCGGCCGCGGATGCGTGCTGGGAGGCGGCACCGGCAGGGCCGCCGAGTTGGAAATGATATTGAACGGGGAAGCCATATGGCTCGTTTCAGCTTCTAGTTTATGAGGTTTCGGACTTGCGTACAAATGGCCCCGAAGGCGTTGCGTCGCGGAGATCTAGAAATCCCCGATGTTAATTGATGCGGGCGATGCGGCCTGGCGTGGTCAATTTTTGAAATTGCAGCCCGTCGTGGCCGCGGACCATGCGGTCGCTCGAACCCGCCAGCTCGGTCATGCGCGCTTGATTTTTGTGGAAATAGCAGCGCAATGAAGGTTTTACAGCGGCTGCCGCGACGACCGCACGAAGTCGCGCAGCACCGTCACATTGGGGCCATAAGCGCCGATGCGTCCCGCGTCGACCGGCAAGCCCAGCCGCTCCGCGAGATCCAGGTCGACACCGGCGTCGTCCAGTTCCGACAAGCTAAACCCCTGCGCGGGCAGCACGCGATTAATCCCCGTGGGATACACCGGCCGCGGCGGCCGATGACGCTGCCACGGGCGGCGCGCCAGTTCATAAAACTGTTGCCAATCGCGTTTGTGCCAAGTCGTCATTCTGTCTTCTGCCGCTACTACCATTCGACGTAATTCCTGCCCGATTGGATGCAAAGCCGGCCTTCGAAGTTCGCTGTATTTTTGCCGCCACGCCACCTTACTTCGCGGCCCGCCAGGAACGCCTTACGATATACGCAGCCACGCCTGCCGCGAGACATTTCCTCGCCTGATGTATCAAACCCGTTACGGGGTTAATTGTTTCGCGGGCCTGTTGCTGTTTTGGACGCATCCGTCTCGCCCTGGGGAATCGGGCCGAAGGGGCTTGCCGCCCCGCGCAGTGCGGCCGGGAGCTACAACGATCCTCCAAAACGGCGCGCAGGCGGCTGTATACTACGCGCATCCGCCTGTAATGGCCAGTGAGAATGACGCCTTCCTCGCACATTGTCGTTCACTACCACGAGCTGTGGCTCAAGCGCGGCAATCGCGCCTTCTTCCTGCACAAATTGCGCGAAGCTTTGCGCCGCGCGCTGGACGGCATCGCGATCAGCCGCATTTCCCGGCCCGCGGACCGGCTGATCATCGAAATTCCCGATGCCACCCGCGTCGAAGAAGCCCTGCGGCGCCTCACGCGCGTCAGCGGCATTTCGCACTTGGCCGTCGCCCGCGTGTTGCGTCGTCCCGCGCTGGGCGACGATCCACTCCACGCCCTTCGCGAAACCGCATGGCAGGAAGTCCGCAACGAGCACTTCTCAACCTTTGCCGTGCGCGCCCGCCGCAGCGACAAAGGCTTCCCCCTCAACGCCATGGCCATCGAGCGCGAGGTCGGCGGCTACCTCTTTGACAAGTTGCAAGCCGACGGCCGCCAGGTTCGCGTCGACCTAAAAGCGCCCGCGCTCACCTGCCGCATCGAAATCACTCGCGGACCGCTGCTCGTCTACGCGCGCCGCATCCTCGGTCCCGGCGGACTCCCACCAAACACCGCAGGCCGGCTCGTGTGTCTGCTGTCCGGAGGATTTGACTCCGCCGTGGCCGCCTACAAAATGATGAAGCGCGGCGCGCATCTGAGTTTCGTCCATTTCTGGGGAGGCGGCGCCGCTCCGGGGGAATCCTCCGTACACGTCGCCCGCCAACTCGTCGAGCGGCTCGTTCCCTGGCAATTCACCACCAAGCTGTATCTCGTCCCGTTCGAACCGCTGCAACGCGAAATCGCCGCGCAAGCCCCGGAAGCCTTCCGCACGCTCCTCTATCGCCGCTTGATGCTGCGCGTCGCGGAGCGCATCGCCCTGCGCAGCGCGAGCAAAGGCGTGATCACCGGCGATAGTCTGGGCCAGGTGGCTTCGCAAACGCTGCAAAATTTGCAGGCCGTTGGCTCCATCGCAAAGTTGCCGCTTTACCGCCCGCTCATCGGCGACGACAAGCTCGAAATCCAGGAGATCGCGCGCCGCATCGGCACGCACGACATTTCCGAGCAGCCCTTTCACGATTGCTGCCCGGTCTTCCAATCCAAATCGCCGGCGCTCTTCGCCACCGCCGACGCCTTGGATGCCGCCGAAGCCGCCCTCGACGTCGCGGCCCTCGTGGACCGCGCCATCCGCACGCTCAGCGTCGAGCGCTATCGCTACGCGCAGGGGAAACCCGAGCGCGTTGCCTCCAAGCACACCACGACCGCCTAAAATTTCTTCAGAGGAGTCCTAGCGCCTTGCAGAAGGGCGCTGTCTTGCTACCTGGAGACTGCTCGCTTACCAGCGATTGCCGCGATCGCCTCGGTCACCGCGATCGCCGCCGCGTCCGCCGCCACCACCATGGCCGCCGCGTCCACCGCCACCGCCGCCACGCCCGCCGCCGTATCCGCCGCGCCCGCCACCGCCGCCGCTGCTGCGCTCTGCCTGAGGCCGTGCTTCGTTCACCACCAGGTTGCGCCCGCCGAAATTCTGCCCGTTCAAGGAATTCACCGCGCGATCCGCATCCTCGTCGTTATTCACTTCGACGAAAGCGAACCCGCGCGACTGTCCCGTAAAACGGTCACGAATGAGATTGACGCCCGAAGGGGTAACACCGATCTGCGAGAACCACTCGTTGAGCTGTTCTTCCGTCGCGGAAAACGGCAGATTCCCAATATAGAGCTTCTTCACCTGCCCACTCCTTCTGCCCGAACCCGAATAAGAGTCGCGGAGCGCGCCGAAGAGACGAGAGTCGTACACGGGCAGTCCGGGTAGCAGGGCCACCACGGGCGCGAGACTGACACTCCAGCGGTCAACAGCATCGTCTCGAAAAATTACCCTATTTGCAACGAGAAAGAGTCTGGCCTGAGCGGCATCGTGTGCCGCGCCATTTGACGCACGACCCGCTCCCTGACCCCCGATGCCCATCGGTGGTACGATGCCGGTGTTTTCAGCTGCTTCCGCTTTTTTGCCAGAGGCCGCTGAGGCTCTCATGCGCGGCACCATGATGGACTTTCCCCTCACCCTCCCCACGCTCCTCGAGCGTGCCGACAAGCTGTTCTCCCGTGTCGAAATCGTCTCCCGCCGCCCCGACCGCTCCCTCAACCGCACTTGCTACGGCAACTTCTATCGCCGCGCGCGCCGCCTGGCTTCCGCTCTCACCAAGCTCGGCATCCGCCCCGGCGATCGCGTGGCCTCCATGATGTGGAACCACGCCGGCCACCTCGAAGCCTTCTTCGGTGTTCCCTCTGCCGGCGGCATTCTGCACACGCTAAATCTGCGGCTCCATCCCCACGAAATTGCCGGCATCGCCAACCACGCCGGCGATCGCTTTCTCCTCATCGACGACGTTCTTCTCCCCACCTACGAAAAATTCCGCAAAGACGCCCCCTTTGAGCGTGTGATTGTCGTCCCCTACGGCTGCGGCGAAATCTCCGAAGGTTTTCTGAACTACGAGCAACTCCTAGCCGAAGCCGATGACAATTTCCAATATCCCAAGCTCGACGAAAACGACGGCGCCGCCATGTGCTTCACCTCCGGCACCACCGGTTTCTCGAAAGGCGTCATCTACTCGCACCGCGCCATCGTCTTGCATTCCTTTGCCCAGGCCATGTCCGATTGCTTTGCCGTCAGCCACCACGACACGGTCCTTCCCGTCGCTCCCATGTTCCATGCCAACGCCTGGGGGCTCCCCTACACCTGCGTGATGACCGGCGCGCGTTTGATCCTCCCGGGACCCAATGTCGATGCGGAAAGCGTGCTCGATCTCATCGAGCAGGAACACGTCACCATCGCCTGTGGCGTTCCCACCGTTTGGCTCGGCGTTCTCTACGCCCTCGAGAAAAATCCCGGCCGCTGGAAATTTCCCTCGCCCGTGCGCATCGTCATCGGCGGCACCGCGCCCCCTATCCGCCTCATGCGCGCCCTCGATAAGCACAACCTGCACATCATGCACCTCTGGGGCATGACGGAGACCACCCCCGTCGCCACCGTCGGCCGCCTCAAACGCCACATGCTCGATTGGACCGAAGACCAGCGCTACGAAGTCCGCGCCAAGCAAGGCTGGCCCGCTCCTTTTGTCGAACTGCGCGTCACGCGTCCCGGCCCCGCAGGAAAAGACGTGGAAGCTCCGCGCGACGGCGAAACGCCCGGCGAGCTCGAAGTGCGCGGCCCGTGGGTCGCCGCCAGCTACTACAATTCGCCGGACCAGGGCGATCGCTGGACCGAGGACGGCTGGTTCAAGACCGGCGATGTCGCCACCATGGACGACGAAGGCTTCATCAAAATCGTCGACCGCGCAAAAGATCTCGTGAAATCCGGCGGCGAATGGATCAGCTCCGTCGACCTCGAAAACACCCTCATGGGCCATCCCGCCGTAAAAGAAGCCGCCGTAGTCGGCGTCCCTCACCCCAAGTGGCAAGAGCGCCCGCTAGCCGCCGTGGTCCTAAAAGAAGGCGCCACCGCCACCCCCGA
>WNFT01001039.1_pt1 | contig 23514 bp, 19 predicted proteins | sample 5400191 | NCBI WGS metagenome assembly WNFT01 (sample SAMN13153359, study PRJNA577476) | soil metagenome | isolation source: 80 cm saprolite under Madrone tree | place: USA:California | collected 2016-06-14 | reverse complement strand
AATCGCGACCAGTGCGCGACCGTGTGATTCTCCGGCGGTAATGAAGCGGAACATCGGATTAACCTATCACATTTGAATAGCTAAGGCGGCCTTCCCGGAGGTCAAAACTTGACGCAAATCCATCGATATGCTTTTATGCGTTTATGCGCACAACAGTCGAGCTACCGGTCGATCTTCTAAGGCGAGCCAAGTCCTATGCGGCTGCTCGGGGCGAATCGCTGAAGCAACTATTTGCTCGGGCGATCGCTACCGAGATTGGGCGGAATCATCGTGATGCTATGGCAAAGCCCAACGTGCGATTGCCACTCTTCGGAGATCCAAACAAGCCTCCGGTAGATATTTCAAATGATGACATCGCACGAATCCTGGCCCAGGAAGACGCCGAATCTGCACGTCGCTTCAACCGAAGACGAGGCAAATGAAAATTCCGGACATCAACGTCTGGCTGGCGAGCGTTTGGGCCAGGCACCGAAGGCACGACATCGCTAGACGGTGGATTGAAGAACAGCAGGATGATCTTGCTTTCTGTCGCGTGACTCAGATGGGTTTCCTGCGAATGGTTACAAATCCAGCAGTAGCAGGCGGAGAAGCTTTGACTCGCCGAGCTGCTTGGGAGCTTTTTGAAGCCTTGATAACAGATCCTAGAATCAGCTTCCTTCGATAGCCGCAAGGCCTGGAAGCTTTGTGGATAGCGTTCTCGAAGCGCGACGATACCAGCCACAAATTATGGAGAGACGATTTCCTCGCGGCATTTGCACAGGCGGCGAACGCTGAGTTCGTCACCTTCGATCGCGCACTCTCGCTGCGGTACCCTTCCGCTCGCATCACTTGTCTTTCATAACTTACGTCGCCTTTACAGATACGCTTGATCAAAAATGTTTCCGCGGCCAAGAATTCCCGCGGGATCGAAGGCATGCTTTAGATCAGCCATCTCACGCAAATGCTGTTCGCCGTAAAGTTCGCAAAGGTATTCACGCTTCAGCTTGCCAATTCCATGTTCGGCAGAAATCGTGCCGCCAACTTCGACTGCGCGACGAATGAATCTCAGGTAAATCTCCCAGGCCTTCGCGGACTCGTCGTCATTCCTGGGCAGGATGTTCACGTGGACGTGGTTGTCACCGATATGGCCGAAGATCGTGTATCGAAGATCGCCGCCGCGCAAAGCGTCCTGATAGAAACGCAGCATCCCCGCGAAAGCCTCGTCGGGAACAGCCATATCGGTTGAGACTTTGCGCTGGCGATAGCGCGCGAACCATTCATTCATCAATACCGGCAACGCGTGACGAAACTCGCGCAGTTTTGCCTGGTCGGCTTCATTCGTTGCGAACCAGGATTCGTCGGCGAGGGCGTGATGGCGTTCCAGCAAGCCCAGCCAATCGTTCATCAAGGAATCTTCCGTCGATTTCGTTGTTTCCTGCTCGAAGAATATCGCGCCAATTGCTTTGGTCGGAATTGTTTCATATTTCTGTCTCAGGAACCTGAGTGACTCGACATCGAAATACTCCAGCGCGCGCGCGTCAAGCACTGAGCCCTCCGAAACAGTCGGGCTATTGCCCCGATTCGAACTGCTGAGTCTATTAGCGAGTGATCGCTCGCGTGCTACACGAACAAAAGCCAGCAAAGAATCTTCAGAATCGAAGAACACGACTCCGCTCAACAAACCTTCGGGTTTCGGCAAGAGCCGCACCTCGATTTCAACAATCACGCCCAGCGTTCCCTCGCTGCCTATGAACAGGTCAATCACATCCATTCCCGGCGCGACGAAATAGCCCGAGGCATGCTTGCGAACCTGCGGCATTTGATATGAAGGCAACTGCGCGTGAATCACCCGACCGGAGAGAAGGGGAAGCGACACTTGACCGCTTACATTCGCGTGAAGTTCGCCACGCCGCAGATCGATCAGTTCACCAGTTGGCAAAGCAAGCTTCAATCGCGTCACATAATTTCGCGTCGGTCCATATTTGAAAGTGCGCGCGCCCGAAGCATTCGTCGCCACGTTGCCGCCAAGAAAGCAATTGCGTTCGGTTGGATCCGGTGGATACATTAATCCTTCCGATTCAACCGCGCGTTGAAGATCAATCAAGCGAACGCCGGCTTCCACCATTGCTCGACCGCCGGCGCTGTCTCGAACTATGCTCTTGATGCGATCTAGTTTGTCTGTAGCGAGGACTATTCCGCCGAACGGAACCCGACCAGCCACGGTCCCAGTGCCGGCTCCGGAAATGGTGACCGGCGTCCGATTCGTCGTTGCCTCACCGAGAATTTCGGCAACCTGTTCAGCGTTTTCAGGTAAGACAGCACGATCAGCGTGGCCGCCGTGCACGTAGCTGGCGTCGGAAAGATAACCCTGAATTTCGTCCGGTTGTGATTTGATCAGCACTTACTTTGAATTACAGACGACACAGAGGAAGACAAACACAAAACCTTAAAGCACTCAATTGCGATATCGTTCATTTCTCTCGGTGTCTTCTGTGGTTATCTTCACGCAACTTGCAGCTCGCGCTCGCGCAGATACTTGATTCGATCGCGCAGCTCCGCGGCCTTCTCGAATTCGAAACGCTTGGCGTGCGCGCGCATTTCAAACTCCAAACGTTTGATCGTTTCGTCGATCTGCTCCCGACTGTAGCCGTCTACGTCTTCCAATTCCAAAGGCACTTTGAAGTAGTCGGCCTCTGCCGCGGTCACGAGCGTCGCTTCGATCGGTTTGATGATCGTCTTCGGTGTGATGCCGTGCTCGCGGTTGTAGCCTTCCTGCAGAGATCGACGGCGGCGTGTTTCATCAATCGCCCGCTTCATTGATTCAGTTACGCGATCGGCGTACAGAATTGCTTTGCCATTAGCGTTACGCGCGGCGCGTCCGATCGTTTGAATGAGAGACGATTCAGAACGAAGAAAACCTTCCTTATCCGCATCCAGGATTGCCACCAAAGAAACCTCTGGCAGGTCCAATCCTTCGCGCAGCAGATTAATGCCAACTAAAACATCGAACTCGCCACGACGTAAGTCTCGCAGAATCTTTATGCGCTCCAGCGTCTCGATGTCCGAGTGTAGATAGCGCACGCGCACGTCAACTTCGGTGAAATATTCAGTCAGGTCTTCGGCCATCCGCTTAGTTAACGTTGTTACCAGCACACGTTCTTTGCGTGCGGCGCGCTCTCTGCATTCTCCCAGCAGGTGATCGATCTGGCCTTTGACGGGACGGACGTCAACCTCGGGATCCATCAAGCCGGTGGGACGAATGATCTGTTCGACGACTTCGCCACTTGATTTCGTCAGCTCGTATGGCCCGGGCGTTGCTGAGACATATATACGTTGGGCCACACGCTCTTCAAACTCGTCGAAATTCAGGGGACGATTATCCAAAGCCGACGGCAAACGAAATCCGTATTCAACCAGCGTCCGCTTGCGCGATTGATCCCCGAAGAACATGCCGCGCACTTGTGGAATCGTCTGGTGCGATTCGTCGATGACCACCAGCGTGTCGCGCGGCAGGTAATCGAGCAGCGTGGGCGGCGGCTCGCCTGGCTGCTTGCCCGTGAGATGGCGCGAATAGTTTTCGATGCCGCGGCAGAAGCCCATCTCTTTCATCATCTCCATGTCGAACATCGTGCGCTGATGTAGTCGCTGCGCCTCTAACAGTTTTCCTTCCTCAATCAACTTCGGCTCCCACCATTCAAGCTCCTGGCGAATTGACTTGATTGCGCGTTTCAAAGTGCTGCGCGGCATCACGTAATGAGACTTTGGATAAATCGGCACGCGCGCGGCGTGCCTTTGAGTGACTTCCCCCAATAGCGGATCGATCGTCGAGATAGAATCAATCTCATCACCCCACAATTCGATGCGATAGGCTTCCTCCTGATAGCTCGGATAGACCTCGACCACGTCGCCGCGCACGCGAAAACTGCCGCGTTTGAAATCGATGTCGGACCGCTCGTACTGCAACTCAACTAATCTTTGCAGCAAAGTATCGCGGGCGATGCGCATGCCCGGCTCGAGAAAGACCAACATGCCGTAGTACGCATCAGGATCGCCGAGACCATAAATGCAGGATACGCTCGCAACCACGATCACATCACGCCGCTCAAAGAGCGCGCGGGTCGCCGACATTCGCAACCGATCGATTTCTTCATTAACGATGGCGTCCTTCTCAATATAGGTGTCTGACGCGGGAACATAAGCCTCAGGCTGGTAATAGTCGTAGTAGGAGACGAAGTATTCGGCGGCATTATTAGGAAACAGCGATTTGAATTCCTGATAAAGCTGCGCAGCCAGAGTTTTGTTGTGCGCGATCACAAGCGTCGGTCTCTGCGTCCGTTCAATTACACTTGCAACGGTGAATGTCTTGCCGCTGCCGGTGATGCCGAGCAGTACCTGATCCTTAGATCCGTCATTCAAGCCCCGCACCAGCGCGTCAATCGCCTGCGGCTGGTCGCCACAGGGCTGATAGTCCGATTTCAGCGTGAAACGCATAACCTGCAATATTAAATCGTGAATGGTGAAGGAGCAAACGAGTGAACTTGTGCGGGAGGAAAATGGATTCCTTCGTAGATCAGGCGTTATCTGGCCGAGATTTTATTGGCTTTGGCGAAGACCGTCGAGATAGTCACGGACTTTCTTCAAGTCTTCCCAGGTCTCTTTTTTCTTGGAAGGATCACGCAGCAGGTAAGCCGGGTGAAAGGTTGGCATGACTTTGATGCCGCGAAAGTTCTGGAATTGTCCGCGGACGCGACTGATTCCTTCCCGGGTTTCGAGCAAATTACGAAGCGCAGTGTTGCCGAGCACGACGATCACTTCGGGCTGCACGGCGGCAATTTCGCGGAATAGAAACGGGCGGCAGATTGCGGCTTCTTCCAGAGTTGGTTGACGATTGCCTGGTGGCCGGCACCGATTTACATTTCCAATCAGCACTTCTTCGCGTTTCATCCCGATCGCTTCGATGATCTTTGTCAGCAATTGACCGGCCCGCCCGACGAAAGGTTTGCCTTGCGCGTCTTCGTCGGCGCCGGGCGCTTCACCGACAAACATCAGACGAGCTTTTGGATTCCCATAAGTGTTGACGACCTGAGTGCGGCCTTCGCACAGACCGCAGCGGGTGCAGTCACCGATGTCGCGCCAGACATCTTCAAGCGTTTCGCTTGATTGGCTCAAAGAAGGTTCGGGCGGTTTTAAATCACCAAACAGCGTATCCTGCGGTGCTGATTTGATTGGAGCGGACCTAGTCTTAATTGCGGGGAATTCATCGGGCGCCGTGGTTGTCTTCGGACTCACTACCGCGGTGGCTTTATAGTCCGCTGAACCATTAACCACTGGCACCGAAGCGGAGGCGATTGAAAGCTCGTCTACTCGATCTTCGACGAGTTCGACGGTCTCTGCGCCAAGTTCGCCCAGGTACTGCGCGTTCTCTCGCAAAGATCCCAACAACTCGGAGATTTCGTCGACCGTTGAATCGGAGTTCATTACTTGCCTTCCGCAACTTTCGCCCGCCTTGGACTGGTCGCCGGGTTGGCCTGACGCAGCCTTACCACTTCATCGAGGATTCGATACGCCGTTTCAAGCTTTGACAGCAAGGGCAATTCGATTGGATTGGGATTATCGCGAAGCAGAATGACGACTTGGTTAGTTTCGGACTCAAAGGTTGAACCTGGGCGCGAAACATCATTCGCAACCACAACGTCGAGATCTTTGCGGGTCAGCTTTTCACCTGCATGCTTCAACAAGTCATTTGTCTCTGCCGCGAAGCCGACGATTAGCTGACCGCCTCGTCGCGACCGAGCGACTTCGCCCAGAATGTCGGCGGTGCGCTCAAGTGTCAGTTCAAGCTCCTTTTCCGATTTCTTGATTTTCGTCTTTGATTTCTCCCTGGCCCGGTAATCGGATACGGCCGCGGCAGAGATGAAGATGGTAGCGTCACTGACCTGATTCGCAACCGCGCGATACATCTCGTCAGCGCTTTCAACTCTGATAACGTCCATCCACATTGGTTGAGGCACGCTTACGATTCCCGCCACAATCGTCACGTCAGCACCGCGCGCGCGCGCCGCTTCTCCCAACGCAAAGCCCATTCGTCCCGAAGAACGGTTCGAGATAAAACGAACAGGATCGATTGACTCGCGCGTTGCACCGGCGGTGATCAATATTCGTTCACCGATTAAATCTTGCTTGATGGACGCAATTGACTGGGCGGATTGCATGGACTCGGACGCTGGAGCGGTTCCGGTTGTTTGCGGTCTTGACTCGCGCAGAATCTTGAGCGCGGCGGCGACGATCCTGTCTGGTTCACTGAGCCTGCCGGGCCCAATGGTTTTGCAAGCCATTTCACCTTCATCAGGCTCGATGATGTGAACGCTATCTGCGCGCAGCGTCTGCAAATTGCGTTGCGTCGCGGCGTGTTGCCACATCACCGTGTTCATTGCCGGTGCTATCAGCACGGGAGCGGTGCAAGCCAGATATGTCGAGGTTACAAAATCATCGGCTACGCCATTGGCCATCTTGGCAATTACGTTGGCAGTCGCCGGAGCTATCAAGAACAGATCGATCGTTTGAGAAAAGGTGATGTGGGCGATTGGATCTGGGTTGTCACGAGAATAATCGTCGACAATCACGTACGAGCCTGACAACGCACGGAACGTCAATGGTTGAACGAATTCGCAAGCGTGCCTCGTCATTGCGACGCGTACTTCGCATCCGAACCGCTGCAACCCCCGGAGGACTTCGATAGCCTTGTATGCCGCAATGCCACCGGTTACACCGAGGCCGACTCGTGGTCCCAAGGGCTTCTTCTGGTCATCCATCGCGAAATTGAAATGTAACATCGCCGAATGGCTCGTGCAATAAAGAGAGCCTGGTGGAGGAGTACAATCTCCAGCCATTAGCAAGAGAGAACTGGCTTGTAAGAGCTTCCGTAAGTTAAAGTAACCACTGCCAAGGATCGTTAGCTGGTGGCGAATGAACGATTACGTCGAGGGTAGATTCCATGCCTAACTTAAGAAGTTTGCCGCGCCTGTTGTTTGCGCTCACCATCGTGCTTGGCTTCAGTGCCGTTTGCATCGCCCAGCGTTCGCTCGGAAATACATCGATGGACGACAACTCAAGCTTTGGCCCAGTCATGCAGGCTTATCTTGGCTATCTTGCCAATGAACAAGAGGTCGTCGACGATCGAAATAGCCGAAAGGAGATCAGCGCCGCGTATTATCACCGAAACTCAAATCGTATTCGGGCGCTGCGGACTATGGCGATCAGACTGGTGCGTCAGAGCGGAAACGACTATGTGCCCGAACTCGAGGCTGTGGCGTCGGACGAACTACGGACGCTGTTTGAAAAGTCCCCAAATCCCGGGGCTCTTCATCCAAACGCTATACTCGCGAATAAATTCAAGTTCCTTGCGACGGTTCATGCGGGAGAATCCTTTTATCTTTTCGCGCGGCTCGATCCCTATGAACAGGCAGAACTCATGAAGCGAGAAGGAAAATCCTCGACCGCGAGATCGGAGGAGCCAACCAAGGCAACTGCGGCGGGCCAGCGCGTCGGCCAGACCGCAGTGCGGCCCAGGCGCGTCGTTCCGCAATAGAATGGATGGGCCCCAGCCACTCATTCGACCTCCAGAATCCCAACTTCGTGCTTTTGCGACCATGCCAAATGCTCCAAAAACACAGAATTTTGACAGCCAAATGGGAAAAAAGCTCTTTACAGAGACTCGGGGCCATGGTATCTTGCCCCGAAAGCTAGTTAATACCATAGCTTGGGATCAAGGGTAATTATTGACATAAGGGGCAGTATTCGTGTAAAAAGGGCAAGGATTAGAGGGCCCTTCAACGGCCCCGCACACGCTTTATTGTTTTTTGGCATCTCGCGCGCGCGAGGTGATTGAGTGGAGACGGGTTAGTGGTTTCCGTCTACTGCGGTCATTAATGATCGTAGCGCGCTTCCACAAAACTTGTTCACTTGTACGGGAGGAAATGATGATTAGTAGAACTTGGAGCCGTAAGTCCATTGCGTTCTGTGTCGCGGTTGCGGTGTTAAGCCTTTACTCGATGGTAGCACTGGCGACGCCAGGGCAGAAAGCATCGGGCGAGCTTTCGGTTTCCGGGCAAGTCACCGTTAATGGCCAGGCCGCCATTTCAGGCGCCACGGTTTTCTCTGACAGCGTAATCGCGACAGCTGCGAACAGCAGTGCCACGATTAGTCTTGGTAAACTCGGCCGCGTTGAGTTGTTACCAAACTCGAGCGCAAAACTCAGCTTTAGCGAGGGAAATATTTCCGCATCGCTTGACGCAGGCCGAATTCAAATTTCCACGCTGTCTGGCGTTTCTGCAATCGTGACGACAAAAGACGGCAATGCCATTGCCGATGCGCGTCAGGCTGCGACGTTCATGGTAGACGTCGAGTGCGGAAACACAATCGTGGCATCTCAGGGTGGTTCGGTTGAGTTGCGAACAGGCGGAAGCACAAAAGCCGTTGCGGCCGGAACCTCGGAATCCGCGGGCACACCGCAACCGGGTACTCGTTGCACCAGGCTGACCAAAACAGAGACTTTCGGACACCTAAGTGGTGGTGCGTTAATCGCGCTGCTGGCCGCTGCGGGTGGTGCAATTGCGGCAGCTATTATCGCGGCGACGCATAACAACAATCTGAACTTCGGTGGCTCGGTTACCGTAGTCAGTCCGACCAGATAATTTTTTGCCCAATCCAGTTTAATAACGCGCAAAACGCGCGCTATTATGAGTGGAACTTTGCGGGTCACGCGCTTATGGCGCGCGTGACCCGTAATTTTGTGAAGGGCCATTCAAGCGCGGTTTTAGGACAAATAGGGAATGCACATCGCTGTCATCGGCTCCGGTTACGTAGGACTGGTCACCGGGGCATGTTTTGCAGAGTTCGGAGACGATGTCACTTGCGTAGATGTGGATGCCGAAAAGGTCGCTCGGCTTTCTCGCGGTGAGATGACGCTCTACGAGCCCGGGCTCGATCAACTTGTCCAGAAGAATCTACAGGCTGGCCGGTTAAGATTCACGACGGATATCGGATCGGCAACAGAACAGTCTCTCGTAGTCTTTCTGGCAGTGGGCACGCCGCCAAAGACAGACGGATCTGCTGATCTAACCTACATTGAGGGCGCTGCACGGAACATTTCTGAGCACCTTGACAGCTACAAAGTAATCGCCACAAAGTCCACGGTACCAGTTGGTACCGGGAGACGATTGGCGTCGCTTATCCGCGAGCATCTGCCGAAGCCGCTTGAATTCAGTGTCGTTTCTAACCCTGAATTCCTGCGTGAAGGAGCGGCGATTAGCGACTTCATGCGACCGGATCGCGTCGTAATTGGCGGTGACGACGAACAGGCTATCGCCATTATGCGCGACCTTTACCGCCCTCTATACTTAATTGAAACACCTTTCGTTATCACGTCACTTGAAGGCGCGGAACTGATCAAATACTCCGCCAATGCCTTTCTGGCCACGAAGATCTCCTTTGTTAACGAGATTGCGAATCTTTGTGAAAAGGTCGGCTGCGACGTGCACGAGGTGGCCCGAGCCATTGGCATGGATCGGCGAATCGGATCCAAGTTCCTTCATCCGGGGCCAGGTTTTGGCGGCTCATGCTTCCCCAAGGATACGCGTGCCTTGGCTGCGATTGGGCGCGAGTTCTCCAGTCCCATGCGAATCGTCGATGCGGTTATCGAAGTAAATGAGCAGCAGCGGCTATCCATGGTGCCAAAGATCGAAACCCTGGCGGGCGGATTGGAAGGAAAACGCATCGCCGTTCTGGGATTAGCTTTCAAACCGGAAACGGATGATATGCGTGATGCACCTGCGGTCGAGATTATTCGCGGCTTGATGGAGCGAGGCGCAACAATCAGCGCTTATGATCCCGTTGCCACGAAAGAGGCGCGTAAGATTCTTCCCGAGATCGAATTTGCCGAGGATGAATATGCAGCCGCCGCGGGCGCCGACGTTCTCGTGTTCATGACTGAATGGAATCAATTTCGCGCGCTGGACATGGAGCGTATTCGCAGCTTGATGAGAGTGCCGAGGATTGCCGACTTGCGGAACATCTATGAACCAGCCGACATGCGTAACATGGGATTCGAGTACGTTGGAGTTGGACGCTAAGGCTTTCTATGGCGCTTTCAGGCATAGCTCTAGTTACTGGTGGCGCAGGTTTCATTGGATCGCATATCGCGGCGGCGCTCGTCGGACAAGGCGCGCGCGTGCGCATAATTGATGATCTTTCTACGGGGCATCGCGAGAATATCGGCGAGATTGGGGGTGAGGTTGATTTTGTTCAGGCCAGTCTGGCCGACGGTAAGAAGCTCGCTAGCGCACTCGAAGACGTCGAACTGGTTTTTCATGAAGCCGCGATTCCTTCGGTGCCACGTTCTGTGGAGACACCTGCCGAAACACACGAAGCCAGTATCAATGGTACTTTCTCGCTCCTTTTAGCGGCCCGCGATAAGAGAGTGCGCCGGATAATTTATGCGGCATCCAGCTCTGCATACGGCGACCAGCCCGAATCGCCAAAGCACGAAGACATGCGGCCGGATCCTTTATCGCCCTACGCAGTGGCGAAATTAGTGGGAGAGTACTATTGTCAGGTTTTCAGCCGTGTTTATGGACTCGAGACGGTATCATTGCGTTATTTCAACGTCTTCGGGCCGCGACAGGATCCGAGCTCACAATATTCAGGCGTAATCTCTCGATTCATCAGCGCGCTGCTCAACGGAGAACGGCCGATGATATACGGCGATGGCGAACAATCGCGCGACTTTACCTATGTCTCAAACGTGGTTAACGCCAATCTGCTCGCTGCTGAATCCGCTGCCGCGGTTGGTAGTGTCATTAATATTGCCAACGGCCGCAGCGTGACAATCAATCATGTTCTCGAACTCTTGAAAGAACTTACGGGGCGGATTGACGTGAAGGCCGAGCATGCCCCGCCACGAACAGGAGATGTTCGAGACAGCCTTGCCGATTTAACACTTGCGCATTCGCTGCTTGGATACAACCCGAGCGTGGGCCTGGAAGATGGGATGCGCCTAACCCTCGATTGGTGGAAAACAAACCGTCATCGTGCGGTATCCGACGCGTGACTGTTCGGGTTGCGCTCTGGTCGGCTTAATGGCCCTGCGACAGCTTGCCAATCAGCGAGAACATCGGCAGATACATAGCGATTACGATTGAACCGATGGTGACTCCGAGGAATCCAATCAGCGCCGGCTCAATTAGTGTCAGCAAATTAGCGATTGCTGCATCCACTTCCTGCTCATAGAAGTCAGCGATCTTTCCGAGCATTGCATCAAGTGCGCCTGTCTGCTCCCCGATACCAATCATTTGAGCCACCATGTGAGGAAATATCTCGGCGGCCCGGAGCGGCTCGACAAAACTCTTACCCTGCTCCACGCCGGCCCGAATGCTGACGATCGCTTCCTCGATTACCATGTTTCCAGCGGTACGGGCTGTGATGTCCAGCGATTGCAGAATGGGCACTCCTGAAGACAGCAGGGTCGAAAGCGTCCTCGAGAAACGCGCAACGGCGATCTTCAGAAAGATGGGACCAATGATCGGGACCTTCAGCAGCAGCGTATCAATTCGCTTGCGCCCTCCGGGCGTTTTATAATAGAAGCGTAGCGCGATGACGGCTCCTATCACCAGCACCAACATAGAAAGACCTCCCCAACCCGCGAGGAAGTTGCTGATCCCGACAACAATTCGCGTCGGCAACGGCAGAGGTTCGCCCGGACCCAGCAGCCCAAGAAAGATCGTCTGAAACTGAGGAATCACGACGATCATGATTACGACTACCGCGACGATAGCGAGCAGAATAACCGCGGCGGGATAGATTAGCGCCGAAACGACGTCGCGCTTCAACTTGACGATCTTTTCGATGAACGTTGAAAGCCGTTGCAGAATGAGGTCGAGGATACCACCTGTCTCGCCGGCTTCGACCATATTTGCGTAAAGCTGGTCAAACACCCTGGAGTGTCTGGCCATCGCGGCTGCCAAAGTGGAACCTTCCTCCACATCCTGTCGAACTTGAGCCAACACTTGCTGGAAATACTTGTTCTGCTGTTGCTGTGAAAGAATGTCGAGGCACTGGACCAGCGGCAAGCCGGCATCGATCATGACTGAAAACTGGCGTGTAAAAATCGCCAGGTCTTTCGATTTAACTTTCTTTCGGCCGGCAAGCTTCGGGATACCGATTTCTCGACCCTTTTCTTTTACCGATGTCAGCGTTACTTGTTCGCGGCGCAGAATCTGTCGTAGGGCGTCGCGATTGTCTGCGACGCGTTCACCCATAACGACCTCGTTCACACGATTGCGGCCCTTAAAAACGTAGGTTGGCATTTCTTGGAACTCCGTTTCTGTTTGCTTGTTCTCTCTTTAAATATGGTTTCCGACTTTGGGAAAACCGCGAATTCATTTGCGTGAGACGATACGACTCGTCTGCCCATAAGAGGCCGGCATTCCCGGCTTTGGCAGTGAGCCATTGCCGCCATTTAGGCCCACGCCCCGATCGATAAGATCGCGCAGTTCGTTGAGGTTCGACGTGCGCTGCATGGCGGTCTCTCTAGTGATTTGGCGCTTGTGAAAAAGCGAGGCCAAAGACTGATTGAACGTTTGCATTCCGTGAATATCCTGCCCTGTTTGCATCATCGAATAGATCTGATGGACCTTGTCCTCGCGAATGAGGTTTCTAATTGCCGAATTGGGAATAAGGATCTCCATCGCCAGTACTCGACTTCGTCCGTCGGCGCGCGGCAGCAATGATTGGCAGAGAATGCCTTCAAGGGTCAGAGACAATTGAGCGCGCACTTGCGCCTGTTGCATGGAAGGGAACACATCGATGATGCGGTTGATGGTCGAGACTGCTGAGTTGGTGTGCAGTGTGGCGAAAGTCAGGTGACCTGTTTCGGCGATACGCAGGGCGGATTCGATCGTTTCAAGATCGCGCATTTCGCCGACCAGTACCACGTCGGGATCTTGTCGCAGCGCCGTGCGCAGAGCCTGTGCAAAACCCTTGGTGTCGGCATTAACTTCGCGTTGATTGACGATACAGCTCTTATGATTGTGCAGAAACTCGATCGGATCCTCTATCGTGAGAATGTGTTCGTGGCGCTCCTTATTTATTTTGTCGATTACGGCCGCCAGCGTCGTCGATTTTCCCGACCCGGTTGGTCCAGTCACAAGCACCAAGCCTCGAGGTTTGTTACACAATTCTTTGACTACGGGCGGCAGCCCTAGTTCTTCGAAGGTTTTGATCTCGTAAGGAATGGCACGGAAAACGGCGCCGACGGCTCCTCGTTGATTGAAGATGTTCGCGCGAAAACGCGACAAGCCTTTGACGCCGAAACTGAAGTCAAGCTCGAGATTCTCTTCAAAACGGTGCTTCTGCGCGTCAGTTAGTACCGAATAGGCCAACTGCTTCGTCTCTGAAGAGGTTAAGGGGTGGTAACCGTCCAGAGGGCGAATCTCGCCGTGTACCCGGACCAGAGGCGGGGTGCCCGTGGTGACGTGAAGATCTGAGCCGCCCAGTTCTGACAGCCGGTGCAGGAGTTCCGAGAGTGAAACTTGCGGTGGATTTTCCATGTCCATTTTTCCTTTGGCGAATCGAGTTTTCCCGCTAATGAGCTCCGGGTTACTTCATAGCGGTTCGGTTTGCATCCATTGGGCGGAAGCTCCCAAGAAATTTCTCGGCGTCAGCGGCCAGTTTTTCTCTAAGTCCCGTTGCCGAGTGCGTCGTAAGCGAATAGATTCGGCCGTTGACCTCGGTGAAATAGAAATTCCAAACCTGTTCAGGCTTGTCGCTGTTCGCAGGTGTTTGCGCAATCACCTCAAACACTCGATGGCCGGCGATCTCGCGCTGTCGATCATTGACGACCCAACCGCCGGCGCTGATCATTCTGTCAATCACCGTGCGTCTGAGATCCGAAAACGGAAGCCCTGCCAGATTGTTTCTCTGCTCGCGGCCGACGAGTTGATTTGCATTGGCAGGGGCAGAGGCGACGACTGCGAGCGTCGCTTGCGTAGGCGTTCCACTGGAGGCGATGCGAAAACTTGTTGTGCCTTTGGTAGCGGACTCGGCGGACCATCCGCTCGGAAGCGCCATGGTAAACGCACCGTCTTTGTAGAGGCCTTCCGGAAGCGCCAAGGAGGGAATAGCAGTGTGATTGTCTGCGATCCCTTTCGATTCAGGCGATGTAACGCGCCTCCGCGCCTCGGCAGCTAATGCTCGCCTTCTCGCAAGCAGAGCTTGCCGCCGGCGCATCAACGCGCGATGCCGCCGCCACCACGCTCTCGAGTGGTGATGGAAGCGTTGTGAACGCGCGGCCAATTGAGATCTCAGGTTATGCGCCGTGGAAATCGCAAACGGCAGCAGGACCACGATGGAAACGACTAAACCTAACGATAGAACAATTCGACGCCACATACCTCACCCCTTTCATGCCACCGTCTCGCGAAGAACTTCTTCGATGGTGGTAACGCCATTTCTTATCTTTTGGAGACCGGATTCGCGAAGTGTGATCATTCCGTCTTCAATCGACTTCTTTCTTAATTCCAGAGCCGACGCTCCGATCAGAATCAATTCACGAACTTCATCGGTTATCTCCATTACCTCATAGAGTCCGATCCGGCCCTTATAGCCGGTATCGTTACAACTCGGGCAACCTTTGCCCTTGTATGTCTTTACCTTTTTCGCTTCTTCCGGCAGAAAGCCGATTTCGACCAGCGCTTCGACGGGTGTGGGATGCTCTTTTTTGCAGTCTTTGCAAATGCGCCGGATTAGTCGCTGAGCCTGTATGAGATTTACGCTCGTGGCGACCAGGAAGGGCTCGATTCCCATGTTCATGAGTCTCGAGATGGTTGAAGGAGCATCATTCGTATGGAGAGTTGAGAGAACTAAGTGGCCCGTCAGCGCGGCCTTAATTGCAATCTCGGCAGTTTCAAAATCACGAATCTCGCCGACCAGAACGATGTTTGGATCCTGTCGCAGGAAGGAGCGTAAGGCAGCGGCAAAGTTCAGACCAATCTGTTCTTTCATCTGCACCTGATTAACGCCCGGCAGATTGAACTCGACCGGATCCTCGGCTGTCATAATGTTCGTGTCGACTGTGTTCAGAGACTGCAGCGCTGAATAGAGAGTATTCGTCTTGCCGCTACCTGTAGGTCCGGTAACCAGAACCATGCCGTAAGGCTTGGAAATATTGCGCTGGAACTTCACGAGAGACTCAGGCTCAAACCCGAGGTTAGTCATGTCGAGCATGAGCTTCTCTTTATCCAGCAGACGGAGTACCACCTTCTCACCGAACAGCGTGGGCAGTGTCGATACACGAAAATCGAGTTCGCGCGATCGCGAATCGACCTTGACACGGACCTTGATGCGGCCGTCCTGAGGCAGGCGCTTCTCTGAGATATCCAACTTGGACATGATCTTGATGCGGGAGATTAGGGCGTCGCGCATCTTCAAAGGGGGGTGCATTACGTCGTAGAGCACGCCGTCGATGCGAAAGCGAATGCGCAACTCTTTTTCGTAAGGCTCGACGTGAATGTCAGAGGCACCTCGTCTGAGTGCATCAACCAACAGAACATTGACCAGGCGTACGACTGGAGCGTCCTCGCTCATCCTGGCCAGACTGGAAAGGTCAATCTCCTCGTTGTCCTCTAAAACATCGACCTCGCCGTCAACTGACTCTTGATCGAACTCGAGGTTGTCGAGCGAAACAAGATCCGCATCAGAGAAGCCGTTCCCATTCGCGCCTTCAACAGCAAAATCCGGCGCCACATGGGCAAGTTCGATCTCGCGGGAGCTGCTGTAATACTTCGCGATCGATGCCTGTACGCTGGCTTCTGCCACGACCACCGGCTCTACGTTGAGACCGGTCATGAACTTTATGTCGTCCATCGCGAAGACGTTCGTAGGATCGACCATGGCGAGCGTGAGGGTGGCGCCTACGCGTGACAACGGGAGAACTGAGTATTTCTGAGCGACTTCCTGGGGAATGAGACGGAGAACCGAATCGTCGATGTCAAAGAGTTCAAGGTTAACGGATGGAATGCCGTACTGGCGGGACAGTATGGCGGTAATCGTGTCGTCGGAAACCAGCCCGAGTTTGACGAGGTTGTAACCAAGCCGGCCACCATGCTCGCGCTGATAATCCAACGCCTGGCGCAAGTGCTGCGGGCTAATAAGGTTCTCGCGGACGAGAATTTCGCCGAGTTTTGCTGACATTTCTGGGGTTCTAATTTTCCGGCTTATTCAAAGATGGTGGGATCCGGCCCAAATTGGACTCGAAAAGTGAGCCTTGCGGGACGGGCAACGATGCCAAACACCGTTGCAATGGCGATTCTAGCGTTGAACGATAGGAACTGTCAACAAAGATTTCAGCTTTATTAAATATCGGCCCGTGGGGTGCTCAAGGCTATTTTGTTCTGGACAAACTCTTTGTCGATATTCGATAATATTCGCTCTCGCTTCGAAAATCGGCCAGGAGGAGACAGATGCCAATCACTGTGAGACAACGAAGAGTATTGGATTACATCAGGCGTTATGTCGAGACGCATGGGGAACCGCCAACCATAGCCGAGATTGGCAAAGAGTTCGGCATGAGTTCATCGGCTAGCGCCCATCATGTAGTCTCGATCCTGGAAAGAGAGGGATTAATTCGACGGATTCCGAATGTCAGTCGTGGCATTGAACTGGTGAAGGAAGAATCCGCCGAGGCCAACTACGAAATTCCGTTGCTGGGAGTAGTAGCAGCAGGCGCGCCGATCGAAGCGATCTTAAATTACGAAACGGTTTACATTCCCCGTGACATGTTGAGGTCGGGACGGATGTTTGCTCTGCGTGTGCGCGGCGACTCAATGATTGACGAGCAGATTCGTGAAGACGATTTCATCATTCTTCAGTCACAGCAGACGGCGGAAAATGGGAAGACAGTTGTCGCTTTGATCGATGGCAGCGACGCGACTGTGAAACGGTTTTATGGCAGCCGAAATCAAGTGCGGCTCGAGGCTGCAAATCCTCGTTATAAGCCAATAGTTATTCGGCCGCCGGAGCGCGTGCAGATTCAAGGAGTAGTGGTGGGAGTGATTCGCAAGTACGAATAGATTTCAGATTATCTCAGATCTCAAATGTGAGATCTCAGATTTGAGAATCTCAGATTCAGTGAGAGTCATATTAGATTTAGATCGCGAAAGATCATCGGTCCGATCATCTCTTTGAAAGAACGTCCGCGACTTTCTTTAGATCGTCAATGAAACGTCGCTTCTGCTCGTGTCGAGTTTCATCGTCCGGGGCGCGCAGAATCGCAGATGGATGAATGGTTGCGATGATATATGGCGCGAGGTCCGCTTCGATGAACTTGCCGCGGTCCTTGCTGACCCGGAATTTTGATCCGAGCAACGCCTGAGCAGCAGTTGCGCCAAGGCAGACGATCACTTTCGGCTTGACGATCTCAATTTCGGCCTCCAGCCAGGGGCGGCACGCGGTAATTTCTCTCGCGTTTGGTTTTTTGTGGATACGGCGCTTGCCGCGCGGTTCCCACTTGAAATGCTTGACGACGTTAGTGACATAAGCTTTTTGGCGATCGATGCCTGCTTCTTCAAGTGCTTTGTCGAGCAGTTTGCCGGCAGGACCAACGAAAGGTTCGCCTTCGAGGTCTTCATCGTTGCCGGGTTGCTCGCCGACGAAGAGAACTTCAGCCTGGCGAGTGCCGGCGCCAAAGACGGTTTGCGTGCCGCGCTTATAGAGGTCGCAGGCCTGGCAATCGGCCGCGGCTTCGCGAAATGCCGGCAGCGTTTTTCTATCGGGAAAGAAATCTTCGGCGTCTTTTGATTCTTTGAGATCTTCAGATTTTTGAGATCTGAGATTTTCAGATTTGTCTTTGCTCAAGAAGCAAATCCTCCTCCGAGAATGTAGAACAGGCTGCCACCCTGTTCAACTTTCATTTGTTTCGGGCAGTATAAGACAGGCTGGCAGACTGTTCTACCGAGAAACATGAAAACGGCAGTTGCGAAAAAAGAGATCGAATCAGCACTGGCTAATCGCTTTGGCGCTGTTTTTGAACGGCGTGAAAAGGAGCCCGGCGAAATCGTGCCTACCGGTGTTCCGGAAATCGATGCTGTCTTAAATGGATTCCCACGTGGAGCTATTACAGAAATCCATGGAGCGGCATCGTCGGGACGGACCAGTTTATTGCTCTCCGCTCTAGCCTTTGCGACCGGGCAGGAAGAGACATGTGCCCTGATCGATTGCAGCGACACTTTCGATCCTACGTCTGGCGCCAAAGCTCGAGTGGATTTCGATCGCCTTTTATGGGTCCGTTGCAATAGCAACCTGGAGCGCGCCTTTAAGGCGACAGATCTTTTGCTGCACGGCGGCGGCTTTGGTCTGGTCGCGCTTAACCTGGCCGACGTGCCGTCAAGAAACGCGCGCCGAATAATTTCGTCATGGTGGTTTCGTTTTCGTCGCGCGTTGGAAAACACGCCAACCGCTCTCATCGTGATCACGCCAGTGCCTTGCATCCGCTCTTGCGCCACGTTGGTTTTGGAGTTAATGAACGAAAGCATAGTTTGGCCCAGTACTGTGTCATTAGTTTTAGATAACCATGACGCAAGAGTAACGATGAGGAGGGGGTCACACCTTTCGCTGGTCGAAGATTCAACCCGTCAGCGTGGAAGTTACTTTTCCGCTCTAACCCACGCACGTTTACTTGAGAGGATTCGCGTTCAGGTAAATCGTGAAAGGCCTATCGCATGGACTGTTGGATCTGCTAAATTTGAGAGTGTTCGATAACTTCAGCTTGTCTTGAAGTCACGCCGCAACAAGCTGAGCTTGGCGCAAGCGGGAATCGATAGTGTAGATACGGAGGATTCCCGCATTCCTCATCGGTGCATTACGCCCAAATGTGAAACAACATTCCGCTACTTTTGAGTATAGCTGGTCATCTCAAGTTTGCGGCGGGTCAGGTATAAATCTATCTCTCTGTTGACGTGAATCTTAGCTCTGAGAAATTTCTGGTGTGCTTCTACGGCCTCGCAGCCTGTTCCTGGGTGCCGCATTGGGCCTGTCACTACTATCGATTGGAAACGCGAAGCACTTTCATAGTCGGCAAATGGAGATTTTCACCAGCGCACAGCTCCGTTTCTCTCCTCGTGTATAGTTTTCTGATTGCGATAAACCTGATGGCAATCGGGTCCGCGGAATATCGAGTACTCAGTGCAATGATCTCGGGTGTGGGTCACCTATCAATCGGACTACTTCATGTTTATCGTCTCTGGCGCCCCTTCAATTTCGAGGTTTTCGGGCATGAGTGGTCGCGCGGTGCTTCGCTACGAGAAGCAGCTATAGTAGTTCCGTTTGGTCTGTTGTGTCTCGCCGTAGCGGCAGCTTGAGCGTTAAAATTCGCCATTGATTTGTAGCTTTTACCCCCGCCTTGACAACATTCGGCGATATTCGCTAATCTTCGGTAACCCGATATCGAGTTTCAAAAATCCAAGCCTTTACTGGTGAATCCTGATGTTTGCCTGCATTTATGGACACGTTTTCCCTAAAGACGGGTTCAGCGACGAGATCAAAGAGGCGTTACTGATCGATCTGGCGTTCACTTTTTCGCCCTTGGTAGAACAGACGACTTTTGACACGGTGGTGCTGGATGTCTCGGGAGATGAGTTGCTGTTTAGTTCGAAGAGGCAGGCCGAGGTTAATTGGACACGCGGCCTCGGCGATGAAATTGCGCGGCGTGCGGCTGAGTCGGGTTTGAAAGTAAATGTGTCCGTAGCCGCGAATCCTGATGTGGCGATTCATGCCGCTCGAACTTTTAAAGGAGTAACTGTCATTCCTGCGGGAGCAGAACTTTCGCAACTCGGTAACCTGTCAATAAAGCTGCTCGATTATTCCCTTGCGGGAATTGACGAGAAGAAAGCGGAGGAGATTGGCGAGACCTTGGTGCTTTGGGGCATTCGCACGTTCATTGATTTTGCGGAGCTGCCTTTGGCTGGCGTGGCGCAGAGACTGGGACAGGAAGGCGTGCGGCTGCAAAAGCTCGCGCAAGGTAAAAGCGAACGCCAACTGGTTTTGGTCCAAGCGCCGGTCGGTTTTGAGCAATCAATTGAATTAGAGCATCCGATTGCAGAACTCGAGCCGCTTTCATTCATGCTCTCACGTTTGCTTAATCAACTCTGCGCAAATCTGAATGCGCAGGCACTGGCGACAAACGAATTGAGGCTGCGCCTGAAGCTGGAAGACAAAACCGAACATGAACGAACGATTACCTTGCCCGTGCCGATGCGCAATCCGAAAACTTTTTTGCGATTACTCTTGTTTGATATCGAAGCACTGCCTCCCCAAACGGCAATTACCTCCGTAACGATCGCGGCCGAGTCAGTAAAACCGCGCATATCGCAGACAGGTTTGTTTATTCCGCTGGCGCCTGAGCCGGAGAAATTGGAAGTGACTTTGGCGCGATTGGCGAAATTAGTCGGAGCGAACAACGTTGGTTCGCCCGAGCTTTTAGATACCTATAGACCAGATGCTTTTCGAATGAAACGGTTCAAGCTCACAGTCACGCACAAGAAAGGAACTTCAAATCCGCAATCCGCAATCCGCAATCCGCAATGCCTGATGGGTTTCAGGATGTTTCGGCCATCGTGGCGGGCCGAGGTGCAAACCCTCCACGGCGAACCGGTACGCGTCGCTGCTCGAAACACGGATGCGTCGAGTGCGATGCGCGGGAAGATTGTCTGTGCCTCCGGGCCATGGCGCTCTTCCGGTGATTGGTGGCGTGCGGATGTTTGGGCCCGAGACGAATGGGACGTGGTAGTCGCGAATTCTAATAGCGGACAAAGCGACGTGCTCTGTCGCCTCTATCGCAATCTGGCGAGCGAAGAGTGGTTCGTGGAAGGCGTCTATGATTGATTACATCGAGCTTCATGCGCGGTCTGCATTCAGTTTTCTTGAAGGCGCTTCGACGCCGGAAGAATTGATTGCAGTTTGTTCTGAATTAAAGATGCCGGCGATGGCGCTCTTGGATCGCGATGGCGTATACGGCGCGGCGCGGTTTCATTTAGCGTCAAAGAAGATCGGAATCAAGGCCCACATCGGCGCCGAAGTCAGCGTTCAAAGCACAACGTTCGAAGACCAAAGACTGAAACAGGTAATCTCAATTCCATTACTCGTTCGCAATCGCACCGGTTATCAAAATCTTTGTCGTCTGATCACCTTGATGAAAATGCGCGTACCAAAACATGCTAAGCCGGGCGAGTGTTCGGTGACGCCGGATGAGTTAGCGGCGCATGCGCAAGGGTTGGTTTGTTTGACTGGTGGGAGCAATGGGCTGCTTGCGAAAGATTTTCACCACAGAGGACACAGAGGTGCACAGAGAAACGCGGAGTGGCTGATTGATATTTTTGGCAAGGGAAATGTCTATGCCGAGTTGCAGCGCCATTTCAATCGCGATGAAGAAGCGCGTAATCATACAGTAATCGAAATCGCGCGTAGGTTGAAACTGCCATTGTTGGCAACAAATGGAGTTTGTTACGCCACGCGGCGGCAGAGACAAGTCGCGGATGTGTTCACCTGCATTCGCAATCACGTGCGTCTGGAAACCGCCGGACGTTTGCTCTCGATGAATTCAGAACGGTTTGTGAAATCTCCTAAAGAAATGGCTCAACTGTTTGCCGATTTGCCGGAAGCAATCGCGAACACCACGGAGCTTTCATCACGTCTTGAATTCACTCTGCAAGATCTGGGTTACGAATTCCCTAAATATCCCGTGCCACCGGACGAGACAATGACCTCGTTTTTGCGCCGGCGAACTTATGAAGGGGCGCGGCGGCGCTACGACGGGCGAAATGGGTCGCCCACAGTTGAGCGCGCGCAAAAGCAGATCGAGCATGAGTTGGCGCTGATCGAGAAGTTGAAACTCGAAGGTTATTTTCTGATTGTTTGGGACATCATTCAGTTCTGCAAACGCAACGGCATCCTCGTTCAGGGTCGAGGCTCGGCGGCGAACAGCGCAGTTTGTTACAGCTTGGGCATTACCGCGGTCGATCCGGTTGGTATGGAACTTCTGTTCGAGCGCTTTCTTTCCGAAGAGCGCGGCGAGTGGCCGGACATCGATCTTGATTTGCCCAGCGGCGATCAGCGCGAGCGCGCGATTCAATATGTTTACGAGCGGTACGGAAAATTGGGCGCGGCGATGACGGCGAACGTAATCACCTATCGCGGTCGCTCGGCGGCGCGCGAGGTTGGCAAAGTGCTGGGCTTTGACGACGAAACGCTCGGACGATTATCGAGTCTGGTCCATACGTGGGAATGGAAAGATCCAAAGGACACAACTGAACGTCAGTTCAAAGATGCCGGATTGGATCTACGTGACCGGCGCATCAGGAAATTCTTCCAGCTTTATCTCGCAGTGCAGGACCTGCCGCGACATCTGGGCCAACACTCAGGAGGAATGGTGATCTGTCAGGGACAACTTGATTCAGTCGTGCCGCTCGAGCCGGCAGCGATGCCTGGCCGCGTTGTCGTGCAATGGGACAAAGAAGATTGCGCGGATTTGGGAATTATCAAAGTCGATCTGCTTGGCTTGGGAATGATGGCGGTAATCGAAGAAACGATTCAAATTATCCGCGACGACTACGGCGAAGAAGTTGATTTGGCTCATTTGCCGCCAGATGATCCGGCGGTGTATTCCGCGCTTCAGCAGGCCGACACCATTGGCATGTTTCAAATCGAAAGCCGGGCGCAGATGTCTTGTCTCCCGCGACTGCGGCCACAGAAGTTTTACGATATCGTGGTGCAGGTTGCGATCATTCGGCCAGGACCGATTGTCGGCAACATGGTCCATCCTTACTTGAATCGCCGGCTGGGTCGCGAACCGGTTAAGTATTCGCATCCTTCACTTGAATCGGTGTTGAAGCGCACGTTAGGGGTGCCTCTCTTTCAAGAACAATTGCTCAAGATGGCGATGATTTGCGCGGGCTTTAGCGGTGGCGCAGCCGAAGAACTACGGCGGGCGTTCGGCTTCAAACGATCGGAAGCGCGCATGAAAGAAGTCGAAGTAAAACTGCGACAAGGCATGACGTGCAACGGCATCAGCGCGAAGGCACAGGACGAGATCGTGCAATCAATCACTTCGTTCGCGCTCTACGGCTTTCCCGAATCGCACGCCGCCAGCTTTGCGTTGATTGCTTACGCCAGCGCCTATCTCAAGTGTCATTACCTGGCGGCGTTTACCGCGGCGACGCTCAACAACCAGCCGATGGGTTTTTATCAGCCATTCACGATTATCAAGGATGCCCAGAGGCACGGATTGAAAGTTTTGCCGGTCGATGTGACGCGATCGAATTGGGAATGCACGATCGAAAGCGAGGGTGTTGGGTATAGGGGGTTGGGTGTAGAAAGCAAGCGCTTAGTAATGCATTCGGTGTGGGATGGCGAAGATGAGATCGTAAATAATGTAGGCGACTTCTTAGATTCAAAAAATCTACACCCCACACCCCACACCCCACACCCATT
>WNFT01001035.1_pt1 | contig 23550 bp, 19 predicted proteins | sample 5400191 | NCBI WGS metagenome assembly WNFT01 (sample SAMN13153359, study PRJNA577476) | soil metagenome | isolation source: 80 cm saprolite under Madrone tree | place: USA:California | collected 2016-06-14 | reverse complement strand
CCTCGAGCCGCACGCGCGCCTGGCTGCGGTCGCCGGTTTCTTTCAACAACGCCGCCTGCTGCGCGAGCTCAGCCATCTCCGCGCTGGCTCCGCTCGCCGCGGCTTGCGTGGACGGCCGGCCGAGCAGCGTCGCGTCGGCGGTGAAGGTCGCCTGCGCCACGACACGCGCCTGCCGCGGCTCTCCCGCTGCGCTCTCGAAGCTCAGCTCGACGGCGGCGATGTCCGCCAACCCGCGCCCGGGAGGAATCCGCAGCTTCGCGACGACCCGCCGCTCCTCGCCGGCCGCGAAATCCGGGATGCGCACCGAGCCGCCCTCCGCCTCATAGCCGAGGACGCGGTCCAGCGAGGCCCCCGACAGACCGGTCACTTTCAGCCGGACGTCCCGCGCGACGAGCGCGGAGGCCCGGCTCAGCTCCGCGCGGAAGGCGCCGGGGAGGATCTCCGGCGAATCGACGTAGCGCGCGCGCCCACCGGCCTGCGAGGCCAAGGCGGCCATGAGGTCTTCGTCGTAGTCGTCGCCGATGCCGAAGGTGGAGAGCGTGGCGTTGGCGAAGTCGCGGCGGGCCAGGCGCAAGAGCCCAGCGCGGTCGGAGATGCCTTCGTTCGCCTGGCCGTCGGAAGCGAGGAACACCTTGTCCACGCGGCCGCCGCCGCGCCCCTCCGAGAGCTCCGGCGCCGCGGCGTCGAAGGCGGCGCTCATGTTCGTGCCTCCGCTGGCGGTGAGCTCCTCGATGGCCGCGAGCGCGCGCGAGCGCGCGTCGGGAGTCAGGGGCGTGGAATGCAGGAGAACGGAAGCTCCGCTGGAGAACTCCACGACCGCGAGCCGATCGGCCGGGCCGAGCGCCTGCACCAGCGCGCGCGCCGCTTCGCGGGCACGCTCGATCTTCACCCCCGACATCGACCCCGAACGATCGAGGATGAGCACCGCATTGACGGGCACGGGAGCGCGGCGGACGCCGGAATCGGAGTCCGCGATCAGGTCGACCTCCAGGTACGCATTCGTGCTCCGGTCCTCGGCGAGATACAGGCGCTCGAGCAGCGCCTGCATCCGCAGGCCGGAAGCGGATGCGGAAGCCATGGCAACGGGTGTGGGAGCCGCCGACTTCGCCCGGAACGGCCAGCAAAGGCGGGCCGTTGCGGCGGCGGCGAGAGAAGCGAGCGCGAGGGCAAGGACGAGGAACGTGCGCGGCATGCGGCACCTCCGCCCGTCCTGAACGCGCAGCCCCGGCCAAGGATCTTCCTCCAGTCTCCCGAGACGGGGACACCATGAGACTTCGTCTCCTCGAGTCGCCTAAATGGTGTCCCCTAGACTCACCGTAACTGATCATCGAGAAATTCCGCCGCCCTGCGCTCGGCGTAATAGCGCGGACCCCAGGGTGGACCTTCGACGAATCCCAGGTGCCCGCCCTGGGGCGCAATTTCCAGAGTGACGGCGGGATTGGCCACCTTGGGGATGCACGAAGCGGGGATGAAGGGGTCGTCCGCCGCCGACAGCAGCAGCAGCGGGACCCGGACGCGCTCGACGAACGGACCGCTGGAGCTGCGGGCGTAATAGTCCTCGGCGCCGGCGAATCCGTGCACGCGCGCGGTCAGCGCGTCGTCGAACTCGAGCAGCGTCCGCGAGCGGCGGACGCGCGCCTCGTCGGCGGCGCCGGGGAACTTCTTCAGCTTCTGGAGCGATTTCCGCTTCAGCGTGTGGAGGAACCGGGTGCGATAGACCCAGCGCCAGAAACCGGGGCCGTCGAGGGTGCGCGCGGAGAGGGCCAGGTCGAAGGGGACGCTGAGCGCCGCCGCGGCCTTGATCTCTCGCGGGATGGACGCGCCCTGCTCGCCGAGCCACTTCACCAGCACGTTGCCGCCCAAGGAGCATCCGGCCAGCAGGATCCGGTCGGCTTCCGTCCGCGCCCGGCGGACCATCTCGGCCAGATCCCCGGTCTCGCCGGAATGGTAGGAGCGGACCAGCCGGTTCATGTCGCCCGAGCAGCCGCGGAAGTTGAGGGCCAGGGCGCGCCAGCCGCGGGCGCGGGCCTGCGCGAGCAGGCCGCGGAGATAGTGCGAGGAGCTGGATCCCTCGAGGCCGTGGAGCGCGAGGAGCAAGGGCGCGTCGCTCGGTCCGGACAAGCGGTCCACGTCGACGAAGTCGCCGTCGGCCAGCTCCCAGCGCTCCCTTCGCAGGGGGACGCGCGGGCCAGGGCGGAAGAGCGGACCGAAGATGGTCATCCAATCCGGATCGGGCAGCCAGCGCGCGGGCTGGTACATCAAAGCTCCGCGAGAAAGCGCGCGATGCGGGCCGCGACCGCGGCGCTGCTCTCCACCATGGGCAGGTGGCCGGACCCGGGGACCACCTCCACAGTTCCGCGTCGCAAGTGCTTGCGGAAGTACTCGATGCTGGAGGCAGGGAGGATGCGGTCCCCTTCGCCCCAGAGGATCAGGACGGGCTTGTCGATGGCGGCGAGGACTTCCTCGCCGATCCCGGGGACGTCCTTGCCCAGCTCGGAGACGAATTGCTGCACCGGCGGCGATGCCCAGTGACGGCCCAGGTCGCGCGCGAACAGCCAGCCGAGCCGGGGCGGCCGCCGGTACAAGCGGCGATTCACTTCCAGCGCCGCCGCCGCGCTGCCACCTCGGAAGGCCTGCAGCACCGCTTCGCGATCCGCGCCCAGGAGCGGCGCTCCCGCCGGGTTGAGCCCGACCACGCCGGCGGTGCTCTCCGGCAGCGCGGCGGCCGTGTAGAGGCTGAGCGCTCCTCCCAGCGAGCTGCCTACGAGGACGGCCGGCTCGGCGATCTCGCGTAGGACGGTGCCGACCGCGTCGGCGCATTCCCGGATGGTCGCCGGCAGCTCGCCGGCCTCGATCCGGGACCGTCCATGTCCAGGCAGCTCGACCGCGACCACTCGCCGCGAGGCCCGCACCACCGCACGGACGATGGGCAGGAAGCCCGCCGCGTTTCCTCCCATGCCGTGCACCAGGAGCACCGGCGGGGCGCTCCCCAGGCCGCGGCGGTCGTAGAGATGGAGATTGCGCGTCCCGGCCTGGAGCAACCGCGAGCGGAACCCGAACGCGCGATACGCGCCGTGCGCCGCGAGCCACAGGGCGCGCAAGGGGAGGATCATCGGCCCCGATGATAAGCTCGACCGATGCTGCGCGTCCTGATCGTGCTCGCCATCGCGCTGCCGCTCTACGAGCTGTTGCGCTGGCAGCTCTTGCGGCGGGCGCGCGCCGCGCTGCTGCGCAATGCGCGGACGTATGCGAGCCGGCACGGAGTGCGCGTCGACCTGTTCAAGTTCGGCGGCAAGCAGCTCGTCCGCGAGGAGCTGCTCAACGACCGCGCGCTCCTGCGGGCCATGGCCGCCGCGGCCGACGCGGGAGAGCGCCCCACCGACGTGCGGGAGCGGGTCGAGCAGTACATCGACGAGATCGTTCCCGCGTTCTCGCTCACCGCCTACTTCGAGCTGGGGATGCGGCTGGCGCGGGCGGCCATCGGCGCGGTGTACCGGCCCGTGATCGTCACGCCGCCTCCGCGGCTGCCGGAGAACGCGACCGCCGTCTTCCTCATCAACCACCGCAGCAACTTCGACTACGTGGTGGTGGGCTGGGCGCTGGCCCGGCAGGTGGCCATCAGCTACGCGGTGGGCGAGTGGGCGCGGGTGTTTCCCCTCGATGCCCTGTTCAAGGCGTTCGGCGGGTTCTTCGTCCGCCGCGGCTTTCCCGACCCGCTCTATCACGCGGTGCTGCGCCGCTACCTGCAGCTGATCACCCGGCGGGGAGTGACGCAGGGCATCTTCCCCGAGGGCGGGCTGACGCGGGACGGAGCGCTGCGCTCGCCCAAGGCGGGCCTGCTCGACTCGCTCCTCCAGCTCACCGAGGAATGCGAGCTGTACTTCGTCCCGGTGGGCATCAACTACGACCGGGTGCTGGAAGACGAAGCCCTGCTGGCGGAGCTGCGCGGCCGCGAGCGCCCGCCCACGGCGGCCGAGAAGCTGCGCGGCGCCTTGCGCCTGCTCTGGATCCTGCCCTGGCGCGTCGCCGTCAATGCCCTGCGGGTGGCGACGGGCAGGCTGCAGCGCCACGGCTACGTGGCGGTCGCGTTCGGCGAGCCGATCCGGTTTCGCGATCTCCCCCAGTCGCGCGAGGTGGCGCGCCTTCCCGACGAGCAGCGCAGGGCGCGGGCGAAGGAGATCGCGACGCTCTTGATGAAGCGGATTGCGCGCACGATCCCAGCCACCCCGGTGACGCTGGTCGCGCGCGCCGCCCTGGACCTCTCCTGTGACGCATCGGAAAGCGAGCTGCTCTCGCGGGTGCGCGAGCTGCGGGCGCGGCTGGAAGAGAGCGGAGTTCCGCTGGCCATGGGTCGGGAGTTCGACGCGCAGCGCAAGGCGCGGGCCGAGCTGCGCGACGACCTGGCGCGGACCCGCGAGCTGGCGCGGCTCGAAGGCGAGATCGTGGCGGGAGAGGAGGACGAGGAGATCCTCCGCCTGGGCCTGCAGCGGCTGGTGCAGCGGCGCGCGCTCCGCGTCCGGGGGGGCCGCATCGCGCCGGGATCCCACAAACATGGCCGGGATCTGCTGGCCTACTACGCGCGGTCGCTCGCCGCCCTGGACGAGCCGGCCAAGCTGGCGCTCGACGCGCCGGCTCGTGTCAGTCCCTGAAGCACGCCTGATGTTTGTCGCCCGTGTACGCCGCCCTGGCCATCTTCAGCGCGGTCCTGTCGACGCTGGTCCTCCCCGTCCCGGAGGAGCTGACGCTGCTGGGCGCGGGGTTCTGGGCGCAGACGGGGGCGCTCCCTCTCTGGGCTGCCTGGCTCTCGGCCTGGCTGGCGATCGTGGTCGGCGACACCGCTTCCTATCTGCTGGGCCGCGGCTTCTTGCCGCGCCTGCTCAGGACCCGCTTCGGCCGGCGCGTCGTCTCTCCGGAGTTGAGAAGCTGGGCCGAGGAGCTGGTCCGGCGGAACGGGTTCCGCGCCATCCTCATCGGGCGCTTCCTCGTCGGCCTGCGCGGGCCCGTCTACCTCGCCATCGGCGCATCGAAGTATCCCTTCCTGCGGTTCGAGCTGATCAACGGCGCGGTGGGCCTGGTGGAGGTCGCCTTGCTGGTCGGCCTCGGGTACCGCTTCGGCGAGTCGGCCAGGCTGGCGCACGAGATCCGCTGGATCGAGCTCGGGCTGGCGATCCTGCTCGCCGGCATCCTGGTCGTGCCTCTGTTCCTGAAGTCCAGGCTGGTGCGGAAGCGGCGGCGGGCAGCGAGCGCCTGAAGCGCGGCCGGGTTGCGCAGCGGCTCGGCGATTCCCTACCTTGGATGATGCGCATCTGGCCTGGGAAGTCGTATCCCCTGGGCGCCACGTACGACGGCGCCGGCACCAATTTCGCCCTGTTCTCCGAGGTGGCCACCAAGGTCGAGCTCTGCCTGTTCGACAAGAACGGCAACCAGCAGATCTTCGACCTGCCGGAGCGGACCGGTTACGTCTGGCATGGGTATCTGCCCGCGATCGATCCCGGCCAGCGCTACGGGTACCGCGTCCACGGCCCTTGGGAGCCCGAGAAAGGCCATCGTTGTAATCCGGCGAAGCTACTGATCGATCCCTATGCCCGCGCCATCGAAGGCCACCCCAAGTGGGACGAGGCGGTCTACCCCTACCGGATGGGGGACGATCTCGCGCTCAACGGGGCCGACAGCGCGCCGTTCATGCCGCGCTCCGTGGTCACCAACCCGTACTTCGACTGGAGCGAGGACCGGCCGCCGCGCCATCCCTGGCACGAGACGGTGGTCTACGAGGTGCACGTCAAAGGATTCACGCAGCGGCATCCCGACGTCCCGGAAGAGCAGCGCGGCAAGTACGCCGGCCTTGCCTCGCCGGCCGCCATCGAGCACTTGCGCTCGTTGGGCGTGACGGCGGTGGAGCTCCTGCCCATCCACCAGTTCGTCCATTCGCAGCACCTGCTGGACAAGGGGCTGCGCAACTACTGGGGCTACGACAGCATCGGCTTCTTCGCGCCCCACAACGAGTACGCGAGCCGTGGCCAGCGCGGCGAGCAGGTGCAGGAGTTCAAGGCGATGGTGAAGACCCTGCACAAGGCGGACATCGAGGTCTTCCTCGACGTCGTCTACAACCACACCAGCGAGGGCAATCAGCTCGGGCCGATGCTCTCGTTCAAGGGAATCGACAACGTCGCGTACTACCGCACCGTGGCCGACAACCCGCGCTTCTACATGGACTACACGGGGACCGGCAACTCGCTGAACATGCGGCAGCCGCACGTGCTGCAGCTCTTGATGGACTCGCTCCGCTACTGGGTCCAGGAGATGCACGTCGACGGGTTCCGCTTCGACCTGGCGGCGACGCTCGCCCGCGGGCTGCACGAAGTGGATCGGCTGAGCGCGTTCTTCGACCTGATCCAGCAGGATCCGGTGGTCTCGCGGGTGAAGCTGATCGCCGAGCCGTGGGACATCGGCGAAGGCGGGTACCAGGTGGGCAACTTCCCGCCCCAATGGTCCGAGTGGAACGGCAAGTACCGCGACACCGTCCGCGACTACTGGCGCGGTCAGGACTCGCTCTTGGGCGAGTTCGCCAACCGGTTCACCGGGTCGTCCGATCTGTACGCGTCGACCGGCCGGCGGCCGCACGCCTCCATCAACTTCGTCACCGCCCACGACGGGTTCACCCTGCGGGACCTGGTCTCCTACAACGAGAAGCACAACGAGGCGAACAAGGAGGACAACAAGGACGGCGAGAGCCACAACCGCTCCTGGAACAGCGGCGCGGAAGGAGAGACGAAGGACACCAAGGTGCTGCAGCTGCGCGCGCAGCAACAGCGCAACTTCCTCACCACGCTGCTGCTCTCCCAGGGCGTGCCGATGCTGCTGGCGGGCGACGAGATGGGCCGCACCCAACGGGGCAACAACAACGGCTACTGCCAGGACAACGAGCTCTCCTGGATCGACTGGGAGAACCTGGACGAGGACCTGCTGGACTTCGTCCGCGGGCTGATCAGGCTCCGGTCCGACCACCGCGTCTTCCACCGCCGCGGCTGGTTCCAGGGCAGGGAGCTGCACGGCGCGGGGGTCAAGGACCTCACCTGGTTCAGGCCGGACGCGCAGGAGATGTCGGAGGAAGACTGGCGGGTGGGATTCGCCAAATCGCTGGGGGTCTTCCTCAACGGCGCGTCGATCCAGCGGCCCGGCGAGCACGGCGAGCGCGTCAAGGACGACAGCTTCTACGTGATCTTCAATGCGCACCACGAACCGGTGCCGTTCACCGTTCCCCCGGAGCAGTTCGGCAAGAAGTGGATCCCGGTGCTCGACACCACCACGGAGAGCCCTCCGCAACTCCGGCGGCTGAAGAAGTCGCAGTCCTTCGCCCCGGGGGCGCAGGTGGACGTCCAGGGGCGCAGCGTGCAGGTGCTGAGGTGCGTGGGGTAAGCGGCCTACACGCGGCCGGGCGCTCGGCGGCGTCAGCCGAGCAGCAACAACTCGGGGGATCTGCCCCCCGCGCACCGGCAACCGCGCGGGTGCACGCTGACCTGCGCGTCCTCCCACTCGTGCTGCGCGTTCTGCACCAGCCGGCTGACCGCGCGCCGCGAGCCGACGTCGTCGTCGCAGAAGACCACGCCGATCTCTCCCTGGCCCGCCCAGAGCACCCGGCCATATGCCTCGAGGAGATGGCCGCCGGCGCCGGCTTCGGGCAGCGCGATGCGGATGCCGCATCCCGGACCGCCGAGGTCCGACTGCATCACTCCGAGGCGGGCGCCGCCGTCGCTGACGTCGCGGAGGCGGCAGAGGAGCGCCGGCATCCCCTGGGGCTCGGCCAGGACGAGCTGGTCGGTAGCGAGGCGGAGCTGGGATCGGCTGAAGCAGTCCTCCAGCTTCTCCAGGCACCGCTGCGCGCTGGCCAGCTCGAGCCAGAGTCCACCTCCGGCGGAGCGGGCCCAGACCCAGCCGCGCAAGAGCGCCGTCTGGCCGGAGGAGAAATCCACCTCCAGCGAGGCGAGCGTGCCCTTGGGGGCGATGGCGCCCGGGAAGAAGAAGTACCCGGCGCCGTCGACGAAGTGGACGTGCTCGCGCAGACGGCGCGGGCCGTCGATCTCGTACCGCAGCCGCAACGCCATCCCGGACCTCCCCAAGAAACCCCCTCAGCAAACGGCCCGCCAGTGTCGGAATGTCGGAAATTCGCTTGTCCTTGGAAGGAATTCCCGTGCGCGAGGCAACGATCCTGGAACTTCGGTGCCGCCTGGACCCAGTGGAGTTCCGCAGGCGGTCGCCGGGCTTCCTCTCCTGGGAGGTCGCGTTCCGGTATGATGGTCTCATGGGGGACCTGGCCACCCTGCAAGAGAAGCAGGCGGAAGCGGCGCGCTTCGCCACCGAGATGGCGGAGGAGAAGGACACGCAGCGGCTGCAGCAGATGGCCGAGCAGCTCCAGGCCCGCTGCGCCGAGCTGGGCCGGATGGCGAAGGCGCTGGAAGCCGCGGTGATGCCCGCCGGCGCGTCGGGGGCGGAGACGCGGGTCGTGCTGACGGCCGAACAGCGGCAGCGCATCGCCGAGCAGACGGGCGCCGCGGTGGAGACGGTGACGCTGCAGGACACTCCCGGTCGGTCCTGGTCCAAGGAAATGCCCAGGGTGGAGCCGCGCGAAGTGGAAGCGATGGCGGCCAGGCAGGCAGCCGCGTCGCGCCTGCGGGCGGAGACCCGGACCCAGGCGGAGAACCTCATTCGCGAGCTGGAGAAGCTGGACGTCCCCGAGCTGGCGGACACCATCGCCGGGCTGCGGCGCGATTACCTGTAAACCCCCTACGGGGACACGATCCAAATCGTGTCCCCTGGATGCAGTGGTCTTGCACAGCGGAGAGAAGATGCCCGGCCTGAGCCCGATCAAGATCCTCGGCAACCTCAAGTTCTTCGCCAGCGGCCTCAAGCTTCCCACCCAGAAGGCTTCCGGCGATGCGAAGGGCTGGAGCGAGAAGTACTTCCGCGACCGCGACCCGGAAAAAGGCGAGATGACCGGGGCGCCCAGCGTCATCCCGCCCTGGTTCATGCCGCAGAAGCCCGGCTACAAGCACCATCAGAAGAGCTGCGACGAGGTGGGCAAGGGGTTCAAGGACTTCCACGACAAGATGATCGACGCGGTGCAGTTCGCCCACAACATGTGGAAGCTGCAGGCCAAGTTCCAGAGCCTTCAGGTAATGGCCATCTGCGCCATCGGGACGCCGGGCTGCTTGAAGGGCCCCGAGCTGGAGAGCCTGATCAAGAATGCGCCCGCCTGCGCGGCGATGACCGGGAACATGGCCAAGCACCGCGACGCGGTGGCCAAGGGCGTCTCCAAGGCGTTCAAGAACTGGCAGGATCAGGTCACCGTGCCCGGTCTGCCCTGGTATCCGGCGTTCGCGGCGTTTCCCGGACCGATGGCGCCGCCGATGCCCAATCTCCCCATGCCGCTCATCTGCTGCGTCTCGCCCAAGATGACCGACATCATCCTGCCCGACACGATGACCAAGGAGATGGACGACGCGCTGGACGGGGATCTGAAGAAGAAGGACCCGGAGAAGCAGTACCACGCGCTCCACGACGCCATCGCCACGGTGCTCTCGCTGGCGTTCCTCATGTGGCTGCCCATGCAGCAGGTGATGCTGGTGCTGGGGAAGGGCCCCATTCCGACGTTCGCGCCGCCGTTCGTCCCGGTCGGGCCGGTGGTCGGGGGAGACAACCTCCCCTTGCCGGGCCATCTCATGTCGTAGCCCGGTTCACGGGCAGAGCTTCATCGCCTTCAGCCGCTCCGGCGCGGTCCCTCCAGGCCCCGCGTCGCAGACCGGTTGGACCGCCAGGCGGGCGTCCTCCACCCGGTGTTGCTCGATCAGCGTCTGCGCGAGGAGCGTCCGGAGCCTCACTTCGAGGTCTCGCTTGAACCAGGTCTTCAAGATCTCCTTCTCGGCGAGGGCGAGGCGGAGCTCGGCCTCCGTGCCGGCGAGGTCCCGGGCGCGCAGCCTGGCCAGGGCGTTGAAGAGCCGCGAGCGGGGATCGCGCGGGTACGCGGCGACGAGCCGCGGCGCGCGGGAGACGAGGTCGTCCTCCGTCTTGGGTAGCTGATCGGCCGGGATGAGGAGCCGCTCCGTGGCGTAGCTGGTGTAGCCGGTCCTGACTTTGTCCGCGCTCCATCCCAGCGCGGCAAGGCCGAGCACGGCCACCGCGGCCGCGGCGCCCTGGAATCGCGGGCGCGGCGATGCGCGCGGCCAGAGCGCGAGGAGGGCGCCCCCGGAGGCGAAGCCGATGAGGGCCCCGCCCAGGTGCGCGGCGAAATCGACCCGGGTTCCGGATCGCACCGTGGCCAGAGGGATCAAGGAGGGAATGAGGATGCGCAAGAGCCCCTGCAGCACCCGGTTCCGTTCCGCGCCGTCAGGAAGCCGGAACGCCACCACCGTGGCGGCGGCCAGCAGCGCCATGATGGCCCCCGAGGCGCCGACCGAGACGATGTTCGGGGGATTGATCGCCAGGGACATCAGGGAGCCGCCCAGCGCGCCGATGAAGAACAGGGCGATGAGCCAGGCGCGTCCGAGCAGCGGCTCGAGCACCATGCCCGCCATCCAGAGCGCGAGCCCGTTGAAGAGGAGGTGCACAGGGCCGCCATGGAGGAACGCGGCGGTCAGCAGCCGATGCCATTCGCCCTGACCGAGGACGAGGGGCTTCGCGAGCGCCCCGAGCGCGACCAGGGTGCTCACGCTGGGTGTCCAGAAGCCGGTGGCCGGAGTGGCAGGGAAGACGAGCTCGGCCACGAAGACCGCGAGCAGGACCGCGAGCAGGGCGAACGTCAGGAACGGCTTTCCTCCCCGCAGTGGAAGCGCCGCTGGAGGCCGCGATTCCGCCAGTCGGGCGCGGTCCTGCGGCGAGCTGACGAGGAGGCGCTTCAGCATGCGCAGCCGGGGATTGACCAGCGACCAGGCATTCGCGGTGACCGTCCGCTGCGAGAGATCGACGGCGTACGCGGAGACGATGCTGCCGAAGCGGGATCGCAGCGGCTTCAGGCGCTGCGCGTCGTCTGGAGTGACCGATTGGCGGACCTCCACGATCTCGACGACGGCGGGCATCTTCGTGCGGTTCACCGATCCCGAGTAGCGGGCGCGACAGGCTTTCGCGATCTCGACGACCTCCGCTTGGCTGAGCGCGAATCGGCGCTCGGGGGCGCTCTCCGCATCGACGATACAGACGATGGAGATCGTCATCCCGTCCGCCTTGGTGAGGACGAGATTTCCTCCCTCGGACAGCTTCACGGCCTCGGGGACGACCGATTCCGCGTACCCTTGGGTGAGCAGGACCTTCGCGAACGAAACCGCGAACGAGTCGGATTCCGATGGCGGATTCACGCGGACCCCCGAGAGGACTGCCGCGAATAGAGTACCCGCTGGATTGGAGGTTGCGATAATTCATCCGCGCGGAGGTTCGAGGGAATTGCGCGTGGCGGTCATCGGCGGCGGAATGGCGGGGCTGTCGGCCGCGCACGAGCTGCTGCGCAGGGGCGCGGACGTGGTGGTCTTCGAGGCGGAGGCGCGGGCGGGCGGCAAGGTGGGGACGCACGCCGAGCAGGGTTATCGAACGGAAGATGGGCCGAATTTCATCGCGCGGCCGCTCGACGCGCTGCTGGAGGTCGCGGGGCTGCGGGGGGAAGTCGTCCGGCCGCGGGCGCCGGCGACGCGTTGGGTGCATTTCGGCGGGCGGTTGCTGAGAGCGCCGAGCCTTTCGCTTCTGGCGCGAGCGGGATTGGGGCGGGCGCTGCTCGAGCCGTTCTTCTCGAAGCGGCTGCGCGACGATGTCTCGTTGCGGGAGTTCCTCGAAGGGCGCCTGGGAAAGCGCGCCGGCGGGCTGATCGCGAGAGTGATGAGCGCCGGCGTCTACGCAGGCGACCCGGATTCGCTCTCGGCGCGAGATGCCTTTCCCTCGCTGGGGGCGCTCGGGGAGAGGGGATCGCTCGTGCTCGGAGCGATGCGGCAGCCCAAGGGACCGCCCCGTACGATCTGGACGCTGCGCAACGGGCTCGGAAGTCTTCCCGGCGCGCTCGCCCGCGATCTGGGCGGCCGGTTGCGGTTGGGCGCTCCCGTCGCGCGGCTCGCGCGGGCCGGATCGGGATGGACGGTGGAGGGGGAACCGTTCGACGCCGTCGTGCTCGCAGTGCCCGCCCGCGCGGCGGCGAGCCTCACCGCGGCATTCGCTCCCAGGTTTGCCGAGGCAGCGCGCGAGATGCGCAGCGCGCCGGTCACCGTGGTGCACCTCGGCCTGCCGGCAGTTGCCCTGCCCCGCGGCTTCGGGGTCATCGACGCGGACGGAACGCTTCACGGCACCGGCACATTGCTGCCGGGCAGCATGCTCGCGGATCGAGCGCCCGTGGGCCGCACCCTGGTCACCGCGATGTGTGGCGGTACCCGGCATCCTGAGCGCGCCGCCCTCCCAGACGCTGACCTGGTCGCGGGCGTGAGATCGGACCTGCGCGCCCTCTGGGGCGTGCGGCAGGAACCGGACTACGTCCGCATCGTCCGCTGGCGAGAAGCGATCCCCCAATACGGGCTCGGACATCGCGATCGGGTGCGCGCCGCCCGCCAGCAGCTGGCCGGGCTGCCTCCCCTCGAAGTCGCGGGGGCCGCATACGACGGCATCAGCGTCCCCGACGTCGCGCTCTCCGGCACCGCCGCCGCCTCACGACTGGCCGAGCTGTTCAGACAGTGATCAGGAGACACCTGGACGTACAGTCAGTGATCAGGGGACACCATACGGAACTCCGACGAAGGTTCCGTATGGTGTCCCCAGATCTCCGACTTGAGTCAGAGGAAGTCGGGGGAGGGGTTGGGGTGGCCTTCGGAGAAGCGGGAGGGGCGGAGGGGGTGGATGTCGAGGGAGCGGGCTTTGCCGTCGAGGATGATCTCGGTGAGGAGCTGGCCGAGGGCGGGGGCGTGCATGACGCCGTGGCCGGAGCTGCCGTTGCAGAGGAAGAGGTTGTCGCAGCCGGGAGCGGCGCCGAGCAAGGCGTGGCGGTCTGGGGACATCTCGTAGAGGCCGGCCCAGGAGCGCGAGGGGTCGACGGGGATCTGGGCGAGGGCTGGAATGCGGGCGGCGGCCCGGCGCGAGACTTCCTCCAGCCAGCCCGGCTCGAGAGAAGTCGATTCGGGATCGAGCGGGTCGCCGGGAGTGGGCCAGACCAGCAGCACGCGGCCGTCGCGCTCCCGCACGTGGAGGCCGTCCTCGACCCAGATCGTCATCGGCATCGAGGCAGGGAGGACTTTGGTGTCGAGGGTCGATCCGACTTGCCGTCGCAAAGGCGCTACCGGGATCTCGACTCCGGCGAGGCGCGCGACCGGACCCGCCCAAGGACCCGCGGCGTCGACGACTGCGCCGGCGGCGATCCAGGTTCCGTCGGCGAGCTGGACTGCCTCGATCCGTGTTCCCCGCCGGCGGAGGCCCACGACCCGAGCGCGGGTCCGGACCTCGGCGCCCGTCAGGTAGCCGCGGAGGATGTCCAGCGGGCGGATGTACCCGTCCGTCGGGCAGAACGCAGCGCCTCGCAGGCCGTCGAGGCGGACGTACGGATTCACCTCGCGGATCCCCGCCGCGTCGAGCATGCACGCTTCGCCCAACCCGGCTGCGTGCTGGACCCTCTGTGCGGCGCGCAGCACGTCCAGCTGCTGATCCGTCCGCGCCAGCCAGAGATAGCCGCGGGGCGCGTAGCCCGGTTCGACGCCCGTCTCCGACTCGAACCGCCGTAGCTTCTCGCGCGCGAGCAACGACAACCGGACGTTGATCTCGCTGCCGTACTGGGCGCGAAATCCGCCCGTCGCGCGCCCCGTGCTGCCCTGCCCCGGCGTCGCCTCGCGCTCCAGCACGAGCGCGCGCACGCCTGCCCGCCCGAGGTGCCAGGCGACGCTCGCGCCGATCACGCCGGCTCCGACCACCACCACGTCGGCCATCCCGCTACTGTAGCACCCGCCCGTTTGCGCTCGGCGCGGCCGCGCACAGATTTGAGCGGTGGCCAGCCTGCACGGCAAGGTGAAGAACGCGATCGACGAGGCGCGCATGCTGGTCCTGGGCGCGCAGGTGCTGCTGGGCTTCCAGTACCGCGGATTCTTCGAGAAGAAGTACGATCAGCTCGGCTCGGGCGAGCGCACCCTGCAGCTCGTGGGACTGTTCGCGCTGCTCCTGACCATCGGATCGCTGTTCCTGATGGCCGCCCGGCACCGCATCGTGGAGAAGGGCCGCGACAGCGGCCGGTTCCACCGGTTCACCCTGGCGGTGATGCGGTTCACCCTGCTGCCATTCGCGGCCGCGCTGAGCTGCGATCTGGCGATCGCCGGCTATGCCGTCGCAGGCAAGTGGGTGGGCGCGGCGGCGGGGGCGCTCACGTTCGTGGTGGCGCTGGCATTCTGGTACGGCCCCTACCTCGTGCGGAACAAGCAGGGCAGCGAAGAGAGCGAGGACGAGATGGAGGACACTCCCCTGGAGCAACGGATCGTGGAGGTCTTGACCGAGGCGCGCGTGCTGCTCCCCGGAGCGCAGGCGCTGCTCGGCTTCCAGCTCGCCATCGTGCTGATGGAGACCTTCGAGAGGCTCCCCGAGACGGCGCAGATCGTCCACCTGGCCAGCCTGGGCCTGATCGCGCTCGCCACCATGGTCCTGATGGCGCCGGCCGCCTATCACCGGATCGTCGAGAACGGGCGGGACACCGAGCGGTTCCACGCCTTCGCTTCCAGGACGCTGCTCGTCGCGCTGGCGCTCTTCGGACCCGGCTTCTCGGGGGACCTCTACGTCGTGCTCATCCGCGCCGGCTTTCCCCAGGCGGCGGTCCCCGTCGCCCTGGCTGCGCTGCTCGCCTTCTACCTGGCCTGGTTCGGGGCGATGATCCTCTTGCGCCGCATCCAGTCCCCCACGCTGCGGCGCCGGACGGCGTGAGAGCGTAGAATCGTGCGCGATGGAAGTCGCGCTCTTCGTCCCCTGCTACGTCGACCAGCTCTACCCGCGGGTGGGACTCGCCACCGCCGAGCTGCTGGAGCGGTACGGCGTCACCGTCCATTTCCCCGAGGCGCAGACTTGCTGCGGCCAGCCGATGGCCAACTCCGGCTTCTTCGACGACGCCCGCCGGCTCGCGCGCAGGATGCTCGACGTCTTCGCCCCCTACGAGCACGTCGTCTGTCCGTCCGGGAGCTGCACCAGCATGGTGCGCAACCACTACCCCGAGCTGCTGCCGGACGACCAACATGTGTCCGCCCTGCGCGCGAAGACGCGGGAGCTGTGCGAGTTCCTCCACGACGTCCTCCAGATCAAGCCGCGGGGCCGCTTCCCCGCCAAGGTGGGCCTCCACCACAGCTGCCACGGGCTGCGCGAGCTGCGCCTGGGCAGCGGCAGCGAACGGCTCGTCGCCGCCTTCTCCAAGACGCGCGCCCTCCTCCAAGGGATCGAGGGCCTGGACCTCGCGGACCTCGCCCGCTCCGACGAGTGCTGCGGCTTTGGCGGGACCTTCGCCATCAGCGAGGAGGCGGTCTCCTGCGCGATGGGCCGCGACCGCATCGCCGATCACGAGCGGGCGGGCGCCGAGGTGATCACCGGAGGCGACGTCTCCTGCCTGATGCACCTGGAGGGCCTGGCCCGGCGCGACGGAAAGAAGCTGCGCGTCCTGCACGTGGCCGAGCTCCTGGAGGAAGCGACGCGATGACCGAGCACGCCGAGCGGGCCAAGGAGTTCGTCGCCGACGACAAGCGCATGCACTGGCACGACCAGGCGGTCTGGTTCGTGCGCAACAAGCGCGACGTCGCCCGCGGCTTCGTCCCCGAATGGGAGGAGCTGCGCAGCCTGGGCTCGCAGATCAAGGCGCACACGCTCTCCAGGCTGCCCGACTACCTGGAGCAGTTCGAGAAGAACGCCACCGCGAACGGCGCGCGCGTCCACTGGGCCCGCGACGCGGACGAGCACAACCGGATCGTGCACGGGATCCTGCGCGAGCACCGCGTCACGCGAGTGGTGAAGAGCAAGTCCATGCTCACCGAGGAGTGCCACCTCAACGAGTACCTCGAGCAGCAGGGGATCGAGGTGGTGGACACCGACCTGGGCGAGCGGATCGTCCAGTTCCGGCGCGAGCCGCCCTCCCACATCGTGATGCCGGCCATCCATCTGAAGAAGGAGGAGATCGGCGAGCTCTTCCACGACAAGCTCGGCACGCCCTCCGGCCTCTCCGATCCCAAGCAGCTCACCGAAGCCGCCCGCGTCCATCTCCGGGAGAAGTTCCTCGGCGCGCAGGCGGGGCTCACCGGCGTGAACTTCGCCATCGCCTCGACCGGCGGCGTGGTGGTGTGCACCAACGAGGGCAACGCGGACCTGGGGACCTCGCTGCCGCCGCTGCACATCGCCTGCATGGGGCTGGAGAAGATCATCCCCTCACCACAAGAATTGGCGGTCTTCCTCCGGCTGCTCGCGCGCAGCGCCACGGGCCAGCCGATCACCACCTACACCTCGCACTTCCACGGGCCGCGTCCGGGCGCCGAAATGCACATCGTCCTGCTCGATCATGGCCGCAGCCGCATCCTCGCCCGCGAGGAGTACCGGAGCTCGCTCAAGTGCATCCGCTGCGCCGCCTGCATGAACACCTGCCCCGTGTACCGCCGCAGCGGCGGCCACAGCTATGGGGTGACGGTGGCGGGGCCGATCGGGTCGATCCTCGCCCCGCACGTCGACGCCAAGAAGCACGCCAGCCTCCCCTTCGCCTCCTCGCTCTGCGGATCCTGCAGCGACGTCTGCCCGGTGCGGATCGATCTGCACCACCAGCTCCTCGCCTGGCGAGGCGAGCTGGCCTCGCGCGGCCTGGTCCCCTTGCACAAGCGCGTCGTCTCCCGGGTGGGCGCGTGGGTGCTGGCGCGGACCTGGGCGTATCGGGTCTTCGGAAAGCTGCTCCGCGTGCTCGCGCCGCGCATCCCCAATCCTTGGACGCGCCAGCGCGACCTGCCGCCCATGCCGCGCGAGAGCTTCCGCGCGCAGTGGAGGAAACGTGTCCGCCCGCGATGACACGCTGCGCGCGCTGCGAGCAGCAGCGCCCGCGGAAGAGCCGCTGCCGGACGTCGGGCGGATCGACGCCGTACGCTATCCGGACCTGCGCGAGCGATTCGCGCAGAGCGTGGTCGAGGTGGGCGGACGTTGCATCCAGGTCGATGGGCCCCTCGAAGCCGCGCTGATGTCGATCCCCGAGTACGCCGCGGCGCGCAGGGTCGTCTCGCTCGTGCCGGGGGTCGCCAAGGCCAACGTGGACCTGGCGGCGGTGGCCGATCCCCACGAGCTGCACGACGTCGACTTCTGCGTCCTGCCCGCGGAGCTGGGCGTGGCCGAGAACGGCGCCTGCTGGATCGTCCAGCACGGCGGCGCGAACCGCGCGGCGGCGTACCTCACCCAGCACCTGGCCGTCGTGGTCCGCGCCGGCGCGCTGGTGCACAACCTGCACGAGGCCTACGCGCGCATCTCCATCCCCAGGCCGGGATTCGCGATGTGGCTCTCCGGTCCCTCGAAGACGGCGGACATCGAGCAGGCGCTGGTGATCGGAGCGCACGGAGCGCGCTCCTGCGCCGTATTGGTCACTTCGTAGCGCCGGTCGTCATCCCGCTGATGAAGTAGTTCAGCGAGAGCGCGTACACGATCACCACCGGCAGCGAGCCGAGGATGGCGGAGGCCATCAGCGGCCCCCAGAAGTAGACGTCGCCCCGGATCATCTCCACCGAAATGCCCACCGGCAGCGTCCGGTTGGCGGTGCTGGAGATGAAGGTGAGCGCGTAGACGTACTCCTGGAAGCTGAGGGTGAAGGCGAAGATCGCCGCGGTGAGGATGCCGGGCAGCACCACCGGGATCACCACCCGCCGCAGCATCTGCAGCCGGGTCGCGCCGTCCAGCAGCGCGCGCTCCTCGATCTCCTTGGGCACGCCGCGGAAGAAGCCCATCAGGAGCCAGGTGCAGAAGGGGATGGTGAAGGTCGGGTAGCTGAGGATCAACGACCAGATGGTGTTGTCGATGTGCAGCCCGCCGACCAGCTGCGAGAAGGGGATGAAGAGGATGGTGGGCGGGATCAGGTAGGTGAGGAAGATGGCGATGCCGATCCCCCGGTTGCCCCTGAACTTCAGCCGCGCGAGCGAGTACGCGGCGGGGACGGCGACGAGCAGCGTGATCACCACCACGGCCAGGCCGGTGAGCAGGCTGACCTGCATCCAGCGATAGAACGGCGTCGAGGCGAGGAACTTGTAGTGCGAGAGCGTCGGGTTCTCCACCTCGATGTCGCCCACCAGCGTGTTGGGCTTGACGATCTCGCCGTCCTTGACGTCCGTGCGCGAGAGCGTGCCGGTGACCGGGCTGAAGATGGGCTGATTGCCGATCAGCGCGATGGGCTTCGGATCGGCCTCCGCGTCGCTGCGGTTGGTCTTCGAGCCCAGCGGCTGTTGCCACTGGATGGGTCCCTCCGCATACGAGGCGGGGACGATGATGTCCTTGTGGTACGGCTTCCCGGTGCGGCCGTCGATCTTGGAGATCCAGAGCGGATTGCGGGTGAGGTCGTACAGGTTCGCGTCCGCCTTGAACGACGTGATCACGCCCCAGTAGAACGGGAAGAGCGCGAAGGCGAGGAAGGGGAGCAGGAACGCCCAGGAGAACACGTCGTGCTTGACGGCCTGCCAGAAGGAGAGCCGCAGCGCCGTGGTCGGCACGGCGGTCACATGTTCTCCTTGCGCAGGAACTGGAGCATCCCGAAGACGGTGGCCGCCATGATGGGGAAGAGGAACAGCGAGATGGACGCGCCCTTCCCCAGATAGCCGGCGTTGACGCCGACCTGGTACGCGTAGGTGGAGAGCACCTGCGTCTGGTCGTAGGGACCGCCGCGGGTGATGATCCAGATGGTGTTGAAGTCGGTGAAGGAGAACACCACCGAGAAGAGCAGCGAGACCATGAGAATGGGCCGTACCATCGGCGCCATCACGTGGACGAAGCGCTGCAGGGCGTTGGCGCCGTCGAGGCGCGCCCGCTCGATGATCTCGTCCGGGATGGAGGTGAGGCCGGCCAGGATCACCACGGTGGTGAAGGGAAAGCCGCGCCAGACGTTGATCACCACCAGCGAGAGCATCGCCAGATCGGGGTTCCCCCTGAAGTTGAGGATGTTCTGCGGCGAGAGGATGCCGGCGTGCACGAGCATCCAGTTGAAGACCGAGTAGGTGGAATCGAGGATCCACAGCCAGGCCTGCCCCGAGATGGCGATCGGGATCACCCAGGGGATGACCAGCAGCCCGCGCAAGAGCTGGCGGCCGCGGAACTTGCGATACAGGAGCAGCGCGCAGGGGATGCCGAAGAACAGCTTCACCAGCTCGGTGCCGAACGTGTACTTGAGCGTGTTCTTCACCGCGAGCGTGAAGTTGGGGTCTTGGGCGACGCCGGTCCCGTTCGCCTTCAGCTGGGTCTCGGCCTTGACCAGCAGATTCGCCTTCTCCGCCTTCGTCGCCGCGCCGGCGCTGTCGAAGTTCCCGAAGGCCAGAGGTGAGTCGCCCGCGTGCGCCACCACCTTGCCCCCGCGGACCTGCCAGTCCAGATCGTTGAGGATGGTGTTGGCGATGTAGCTGGCGTCGCCCTCGTTGTCGGACGACACCAGCGGGATGGTCTGTCCGTTCACCACGACGCCGCCTTTGAAGCGCTGCCCGTCGGGGATGGTGGCCAGGGTCGCCTGGTGCTTGGCCGCGGCGAACGCCTGCGCTTCCTCCGGTTTGCCGTCGAAGAGGACAAAGTCGTTGACCAGCAGGTCGTAGCTGTCGACCTTCGAATAGTTCGACATGCCGACGAAGTTCCACTTCTGCGCGCCGGCCTGGGCATCGGTCAGGCTGAGCCAGATGCTCATCGCGAAGGGATAGGCGATGAAGGCGGTCAGGTAGAGGACCGCGGGCAGGACCAGCAGGTACGCGAACGGCGCCTCCCGCTCGAAGAAGGGGATGCGCATCCGACGCGCTCGAGGCTTGGCGGGTTGGACCTGGGCGTGGACGGCTACAGGACGCATTCGTCGGCCTGATCGAAGAGGTGCGCGCGGCCGAGGTCGAACCAGAGATCCACCTGATCGCCGGGCTTCAGGCCGGGCATCGCCTCCGCCTCCAGCTGGAGCATGCCCGCGGGAGTGCGCGCGGTGAGGATGGTGCGGTGGCCCAGGGGCTCGACCACGTCGATGGTGGCGGGAACCCGGCTGGTGTCCTGCTTGCCGTTCTGGCGCAGGTAGATATGCTCGGGCCGGACGCCGAGGACCACCTTGCGGCCGGACTGGCCGGCAAGATGGGGGCGCTGCAACGGCATGCTGAGGTCGCCGGGGAGCGTCACGCCCTTCGGCGTCATCTGTCCTTCGAAGAAATTCATCGGCGGGGTGCCGATGAAGCCGGCGACGAATCGGGTGGCCGGCTTGTCGTAGACCTCCATCGCCGTGCCCACCTGGATGATGCGGCCCAGGTTCATGATCACGATCCGGTCGCCCATGGTCATCGCCTCGACCTGATCGTGCGTGACGTAGACCATGGTGGACTTCACTTGCTGGTGCAGCCGCTTCAGCTCGGTGCGCATGTGTACGCGCAGCTTCGCGTCCAGGTTGGAGAGCGGCTCGTCGAAGAGGAGCACCCCGGAGCGCCGGCAGAGCGCGGCCCCGACGGCCACCCGCTGCCGCTGCCCACCGGAGAGCTGGCGCGGCTTCCGGTCCAACAAAGGCGTGAGCCCGATGATGGCCGCCACCTCGTCGATGCGGTTCTTGATCTCCTGCTTGGGGAGCCCGCGCAGCTCCAGCGCGAAGGAGAGGTTCTTGCGAACCGTCATGTGCGGGTAGAGCGCATAGCTCTGGAACACCATGGCGATGTCCCGATCGCGCGGGGCGGTGTGCGTCACCGACTGCCCGCCGATGCGGATGTCGCCGGCCGTGACCTGCTCCAGGCCGGCGATCATCCGCAGGGTGGTGGTCTTCCCGCACCCGGACGGCCCGACGAGGATGCAGAACTCGCGGTCGCGGACGGTGAGCTCGATGCCCGCGACCACCTCTGTCTCGCCGAACTTCTTGACGACCTTGTCGAGTACGACGTCTGCCATCGTCAGCCGATCGCGCGCAGCTTCTTCTCCGCGTCGTCCATTGCCGCGCGGACCGGCTTCCCCTTCGCCACTTCGGCGAACATGGTGGGGATGATGAACTTCGCGTACATGGCGGTGGCGGTCTTGGTCATCGGGCCGGGATAGCCGATGAAGATCACGTCGTCCTGGAAGTCCTCGAGCAGCTTCAGCTTGGGCTCGTGGCCGATCACCGGCATGGGCTTCTTGGTGAACTCCTTCAGGAACGGATGGTTGTAGCCGGTGCTCTCCTGCATGCCCCGCTTGCTGTCCGCCACCATCGCGTAGAGGAACTCCCGGGCCAGGTCCTGGTTCTTGGAGAAGTTGAAGATGCCGTAGGACATGGTGCGGGCGCCGTTCTTGCGGCCCTGGGGGCCCAGCGGCGTCTTCTGCACCTCCAGGTTCCGGTAGACGTCCGGGTTGTCCTTGGCCGCGGTCCGGTAGGCGCTGATCGGGTTGCAGATCATCGAGCCCTTGCCGGAGGCGATGAACCGGTTGTTCGAGCTGTCGTCCCAGCTCAGCACCTCGTCGGTCATCGTCTGCTCGAAGAACTTCTTCCCGTACTCGAGGACGTCGCTGATCTCCTTGCGGCGGAAGTTGATCTTCCCGTCCTTGTCGAAGAGGTACGCGCCGTAGCACATCATCAGCGGGTAGAGGTCGTCGTTGGAGTCCGGCGTCTGCGAGAAGGGGATGCCGAAGGGGTACCCGGCCTTCTTCAGCTTGGCGCCCGAATCGAGCAGATCGTTCCAGGTGGTCTTGTCGGTGTAGTCCGCCTTCACCTGGGTGAAGTAGCCGCGATTGATGATCATCGGATAGGCGATGTACCAGTACGGGATCGCCAGCCACTTGTCCTTGACCTTGCCGATCGATTCGGAGTTCGGGATCCAGCCGCCGAATTCCTTCTCCAGCCGATTGGCCACCTGGGTGACGTCGACCAGCGCCTGGTCATAGAGCCAGGCCCCCACGCCGTTGAGGTGGAAGATGTCGTGTCCGCCTCCTCGGGAGATGTCGGCGGCGATGGCGGTGGGAAGGTCCGGGGTGGCGACGTAGTCGACCTCCACCTTGCACTTGTGCTTGTCCCCGAACTCCTTGGCAAAGACGTTGAAGTAGCGATCGTAATCGGGGACGAAGTGCTTCCACTGCACCACCTTGAGCGTGGCCTCGGTCTGCGCCGAAGCCTTGCGCACGAGGATGGTGGGAGTCGCCAACGCGGCGGAAGCGGTGAGGCCAGTCTTGAGGAGGGACCTGCGCGTCAGCTTTCTCGACATGTCTCGTTCTCTCCTGGGTTGAGTGGCGGCGGAACTGTATACGCTACCCTTTTGTCGGATCGGAAGTCCCCCTCTTGAAGAAGTGACGACTTTGTGGTCGATCCGGGTTTCCCATGATCGAGGTCACCGCCGCCGCGTCCCCGGAAATCCTCTCGAAACCTGCGCTCGCGTTCCTGGAGGAGCTGCATCGCTCCTTTGACGCCCGCCGGCAGGAGCTTCTGCAAAAGCGGGCGGAACGTTATCGAAAGCTCGCGGCCGGCGGCTCCTTCGAGTTCTTGCCGGAAACCGCCAAGGTCCGGGCGGGCGACTGGAAGGTCGCTCCCACACCGGCCGATCTGCAGAAGCGGCACGTGGAGATCACCGGGCCGGTCGAGCGCAAGATGATGATCAATGCGCTCAATTCCGGCGCGGACGTCTTCATGGCGGACTTCGAGGACGCGCTCTCGCCGGTCTGGAGCGCGGTGGTGCAGGGGCACGCGAACCTCAAGGAGGCGGTGCGGCGGAAGCTCGCGTTCACCTCGCCCGAAGGAAAGTCGTACAAGCTCAACGAGAAGATCGCCACCCTGTTGGTGCGCCCGCGCGGCTGGCACCTGCCCGAGAAGCACTTGAAGGTCGAGGGAAAGCCGGTGGCGGGCGCGCTCGCCGACTTCGGGCTCTTCTTCTTCCACAACGCGAAGGAGACGCTGGATCGGGGGACGGGGCCTTACTTCTACCTGCCCAAGCTGGAGTCGCACCTCGAGGCCCGCCTCTGGAACGACGTCTTCGTCTTCGCGCAGGACAAGCTGGGCATCCCTCGCGGGAGCGTCCGGGCCACGGTCCTGGTGGAGACGCTGCCGGCCGCCTTCGAGATGGACGAGATCCTCTACGAGCTCCGCGACCATTCCAGCGGGTTGAACGCCGGACGCTGGGACTACATCTTCTCGCTGATCAAGAAGCTGCGGACGCGCAAGGACCTCATCCTCCCCGACCGCCAGCAGATCACGATGACGGTGCCGTTCATGCGCGCGTACACCGAGCTCCTGGTGAAGACCTGCCACCGGCGGGGCGCCCACGCCATGGGCGGGATGGCGCCGTTCATTCCCAGTCGCAAGAATCCGGAGATCAACGAGAAGGCGCTGGCCCAGACGCGCGCCGACAAGGAGCGCGAGATCAAGGACGGGTTCGACGGGACCTGGGTGGCGCA
>WNFT01001034.1_pt1 | contig 23550 bp, 15 predicted proteins | sample 5400191 | NCBI WGS metagenome assembly WNFT01 (sample SAMN13153359, study PRJNA577476) | soil metagenome | isolation source: 80 cm saprolite under Madrone tree | place: USA:California | collected 2016-06-14 | reverse complement strand
GCCCCTTGCGCCCGGGCTTGGCCAGCGCCCCGGAGACGCGCCGTCCGCCCTTGGTCGTGATCGTCACGGTCTCGAGCTGGGCCGCGGTCGAGGCGGCGAGCTTCGGATCGGCCAATATGGCGGCGAGGTGTGAGGCGGTGGCGAGGGCCTGGCGTTCCAATTCGATCATGACGTCCTCCCTAAATCCGGTGGAATTTCATGAACGGAATATTGGGCCGGCCTTGCGGCCGGGGTCCAAGGGATTCTCAGCGCCTCAACAAATGGTGATGGCAGGCAACCGCTGCAAACGAGCCGGTGTTAAGCGGCCTTGGCGCTGGCCTTCTCGGTGGCCTTGGCCACGCGGCGCTTCAGGCGGATGGCCTCGGCGGGCAGCCTGGCATCCGCCGTGCCGAGCAAATAGGCGTCGAGGCCGCCCTTATGCTCGATGGAGCGGATGGCATTCACGGTCAGGCGCAGGCGCACCAGATGGCCGAGCGCATCAGAGAGCATCGTCGTATCCTGCAGATTGGGCAGGAAACGGCGTCTCGTCTTGTTGTTGGCGTGGCTGACGTTGTTACCCGTCAACACGCCCTTGCCGGTGATGGCGCAGCGTCGAGCCATGACCACGATCCTCTTGATGTAAAACCGAAATAGGCGGCGCAGCGCGCCGCCCGAGCAGGCCGGGGTTTTACGTTACCAGCATTGGCCCGTCAAGCGGCAAACCGCCGCCCCCGCTGCCCTAAGAGCCCCCATTCGGGCCCAAAAACGCGGCCAGCAGATCCCGGGCCGCGGCCCCTGGCGCCATGGCCCCGGCCGCCACCCGGGCCTCCAAGGCCGGCAGGCGACCCGCCACCCCGGGATGGCAGGCCAATGCCGCCATCAGGCTGTCGGAAAGCTCGGCGCGCAACCAGGCCTTGGCCTGGTTGGCGCGCCGGGCCGCGATGGCGGGCGCACCCACGGCCTTGCGGTAGCGCTGCACCGTCTTCCAGATCTCCGGGATGCCGATTCCCAGCAGGGCGGAGCAGCGCTGCACCGCCGGCTGCCAGCCGGCTGTGGCCGGGCGCAGCAGGCGCAGCGCATGCTCGTAATCGGCGGCGGTTCGTCCCGCAGCCTCGGCCAGTTCGCCATCGGCCTTGTTCACCAGGATCAGGTCGGCCAGTTCGACGATGCCGCGCTTGATGCCCTGTAGTTCGTCGCCCCCGCCAGGCTGGAGCAGAAGCAGGAACATGTCGGTCATATCGGCGACGGCGGTTTCCGATTGCCCGACACCGACGGTTTCCACCAGCACCACGTCATAGCCCGCAGCCTCGCAGAGCAGCAGGGCTTCCCGGCTGCGCCGCGCGACGCCGCCGAGCGTGGTGCCGGCGGGCGAGGGGCGGATGAAGGCTCGCTTGTCGGCGGCGAGTTCGGCCATGCGCGTCTTATCGCCCAGGATAGAGCCGCCGCCGATGCGCGAGGAAGGATCGACGGCGAGGACCGCCAGGCGATGGCCTTGGCCGAGGACGTGAAGGCCGAAAGTTTCAATCAATGTGGATTTGCCCACGCCCGGCGCCCCGGAAATGCCCAGGCGGATCGATTTTCCCGTGCGCGCCAGCAATCCTTCCAACAACGCATCGGCGGCGGGCCGATCCTGGGGCCGGGTCGATTCCACCAAAGTGATGGCACGTGCCAGCGCCCGGCGATCGCCGCCGGCAATCGCTTCCGTCAAGGCCGGCACGCCGGGCAATCGCGGCGCGCTCACTTCGCCGCGACCAATTGGCGAGCCTCCTCGACGGCGGCCGCCTCCTGCTGGCGGGCCCACATGGCGGAATAGGCGCCGCCCTTGAGGAGAAGCTCGCCATGCCGGCCGCGCTCGACCACGCGGCCATCCTCCAGCACCAGGATCTCGTCGGCATCGATGACTGTGGACAGGCGATGGGCGATCATCAGCGTGGTGCGGTCGGCCGAGACCTCGGCGAGGCTCTTCTGGATTTCCTTCTCGGTGCGGCTATCCAGCGCCGATGTCGCCTCATCGAACAGCATGATGGTGGGTTGCTTCAGCAGGGCGCGGGCAATGGCCACACGCTGTTTTTCGCCGCCGGAAAGCTTCAAGCCCCGTTCGCCCACTTTGGTGGCATAGCCGTCGGGCAGGCGTGTCACGAGATCGTGGAGCCTGGCAAGCCTTGCCGCCTCCATCACCTCATCCTCGCGCGCGCTCGGCCGGCCATAGGCGATGTTGTAATGCAAGGAGTCGTTGAACAACACCGTATCCTGGGGCACCACGCCGATGGCGGCGCGCAGCGAGGCTTGCTGGACGTCGGCGATATTCTGCCCGTCGATCAGGATCGCGCCCTCGGTCACGTCATAGAAGCGGAACAGCAGGCGCGAAATGGTGGATTTTCCCGCCCCGCTGGCCCCCACGATGGCCAGCGTTCGCCCCGGCTCGACGATGAAACTCACGTCCTTCAGAATCGGGCGGCGGGGATCGTAGCCGAAGGCGACGTGGCGGAACTCGACCCGCCCGCCCGCCACTTTCAGGGGCGGAGCGCCCGGTTTGTCGGCCACTTCGATATCGACGCCGAGCAAGGTGAACATGGCCTCCATATCGATCAGCGCCTGGCGGATTTCGCGATAGACGGTGCCCAGGAAATTCAGCGGCAGATAAAGCTGGATCAGATAGGCGTTCACCAGCACGAAATCGCCGACGGTCGCCCGGCCCTGGACGACCTCCATCGCCGCCATGGCCATGAGCAGCGTGACGCCGACGGCGATGATGGCATTCTGGCCGATATTGAGGAAGGCAAGGCTGACGCGGGTGCGCACCGCCGCGGTTTCATAACTCTGCAGGGCGACGTCATAGCGGCGCGCCTCGTGCTCCTCATTGCCGAAATATTTGACCGTCTCGTAATTCAGCAGGCTGTCGATGGCCTTGGTATTGGCCTCCTGGTCCGCCTCGTTCATTTGCCGGCGATGCTTGATCCGCCATTCGGTGAGCGCGAAGGTGAACCAGATATAGCCACCGATGGTGACGAAGGTGACGGCGGCATAGCGCCAGTCGTAGAGGTACCAGAGAATCCCGCATACCAGGCCGATCTCCAGAATGGTCGGCAGGATGTTGAACAGCACGAAAAACAGCAGGAACTCGATACCCTTGGCCCCGCGCTCTATGACGCGGGAAAGGCCGCCGGTCTGGCGATCGAGGTGAAAGCGCATGCTGAGTTTGTGGAGATGGCGGAACGTATCGAGCGCAACCTTGCGGATGGCGCGTTGCGCCACACGGGCGAAGACCGCATCGCGCAGCTCGCTGAAGGATTGGGTCAGGACCCGCGCAACGCCGTAGGCCAACAGCAGGCCGAGCGGCAGGGTAATGGCCAGATCGGGCTTGTGCACCAGGCCATCCACCAGCCGCTTGAACAGCACGGGCACGAAAATGTTGAAGAATTTGGCCAGAGCCAGGCAGAGGAGTGCCACCACCACGCGCGCGCGCATCTCGAACTGGCCCTTGGGCCAGAGGTGCGGCAGCATGGTCGCCAGGGCGGCCCATTGGCCGTTGAATTTCTTGGGGGGCGTAGCGGCGAACGTCATGACCTCACCCTAAATCGGCGCGCCCAAAAGGCAAGTCAAGGAAGCGGGGGAATGAGGTAGAGGGGGTCTTTCCTCGTCAATGCGCCGTCGCCTTGCCCAGGTTGCGCTGAATGAGGAGGTAGAGTTTGCCGATGTCGGCAGTGAGGAAGGCGGTGCTGAGGACGTTGTCGGTGTCGGCCTTGCCGGCCTGGGCCAGGAGATCTTCGAATTTGCCGGTGAAGCGCATAACCAGATCGCGGAACTTGAGGTCCTTGGCATAGCGCTGTTCCAGCGCGGGAATGACGTAGCTGTCCTTCAGGCGCAACAGGCGCCGCGCGAAGGCGGAACGATCGCCGTCCTTGTAGCGGCGCCAGACCTCGTCGGGCACGTCGGCGTCCAGCAGGCTGGTCATGTCGAGCGACAGGCTGTTGAGTTCGGTCATGAGATCGGCGGCGGCGCGCAGGAAGCCGTCGGTCTTGGCGTGCTGGCGGGTCTCGCCCAGGGAGACGATCTGCTGCTGGGCCGCGGCCGTGGCAGCGGCCAGCGCCTCGCTCTGCTTCTGCAGATGCTCGCCCAGCCCCGCGGCCAGATGGAGGGCTTGGCCCACCGTGGTGCCGAGCTTGCCCGCCTGTTCTTCGAATTTGCTGCCGATATTATCCGCGTTGTTGAGGGCGTAGTCGGTGGCGCTCACCAGGGCCTCGGCCTTGGCGTCGATTTCCTTGCCCAGCGCCGCCAATTGGCGGGCGGCCTGATCGGCCGCGGCCGTCAGGTGAGATGCCTGTTGCTGGATCTCCTCGCGCAGCGCCGCCACATCGGCGCGCGCGGTGCCGGCTTGACCCTCGGCAAGCCTGGCCGCGGCGGTCAATTCGGCCACCGGCTTGTTCAGCATGTCGCGCACCGATTGGGCGAGCTGGCCGCTGCGCAGCGCCAATTGGCCCAACTCGTTCATCTGCTCGCTGACGGAATTCTTCACCTCCGCCACCTGCTGGGTCGCCTGGCGGGTGATGTTCATCAGCGCGTCGGACTCGCCCTTGAAAGCCTGGGTCGTATCCTCTGCTTGGCGGGAGGCCTCGCTGGCGGCAACGGCCAATTCGGCCGTCAAATCGTGCACCGCCTGATGCAGATGGCTGACGCGGGAATCGCCCTGCTGGACGACGCGCGTCAATTCATCGGTCTGCTGGCGGAAGGCAGCGGCAACCGCCTGCTGGCGCTCCATGGCGTCGACCGCGACCTTGGTGAGGGCGGTGGCTTCCTCGCGGATGGTCCGGCCCATGGCAGCGATCCGGCCATGCTCGCGCTCCGTCGCCTCGCCCAATTCGAGGGCCCGCTGGCGATAGGTCTCGGCCACATTGGCCGCCCGGCCCGCGGCCGCTTCGGTTTCCGAGGCGATCAGTTGCAGGCGCGAGTCGACATCACTCTGCAGGGAGGCGACACTGTCGGTCGCCTGGCCGGCCGCCTGGGCGATCTCCTCCACCTGGCGGCGCAGCGTCTCGGCCAGTTCGCGGGCCTCGAGCGAGGCCTTGCCTGTGGCCGCTGCCAGAAACTGCGCCTCGCTGCGGAAGGCGGTGACGATGGATTGGGCCTCGATGGCGATGCGATCGGCGATGATAGTGCTTTCGTGGGATTGGGCCTGCAGCGATCCGCGCAAGGCTTCGGTCTGGCGATGCACCTCGCCCAGCGCGCCCGCAACGTCTTCCGTTTCGCGGCGCAACTCGCGAACTGCCTCGCCGCCGCCGATGGCGACATCGCGCAGCAAGGCTTCGTTCTGCCGGCGCAGAAGATCGGCCAACGATCCAGTATGACGGGTCAGCGTCTCGCTCAAATCGCGGCTTTGCGCCTCGATGGTGCGCGCGATCTCGGCAGCGCGCTGTTCCAGCATGCCGCCCAGGCCTTGGGCCGTGGCACTGGACTCCGCCGCGCTATGGCGGATGGCGCTCACATTGTCCTGCAGATTGGCGCGCAAGGAAGCACCCATCGACTCGGCTTCGGCGGCGGCCTTGGCGAGATCGGCCAGATGGGATTGCACCAGGTCCTGCGCCGCCCGGCCCTGTTCCGCCAGCCGATCGAACAACCCATTCATTTCCTCGGCCTTGCCGCGCAATCGGCTCTCCAGCTCACCGGCCGCGCGGACGGCTGCACTCACCAAGACCGCGCCCTGATCTTGGGTTGCCTCGGCAAAGCGCTGGCCCGCCACGTCGAAGGCAGCATTCACGATCTGGGTCTGGCCCTGGATGCTGAACGTAAAGCGCTGGCCCGCGGCCTCGAAGGCGGCAATCAGCGCGGCATTCTGTTCGCGGGCCACTTTGGCGAAACCGGCCGGCTGAGCCGCCAGCTTGTCGCCAAGCGCCGCCAATTCATCGACCGGGTCGCCGAGCGCACGCCGGGCCGCTTCGACCTGGGCGGCAAATCCATTCGCCTGGTCATCCAGGCGCCTGCCGGCGTCAGCGAGCTTGATTTCCAGATCGGCCACATGGCCGCGCAGAGCCTTGCCGACGCTGCCGATGCGATCGTCGAGTGCCGCGGTCTCGCCGGCCAGTGCCTCCCTGGCCACGCTTACCTTGCTTGCGACCTGATCGGCGACCGTGGCGATCTGCCTGGCCTGGGCATCGAGTGCCGCGCCAGTCTTGCCCAACTGTTCCTGGGCCCGGCCGCTGGCGGAATTCAGGACCTCGACCTGGCGGCGCAACGCATCGGCGAGGCGCATGGTCTTGGCCTCGGCGTCGGTCAGGGGGTATGAGAGCTTGCGCAATTCGCTCTGCAAGGCCTCGGTGTGGCGTTCCACATCGGTGCCGCGCTTCAGGAAGGCGAGAAAGAGCCAGAGAAAACCAAGGGGTGCCGTGACCCCGGCAAGCAGGCCGCCCAGTTCGCTGGGCAGCAGCACCTCCACATTGCCCCAGCCGATTTGCGTATCGATGTAGAGGGCAAAGCCGATGAGCCAGACCAGGGTCAGGAACACGCCCATGCCGAAGGTAACGCGATTGGGCCCATCATCGAGAATGCGCATCGGCGGGCCGGTTCAGGCGGCAAGCCGCTGGCGGCGGATCAGGCCGAGAATCTCGGCCGCCGCGCGCGGGATATTGGTGCCGGGGCCGTATATGGCGGCCACGCCGGCCTTTCTCAGGAAATCGTAATCCTGGGGCGGGATGACGCCGCCGCAGACCACCAGCACGTCGCGGGCATTGGCCGCGGCCAGCGCCTCGATCAGTTGAGGGACCAGGGTCTTGTGGCCGGCGGCCTGGGTGGAGACGCCCACCACATGCACATCGTTTTCGATGGCCTGGCGGGCGGCTTCTTCCGGCGTCTGGAACAGCGGGCCGATATCCACGTCGAAGCCGATATCGGCAAAGGCCGTGGCGATCACCTTGGCGCCGCGGTCGTGGCCATCCTGGCCCAGCTTCGCCACCAGCATACGCGGGCGCCGGCCGCGCTCCTCGGCGAAGGCTGCCACATCCTGCTGGATGCGGCGAAACTCGGGGTCGCCGTCGTAAGCAGCGCCATAGACCCCGGCAATCGCCCGGGTCGTCGCCCGATGGCGGGAAAAGACCTTTTCCAACGCCGCGGAGACTTCGCCCACGGTGGCCCGCGCACGCATCGCATCGACCGAGAGCGTCAGAAGGTTGGCCTCGCCCGCGGCCCCTTGCGTCAGGGCATCCAAGGCCGCCTCGACCCTGGCGGGGTTGCGCGCCGCTTTGACCTGGGCCAGCCGCGCGATCTGGGTTGCCCGCACCTTGCTGTTGTCGATATCGAGAATGTCGATCTCGGCGCGCTCGCTCGAGCGGTATTTGTTGACTCCCACGATCACTTCCTCGCCGCGATCGATGCGGGCCTGGCGCCGGGCGGCGGCTTCCTCGATGCGCAGCTTGGGCATGCCGGCCTCCACCGCGCGGGTCATGCCACCGAGCTTTTCCACCTCGGCGATGAGTTTTTCAGCTTCGGCGACCAGCGAAGCGGTCAGGGATTCGACGTAATAGCTGCCGGCCAGCGGATCGATCGCGTGGGTGATGGCGCTTTCCTCCTGGAGGATGAGCTGGGTGTTGCGCGCGATGGCGGCCGATGCCGGGGTGGGCAGCGCGAGTGCCTCGTCGAAGGCGTTGGTATGCAGCGATTGGGTCCCACCCAACACGGCGGCCATGGCCTCGATGGTGGTGCGAATGACGTTGTTGTAGGGGTCGTGGGCGGTCAGGCTGACGCCGGAGGTCTGGCAATGGGTGCGCAGCGCCAGGCTCGCCGGATCCTTCGCCCCGAAGGGCTGCAACAGCTTCGCCCAGAGTAATCGCGCGGCGCGCAGCTTGGCGATCTCCATGAAGAAATTCATGCCGATGCCGAAGAAGAAGGAAAGCCGCGGGGCAAAGGCGTCGATTGCCAAGCCCCGCGACAGTGCGGCGCGGACGTATTCGATGCCGTCGGCGATGGTGAAAGCGAGTTCCTGTACGGCCGTAGCACCAGCCTCCAGCATGTGATAGCCGGAGATGGAGATCGAATTGAACTTCGGCATCTCCGCCGCGGTAAAGGCGATGATGTCGGCGACGATGCGCATCGAGGGTCCGGGCGGGTAGATATATGTATTGCGGACCATGAACTCCTTGAGAATGTCGTTCTGGATCGTGCCGGCGAGCTGCCGGCGATCCACGCCCTGTTCCTCGCCGGCAACGATGAAGGCGGCGAGCACCGGCAGGACCGCGCCGTTCATGGTCATGGAAACGCTCATGCGGTCCAGCGGAATGCCATCGAACAGGATCTTCATATCCTCGACGCTGTCGATGGCGACGCCCGCCTTGCCCACATCGCCCATGACGCGGGGATGATCGGAATCGTAGCCCCGGTGGGTCGCGAGGTCGAAGGCGATGGAGAGACCCATCTGGCCCGCCGCCAGGTTCTGACGATAGAAGGCGTTGGATTCCTCGGCGGTGGAGAAGCCGGCGTATTGACGGATGGTCCAGGGCCGGTTGGCATACATGGTCGCCCGCGGCCCGCGCAAATAGGGCGGAAATCCCGGCAGGCTATCGAGCTGCTCGAGGCCTTGCAGATCGGCCGCCGTGTAGAGGGGTTTGACCGGAATGCCCTCCGGCGTGGCACGCACGAGGGAGTCTGCCGGCTTGCCGCCGAGATCGCGGGCCGCAAGCTCTTCCCAGTCGGCGAGCGTCTTTTTCTCGAAGCCGGTCACGTTCCCTGCCGTTCCCCTGGTCCCGATCAAGTATAACGGAGCGTTTCGCGCGCCGTCTATGCGCGGGCGTCCCGGCCTGCTAGAGAAAGCGGCAATTTCCCTCCGGAAACGTCATGCCGCTGTATCGCCTCGTCCTCGCCTTGCTTGCGGTTTTCGCTCTGGCCAGCCCGGCCCGCGCGGAAGACACGGCCGCTTGCCTGGCAGCCGCCAAGCCGGGTTGGTCGGCGTCGGAAGCCTGGGCCTGGGGCCAGATCTGCGCCGGCAAGCCCGCCGATTTCGCCGCCGGGCTGCCGGGCACGCCCTTTGCCAACGATATCTCCGCGCGGTTCATGAACGCCCTGCTGTTCGACGCCAATCTGCGTGGCCAGGTTCCCCATTCGGGAGTTCATATCGCCGGCGCCCATTTCGTCGATGCCCTCGCGCTGGCCAATGCCGCGCCCGGTTTCGAGCTGGCGCTGGAGCGCTCGGACTTCCTCGGCAACGTGGATTTTCATGGGCTCTCCGATCCGGAGGAAGTCTCCTTCGCCGGCTCGCGCTTCGCCAGCCTGCTCGACCTCGACGGCGCCAAGCTCGGCGCCAATCTGAAGTTCAACGACGGCGCCGAGGCCGCCTATATCAGCATGGTGCGCACCACCATCGGGGGCAGCGCCAATCTCGACACCATCACCATCAGCCGCGGGCTCAATCTCGAGCGCCTGAACGTCGCCCATAATCTCAGCATTCACACCGCCCATCTGCCGGGCATCAACCTGCTGGGGGCGGTGATCGCCGGCGATCTGACCTTGCGCGATTGCGTCATCACCGGCTGGGCCTGGCTGGAGAATGTCCAAGTCGGCAGCGACATCTTCCTGGAGAAATCGAGGCTCGAAAAGGTCGACCTGCCGGGGGCCGTCATCGCCGGCAATCTGCTCATGACTGGGGATGATCTCAGCGGGCCGCTCAACATGAAGGGCATCAAGATCGGCGGCGATCTGGCGATGGACGGCAAGGCGACGTTCCAGGCAGTCGCGCTGCCGGACGCCGACGTCGCTTACAGCATGCGCCTCGATAGCTCCCATGTCGTGGGACCGCTGTCGATGCCCGCCGCCCATATCGGCCATCTGCTGGCTCTGGGGCGCCATTCCGAATTCGACGACGAACTCAGCCTGCGGTACGCACGAATCGACGGCGGGGTGGTGATGACCCAGTCGCGCTTCGCCAAAGGCGTCGATCTCGACGGCATCACCATCGGCCAGAGTCTCAGTATCACCGAGGATGCCACTATCGTGGGGCCGCTGCGCATGACCTTCGCCCATGTCGGCGCCAATGTCGATTTGACCGCGGGCCGCTTCAATTCCGTCGATTTGACCGGGACCACCATCGGCGCCGAAATTCGCCTGGCCAGCAAGGGCTATGCGACGATCGCCTGGGGCCCCAGCGCTCGCTTGACCCTGCGCAACGTCAGCGCCAAGGCGCTGCAGGATCTGCCGGAAGCCTGGCCGACCGAACTCGATCTGGAAGGTTTCACCTATCAGCAGCTGGGTGGCTATCGCGAGGCGGGCGGCGCCAACGACGTGACCGGACGCGATCCGGCGACATTCGTCGACTGGCTTGCCAAGCAGCCTCTCTATTCTCCGCAGCCCTATCGCGCGCTCTCCGACGTGCTGCGCGGCGCGGGATTCGCCGACACGGCCAAGCAGGTGCTCTACGCCGGCAACATGCGCGAATGGCACAATGCGACGGGGATCGCCTGGGTTTGGCAGGCCATGCGCTGGGCCATCATCGGTTTCGGGCTCTATGCCCAGCGTGCCGGAATCTGGATCCTGGTCCTGGTACCGCTGGGCGCTATCATCTTTGGCTTCGATCCGGCTGTGCGTTTGCGGGCCATGCGCTTCGTCGACCGGCTGATCTACAGCTTCGATGCATTGCTGCCCTTCGTCACGCTGCGCATCGAGCACGGCGCCTTCGATCTGCAGGCCTGGCCCAAATACTACCTCTATTTCCACAAGGTGATGGGCTATGTGCTGATCGCCTTCCTGCTGGCGGCTTTGACGGGGAATTCCTGATGATTTTTTGCGAGCGCCCATGATCGCCAATTTCGGGCCGGGCATGCGCGAACGTTTCCTGCTGGAACCCGGCATGGCTTTCCTCAATCACGGCAGCTATGGCGCCGCGCCCAAGGAGGTGCTGGCGGTGCAATCCGATCTGCGTCACCGGCTGGAGTCACAGCCGGTGCGCTTCATGTCGCGGGAATTGCCGCAGCGGCTGGCGGATGCGTCGGCCGCCCTTGCCGATTTCGTCGGCGCCGGGCCCGCCGATCTCGTCTTTGTCGAGAACGCGACGGCCGGCTGCAACGCGGTATTGCGCTCGCTGCGTTTGAAGCCCGGCGATGAAATACTGATCACCGATCACATCTATCCGGCCGTGCGCAACGTCCTGCGCCATGTCTCTGCCGAAAGCGGCGCGCTTCTCGTCGAGGTCCATCTGCCGTTTCCCGTCAGCGGCCCGACGGAGGTGTTGGAGGCGGTGACCGGCAAGCTTTCCGCCTGCACGCGACTGGTGGTTCTTGATCTCATCACCTCGCCCACGGCGACGATCCTGCCGGTGGCCGAGATCGCGCAGGCGGCCAAGGCCGTCGGTGCCCAGGTTCTGGTGGACGCCGCCCATGCGCCGGGCCAGATCGATTTCGACGTGACGGCGCTGGGCGCGGATTGGGTGACCGGCAATGCCCATAAATGGCTGTTCGCGCCGAAGGGTGCCGCATTTCTCTGGGCCGACCCCGGCTCGCAAGCCGATATTCATTCGACAGTGATTTCCCACGGTTACGGCAAGGGTTTCCAGGCGGAATTCACCTGGACCGGCACCCGCGATCCTTCCGCCTGGCTGGCGGTGCCCGCGGCGATCGATTTCTATCGCAAGATCGGCGACCGGGCGGTTCGCAACCACAACCAGGATCTGGCGCGCCGCGCCGCCGAGCTCCTGGTGGCGAAGTTCGGGACGTTGACCGCATCGCCGGCGTCAATGCGCGGAGCCATGGCCACGATTGCGTTGCCGACCGCCCTGCCCGGCGACATCGACACCGCCAAGGCTCTGAACGTCCGGCTTTGGGAGCACCACCGGATCGAAGTGCCCATCTTCGCCTTCGCCGGCCGTCTCTGGGTGCGCATCTCGGCACAGGTCTACAACGAGATGTCGGAGTATGAGCAGCTGGCCGAGGCATTGCGTCGGGAGTTGCAGTAAGGCCCGCGTAGGCTTCACTGAATCGGGAGGCAACGATGACCGGCATATGCTCGTCGCCGTTTGCGTTTTCGTTCTGACCGCCTGGGCTCGATGGACTGGCAAGGTATGAGGGGCCTGCCGCCGGCGACACCCGGCTCGACGCTCAGCAAGGAACTTGAATTCGCGGCGTACAAGTTGGCCGCCCCGGCCGGAAAGAGGCAGTATGCAACTGGATGAACCGCCCGCGGCAATCGCGATGGACAAGAATGCACTCGAAATCATCGACTGGCTCGCCAGTGATGAATGTCATGAGCTGGATGGGACGGGGCTCATCGGCAGCTTGGGCGCGAAGCTGAGCGAAGCGGGGATGCCGCTCCACTGGATGGTATTCCATTTGCGGACTCTGCATCCGACAGTCCTGGGGCGCTCATTGGCCTGGGCCCCTGGGGAACTCGTCGCTGTTCTGGACATCGAGCATAGCGAGGAGGGGTCACCGCGTGTCCAGCAGAGCCCCGTTTGGCACGTGATGACGACTAGAACCTGGCTGGTCTTAGGCGTGGACGACCGGCGGTGGCGGCTGCCTGATTTCTTCGCCGGGCGCGATCTGGCCGAGTTCATCTTCGCACCGATGATTCACGGCGCCGCCGCAAGGTCCGTAAGCGCCGTCACATTCGGTACGCGACAGGCGACGGGCTTTTCCCCCAACGACCAGGCGTTGCTGCGTCGGATCCTTCCAGCGCTCCGAAGCGCAATCGAGCTCAAGATGTGGCGTCGCACGACCAGGACGCTGCTGGACACCTACGTCGGCATGGATGCGGAAAAACGCATAATGTCGGGCCACATCCGCCGGGGCGATGTCGAGACGCTGGAAGCCGCACTCATGTTCTGTGACATGCGCGGCTTCACGGAGCTCTCCAATCGGCTGCCGGCCGAACGCATGCTTGAATTGCTGAATATCTACTTTGACCAGGTCGTCCCGGTGGTCACCGAGTGCGGCGGCGAGATCCTGAAATTCATGGGAGACGGCGTGTTGGCCTTTTTCCATGACGCCGCGGGCTCCTCCTCCAGTTGCGCCACGGCCCTCAAAGCCGCGCGCCTGATACATGAACGGCTCGCCGCCACGTCGCTGCCCGATGCAGAGTTGCGCGCTGGCATCGCACTCCATTTCGGAGAAGTGAGCTACGGCAACATTGGTGCCGGCGAACGGCTCGATTTCACGGTAATCGGACGCGACGTCAACCTCACCAGTCGCATCGAGGGCCTTTGCGGATCGACCTCCCAGCCTCTGCTGATGTCCGAGCGCTTTGCGGGGCTGCTCACCCTGCCGGGCGCCGACTCGATCGGCTGGCACATCATCAAGGGCTTTGCCGAGCCCATCCAGGTTTTCGCCTGGCTAGATGCGTCTTCCACGAAGACATAGGGCTGCGAACAGGACGGGCTGTTAGAGTAACTTCAGCTCGCTCAGTCCTTGGTAAAAGGGTTCTTGCGTGAACTTCTGGCCGGCGCCGAGCCGCAGGCGGCGCGGATCATGTCGATGAAGGCGCGCAGGCCGGCCGGGACCTGCCGGTGCCCAGGATAATAGACGTAGAACCCCTCGAACGACGGCGACCAGTCCTCCAGCACTTGGACCAGCTGCCCCGAGCGCAGGAACGGCTCGGCCAGAGTTTCGAGCGTGAGTGCAATGCCTAGTCCATCGACCGCCGCGCGAGCGGCCAAATGGGGATCGTTGACCATTACCCGGCCGTCCACCGCAACCCGGCACGTCTTGCCGCCCTTTGCTAACGGCCACTCAAGCAAGCGATCCCCCGCCAGACGGTATTGGACGCAGCTATGGCGGGCGAGATCGTCGGGCGTGCGCGGCGGCGATTGCCGCGCGAAGTAGGCCGGCGCGCCAACAATGGTTAGCTTGATCGGTCCCGTTACCCGGACGGCAATCATATCAGCCGCGGCGGCGTGCCGCGGCCCTACCCCGGCGTCGAATCCCATCGCCACGATGTCGGTCGGCCCGTCGCCCACATGGACCTCGAGCTGGACCTCCGGGTAGGTCGACAGGAAGCGGTCCCATACCGGCACGATCACCGCCGTCGCCGCTTGCTGGTTCGCCACGTGGATCCGCAGATGACCCAAAGGACGAAGCCGTTCTTGGTCCAGATTCTCCAGCGCGCCGGCGATTTGATCGATCGCCGGCCGCAGCCGGTCGAGCAGACGCCGGCCGGAGTCGGTCACCGATACGCTGCGCGTCGTACGATTCAGCAAGCGCACCCCGAGACGCGCCTCCAGCTGCCGCATCGAGTGGCTGAGCGCCGAGGGCGTGACATCGAGACGCACTGCCGCGGCTCGAAAACTCCGTTGATCGGCAACCGCGACGAAGGCGGTCAGATTGGCCAGGTCACCGCGATCCATTCCTGAGTTCCTCTCAACACCGAATGCAATTGATATGGGGTTTTTGTTTGAGTGTTTCATCAACATCTTCGTTCCGTAGGGCAAGAAAAAGGAGAGCCAGATGGCGAAGCCCCCGGAACATGTAGGAAATGTAATGGACCGAGTTCGGTCGACGATCAACGCGACGGTTGTGTTGTCGGTCCTCGGCGTCTGCCTGGTTGGATGCACGAGCGCGAAGGACGATCCGCCACCGCCTTGCGACCCTGCCCAAAGGCAGCAGCAGGGGATGGCCAGCTTATCGCCAAGCGGAGCTGGCTGCCCGCCCCTCGTTCGACCGAGTTACAACTCCGATCATTGATGTCTTGAACCGTGGCAAGCGTCGAGATCGAAGAATAGTAACGACATCAAAAGACACCGAGATCGCTTCGCGATGCGGTTTTCGGCGGCACGCTCTCCAGCGACCTTTTCGCCGCGCCGCGGATCCGCAGGCGTCAGCACGGGCAACGTGTCGTCGAATAGCCGTCTGCCTTTGGCCGGATCGTCGTCTTTCAGCAATGGTATCAACCCCTTGGCGTTTGAATTTCTACGTCGCGCTTGTGGACATCGTTCCTGAGGTGAGCAATGAAAAAGTCAACTGAGACACCGAAGCAATCAGCCGCCGGTCTGCGAGACGTGGCGTGGGGTCTCTTGAAGCGACGCAATCATGTCTCCGACCAGCGCGTGAGAAGAGAACTCGCGCGGCGGGCCCTGGAGTTGGTTCAGGTGGCGGCACAATTGGAATACGCGGCCCCAATGCCTCGCAACAGGATTTTCGGTCACGGAAAGTCGACCGGTTAAACCCGAATGGAGAGCGTCGATATGGATTCGGACTCCGAGGAACGTCGTATGCCCGCTGATGCGACATCGGCTTTGCGGCCCGCGGAAACGGCGGAGGCGCCGGCGGCGAGACGCGGTGCTCCACAAAGGCAACCGAAGCGGCCGGCAGAGATGCCCTCCACGCCCGAGAAGGCGTCGCGGCCTGCCCGCCGGCCCTGGGTACGCTGGGTGCTGTTTCTGCTGTTGCCGATCGTACTGATCGTCGGCACTTATTGGTATGTCACCGGCGGCCAGGTGATTTCGATGGACGACGCCAATGTCGAAGCCGACAAGGTCGGCATCTCGACCGACGTCTCCGGCATCGTCAAGGAAGTCGATGTCACGGAGAATGAGCATGTCGAGGCTGGCCGGGTCCTGTACCGTCTCGACGATCTGCAGTTTCGGCTCGCGCTGGAGCGCGCCGAGGCACAGGTCGGTACAGCCCGAAACGATCTGAATGCGCTCAAAGCGAACTACCGCGATATGCAGGCGCAGATCAAGCAGGCGCGGGACGATGTCGGTTATTTCGGCACCGAATTCGGCCGTCAGCAGAGCCTCCTGCGCCAGAGTTTTGCGTCTCAATCGACCTTCGACACGGCGCGCCGAAACCTGCAAAACGCTCAGCAGAAGGTTGCCTCTCTCAATCAGCAGCTCGGCGCGATCGCCGCGACCCTCAACGGCGATCCCGACGGCCCGGTCGAGCAGAACCCCCGTTATCTTGACGCCTTGGCGCGGCGCGACGAGGCGGCGCGTCAACTTGCGCACACCGTCGTCAAGGCGCCGTTCGCAGGTATCGTGACGAACGTGCCTTCAATTGCGCCCGGCAAGTATCTCCAGGCCTCGACAACCGCCTTCTTCCTCGTCGCCACGGATCACGTCTGGGTCGACGCCAACCCTAAGGAAACGGAGTTGACGTATGTACGCCCGGGGCAACCGGTCACGGTGACGGTAGACACATATCCGGATTCGCAATGGAGGGGCACCGTCGGGAGCTCAGCCCGGCGGCGGCCCAGGAGTTTTCGCTTCTGCCGGCGCAGAACACCAGCGGCAATTGGGTGAAAGTCGTTCAACGTATCCCGGTGCGCGTGCGCGTCGACACGAGCGATAAAAACCTGCAGCCGCTGCGCGCCGGGATGAGCGTCGAAGTCTATGTCGACACCGGTCATACGCGGGGCTTGCCGCGCTTCTTGACCGCACTGTTCGGCCTTGCCCAGCCGAGGGCGTGATGGCAGCAGAGCGCGCGCCTGATGGCGTCAATCGGGCGGCGATCACCGTCTGCGTGATCCTCGCCACCCTCATGCAGGCGCTCGACACGACCATTGCCAATGTCGCGTTGCCCTATATGCAGGGTAGTGTCTCGGCGAGCCAGGACCAGATCGACTGGGTGCTCACCTCGTATATCGTCGCTGCGGCGATCATGACGCCGCCCACCGGCTACCTCGCCGGGCGGTTCGGGCTCAAGCGCCTTTTTCTCGTCTCCATCGTCGGCTTCACCGTCGCCTCGATGCTGTGCGGCATGGCGCAGTCCCTGGTCGAGATCGTGCTGTTCCGGGTTCTGCAAGGCTTGTTTGGCGCCGCCCTGGTCCCGCTCTCGCAGACCGTCTTGCTCAACATCAATCCGAAGGAGCGCCAGGGATCCGCGATGGCGCTATGGGGCGTCGCGGTGATGGCCGGTCCCGTTCTTGGGCCAGTGCTCGGCGGCTGGCTGACCGAGGCTTATAGTTGGCGTTATGTCTTCTATATCAACCTGCCGATCGGCGCCCTTGCCTTCCTCGGCATGACGACTTTTCTGCCTGAGACGGCGCGGAACACCGCGGCGAAGCTGGATTGGTTCGGTTTCGGCACTTTGAGCCTCGCGATCGGCGCCCTGCAGGTCCTGTTGGACCGCGGCGAAGAGCTCGACTGGTTCGGCTCCGGCGAGATCGTCATCGAGGCCATCATTGCCGCCTCGGCATTCTACTTGTTCCTCGTTCATACCTTTACGACGCGCGAGCCTTTCGTGAGGCCGTCGCTGTTCCGCGACCGCAACTTCACGGCCGGCATGCTCTTCGTCGCGATCGTTGGCCTTACCTATTACGCCTCGCTGGCGCTGCAGTCTCCCTATCTTCAGGATCTCATGAATTACCCGATCGTAAGCGCGGGCCTTGTACTGGGGCCTCGGGGCGTTGGCACGATGGCCGCCATGTTGGTCGTCGGAAAGCTGATCGGCCGAGTCGATACGCGCTTCCTTCTCGGCACCGGCCTTGGGCTCACCGCCTGGTCATTCTATGCGATGACGGGTTGGACGCCGGACATTTCGCAGATGACGATCGTCGGTGTCGGGGTGATTCAGGGCATCGGTCTCGGCTTTCTCTTCGTGCCGCTCAGCGCGGTGACCTTGTCTACGCTGCCAACCGAGCAGCGGACCGAAGGCGCCGGCCTCTACAGTTTGTCGCGCAACATCGGCTCTGGCATCGGTATCTCGGTGGTGAACAGCCTGTTGACGCGGAACACACAGGTGAATCACGCCGAGATCGCGCAGCATGTCACCGCCGTCAACCGGGTGTTCGAGGACCCGATGATCGCACGGTTCTGGAATCCCTTTACCGCCGCCGGACGTGCCGCGCTCGACGCCCTCGTCATGCGGCAGGCGCAGATCATTGCTTATATCGACGATTACAAGTTGTTGATGATCGCGACGATCGCCGTGGTTCCGCTGCTCATCGTCTTCAACCGGGCGTCAGACGGTGGCAGTGAGGATCACACGCTCGTCGTGGAATGAACATCCGGGAGTTAACCCGTGCCCCATTAAGATCCTGAACTCATCTAATTCATGCGAAACCCGCTAGGTGAAGTCATGACAAGAGTGCCGTCGGAGCATTCAACCTATGTCGATTCAGACGTATCTCGCTGAGTGTATTCGGAAGACCGCTACTCAAGGGCAGATCAGCCATGATGAATTGGCCGCCGCAGCGGCCCGCTCCATCCAAGCCGACAATGCTGCAGGTTGTCTTGCCTAAATCAACGCCCAAGACCTCGATCGTCATGGATGCATCTCCCTTCCATGCTCTCAAAACCGGCATTCTAGACGCCGGTCGGGTGGAGGGGCAGTTCATCCCATTTGGTCATATCCGACATTTTCGAGATGACCAAGGATCGGCCAGATCGCCGCTATTCATTCCTGAGTTCATTTCAACAGAGCATGCAATGAACCAACTATTTTCATTTGGGCCCTTTGCCCATAGCTATGAGACGTGTGCACTCAAGATTGAGAATCTTCATGGCCAGTCCGATCCCTGAATTAGCGATGCACGGCTCCGTGGAGCTGCCCTGGGCCATCTAGAAGTGCTTGCGCCCCACGAAACAGGAAGGCGTCTTTACCTTCGGCTTCCCCCACGACGGCCGCGAATAGAAAGGGGTTTGGTCGATGCTTCCCGCTCACCCGGCTCGACGCTCAGCAAATAAACATAATTCGCGCCATATACGTTGGTCGCCCCGGCCAGAAGGAGGCGTAGTGCAGCTGGATGAACCGCTCGCGGCGATCGCCATGGGCGACCATGGACTCGAAATTGTCGAATGGCTCGCCAGCGACGAATGTCACGAGCTGGATGGGGCGGGACTCATCGACGGCTTGGGAGCGAAGCTAAGCAAAACGGGCATGCCGCTCCACCGGATGATGTTCCATTTACGGGCGCTGCATCCGACAGTCATGGGACGCTTCATAGCCTGGGCCCCTGGGGAGACCGTCGCCGTTCTCGACATCGAACATGGCGAGGAGGCGTCATTGCGCGTCCAGCTGAGCCCCATTTTGCACGTCATCTCGACTCGCACCTGGCTGGTCCTAGGCATGAACGATCGACGATGGACGCCGCATGACCTCTTCATCGGGCGCGGACTGGCCGAGCTCATCATCGCACCAATGATTCATGGCGCTGACGCAGGGTCCGTGAGCGCCGTCATATTCGGTACGCGACGGCCGACAGGCTTTACCCCCGACGAACAGGCGCTGCTGCATCGGATCGTTCCGGCGCTCCGCGGGGCAATCGAGCTCAAGATGTGGCATCGCACCACCAGGACGCTGCTGGACACTTATGTCGGCAGGGACGCAGAAAAGCGCATAATGTCAGGCCACATCCGCCGGGGCGAAGTCGAGTCTCTCGAGGCGGCACTCATGTTCTGCGACATGCGTGGCTTTACGGAGCTCTCCAATCGCTTGTCGGGCGAACGCGTGCTCGAACTGTTGAACGTCTACTTCGACCAGGTCGTCCCAGTGGTGACCGACGGTGGCGGCAAGATCCTGAAATTCATGGGAGACGGCATGTTGGCCTTTTTCCGTGATGCCGCGAGGCCCTCTTCCAGTTGTGCCGCGGCTTTCAAAGCCGCGCGTCTCGTGCATGAACGGCTCGCCGCCACGTCGCTGCCCGACGCGGAGTTGCGGGCCGGCATCGCACTCCATTTCGGCAAAGTCAGCTACGGCAACATTGGTTCAGGCGAACGGCTCGATTTCACGGTAATCGGACGCGATGTCAATCTTACGAGTCGCATCGAAGGCCTTTGTGGGCCGACCTCCCAGCCTCTGTTGATGTCTGAACGCTTTGCGGGGCTGCTCACCCTGCCGGGCGCCACCTCGATCGGCTGGCACGCTATCAAGGGCTTTGTTGAGCCCATCCAGCTTTTCGCTTGGATCGACGCTTCTTCCAGGAAGACGTGAGCCCGCCGAGCCCGCTCATAGGGAAAAGTCGGATCGATTGATCAGTTCTTGGAGGAAAGGGCGCATGCCCCGCCTTGACGTTACAATCAAGACCCGCGATGGAATCTGCCCGGCTTCTGTCTTCACTCCCGCCGACACGACGGGACCCTGGCCTGCCGTAATCTTCTTCATGGACGGTTTCGGTATCCGCCCGGCCATGAGGGAAATGGGCCAGCGTCTAGCTGATGGCGGCTATTTGGTCTTGCTACCCGATCTTTATTACCGTCTCGGGAATTATCCGGCGCTGATCCCGACGAAGGTTCTGGCCGATCCGAAGCTGTGGGAAGAATTGATGAAATTCGTAGCCAGCCTCGATCGCCAGCGTAAAATCTCCGACGCTGACGCCTTTATCAAATTTTTGTCGTCCCGCCCAGAAGTCAAGTGTGAACGGTTCGGGGCCACAGGCTATTGCCTGGGCGGCAATGCTTCCTTGACCGCCGCCGGCGCGTTCCCGGATCGATTTACAGCGGTCGCGTCGTTTCATGGCGGAAATTTGGCCACCACTCAACCGGACAGCCCTCATCTTTTCTTGGGAAATGTAACAGGCCGCGTCTATGTCGCTGGTGCCATCGAGGACGAGTCATTCCCCGAGGAACAGAGGAACCGTCTCGAGCAAGCTTTGACGAAAGCGGGGGTGGACCATTTGGTTGAGACTTATTCCGGCGCTCGCCACGGCTTTGCGGTTCCCGATGTGCCCGGCTTCGACTTTACTGCCGCCGAGCGTCACTGGGCGGCTTTGTTTAAACTCCTTCGCGAGACTTTTGCCCGCAAAATCTGAGGGCGCGTTCTGTCGCGAATTCGCACAGAAACGTCACAACAATCCCTACATTTGGAACCCCCTTAGAACGCTACTCAGGACGGTTTTCGGCGCAACGTCGGCTCGCTCATTCCTTGGTGAAAGGATTCTTGCGCGCACACCTCGCCGGCGCCGAACCACTCGCGGCGCGGAGCATGTCGATGAAGGCGCGCAGGCCGGCCGGAACCTGCCGGTGCCCAGGGTAAAAGACGTAGAATCCCTCGAACGACGGCGACCAATCCTCCAGCACTCGAACCAGCTGCCCCGACTGCAGGAACGGTTCGGCCAGAGCTTCAAGCGTGAGTGCGATGCCCAGCCCGTCGACCGCCGCACGAGCCGCCAAATGAGGATCGTTGACCATTAGCCGGCCATTCACCGAAATCCGCCGCATCTTGCCGTTCCTTACTAACGGCCAGGCAAACACGCCCCGGTCCCCGGGCAGACGATATTGGACGCAGCTATGGCGGGCGAGATCGTCGGGCGTGCGCGGCGGCGGGCGCGGTGCGAAGTAGGAAGGTGCGCCAACAATGGTTAGCTTGATCGGTCCCGTTACCCGGACGGCAATCATATCCGCCGCCGCGTCTTCCCGCCGCCCTAGCCCGGCGTCGAATCCCGTCGCCACGATGTCGTCAGGCGCGTCGCCCTCATGAACCTCGAGCTGGACCTCCGGGTAGGTCGACAGGAAGCGATCCCATACCGGCACGATCACCGCCGTCGCAGCCAACTGGCTCGTCGCGTAGATCCGCAGACGACCCATAGGACGGAGCCGTTCTTGGTCCAGATTCTCCAGTGCACCGGCGATTTGATCGATCGCCGGCCGCAGCCGGTCGAGCAGACGCCGGCCCGAATCGGTCACCGATACGCTGCGCGTCGTACGGTTCAGCAAGCGCACCCCGAGACGCGCCTCCAACTGCCGCATCGAGTGGCTGAGCGCCGAAGGCGTGACATCGAGACGCGCCGCCGCGGCCCGAAAGCTCCGTTGATCGGCAACCGCGACGAAGGCGGTCAGATTGGCCAGGTCACCGCGATCCATTCCTGAGTTCCTCTCAACACCGAATGCAATTGATACGGGGTTTTTGTTCGAGTCATTCATCAACACCTTAGTTCCGTAGGGCAAGAAAAAAGGAAAGGCCAGATGGCGAAGCCCCCGGAACATGTAGGAAACGTAATGGACCGCGTTCGGTCAACGATCAACGCGACGGTCGTCCTATCGGTCCTCGGCGTCTGCCTGGTTGGATGCACGAGCCCGAAGGACGATCCCCCACCGACTTGCGACCCTGCCAAACGGCAGCAGCAGGGAATGGCCAGCTTATCGCCAACCGAAACCGGCTGCCCGTCTCTTGTTCGACCGACTTACAATTCCGACCATTGATGTCTTGTTTTCCCGATCGCCGTTGCCAAGTGTTGGGGTCGAAGATCGTTACGACGACATGGGACAACGCTGCCGGTCGGCGTCGCGTAGGACGCACCGAATTAGGCTGCCAGCTCGATTGGTTGATTCGGTGCGTCAAACGCCGGCGTCAGCGAATCGCGCTGGTGAAGCTCTCGGATCTTGTGCTTCGCGATATCGGCCTGACCCGCATCGATGTCGCGATGGAGGCCGATAAGCCGTTCTGGCGGCCGTGAGGGCGCCCGCGATAATCGGCCCCCTCCGGTCGCCTTCTCGCTCCTGCTTGGGTCATTTTGGAGAGTTCCGTGACTGAGAAATCTAGGCCCCTGACCAGAATTTCACCCTTCCCCCTTCGCATGACGCGCCGCGCCTTGCTGGGTGCCTTGGTCCTGGTGCCCTTCACCGCCTTGGCGGCGGAGGTTGCTCAGCCGGCCGATGCGCCGATGAACCTTTCCGAGGACGATCGCGCCGACCTGAAGCGGATCTCGGTCTATCTCGACGGCATTCATACGATGCGCGCGCGATTTTCCCAGGTGGCCGCCAGTGGCGCGCTTGCCTCGGGCAAGATCTATCTGCGCCGGCCTGGCCTGATGCGCGTCGAATACGAGCCGCCGGTGCCGGTGCTGCTGGTGGCCGATGGGTTTTGGGTCGACTATTACGATACCCAGCTGGGGCAACTGACCCAGATTCCGCTTTCCCGGACGCCCATCTGGTTCCTGCTGCAGGAGACGATCAAGTTCACGCCGGCGACCACGGTGACCCGTATCGAGCGCTCGCCGGGCGCGCTGCGCGTATCGCTCTATCAGACGGAGCATCCCGATGCAGGCTCGGCCTCGCTTACTTTCGCCGACGATCCCCTGCAATTGAAGCAGTGGACGATCAAGGATTCGCAAGGCAACCAAATCGAGATCGCGCTTCACGGCGCGGTTTTCGGTGAGGCGCTGCCCAACGACCTTTTCGTCACGCCGCGGATCCACAGACCTCAGCACGGGCAACGTATCGTCCCATAGCCGTCTGCTTTCAACCCGATGGGTGTCTTCCAGCAAAGGCAATCCGGTACAGCACCCACCCCTGCCTTTTCGGTTCGCGCTGGAGCGCGCCGAGGCACAGCATGGAACATCCGGGAGTTAGCTCGTGCCCCATTTCGACCCCGAACTCGTCCAAGTCATCCGGAGCGCGCTTGAAGAAGTCATGACAAGAGTGCCTTCGGCGCATTCAACGCCGTCAATAAAAACGTATCTCGCTGAGCATATACTGGCCGCGGCTGCTCAAGGGCAGACTAGCCATGATGAATTGGTCGCTTCGGCCGCCGATCAGATAGAGGCGGCCATATCGCTGTTGACCTGAGCATGCTCGACGATGGCTCGACTTGAGTGACGGTTTCCGATCTACCGGGCTGTCTCACTTTTCACCTTGCTTGCCTGATCTTGTCGCCGGGGTCCTCGTCGAACAGGTCGATCAGTTGTTCCATCACCGCGCCGTCCACTTCTCGGCGTCGACCAGGCTGACAGCTT
>WNFT01001533.1_pt1 | contig 23561 bp, 16 predicted proteins | sample 5400191 | NCBI WGS metagenome assembly WNFT01 (sample SAMN13153359, study PRJNA577476) | soil metagenome | isolation source: 80 cm saprolite under Madrone tree | place: USA:California | collected 2016-06-14 | reverse complement strand
CAGTCTGCCAACGAACAGCGCGCTTCCATTCCGGGCCACCGACTCGCCGGGTGAGAACTTCTCCACATCAACACCGCCAAGTATTACGTGGGCGAAGTGTTCTCCGGAGTGGCCGTAGAGCCTGCGGCTGTACTCACTCAAGTGCAGATGGCCATGGTACCAGCTATCGGTCGAGACATAGGCGGATACATCAAACCCGCCGCCCCCGAGATCGGTCACGAAGACGCGCCGCCTCGTGAGCCGGCAAAACGCAGCGGCGAAACTGCTGGCGAGCATGTGCTGCTGATGGCAGTGAACGACGTCGGCCTTGAGCAATTCAGAAAAGATTGACCGGGAAATCGGGTTCGCGCGCTGCCCTCGCACATGCCACGAATTACCGATGACCCTTAGGGCAAGATTGCCGATTGTCTCATGCCGTTCGCGCGCACCGAAAGTAACGAGCCTTGTCGGCACTTCGTCGGCCATATGCGCGCCAGTTCGAGCGCGTAGCGCTCGGCGCCGCCTACGACTCCGCCGTTGGCGCCGAACAATGCTGCTACAATGTGTACGACTCGCGGCTTGATGATTTTCTCTCACAGCGTATCCCGGCCGGGCGGTGGCGCTGAATCGAGCGCTGAACCTCCCGGCCCGTTGATCGTTATGCGCCGCGTGCGGAATAACGTTGAGGGCACGACAGCGGCCGTTTTGTTTCGCTGATAAACGGCAAAGAACTTGCCTTTTTCGATTTCATTAAACTCCGCGAGCACGGGCGCCAACTCCTGCCAATTCGGCGCCGGGCCGGCAATCGGCATGGTCGGTACGATAAGCAGCGTCGCCCGCGCGAGTTGCTGATGCACACGCTGCAGCTCCCGCGCGTTAGGCAAGCCGGGAAACAGCCACACGCCCGTGGGCGGCGTGAATCCGGGAAATAGCAGCGCAGCACTACTTTCGCCGCTGAATACCAACAATTGGTGCGCTCGCGCGAGGCGCAGGATCGCCAGCCATTCCTCGCGTTCGTCCGGAGGCATCCACAATCCCGCGGTCTGCGACGACGGAGCCGTCGTACGCCACAATTGATATACTCCCCCAGCGGAGGCTTTGTAACTAAGCAATGCCAGGCCGCAGAAACACCAGGCCACCACTCGGGTCGCGTATCCGCTAGCGGATGCGGCGCCGATTCCGACCGGGATCAAGTAAACGTAGTAAAACCACGAGAACGGTCCTCCGAAGAACAGGAAGATGAATGCCACTTGACACGCTGCGCAAGTGACAACTATGACATCGATTGTGGCACGATCCGATTCATGGCCCTCCGCATCGGCGCCCCATTGCCTTGATACACAAGCCCCGGCGACAATCACCAGATATACCGAACCGGCCAACCACAAGGCCGTCACCGTCCCTAAATAGTATTTCCAATTTACGCCTGCAGGGTGCCAGAAATACCGGCCGCTCCCAAAGAAGAACCCAAAGCGTTGCGCGTCATAGGCTTTCATACCGACAAACGGCAAGAGCGTCTCGGCGAGGCTCGCGTAACCGTAGACAGCGGCCAGCAGTAAGGACAACCCAATGCTGGTGATAGCAGCGGGCGCGAGGAGAGCGACGCGGTTGCTTGTCTTGTCTCCACCAATTCGCCGGAGGCCGAAGAATATCCCCAGCAGAAGCAGTCCGCCATATACATAGCCCATGCTGGGCTTTACGAATACAGAAGCACAGGCAAATGCAAGTGACCTGTCATACCTGCCATGAGCCTGCTGCGCGAGACCATTACACAGTAGAACTGCTTCGAGGCCGTGACAAGTAGCGCTCAAAGTCATGAAACCGAGCGAACAAATCAGCAGCAAACGCCCTGCGGTGTCCATCCGCAACCGGACGGCGAGCTTGGCGAGCCCCCACACAAAGATCAGGTTGTAAAAGAAGGCCAGCCCCACCAAGGCTAGAGGAGTGCGTCCGATAACTTGAAACCACAAGTGAGCGAGCAAAATCGGGAGTAGCCCGTAATGGTAGCCAAAGTCGATTACTGGGCGGTATCCATGTGTGACCAGGAAGTCGATAGTCAGGACTGATCCGAAGTCGCCAAATACAACATTGTCGAAAAGGAAGAAATCTGGAATGCGCGAAACACAGATCGCAGCGAGAACGCAGGTCAAAATAAGGAAAAACTCGAAACTGCGGTCGGAATTCAAGAACGAACTGGTGGATCTTCTTTAGAGTGGACGTGAATTACTGGATCACCGGCGGTCGCTCACCCATTCCTAGCGCCGTTCGATAGCTTTCATAAGTCAGTTTCGCCATCCGCTGCACGGTAAAAGCTTGGGCCCGGCGCCGCGCGGCTTCACCCAGTTGTCTGCGCCGGCGTGGGTCTTCGAGCAATGAGGCGATAGCGGCGGCGAGAACGTCAGCATTTTTTGTTTCGACCAATACCCCCGTTTCGCCCACAATCTCTGCCGTCGCCGATGCACCGCGCGCGACAACGCAAGCACCCGAAGCCATCGCTTCCAGCACCGGAAGTCCAAACCCCTCGTAAAACGACGGAAACACGAAGACATCGCCCGCGCGGTAAAGCCGCTGGAGGTCCTCGTCCTTGACAAAGCCGGTCTGCTCAATCACGTCGTCAAGTTTCAAGTCGCGAACCATGCGCTGGAATTCCGCTTCGCGCTCCGGCGTGACAGCAGCGCGGCCAAATAACAGCAGTTTTAATGAGGGATATTGCTCGCGAAGTTTCACCACAGCAGCAAGCAGGCCGGATAGATTCTTTCTTGGCTCCAGATTGTAGAGCGAGACGAGCACGGGATCGGATGGCCTTTTGCGCGCAAGCCTGGCATGAATGCGGCCGTCATCGCGGGGGTCAACGGCACAGGAAAATTCGCTGCCGTGTGGCACAACGTCGATGCGGCCCTTGTCTATGGCCCACAAATCATGAAGGTCGCGCGCGGTGGCTTCCGAAATACATATCACTCGCTTCGCAAGCCGGCGCACCGCCCATCGGTTTATTCGATAGGGGCGCGACTTGCGCGCGAGTTCATACTCGGGGAACAGCTCGTCCATGAGATCGTGTTGAGTAATCACCACTGGACATGGAGCCAGGAACAGCGCCAAACCGTGTAGCGAGTGGAAAAGCGCCGCCCTCTCGCGGCGTAACAACCGCGCGTAGTTTAGCTGGTCAATCCAGTACGATGCGCGTCCGCGACTGTGCTCGAATCGTGCATAACGCCAACGCTGCGGCCGGCCGGCCACCAACTCTCGCACTTCCGGTACAGCTACGCTCCCGGAACCGAGCACAAGAAAGTCCGCTTCCACTTCCAGTGACGCCAGCGCGCGCAACAGGCTCACGCAGTAGCGGTATTGACCACCTCCGCCGAGATGGTCAAGCGTGCTGAAGTCGATCGCGATCAGTGCCACCGCTGTCTTACTTACGGGTAACCAGCTGGATCGTCGCGAAGCCGAACAACCCGCTTTCCATCGGCTAACCTTTGACAACCTCCAGCTCGAAATAAATGAACCAGGCAGGAAAGAGCCATGTCCAACGCCGCTCGTAGCGCTCCGGCCACCGATTGGCCATCCGGCGCGCCAGGCGGTTGAGCAAATATGGGTAAAAGATCAGATTGCGCACACGGGATCGAAAGCGGCCCTTCGTATAGAGCGCAAAGTTGTCGTATCCGGTTACGTAATTGAAGCTTGAAATCCCAAAGAAATGTCGATGCGTTGGATCGGTGAAAGCGTTTGCACATGAAAAATGGGGCACTGTTATCCGAACGACTGCGCCCTCGCGGGTGACGCGATGAATCTCCTCCATCACTGCCAGCACGTTTACGCAATGCTCGATCACATCGTATGCAAAAACCTCGATGAAATGGTCGGCTGGAAGCGGCCACGGGAGCCGGTCGAGATCGTATTCCAGGTCGGGTTCGACGTCCCGATTGATGTCCACGTTGAGCGCGCCGGCAATCCGTCTGCGCCCGCATCCGAGGTTCAGCTTTTGCGGTAACTCCTTGAACCCGGTCGATGTCATGATCGCCAAACTAAAGTCGGACGACACCTTAGCCCAATTCGGCGATGCGTCGCGGTCAGCCCGTCACCGATTGGCCATCCGGCGCGCCAGGCGGTTGAGCAAATATGGGTAAGAGATCAGATTATCTATGGCGGCCGCAGTTGTGGACTCACCATGAACACGGGAACGATCGCAAATACCTGGATCATCAACTGCCCTGGGCCTGTTAGAGCCAGCTCAATTTAGTTTCCACGTAGCGCTACAGAAGACCGGGCCAACCAATCGGGGGGGCGGCAGCATCCCGGTTCCGTATAAGTCGGTGGGAAATACTTCGAACGAGATCGCGTCCGTGACTATATCAAGCTCGCGCGTCTGGTCAGCAAAGTCTCCGAAAGACAGATCGAGCGAATAGGTGCCTGGGTTCAACGGTAGCCGTTGCACATTGCAGAGAATCATTCCCTCGGCAGTGGCAGGTCCATCTGCGCCTTGATTAGTCCAGCGGTTACTTACGCCGAAGATGGGCGCGCCTTGTACCGTTTTCACGGTCAAACCCAGAACCGGCCGAACCGGGTAGGACGCCGAGAATTCAAGCCGCACCGACAACGGCGCGCCCATTCGTACCGCGCTGGTCGGTTCCTCAGACTCTGAAAAAAGAGAAACCACCTTCATCACCGGAGTCCAATGGCTGCGCCGCCCCGGATGAGCCACAAGTGACTGGATGCCCGACCCGGGTCTGAGCTCGGCTTCCGTATAGAGAGCGACCATCTGAGCCGGCTCTCCCTGCGCTTCGAGTCGGCCATTCTTTATGAGCAGGCACGAATTGCAAAGCGACTGGATCGTCGCCATGTTGTGACTCACGAATAAAACCGTACGTCCTTCCTTCGCGACATCACCCATTTTGCCCAGACACTTTTTCTGGAACGCCGCGTCGCCGACGGCCAACACCTCGTCCACCAGCAGGATCTCGGGTTCGAGATGGGCGGCGACGGCGAAAGCAAGCCGCATGTACATCCCGCTGGAATAATGCTTGACCGGAGTGTCAATGAACTTTTCGACCTCGGCGAAGCCGACAATGTCATCGAACTTGCGCGAAATTTCAGCGCGCCGCATCCCGAGGATCGCGCCCATCAGGAAAGTGTTCTCGCGCCCGGTAAGCTCCGGATGGAACCCGGTGCCGACTTCGAGCAGGCTTCCAACCCTGCCATAGAGCTCGATCCGGCCGTCAGTTGGTTCAGTGATTCGTGACATCAGCTTGAGCAGGGTCGATTTCCCGGCGCCATTGCGCCCGATGATGCCGAGCACCTCTCCAGGCGTCACTTCGAAGCTTACGTCGCGCAACGCCCATACCCATTCGCCGGCATTATGCCCGTTCACTCGGCTATTGCCATTCAGCAGTGCACCGATACCGCGCACCGGCGCGGCCAGCGCTGTAGTAAGGCTCTCCCGCACAGTGCGATACGGCTCCCGGCGCCTGCCGATGCGATAGCGCTTGCTCAGCTTTTCGACCTTGATTATCGGTCGCATCGCACTCAAATTATGTCGGCGAACTCGCGCTCCATGCGCCGAAATGAATAGATAGCCCAGGCCAGAATAGCCATTGTGATCGCAGTGGCAGTAAACAGCCCCTCCCAGTCGAACGCCTTACCGAAGAGCGCCGAACGGAAGCCCTGGACAGTCCCGCTTAGCGGATTGAGCATCAGTACCCATCGCCAGTTCGCCGGAATAAAACTCACCGGGTAAATAACCGGTGTCGCGTACATACAGATATTCACGAGGAACGGTAGCGCATAGCGCACGTCACGGTATTTGACATTGACGGCCGCCGCCCAAAACCCCACCGCCATCGCGGTGAGCGCGGTCAGCACGGCGAGCGGAAAGAACATTAGCACGCCCCATGTAATTCCGACGCCATAGTACAACATCATCGCAAGCAGGATACCCGAAGCGATCGCAAAATCGACTACTGCGGCGCCTACCGCGGCCGCCGGAATGACCAGTCGCGGAAAATAAACTTTCGTGATCAATGCGGCATTGCCGACCACGCTATTACTCGCGCTCGTGACCGCGGTGCTGAAAAAGTTCCACACCAGGAGACCGACGTAGACAAACATCGCGTAAGGTTCCCCATCGGAGGGGACGTGCGCCAAATGGCCAAACAGCACGGTGAACACCACCATCGAAAGAAACGGCTGCAGGACCGCCCACGTCACGCCCAGCGCTGTCTGTTTGTAGCGCACCTTAACGTCGCGCCAGGCAAGAAAGTAAAACAGATCCCGATGAGCCCAGAGGTCGCGAAGTTCGAGCCCGGCCCATCTGCGACCGCCCTCGATCGTGAGTACCGGATTCCCCGGCAGCGCGAGATGCTCGTTCGCAGCCGCGACCGGGTTCAGGACGTCGTTGGGCGGTTCGCTTCGTAATGCGTTTGCTGCCGGCACGGTTCCTCGATCAGCAAAACACCGCAGCGACGGGTGCGGCGATTGCCTCCGAAGCGCGCTCTTCGACGAGCGCGACGATTCGCTGGGCCATGTCGCGCCACGAATAGCTCCGCAACTGCTGCTCCATCGGTCTGATCCTTCTACGAAAACCCTCGACGTCGGAGCGCCAGTGACGCAATTTTGTGACCAGTTCGTTCACATCGTCAGGATTTGTGATCAGAAAATCGGCAAGCTCTGCGGGGTAGCGCTCGGCCACCCCGGCGCAGGCGCTTACGATTGCTGGCACCCCGCAGCAGATCGCCTCGTGCACATTGAGTCCGTACGATTCATAACGCACCGGACTCACCAGCACGTCAACCGCCGCGAGAAGGTCGGCGATACGATCGGTGAAGCCGAGGAACATGACGCGCTTTTCGAGTCCGGCGCGCACGACCGTCTCTTGCCACGACGCGAGCGCCCTTCCCTCGCCCGCGACGATAAGGTCCGCATCCCATTGTGGCTGTGCACAAAGAACGCGCCACGCAGACCACAGCGTGTCCAGGCCCTTGTTGTTGTCGTAACCGAGCGAGCCGACAAACGCGACCAAGGGACGCGCAAGCGTCTTGCCAAGCCATGCACGAGCCGCCGCGCGTCGCGCCGGAGTAATCAGCTTCCAGTCCGAACTGGAACCCAGGTAGACCGTATGCACGCGCTCGGAAGCGAGCTTGAAGCCGGTGACAAGGTTGCGCCGGCTGTGCTCCGAATTGACCAGCACCGTTTGCGCAAGCCGGAGAGCCTTCCGTTCACGGTGCTTCGCCGCGAGCTTGTCGAGCCTGTTCTTGACCCTGAACCAAAGCGGCGCTGAGCGGTCGCACACGCGCCATTCGCGGTGTACGCAATGGACCCAATTGATCCCCGGCCAGGCGCAGTTACCACCGTTCACCAAAACCCGGGCATCCGGCCGGCGCGCGGTTATTTCTTGCGCGATCGTTCGCCCCGTCCAGCCGAGCTTCATCTCACCAAGAAAAAAAGAAGCGGCGGGTCTGTCTACGCGATGAACCGTCACAGAGGAGTTTTGCTCCAGGCCGGCATCCACCCGAAAGCTCACGAGATGAACCGGCCGGCCAATTTCGCATAGATAGGTTGCCAAAGCGGCGTTTGCCCGGTCCATCCCTCCCGCCTGATGAAACCCGCCGGCCACGATCACCCAGGGAGGCCTGCCGGCATTCTCCGTTTGCGGGCGACGACGTGTCATGCGCCTTGCAGCGCGGCTGTGCTCTGTTCCGGGAAATCTTCAGCTTGCCGGGCACGCCGTCTCACCGGAACAATTTGCGGCGAGGCGATCCATCCGCATAAGAGCAGGAGGCTTGCCGTTTGCGGTATCGCGGTCAACATACCAAGCCCCATTGGCGCGGTGGCAAAAGAAATTGTACATAGGAATCGCGCCAGCCATCGGCCGACGTACCATGGTTCAGACCGCCGCGGCACTGGGCGTGTCAGCAACCAGACGATAAAGACCATCCACAGCGCGAGCCCCGGGACTCCTTGCTCGAGCATTATCCGCGCGTACTCGTTTTCCATCCCAACAGGGTTCCGGACCTGGCCCGCGAGAAAGTACGGCATGCTGGTACCACAGCAGCCAAGACCGTTCCCCAACGGATAATCTGTCATCAACTGCAGAAACGCGCCGTTTACGCTGGACCCGATGCGGCTCCCGACATAACTGGTATTCCCGAGCTCCACAAAACGCTGCATCCGCGGCACCGAATATACCAGCCAGGCCAGCCCCAGCAGCAAGGCAAGCCATCCACCCCACGGCATGTTTCGCGACCGTCGCCAAAAGGTCACGCCGCCAAACACCAAAAATAACAAAAATAAACTGACCGCCTCGGTACGTGAAGCCGCGAGAAATACGCCGACCGCCGAAACTCCTGTCCCGGCCAGGAGTAGATTGCGTCGCGACGGCGCTCGCCGCTCCTGCGTCAGAACCCCGAGCAGGAATGGCAAGCTTGCGATCATGTTTCCCCCGTACGCCGCGGAACTGGTGAATGTCGCCGGTATCCGAGTCACGAGGCCGCCGCTGCGCAGTTGAACCGCCGAAATATAAATGATGTCGTCCACGACGTTGTAAGGGTAAAAGCGCGGCACTCCCAGCTCTACTTCCAGAAGTGCGAACACCAGCACGATCATATTGAGCACGGCGAGGCTCAACGCGATCTTGTTAGCGTCGTCGCGTTCGAGTTGCGCACCTATCAGCAGGAACGGCAGAAAAAAGATCTGCCCGCGAAGTCCGACCAATTGGATGAGCGGATTCTGTATCGGCACGAAAAATAACAGTGTCGGCCATACGGTTAGGCATAGAACCCACGGCATCAGCTTACGAACCTTGTATTTCTGCGCGGGGCTGTATGTTCGTGTCAAAAGCGCGAGATACAGCCCAAGCGCGCCGGTGTCGAAGATGAAGTGCGAGGCTGGTTGTGGAATATTGGCCCGAAGTATGCCGTAAAAGTAGCCGACTGCCAGAGTTGCTACGAAACCCGCCCACAGTTGCCTGCGACCCGCCAAGAAGCAGATGCAGAAAGAGAAAAGGCAAAGTGCGTAAGCGATCATGGTCGTGAAATCGAGCTCAATGCGGGCTGCGGCAAGCGGCGTTTCTTGCTGAGATTCAAAGATGTGACAAAAATCGGCGCCATACTGATTGTTCGCCCGCGAGCAGCGGTCCACACTTTCGGAACGTTCTTAATACGGATCATCCCTGTTCTTATTTTCAGAGGGGTCGTTCAGCGGCGACGAACATCCCGCCGCCACCGAGCAGTCGAATTCTGCAAAGCAGCGGATGCATCCAGAACTTCGCAGCCATTGAGAGCCGCCGCACACGCGACGGAAAATCCGCATCATAGACGACCGAACTGTAGAAATAGTAGTCGACCACGCGGAAGCCCCATACTGGCATCAAAGCCTTTAGCTCTTCCACCGTCCATAGGCGGGCCTCACGGTTTGATTTAAAGAACGTCTTTCCCTTGTAGGGGAATGGGTCGGCTTCGTCGACGAAAGCATCGACGCCCGGCTCATGATTCTTGCCCAGCAAAAGCAATCGGACCCGGCTGAGCGAGGCCGCGTTCGGCGTCGTCAAATAAAGTCGGCCGCCCGGCTTGAGGACCCGGTGCATCTCGCGAAAGGGGTGAGCCGGCGAATAAGGCAAATGCTCCAAAACCTCGAGAAAGAAAATCGCATCGAACGAGCTCGAATCGAACGGCAAAGAATCGACACTGATGTTGCAAAGAGCCGTTTCCGCGCCTCGCGAGGCGAGACCTGAATAGCTTGGGATTGGAGCGTAATCGACGCCAGTGGCCTTCCATCCGATGCGACACGCGGCACCGCTGGCAAGGCAGTAGAACGCTCCGATGTCGAGCAGCCGTCCTGGCGATTGGTTGCGAGCAAGTTCCCATAACGCGACCAACGCCCAATTCTGGGCCATTTTGAGGTACCAGCGAAGATCGGGGATGCCCCACTTCGGCGGATCGCTGGTAGGGAGTTGCGCTTGCGAAAGGATGTACTCACGTTCCTGCTCGAGGAGATTTAGCACCTGGATTCGGGTCAGCATGAGGTAAATCCATTCACGCCGACACACGAAACTTCTGACGAGAGTTCGCTCCGCCGCTCCGGGCCCATAATGCTTCGAGCGCCTGGCCTAGCTTGAGTGTTTGCATGGACGGATCACATAGCTCGCGCGCCCGCTCGGGACCCGCTGCGCCAAGCCGTGTCCGCTCCCCCGGCTCTTCGATGAGCCGCCGAAGTGCCCCGGCAAGCGCCTGAACATCGCCGGGCTTCACGAGAACTCCGCAGGATTCGTCGATGATCTCCGTCGCCGGTCCGATTGCGGTCGAAATCACCGGAATGCCCGCGCCAAACGCTTCGACGAACGCAAGTGGGAATCCTTCCGGGCCCATATTAGGGTGGCAGCAGATGTCAGCAGCGCGAAGGATTCGCGACACGTCGCTGCGTTCCCCTAGAAAGCGCACGCGCCCGGCGATTCCAAGCTTCGACGCGGCCCGCTCGAGCGTGACCATGTAGCGTCTCTCGCGTGCACGCTGCGCACCTCCCGCCAACCAGCACACCCATCCCGGCAGGCCGCGCAATTGCCCAAGCGCTTCCAGAAGAAACCCTTGCCCTTTCAGGTACTCCATCCTCGCGGCCTGGACGATAAGCGTCGCGTTCGACGGAGTATCAAGCTCGGCGCGAATTGCGGCACGCTCGGATGCGGAAAGACCCGCTGTGGGTGGCGGTAACGGGGGGTAGACGACCTCGAACGGCGAATTACGATACAGGTGTGCCAGCGTGGTTGACGTGAAGCGGCTAACGCAGATCGCGAGGTCCGGGGGTGTCAGCCGTGCCCAAAATTCGAGCCAATGCCGTCCGCGCGCCGCACCATGCATCCAGAAAACCAATAGGATGCCAGCGTCGCGCGCCGCAGGCCCGAAGATAGCTTGCGACCACGGCATGTGACAAACGGCCACATCGATTCGGCGCTCTCGCAACAACCCGCGAAGTTTGCGGCGCGCGCGCCAAACCGTAAGCGGCCGCCGCGTACGGACTTCACCGAGCAGGTGGACGGGCGCCCCAGTCGCCGCAAGTTCGGTGCTCAGACGCGCCTCGAAGCATAGCGCGAATTCCGGTTCGAGCGCAGGTAAAACTTGGCGGTAGCGGGCCAGCGTGACGAGTATCGTCTCGACACCGCCGTAGAGATTCCCGGCGCTTATATGAAGAACGCGCATCAGCAGACGCCGTGATTCCCGCTACCGGCGTGAATGACGCTCATCACCTTGGATCCGGTGGCTCTGCAATAACTTCAGTTTTCGCTGCCCTAGTTTCGAGTCCGGAGTGTCCTGATTCAGCGAACCAACAAACAATTTACGGCGCCGTCTCTGGGAAATCGGTCAACGTCAACATGATGCGGGGACGAAAGCCAAACCCGGTCAGCATTTTCCATAAACTCTGCGCGCTACTCCCGGATGCGCGCAACCAGCGATCATTGAATTCACAAAGAATCGCGCTGATCTGACCGGATTCCAAGGCGCGCGATGCGCCCCTGAATACTCGCGGCTCCCATCCTTTCCACGTCGATTTTGAGGAGATCCACGTGTGTCATCTCCCATTCGTCCATGCAATCATCAAGTCTTCTTACTGACACTGTGGCCGTAGGCGCCAGGCCGCCATGCGCGATCATCGTCGGCGTGTTATTTCGAGAATCTGGAGATCGGTAAAGATTTTCCTCCCCGCTCTTTTCTCCGAGTCCAATATTAGAAGCAGAGACAGGAAGATGATTCTCGGAAATGAGTTTTTTGAGCCGTGCGAAGGCACGAGCGTCAGGTTCAATCGCGAAAATTCGACCTTTAGAACCCACCCGAGATGCAGCAAGCGCAGTGTAGTAGCCGACATTCGCGCCAACGTCGATTACAGTCATGCCCGGGGCGAGAAACCCGGCGACAAGGCGAGTTTCGAATAGCTCAAAAGTGCCAAGATAAATCGAGCGCTGAATCCAGTCTCCAAGGTCCAGTTCGAATCGCAGACCAAACACCTGGGCGTTCCGTATCCCTTCATCAGGGGTAACAAAATTCAACAATCGATATTTTCCCCTAAACCGAAACGGGCGAATGACAGCGATTGCTCTGTCAATCATGTATCCTGGCTGCCTCAACTTACTTCCAAATCCGCCTGTATCCTGACCCGCCTAATTTTCCACCCTTCGGTATCCTAAATCAGTGGATACCGGCGCGATGTGCATTTGACATGAGCGCAGGCAATCATGAGGCGTTGGCCGCAACAACCTCCCGGTAAATTAGAGTCATCTCGGCGGCCAGCCGCTCGCGGGTAAAGCGGCTGGCGGCACTCGCCGCCGCGGTCCGGCCAAGCCTCAGGCGCAATTCCGGATCCAGCGCGAGCTCCGTAATGATCCGCGCGAGGGCGTGAAAATCGCCGGACGCATGAGTAAGCGCGTCGACCCCGTCAGAGACGATTTCCGCGGCGCCCCCATCCGCGCTCACGACTACGGCTCGCCCACACGCCATCGCTTCCGCGATCACCAATCCAAACGGCTCGGGTTCCGTGCTCGCGTGCACGACGACATCGAGCGCGCGCATCGCCGCTGCTGGATCGCTAACGAAGCCGGTGAACGCAACGCGGCCTGCGACTCCAAGCTGCGCAGCCATCGCGCGCAATTCCTCGAGCGTATACTGGCTGCCCCTCGTATGGTAAAGCGGGCCGCCAATCACGTAGCCGCGAATCGGAACTTTCTCCGGGACCAACGATAACGCGCGCAGGAAGGTCTCATGACCCTTCCATCGCGCCATCGTAGCCAGCATACCCACTCGCACGCCGCCCTCACCGAGTGGCGGCATTCCCGCCAGCTTGTCAAGGTCGAGCCGCGGCCCGATGACGCAAAAACGCTTGAGGTCGATAGCGTTGTAGACGGTGAAGATTCGTGCGGCCTTGCCAAGCGCCATCCGTGCGTCCGCGGCGACGCTGCGCGAATTGGCAACCATCGCGGCGCAACGGCGCGAATGTATTCGCAGCAGCCGGCGCATCATCGGCCGCGCCTGCACGAAGTCATGAATGTGCCACAACACAGGCACGTACCGGGGCCTGCACAGTACCCCGAGCAGGTGCATCTTGAAGCCGTTTGTATGGACGAGATCGGGAGCCGCTTCAGCAATCGCATGCTTCAGGTTCTGCGCATATAGCATCATCGCCGGCAGGGCTTTGACGAGCCTGCCCGTCACCTTCCGCAGCCTGGTTTGCCGTCCGGCCGGTCCCCCCGCGCCGGCGTCACCCAAAGCCGCCAGCACTGGCGGCAGCGGGATCACCGATGCCGCAACGCCCATCTCTCTCGCCCGGGTCACGAGTTCGCCGTCAGACGCGGCAATGAGATCTAGACACCACTCGGGATTGGCTGCCCGCAGGGCCGCCATCAGGTCGAGCAAAGCCCTCTCGGCTCCGCCGAGTTCACCCAACGGGCTCAGGTACAGGACCTTCAACGCGCTGGCGCGGGGCTTCCGCCCTCGCGGCGGCCCAACCAACCGACCCCTGCGATCATCGCCAGGAGAGCCATCGCGGGAACACGAAACCGCGCGGTCGCTTCCGGTCCCGATGCAATGATCAACAACACAAATGCGGAGCCGGCCAATGACACGAGGCACGTGCCTTCATAGGAGCCGCGCTGCCAATGCCGTAGCGCGAGGGCCGCGCCGGTCCAAAGAAACGCTGCCGTTACAAGTTGAAACGTGATCAGAAGGACGAGCGTCATGGAAGAATCGAACTCAGTGCGGAAGATGGACCGGATAGCCGCGCCTGGAGCTTCACCCATGCGCTCGAGCGCCGATTTCACCCTCATCGATCCGGGATCCTCGACCGAAAATGATCGCTGCACGCCAAGCAGATGGCTCAACGGCCCGCGATCCGGGACCACGCACAGGTAGAGAAGGCTCCACGCCGTCATCTCGGCGAACGCCACTGGATGCGCCATGATGATCCTCAGCGCATAGCCATTCAGATTCGCAAATGCCGGTGCCGGGAGCTTATGCAGTTCCGCCTCCCATCCGATGCCATTAGCGTACGCGAGCGTCCCACCGGCGCGGTAATAAAAGAAATTTCGTGAGCCGATGGTGGAGAACGCCGCAGTGCCGGTCACGGCGCGGTTGCGCAGCGACCATCCGGCCACGACGACGAAAGAAACGGCAACGAGCGTCCCGAAGAAGGCGATTCGCTTCAGGCAGCCGGCCCGCATGGCCAAAAGCGGTATCATTGCCGCAACCGGGACCGCGACCAGCCCGATGGGCCGCACAAAGATCGCATAACCGAATAGCAGCGAGGCCAACCCTAGAAGGCTGAGCCGCTTCGTATCACCGCATCGAGGGTGCATCGCCGAAAGCTCCGCCAACACCGCGAGCGTGAACGCCGCCATGAACAACGTCTCGGTCATAACCTCACTGCCATAGACGATGCTGGGAACATCGGCCGCGGCTAGCAACGAGGTCACGAAGGCCGCACCGGATCCCCACCGCCGCGACACGAACACGCCAATCACAAAAATGAGCACGCCGGCCACTGTCGCTTGCGCAATCAGCGCGCTTTCGATGCTCGGCATCGCCGCGAGAAAAAAGGGATATCCGGGCGTTCGATTGACTTCGGGGGCGAGACATTTCCCGTTGTCCATGGGCGCAAAGCCGCATCCGTGGCGGATACCGTTGGCGAGCGCGACGTAACCCGCGGAATCAGTGTTGGGGTCCATCCATCGGCCCGTCCCGCCGAACGGAAGTATCGAACCGAGCCTGAGCAGCAGCGCAAAGACTGCTATCGCACAGAGCCCCGCGTACGGCGAATGCAGCTTCAAGCGCTGAAGTAAGGTAGCCGCGGGTAGCGTCGCTGCAGCTTCGGCGCGCGACAGCGTTGTCCCGCCTTTGTCCCGCGTTGTCCCGAGCTCACTCCCTCTCCACCGATTCGCGTCACTCGCCATCACTTCGCTGCTGAAGCGCGGCGACAACGGAGCCGCTGCCCGAAAGGTGAAAAAATGTTTCAGCCCGGGCCGCCGGTTGCGCTCTTGGCCGTCCTTCGCTGAAAGTCGAGGTAAAATGCGTGGTAGAAGCGGTTTTCAGGGTCGAGCTGGGTGGCGCGAGCGTACGCCTTTTCCGCTGCTGAATAGTCGTAGTTACCCTCCTCCGCCTGGCCCAGGCTGAAGAAGGCCGGCGCCGACTGTGGATTCAAATCGGTCGCCTGATCCAGCGTAAGCACCGCGCGAGGAAACCTGGTTTCTTCAATATATAGCTGACCGAGTTCGAGCGTCGCCTGGAAAGACGAGTGGTACTTCAGCGCCTTGAGGTAGGCGCTTTCGGCAGTTTCGTGGTCATTCAGTGAGCGCGCCAGCTGTGCGAGCGCAAGGTTGAGCGCGTACGGATCGACGCCATTAGCTATTCCCTCGTCCACGAGTTGCCATGCGGCGCGCAGATTCATTTGCGGTCCGAGCACCGTTCTCATCAATTCGGCGTATGGCTTCGGATCGTCCGGCGTGGTCGCGATGGCCCTGCGTAGCGAGCCCTCGGCGTTCTTATAGTCGCCGGCCTCTGAATATTCCTGCCCAGCCGCGACCAGCAGATCCATTTCCGCCTGCGCGGAGTCCTCCTGTCCAGCCGCTTCCACGTGCATACGCGCGGCATCTTTGTACCGGCCCAGCGCGGCGTAGAAATCGGCAAAATTGCGAAGCGAATGGTCAAGTCCTGCGTTGACCGCCTGCTCGAAGCCATTGACGATCGCCGCCTGCTCGTCGGGCAATAGCCACTCGATCACGCGCGGCTCGAGATAGTAATGCGTGTTTGCGACGGGCGAGTGAGCAACCGACAGCGAAATCTGACGGAGCCCCTCCTGCTTGTTGCCGGCCAGCAGCAGGGACTGCGCGTAAATGTCGCGCACCAGCGGCTGGTTCGGGTCCAGCCACACTGCCGCCCTTTGCTCACTCTGGCGCAATGCCAGCGGCGCCGCGGCTGGCATAAGCGATATCAACTCGAGATGCGTGATGGAACTCGCTGGGTGGGCTACGACCGTCGCTTCGGCCTCCGCGAGCGTGGCTGGAGTGGCGATATCGTACGGGTAGGCAGTGCCATCCTGCGCAAAAGCTGCGAATGTCATGAGAATCGCGGCCGTGATGGCACACCCGGCGAGCGCGCGCTTGTGACCGCCCCGCGTGGCCACCGTACGTATCGCGACCGCGTCCCTTTCACCGCCTCGCGTCACCGCGATCCTGAGCGCAAGTCCGAGCAGGATCGTGGCAAGGAACGCATTGGCTGGCGTCTGGAAACTGAAATCGAACACCTCATGGACGGCGAGCGCCGCAAGCCCGGCAAGCAGCCCAACATAAAGCGGCAACTGCCGCACCGATAGACGCAAGGCCGCGTTCTTAAGTTTTCTGACGACCGCAAACGCGAACCATATGAACAGCGCGAGTCCCGCGATTCCGGTCTCGGCGATTAACTGCAAGTAGTCGTTCTCGACCTTGCGCGAGAAGAAGGCATACCACGGCGGCCGCTGATAGTGCGGAAAAATTTCCGGCCAGCATCCCAGCCCCACACCGAACACCGGAAAGTCGCGAATCATGCCGAGCGTGTCCTTCCAGACCGCAGGACGCTCGCTCAGACCCTGCCCCTGTATGACGCCCGTGTCGAACCGTTCGCCGACGAACGATCGGCCGCCTGGCCCGACCAGGTAAAGCGTCACCACGAGAAGTACCAAAAGCCCCCCGAGCGAAAGCGGCAGCGCCCGCACGCCAAGCCGCCTGAGCGGTTCGGGTGCGCGTTCATGCGCGTATTTGAAGGCGAGCGCGAGCCCCGCACACACGCCTAACGCCGTCGCTATCCATGCGCCCCGCGAGAGGCTCAGTAATATTCCGGCGACCATTACGAACGACGCCACTGCGCACACGAGTTTAAGGTCCGGCTGACGCCGCTTCGAAACGATCGGCAGCGCGAATAGCGCGCCCACCACAGCCAAGGGCAAAACCATCGCGAGGTAATCGGCGAAATGATCGGGATCGACGAATGGTCCGCTCGCGCGCGGCGAAGTTGGGAACATCGGCTGCCCCCAATCCCGTGGCACAAAGATCCACAGAATCCTGCCGTTCCACCATCCGCGTTCGACCAAACCGATCGCAGCGATTCCGAGCCCGGTCAACAGGACCGTCAGCGTTATCCTGCGGTAAAATCTCGCCTCCGCCTCCTGCTCGCCGACGAAGCCAACCGGATAGAGCACGACGAGAAACAGCAGCGCATCCAGCGCCAGCAACTCGACAAGACCACTCCACGTCACGGAAGGAGCCATCGAAAGCGAAAGCCATCGCCGATCACCGCTGCTGCCGGGCATTGCAGGACGTTGACTGGCCGCATTTTCATCACGATGCACCGGCACGACCGCGGCTTTAGGCGTCGTCTTATCGCCCTTCGCAAGCGGCGGTAATGCCTTGGTGACCGGCGGTAATACGCTAGAACCCGGTGGTAATACGCTAGAAACCGGTGGCAATACGCTCGAAACCGGTGGGAGGAGCTGAATAGTTGGAGGGCTTTTTGCTGTCGATTTCCAGGCGCCGAGCAGCGCATGATACGGCGACTCGCGCGGCCATCCCAACAAGCTGATCTGGTAGAGTTGGTACGTGGCGGGCGCGATCGCGCGTAGCAATGCCGGGGGAAGCGGGGCGAGTTCGAAGGCGACCAGCAGCGCAAACAGAGCCGCCGGCAGCGCAATTCGGCGGGCTTGGGCGTCCGCAGCCGGAGCCCGCAGCGGACCCCGCGCCTCTATCCACACCTTCGCCATCCACGCGATCACCAGAACAAAAATGACCGCCTCCATCACGGCAAACGCCCATTGATGCGCCGAGCCCATCGCGAGCGGCGTGAAGACGAGCAAAAACATCAGCCCGCCGGTCACCAGGCGGTCGAGCCGATGCGAGCCTCCTCCGGCCGCGCGAATTCGATCGCGCAACATTGGTGGTTCCAGGATGGCTTATTCCGGGGGGAGCGCCCGCGCGCCGATCCTCAGACCGGCTCTTCGTCTTCGCGCGGACTATCACCTGTGGGTGGATAATAGTCGTGGTGATAGTAGTAGTAGTGATAATCGGGGCCGTTGACCTTGATCTTGTTCAGTATTGTCCCAAGGATCTTTGCGCGCGCGTATTCCAGCCGTGCGCAGGCGGCCTTCACTTGATGGCGCGGAGTCGCGCCCCCATCGGCGACGATCACTACACCGTCGGTCATCTTCGCGAGCAGCAGCGAATCGCTCACCGGCAACACCGGTGGTGAGTCAATCACGATATACTCGTAGTGCTCCTTCAACTGAGCCATCGTATCCATCATCTTGGCCGAGTTCAAAAGCTCGGTCGGGTTGGGCGGCACCGACCCGGCGCTCAGGAAGTAGAGGTTGGGAATCTCGGTCGAACGGACCATCTCGCACACATCGCGCGCGCCCGTGAGCACTTCCGTAAGGCCAAGAAGGTTATCGACCGCGAGGACCCGATGGCAGCGGGCGCGTCTTAAGTCCGCGTCAATCAGCAGCGTGTTCGCGCCCAACTGCGAGAGCATTACCGCGGTGTTGACCGCGGTGACGGTCTTGCCCTCGCGGCTCATCGCGCTCGTGATCAGCGTGATCTTCGGCGGGCCGCCCGCACGCGAAAGCAGCAGCGCCGTCCGGATATTGCGGTAGGCCTCACCTATCGACGAATACGAGCCATGGGACGTCACCAACTCCTTGCCCGGGGGCAAGGCCGGCGAGTCATGCGAGTTATGATCGAGGGACAACTGACGGCTCAATTCACGCGGACCGTAGAGTGATTTACCATTGATGCTCGAAAATTCCGGGACGACCCCCAAATTAGGCAGGCGCAGATAATTCTCCGCCTCTTCCGGATTCTTCAGCGTGTTGTCGAGAAATTCGAGTACGAAGGCCAGTCCGATCCCTCCCGCGAGGCCGATTACTGTGGCGAGCGCCATGTCGCGGCTCTTTTTTGGTAGGGCCGGAACCGTCGGGATTTCGGCTGAATTGATAACCGAGACGTTGGTCGCCTGCACGTTATCCGAAATAGACACGTCCTTGAGCCGCGTAAGGATGGCGTTGTATAGCTGATGGTTGGTATCGACGTCGCGCTGCAGGATCGCGTATTGCGCCGCCGCGTCATTGAGATTGAGCGTCTCGGCGCGCTGACGATTCATCTCGGCCTGCAGCTGATCTTCTTTTCCTTGCGCTTCCTGATACTCGGAATTTATTCCTTCGACGATCTTTGCAACTTCGCCCGTGCGACGAATCTGCAGCTCGTGGATCCGGGCCTGCAGTTTCGCCAGCGGCGGATAGTCGGGCTTGAACTGGCTCGACAGCGCGGCAGAGTCGGCGAACAAGGTATCCAGGTCCTTGTCCAGACCCGAGATCGTCGCACTTCTCATCACCGCGGGCAACGAGTTGTAATCATGCTTCCGGATCAGCTGAACCTCGGCCTCCAGCCCGATTCGTCCAACCTGCGCTCGGGTCAGGTCCTTGCTCAGGTCCGTTAACCGGTCGAGCACCACTGCATCCTTGCCATCGAGCGAGATCAAGCCGGGGATGATCCCCTTTTTCCGCCGGTAGTCGTTGAGCGCCGCTTCGGACTTCTCGAGCGACTCCTTGATTTCGAGCAGCTTGGCTTTCAGGAATTCCTCTGTGTCGGCGCTTTGATGGCTGCGGAGCAGAACTTGCTGATGCACGTAAGCAGACACATGTTTGTTGGCAAGTTCGGCGGAAAGGTTCGGGTCGGGCGTACTGAAACTTATCTTGACCAGGTTGGTGTTCTCCACCGGGGTCACCTTGAGGGCGCCCAGATAGGCATGGACCAGGCCCAGCGGAACCTGCGAAACATCGTCGTCATCCAAGGCTCGCGCGGGTACGCCGGCACCGCTATTGGCGGCCCGTTGTGTCGCGTCCCGGCCGGCTGGAATCGACACCATCGCGGTCACACGCGACCACAGCCGCGAGAACGTGCCGGGCGCTCGCGGCTGTTCGATGAAAGCGCTGTTGTGGGCGAGATCAAGCAGCTTGATAACGCTGGCCGCAAGATTGCGGCTCTCCAGCACCGCGCATTGCGTCTTGTAGTACTGGTCGGAATTCATTGACGCGGCTTCGATCTCGAGCAGGTTTTGCAGGTTGTCGGAGCCTCCCGGCGGATTGGGCTGAATCAAAACCGTGGTTTCGGCAATATACATCCGAGTCGCCGTCGCCACGTGCAGCGCCGTTAACATGATTACGCCGAGCGCGACGGCGGCGATGACGCGGACGTACTTGTGCAGCGTACGCCAGTAACTCCAGACATCGATCAGCGGCTCGGTCGGATCGACAAATACCGGCGAAAGCTCCCTATCGATCGTGCTCTCAGGAGAAGGAAGACGCCGAACCGTATAGCGCGATGGTTCCATCTTTAAAAAGCCGGTATCGCAGGGCCGCCGACGCCCATGCGGGAGAGAACTGAGTAGAAAATGAAGGGGCCGATTCTCAAGCCCGAGTATGGCACATCTATCACGTCGTTACCCTTAACTGGAAGGTCGGACTCCTTGCCCTCCGAAATTTTCTTGAGGTTGAGCGGAACAACCGTCTTCGATCCTTTGGGAGTGCTGCGGATGAGTGTAACGTCGTCTGTGTCGGCAGCGTACATCGGACCACCCGCCGCGCCGATTGCACCCATCACCGTCAGCCCCGAACCAACCTTAAAGTAACCGGGACGATGTACCCAGCCGACCACCATCACATCGCCGCCGCCCGGCACGACGATTACGTCACCTGGACGTACTGGCAGATTCAGATAGCGTCCGGCGCCGGTGAGCGACGTGCTTTTGACCGGAATCGAAATCGGCCGCGCGTTCTGCGGCAACATCGCAAGCGCCTCCTGAGACGAATCGGTTCTCGCCGAATGTCGCAACCGCTCGGGGTCGCCAGGCTCCCCAGGTGAATGCGGCTGGTCAGACGCAAGATCGGGCTCTTCAGTCGCACTGTCCCGCGCTCCAACAGTCCCTGACGGGTCATGTACGGTGCCGTCCACCGCGTTCGGCGCACGATAGGCAACTGCGGCGAGCCGCTGCGCCGTTCCGGCGCCCGCTTGCTCGGCCGGGATTAGAACAATCTCGTCGGCCGCGGCCGAGTCCAAGCCTCCGACTCGCGTGATAACATCCAGGATGGTTTCCGAAGGACTGTTAAGCACCACCAATCCCGGATGGCTGACCGCCCCTATCACCGCGACTTGACGATTGCGATATTCTTCGACGAACACCGAGGCTTGCGGGTTGTACATGAACTTTTCGAGCTTCATGTTGAGTTCTTTTGCAAGCCCCGCTTCGGTCACCCCGCCCGCCTGCACGACCCCCACCAGCGGCAGTTCGATGTTGCCCTGCGCCGAGACCCTGACCCTCTTTGCCTGAAGTTCCGCGACCTGGGGCACCGAAATGCTCAGGACATCGCCTGGGCCAATCGGATAGTCCTTCTCGATTGAAGTCAGGTCGGAGCGCTCTTTCCACAAATTATCGAGCCGCTTCAAATCTTCAGGCGTTGCGACCGCTACCACCTTATTATCGGCTGCAGCCGCACTCGCCGCGGAGTCCCCCGGCGCAACCGGGGCCTCGCCCATCGATGTCGTGCTGCATCCTGCTCCAACAACGACGCAGACTGCTGCGATTAATGTGCAGGCCGCCAGCGAACCGCCAATCAAACGCGGCCGCCCCGTTCCCTCACAGGCAGCCCGTAAACAGCGCCGCAGGACCGAAATGATGAAAGCCATATAGTGTGAAGCGCGAGGCGCCCAGCGGGATTACACAATTGCGGGCGCCTCGTTTCGGAAAAGTTCAGCCCAAAATTCCCGGCGAATACTCAGTCGCTCGGGGTTGCTGGTGGGTGATGATGGCGATCGTGCAGGTCAGATTCAAACGCCCAAACGGTTATTCCAACACCTGCCGCTCCCGCAAGGCCAAGGGCCGCGACTGATGCAGTTTCCCAACCAGTCCAGCCGCCTGCCCCACACGCACCATTTTGTGCCGCCATCGCCGCAGATGCGGGCGACACTTCCCAGTTAACGTCCGCGCTGGCCTCGGTCAGATTTAGTACGCCCGAACCCGGCTTGTAAGTAGTGCCGCCGGCCTCAATGAAAATGTCAATCGTTCCTTGCGGAAGCCCCGTGATCACATATTTGCCGTCAGCGTCAGTTGTCGCCTGGCCGAGGACGTTGCCGGCACTGTCCTTGGCCACCACCGGCAGGCCGGCGATGGGTTGGTTTTGTGCGTTGCGTGCGACCCCGCAGACCGCCGCCGCAAAAGCTGGAGCGGCTATCGCCACGCCCAACACGGTCATCAACAACACGATCTTCCAGTTTGACTTCATCGGACGTTACCTTCACGTGCTTGATTCAAAATGAAGCATGGAGTTGCGAGCGAATGTGCTCATGCGTCCGCACCCCCGGTTATCCCGGCCTCAAAGTTCCTCACGAGTTTCTCATCGGCTCAATCGCGGGCGCGGTTTCCGGCGGGTGTCTCTGCGCGCGCGCTAATTGCACCAAACGGCCATCTAGCCACCGCGCCCGATGCAGTGTTTCGGAGAAACGTCGAAACGAACGCAGATTTACCATTGATGAGCGAACTAAGTCAAGAGACGACTGGAGACGTTTTACTTGGCCCTTCTTTCGTACGTATAGGCGAGGCGTGCCCCTATCCTCTGAGTCTTGCCTATCATCCGCTTTCTGAGCACCCATCATGACACGGCCCCTGACAGTACAGCCCTCGATGGCCTCCTATTGGCCGAGCCATTAAGCTCTTGCGATACCAGAGCTACTCACGCCCACCGGCGGAATCGTACGCCGCTTCTGTATACACGAAAGTATTGGAAGTGCGCAACGCTAGCTCGCCGGGCGCCGCAAGATGACCGGATCGATTTTCCGCGGAATGACTCTCCCTCCTCCCAATTGCCCTACCATACGTCCGTCCTCGACCAGCACCTTGCCCCGCAGGATGGTCATCACGGGCCACCCCCGCACCTCCCATCCCTCCCACGGGCTGTAGTCACTAACGTGGAAGTCCTCGCGCTTGAGCGCCTTGTTGATGGAGGTATCGATGAGCGCGAGGTCAGCGTCGCTCCCTGGGGCGATCACACCTTTGCGAGGATAGAGCCCCAGAATTCTTGCCGCATTGGTTGACGTGACGTCGGCAAATCGTTGAAGCGACATTCCGCGCTTGACGACTCCCTCCGTGTATACGATGCCCATCCTGGCCTCCGCACCGAGATTGCCGCCCGTTACGTCGTCGATCTGCTTGCCGCGAAGTTTGGCCTCGAGCGAGGTTGGATATTCATCGGTCGCGGTGGTCGAAACACCGTCGCGCACGAGCCCTTCCCAGAGCGCGTTCTGATCGTCCGGATATTTGAGCGAGGGGTACGTGTGGTAGCAGAACCCGCGCGGCTTCCTATAATCCTCCGCCGAGAAGCAGGCGTAGTGGTGCAGTGTTTCCGCGTAGATGGGAAGCCGATGGGCTCGCGCTTCGACAACCGCCTCGACGCCGTCTCGCGCCGAGGTGTGAACGAAGTAGACCGCCGCCCCGGTCGCGGCTGCAACTCCGATCGTGCGCCGGAACGCAAGCTGCTCCGAT
>WNFT01001032.1_pt1 | contig 23564 bp, 21 predicted proteins | sample 5400191 | NCBI WGS metagenome assembly WNFT01 (sample SAMN13153359, study PRJNA577476) | soil metagenome | isolation source: 80 cm saprolite under Madrone tree | place: USA:California | collected 2016-06-14 | reverse complement strand
TGGGCCCCACGATCGGCGGATACCTGGTGGAGTGGTCGAGCTGGCATTGGATCTTCTTCATCAACGTTCCGCTCGGCCTCATCGCCGCCTGGATCGCGTGGACGCAAATCGAGCAGCCCGGCTTCGTTTCCGACCGCTCTCCGGTCGACCGCTTCGGCATCGCGCTACTGGCCCTGGGCATGGTCTCCATGCAGTACGTCCTGGAGGAAGGAAACCGCAACGACTGGTTCGAGGACACGACCATCACCGTCCTCGCCGTCGTTGCCGCCATTGCCTTGATCGGATTCGTCTCTCACGAGCTCGAGCACGAGCATCCAGTCGTCGATCTCCGCGTCTTCCGGAATCGCGCCTATGCGGCGGCCACCACCCTCAACTTCCTCGTCGGTACGGCCATCTTCGCGGGTTCGGTGCTGCTCTCACTGTATTGCGGCACGATCCTGCACTACCGCGCGCTGGACATCGGACGCGTATTCCTGATGGGGACCTGGATCCAGCTCTTGATCTTTCCGGTGGTGGGAAAGCTCGTGACCAGGGTCGACCCGCGTCTTCTGCTGGTAGTCGCAAATGCGGGCATCTTCGCCAGCCTGTGGCTCAACGCGCACCTGACGGCGGAAGTGACCACAGGGCAGGTCGCGCTCCCGCTCTTCGTCCGTGCCGTCGGCACCGGGTTTGGCTTCATTCCGCTCACGGTGCTCGGGGTTGCGTCGCTCCCTCCGGCGCAGCGGCCCGGCGGCACCGCCCTGTTCAACCTCACGCGCGAGCTCGGCGCATCGATCGGAACGGCATGGATGAGCACCGCGCTCGCCCGGCAGGTGAAGCAGAACTTCACCTTCATCACCAGCCACGTGGACGCGTACGGGTCGCTCGTCGCCGAGCAGAGGACGCTGCTCGAGCACGGGCCGGGGGCCCGGCTCTTCGACCCGCAAGGCGCGGCGCTCGCCCTGCTGAACCAACGCATCGGCGCGCAGGCGCTGCTCCGGGCCTTCAACAGCACCTTTCTCTTGCTGGGCCTCGCGTTTCTCGCGGCGAGCTGGGTGATCGTCCTGATGCGCCGGCCGCAGCGAGGAGCAGCCGTGGATGCGGGCGCGCACTGAGTCCCGGGCTCGACCCGCTATTCCGGGTCCTGCCCGTTTCCCTCCGGCGGGCTCTGCTGGTCTTTGTTGTCGACGCTGTCCGGACTCCCCGTCTCGGCAGCGTTGATCTGATCGTTCGTGGGCGACTGGCCACCCATGACCCGGTCCCTATAACGACCGACGGGATTGCCCATCTGGGTACCATGGATCCCGGCGTCCATCGAGGATTGCGCCGGCGCGCGGCCGTCGTCAATGCTGGTCGGGTTGGGGTCAGCACGCGCAACTCCGCCTGCGGCGGCGGAAAGCGCGACTGCGGCGGCGAGCGAGAGGCTGAGTTTCGAGGACATTGCGGGTCTCCTTGTGCCGTTCCAGGGTTGCTTCATGCTGGAGCGTTGGACAAACCGGGACGCCGGCCGACGCGCCGGATCCGACCGGAGGCGGTCTGGCGTCGACGAGCGCCGGAAGCCGTGGCCCCAGGGGGTGCGAAGGCCCGTGCTACGGGAGTTGCACCTGCACGGGCGCGCCGGCGACGGCAGGCGTACCGCTGAGGATCACCAGATAGCGCCTTGGCGAACCGCCCGTGCCCTGGACGACCTGACGGATCGGGCCGACGGCGTTGACGATGGCGGCGCCCGCCGGGTTGGTCACGAAGCCGGCGAGAGGCTCCAGGGGACCGCCGGCATCGGCCTGCGGCGAGAACGCGAGCACGTAGGGCTTCTTGGGCTCTAGACCCGTGACTGCGGCTTGCAAGACCTGCGTCAACCCTTGGTCGAACAGGGAAACGCGGGTCGCGGGCGGCCCGCCCGGCGGTCCCAGCATGAGTTGAACGACGTTGCCCGCGACGCCTAGCGGTTCGAGATGTTCGCTCCCCTGTCCCGCCGGGACCGCATTGGGGACATAGACGACCGCCTGCGCCGCCTGACCGATCGGAATGGTGGCGACGACCTTGTTCTCGAGGGTATCGATCGCCGTCACGGTGTCGCCATTCTCGATGCCCACGTAGATGCGCGTTCCGTCACCGGAGGGCCAGATCCCGTGCGGCAGCTCGCCGACCGGTATTCTCGCCACCTGCTCGAAAGTGTCGGTGCGGAACGCGAGGACCGCGTTCAGCCCGCCGACGGTGACGTAGGCGAATCGGCCTTGCGCGTTCCGGACGATGTTGACGTGGTTCGTGATCGGACCGGTGTCGAGCACCTTGAGGACGTTGAATGGCGGCCTGGCGGAGAACGCCATCGTCTTTCCGACGTCCTTCAGGGTCAGCCACACCTGATCTCCCTCCGGCGTCGCGGCGATGTTCGGACAGAACGGCGACTCCTGCTTCATCTTGCCGACCACCTTGTGATCGGCGACGGACACGACAGCGGTCTCCGGCGTGAAGCTCGAGCACACGTAGCCGTACTTGCCGTCGGGCGAGAAGATCGTCATACCGGGCCCGTTCGACAGCTGGATCCGCTGCTTTTCGCGGAACGTCTTCGCGTCGAGGACCGCGACGTAATCCTCTCCCCGCACAGTGACCCACACCTCGTTGCCGTCCGGCGTGAAAAACGCCTCGTGAGGCGAGCGCCCGACGTAGGTGACGTGCTTCACCGCATTGGTCGCGGTATCGATGAAACTGACCGAGTTGGAACCGATCGAGACCACCACCAGCGTGCGGTGGTCGGGCGAAAAACCCAGGCCGTGGACGAGGAGTTGGCCGCGGTAGAGGGGCGACAGGTTCGCCGGCTGCGGATCGCCGAGCCGGATCACGCCCAACAGCCGGTTGGCGGCGGGGTCGATCACGGAAATCGTGTTTGAAAACTGTTCGGCAGCGTACACGCGGTCGCGAGTGCTCAGAGGGATTTCGGGCGCCGTCGCTGCGTATGGCACCTGGCCGGCGAGCGATGCGCCGGCGACCAGCGCGAGCGCGAAGATCATCGAGAGGAGGCGGGCCACGTCACTCCTCCTCGGCGTGATCGGGCGCCGTCTGCGTCGGCACCGGACTGCCGGGCGGAAGAGGATCGCCGAGCGCGAGATGCATCACCGCGATCTCCTGTTGCTGATCGACGATGATCTCCTGGGCAAGCCGCTTCAAGCGCTGGTCCCTTCCGTAGCGCAGCTCGGCGATCGCCATGTCGATGGCACCTTGGTGGTGCGGGATCATCATGCGTGCGAAGTCGCGGTCCGGATTGCCCGTGAAGGGCACGTTCATCGCCGCATGCATGCGGGCAGTCGCGCCCTCGATGATCGACTGGAACCCGGAGCCCCCGGACGGGGCCTTGCGGTGCGAGGAAGCGCCCGTGAGGGCGAGAGCGAGAATCGCGGCGAACGAGAAGGACGACGGCTCCCGGAGAATCGGCTCGAGTCGGGGGGGCATGTGCAGCTCCAATCTGATCACCTGACGACAACTGCCACGAACGTGAACACGGCTACCGATCAGCTGTTTGCAAAAATCGTGCGCCGGCGCAGCTGCGAACGCAAAGGTGTTCGAGTACAGTCAGGTGGGAAAGCCATGCCGGAGCCGGACGCAACCGTGTTCGTGGTGGACGACGATGCCTCGATTCGAGAGGCACTCGCGAGCCTGGTCCGGTCGGCGGGCCTGAAGGCCGAGACCTTTGCCACGGCCCAAGAGTTCCTGGCCCGCGCGCCCGCGAACGTTCCCGGCTGCCTGGTGCTCGATGTCCAGCTGCCGGGCCTGAGCGGGCTGGATCTCCAATCGCGGATGCGCGAGCTCAACCTGGAGATTCCCGTCGTGTTCATCACGGGGCACGGCGATGTTCCCACGTCGGTGCGGGCGATGAAAGCAGGGGCCCTGGAGTTCTTGACCAAGCCGGTCCTCGAGCGGGAGTTGCTGGATGCGATCGCACGGGCGATCGAGCGCGATCGGGCCATACGCCGGCGGCAAGCGGAGATGGGCGAGCTGAAGGGCCGGTATGGATCGCTGACGCCCCGTGAGCGGGAAGTGATGGAATTGGTGGTCTCGGGGCTGCTCAACAAGCAGGTCGCCGCCGAGCTGGGCACCAGCATCGTCACCGTAAAAGTCCATCGAGGACAGGTGATGCAGAAGATGCGCGCAGAGTCGCTGGCGGACCTGGTCAGGATGGCCGAGAAGCTGGGGATACGCCACGACAAGAGGGGGTAGGCGCGCCGTCGGGGCCTATACCTTGGTGTGCCTATACCTTGGTGCAATTGACCTGCTCGCTGGGAGGTTGATCATCCTGGGACTGGAGCGAACCGGTCCCGTGATGCCGAACATTCCTCTCATATCAGTGGTCGATGACGACAACTCCGTGCGTGACTCCGTCGGAGGCTTGCTCAGGTCCGTCAGCTTCGGAGTGGTGGTGTTTGCCTCGGCCGAGGAGTTCTTGAGCTCGAATCGCGCGCGCGAGACAGATTGCTTGATCCTCGACGTGCGCATGCCCGGAATGAACGGGTTCGAGTTGCAGAGCCGTCTGGCGGCCTGCCATCTGGAAATGCCGGTCATCTTCATCACCGCACATGGAGATGAAGAACTGCGGTCGCGAGCCCTGAGGGGGGGCGCCGTGGATTTCTTGCTCAAACCATTCAGCGAGGAGGCGCTGCTGACTGCGGTCCAGGCAGCTCTGAGCCCGAAATGATCTGGTGCGATGGATGATCGAAGTGGGAGGGGCTCGGCGGTTGCCGCGCTCCGGTCGAAGAAAGGTAAGGCCATGAGCGAGACATATCCTCCCGTCTACGTCGTGGATGACGATCTGGCGGTGCGCGAGTCCGTGGCAAGTCTGATCCGCTCGGCGGGGCTGAGGGTGGAGACGTTCAAGTCGGCGCAAGAGTTCCTGGTCAGGCCGCGGACGGAGATACCGGGCTGTCTGGTGCTGGACGTGAAGCTGCCGGGGCTGAGCGGGCTGGATCTGCAACAGGAGCTCGCCAAGGCCGATCTCCAGATTCCCATCATCTTTCTCACCGGTCACGGCGACATCCCCATGTCCGTGCGAGCCATGAAGTCCGGAGCGTTCGAGTTCTTCACCAAGCCTTTCGACGATGAGGCCCTGCTGGAGGCGATCCGGCAAGCGATGGTCCGCTACCAGGTTCCGCACAGGGGGAAGAAAGGCGCGAGGAATGCTCTCGAGAACATCGTGGGCGCAAGCGCCGCGTTGAAGGCCGTGCTCAATCGGGTGGCAAGCGTCGCGCCGACGGAATCGACGGTGCTGATCCTGGGAGAGACGGGGACGGGAAAGGAACTGGTGGCACACGCAATCCACGGCCGGTCGCAGCGGTCCTCGCGACCCCTCGTCAGCGTGAATTGTGCCGCCATCCAGCCCTCCCTGATCGCCTCTGAGTTGTTCGGTCACGAGAAGGGAGCGTTCACGGGAGCGCTGCAGCAGCGCCGAGGCCGGTTCGAGCTGGCGGAAGGAGGAACGATCTTCCTGGACGAGGTCGGCGACCTTCCCGCGGAGACCCAGATTGCCCTGTTGCGGGTGCTGCAAGAGCGCGAATTCGAGCGGGTGGGTGGGAATCAACCGATCCGGGTTGACGTGCGGGTGATCGCGGCCACCAATCGTGACTTGCAGGCTGCGATTGGCGCCGGCACCTTTCGCAGCGACTTGTTCTACCGGCTCAATGTATTTCCCATCGAGGTTCCGCCCCTGCGGGAGCGACGAGAGGACATCCCGCCGCTGGTCGACCACTTCATTCGCCTCCATGCGGGTAGAGCGGGGAAGAAGGTGCGCTCCGTGGATGAGAAGACCCTGGAGATGCTGCGGACGTACTCCTGGCCGGGGAACATCCGCGAGCTACAGAACGTGATCGAACGGTGGGTGATTGTCTCGGACACCGAGGTGCTCTCGACGGATGAGAGCTGGCTCCCCCGGGATACTGTTCAGACCGGAGTGGGTGCATCGGCACAGCACGACCAGAAGCTGAACCTACGCGACCATGTCGAGGCGGTGGAGCGCACGCTGATCGGCCGGGTGATGACGGCGGTCGGCGGAAATCAGTCGGAGGCGGCGCGACGCCTGGGTCTGAGTCGCGGATCGCTCATCGAGCGGCTGAAGAAGTACGGCCCGATGCCAGACTGAGGCTGCGCTGCGTCGAGCCAGGCGTCAAAGCTGATTGACGAATCCACAAAGCATCAGGCGAGCCCGATGTCCATCTCGACGGACTGCCTGCGGCGACGTTCGCAGGATGGCGGCCACTTCGTCGACCGGCAGCAGGAGAAGATCGCGCAGAACGAACGCACCGCGCGTCTGATCGTCGATGCACTCGAGCGCCTCGCGGAGGAGCCCTGTGATTTCAATCGGTCCCGAAGAGCTGCCCTCCAGCTCGGGCCGGCGGCCCTTGCTGGCGATGAGACGGCCTGCGCGGTCGAAACCAGGCAGGAATGGCTCGAGCGAGCCGGACGACCTGCGGCCATCGCGCCGCCGGTGCTCCAATGCGGTCTTCATCGCGATGCCATACAGCCATGTCGTGAATTTCACACCCGCTGGAAAGGACCCCAGCTCGCGCCAGGCGGACAGGAAAGCTTGCTGGAGGGCCTCTTCAGCCTCACCCGAGGTCGCGCACATGTTCCTCGCGATCGCGTAGACCGCTTCGCGGTGCCGCGTCACCAGCGCGGCGAATGCCGCCCCGCTCCCTCTCCGGGCGCGATCAGCCAGCATCTGGTCGGACGCGAGGGAGTCGTCGAGGTACTTGGATGAGATCATCATTCAGGGCACCAGCCAAGCAGGATCCGGACCAACGACCGGGCGGTCACGACGCCTCCAAATTCCAAGGGAGCGCCTTTTCTTGATCGATTCAGCGACAGGGGGTGTCGGATCTCTGCGCAACGCCGCTCCGGCACACCCCTGAACGAAGGGCGCGAGCGTAACTCAGCGGGACGCCTGGCTAACGGCCCCGGTTGCCGGCATCAGATCATCGCGACGGTTCTGTCTCCAGGCGGCCTCGTCGTCTCCGAGCGCGCGCGGCCGTTCCTTGCCGTTGCTGATCGCCGTGATGTGCGATGCATCCAGACCGAGGTTCACGAGGTAGTTTTTCGCAGCGTCGGCTCGCCTCTGCCCTAGTGCCAGGTTGTACTCGCGCGTGCCACGTTCGTCGCAATTCCCCTCGATGCGGAGGTCCTGGTCGGGGCGCTGCCGCGCCTGATCGAACAAGGTCTGCAGCGTCGCTCGCGTTTCTGGGCTCAGCTCGGAGCTGTCAAAGGCGAAATAGACGCTGGTGGCAGCGATCTCCACGGTGCGCGGGGCCGGCGCGGGTTCCGCCGGCGCCACAGGAGAGGGTGGAGCGGGGGGCGGAGTTGCTTCCACAACCGGCTCTGCCGAGGCGGAAGGAGGCGGCTGCGCGTGCGAGCAGGCAGCGGCGGCGAGTACAGCGGCAGCGAGGATCCGGATCGAATTCATTGCACGCTCCTTGAGTCCAGGGACAGCAGCTTTCGTGCGCCCGGTTGCAAGTGGACCTAGCAAGAGCGATGCCTAAAGACCAAGGTCGGTCAATCCCGGATGGCCATCCGGACGCCGGCCCAGGGGCCAGCGATACTTCCGGTCCGATTCCGTGATGGGAAGATCGTTGATGCAGGCCAGCCGCAACCGCATCAAGCCATTCTCCTCGAATTCCCAGTTCTCGTTGCCGTACGAGCGGTACCAATTCCCAGAGTCATCGTGCCACTCGTACGCGAAGCGGACTGCAATCCGATGTCCCCCGAAGGCCCAAAGCTCCTTGATCAGCCGGTAGTCCAGCTCCTTGTTCCACTTGCGCGCAAGAAAGGCGATGATCTCCGGCCTTCCGTTGACGAACTCCGAGCGGTTCCTCCAGCGCGAATCCAGCGTATAGGCCTGGGCGACCTTCCCCGGATCGCGGGAATTCCAACCATCTTCGGCCAATCGCACTTTCTGAGCGGCTGATTCCTGAGTGAACGGAGGCAACGGCGGACGTGTCGTCATCCCGACGAGCAGTGCAAATCGCGCGCCGCCTGGCATGGTGCGGGGCGGGCCGCTATGCTCGGGGCCGGTGACGGACGTGAGTGGCCCGCCAGCCTCCAGACACTCCTCTTGGGCTGCACACGTGAGCGGCGCCATTTGGAGTCGCCTTCGGGCACCCGGCCGATCCGTCTCGTTGATCCTGCGATATGGCGTAGCGAGCGCGAGCGTCGTTCTGGCGTTGCTCGTCACGCTGGCGCTGAACCGCCGGGGGATTCGGGGCACACCGTTCATTCCCGCGATCATCGTGAGCGCCTGGTACGGTGGCATGGGCCCCGGTCTACTCGCCGTCGGCCTCTCCCTCCTGGCCATGCATCAGTTCATCGTGGGGCCGGGTCGGAACTTCCAGCCCGTCACGATCGACGACGCCTGGTACCTCCTCGTTTTCGCGCTGTCGGCTTTGCTCGTCGCCTGGATCACCGGGACACAGCGACGCACGAAAGTGGAGCTGCAAAAGGCGCACCACGACTTGACGGCGAGGATCGGTGACCTCGCCCTCGCAAACGAGCGGCTGCAGGCCGAGGTCCTCGAGCGCCGGCGAGTGGAGGCGGAGGCCTACAAGCAGGCGAGCCTTCTCGACCTGACACACGACTCGGTCTTCGTGCGCGACCTGAACGACGTCATCACCTACTGGAACCGGGGCGCCGCGGAGCGGTACGGGTGGTCGAGGGCGGAGGCGGTCGGACGGGTCTCCCATCAGCTCACGCAGACCACCTTCCCCGCACCACTCCCGGAGATCGAATCCGAGCTCTACCGGACCGGTCAATGGGAAGGAGAGCTCATCCATACGAAACGCGACGGCACGCAGGTGGTGGTGGCGAGCCGCTGGTCCTTGCAGCGCGACCAGCAGGGGCGGCCGGCCGGGGTGCTGGAGACCAACAACGACATCACCGAGCGCAAGCGCGCCGAAGAGACCCTGCGCCGGAGCGAGGCCTATCTCGCTGAATCGCAGAGGCTGACGTATACGGGCAGCTGGGCCTTGAACGTCGCCAGCAAAAAGCTGATCCACGCATCCGAGGAACTGCTTCGCTTGTTCGGCTTCGATCCCGGAGGCGGCATTCCCCCGCTGGACGAATTCATCCAGCGCGTTCACCCCGACGATCGAGCCAGGTCGGGCGAACACCTCGAGAGATCGATCCGGGAAAGAACGGGAGGCGAATGGGGTTTCCGAGCCGTTCTTCCGGGCGGGGCCCTCAGGTACATCTACTCGGTGAGCCATCCAGTCTTCAACGCGTCTGGCGAGCTCGTTGAGCTCGTCGGTACGGCTGTGGACGTGACCGAACGCAAGCGCGCCGAAGAGGAGCTGCTCGAAAGCGAGAGGAGATACCGACACATCTTCCAGATGGTCAGCGTGTCCATCTGGCAAGAAGATCTCTCTCAGCTCAAGGCGGCGATCGACCAGTTGAAGGCAGACGGCGTCGAGGATTTTCGCGAGTACGTCGCCGCCCACCCGGAATTCGTGGACCAGGCGATCTCGATGGCGAAGATCGTGGACGTCAACGACGTCACCCTCGAGTTGTTTGCGGCGGAGAGCAAGGATGAGCTCCTGGTGTCGCTGGACAAGGTGTTCGTGCCCGAGACGCGAAAGGTCTTTGAGGGCGCGCTGATCGCGATCGCCGAGGGCCGGACGTCCTTCGAGGCCGAGAGCGATCTCCGGACCCTCAAGGGGGAGAAGCTCACGGTCCTGATCACGACCACCTTCCCACCACCGCCCGCTCGTCTCGACAACGTCCTCGTGACGCTCACCGACATCACCGAGCGTAAACGGGCCCAGTATCTGACCGCACAGGTATTCGAGGCTTCACCGGACGGCATCTGTATTTTCGGAAGGGATTACCGGTGTCGACGCGCCAACGACGGAGTGGGCCGGATCTGGGGAACGCCTGCCGAGAAGGCGATCGGCATGCACTTGTCGGAGCTGCTGGACAGGGACGGCTTCGAGCAACGGGTCAAGCCGGCATTGGACCGGTGCTTCGCGGGAGAAGATCTCAACTACGCTTCCTGGGTCAGCTCCAAGGGCCTCGGCCGGCGTTACCTGTCTGTCAGCTATTCGCCCCTGCGGCCGGCCTCGGATCGGGTGGAGGCGGCGCTCGTCATCGCTCGCGACCTCACCGAGCACATGCAGGCCTGGGAAGCATTGCGCGAGGCGCAAGCGGAGCTCGCGCGGGTCACTCGCGTGACGATGTTGGGAGAGATCACCGCTTCGATCGCGCACGAGGTCAACCAACCGCTTGCGGCGGTCGTGATGAACGGCAATGCGTGCCGGCGCTGGCTCGCCGCCGACCCGCCCAACCTGGACGAGGCCCGGGGGGCGGCGCAGCGCGTGGTGAAGGACGGAGAGCGCGCCGGCCAGGTCCTCGCGCGCATTCGCTCCCTGGTGAAGAGAGGCACTACGGAGCGAAATGCGCTGGACGTCAACGACGTCATCCGTGAAGCGCTCGGGTTCACGCGCGCGGAGCTGGAACGGCAAAGAGTCGCCATCCGCACCGAGCTGAACGACGATCTCCCGGTCGTCGTGGGCGATCGGGTCCAGCTGCAGCAGGTGCTCGTCAACCTGATCCTCAACGCGCGCGATGCCATGGCCGAGGTGACGGGAAGGTCGGCCGAGTTGACGGTGGGATCGCGGCCCGGGCCCGCGGGCGGCGTGCTGGTCGAGGTCAGGGATTGCGGCCGCGGGATCGACGGGGAGCAGACGGAGCGGATCTTCGAGGCATTCTTCTCGACGAAGCCGGCCGGCCTGGGCATGGGACTCTCCGTCAGCCGCTCGATCGTCGAGATGCACGGGGGGAGGATCTGGGCGACGCCAAACGACGGTCCCGGCGCCACGATGCGGTTTACGCTACCCGCCGCTCCGCCAGGGTCGTAAGCAGCTCCTCACGACCCCCCTGCCGCTCGACCACTTGAGCCGCCCGGTCTTCAAGTCCAAGGCAAGGGCGGTGTCGAAGAAATCATCAGCTGCCGCGCAGTTCGCGGTGGATCCGCGCTCTGGCAAGCTTCCACCTCCGCGGGCGCAGTGTAGTTGTTCCCGGTGCCGACGAAGAGACAATGTCGGGCGGTAGTGCCGCGAACCAGGTTGATCAGAGGTCGAGCAACGTGGTCGAACCGGAGGTCACGGCCGAGTCGTACTTGCGCATCGGCCGGTGCTCGTTCAAGAGCGCTTCCACTTCGGCGGCCGACCCCAGATCCAGAGCGATGCGCGCGAGCTTCAACGCCTCGCCCAGGTGCGTTCTCCGGATGGCGTCCTTCACCTCGAGCATCTGGCGGGGTGCCACGCTGAACTCGCGCAGCCCCAGCCCGAGCAGCAGCGCGGTGTGCAGCGGGTCTCCCGCCATTTCACCGCAGATCGCGAGCTCCCGGCCGGCGCTCCTTGCGCCCTCGACCACCGAGTCGATGAGGCGAAGGACCGCGGGGTGCAAGGGCTGGTAGTAGGGCGCCGTGGTCTCGTCCTCGCGGTCGGTGGCCAGGACGTACTGTACGAGGTCGTTGGTCCCGAGGCTGAGGAAGTCGGCCTCCTTCGCCAACGTCCGAGCCATCAGCGCGGCCGATGGCACCTCGATCATGGCGCCGATCGGGATGGCGGGATTGAAGCGCTTTCCTTCCACCGAGAGCTCGCTCTGTACTTGCCGCACGACTTCGCGCACCTGCCGGACGTCCTCGATCCCGATCACCACGGGGACCAGGATGGACACCGGATGGCGCGCGCTCACCCGCAGGAAGGCGCGCAGCTGCGTCTTCAGCAAGTCGACGTGCCGGAGCAGGAGCCGGATGCCGCGTTCCGCGAGAGAGGGATTCCGGGAAGGCGGAAGCGGGAAGTAGGTGAGGGTCTTGTCGCCGCCCAGGTCCACCAGCCGGAAAACGAGCTTTCGCGGATGCATCCGTTCCGCCGCGCGCTCCAGGAACTCGTACTGCTCGTCCTCGGTCGGAAACGCGCTCCGGATGGAGAAGGCGAACTCCGTCCGATAGAGGCCGATCCCGTCGGCGTTGTAGAGCAACGCTGCTTCGGTATCGGAGAACTTGTTCACGTTCGCCAGCAGCGGAAGCGTCGTGCCGTCGAGCGTGACGGAGGAGAGATCGACCAGGTGGCGCAACTCCTCCTTCGAGGAGCTCAGGTCTGCCGCCAGGCGATCGTACTCGCGCTCGATCGACGTTTCCGGGTTGACGAAAACGACCCCAGCCACGCCATCGACGATGAGCCGATCGCCGGTCTTGATCTTCTTCGACGCGGAGGCCACCCCGGCGACCGCCGGCGTTCCGAGCGAGCGCGCCAGGATCGAGCTGTGGGAAAATCTGTTGCCTCTCTCGGTCACGAACGCCCGCACGTTGTCGAGCTCCAGGCGCGCGGTCACGGAGGGCAAGAGCTCCTCGGAGACCACGATCGCGCCCTCGGGGATCTTCGGACCGGTGAGACCTCCTTGATCTGCAAGCGCGGAGAGCAACCGCTTTCGCACGTCGTGGATGTCCGCCGCCCTCGCGCGCAGATGGCCGTCCCGCGCGACCTCCAGGCTCCTGGTGTACTCGTCGAAGACTTCCGACAGCGCTGCTTCGACGTTGATGCGCTGCTCCGCCGCTGAGCGAAGCACCTGCTCGCGCAAGAAAGGATCCCCTAGAGCCAGCCTCTGCGCACCGAAGATGTCCGCCTGGGTCGGACCGATGTTCTCGCGCACTTCCTCCTGCAAGGCGAGCAGCTCTGCGTCCGCCCGCGCGACCGCCGCGTCGAAGCGCGCGCGCTCGCCGTCCAACTCGGACGACCGGACCCTTCGCTGCGGAACCGTGGATCGGAAGCCATCGGCCACCACGTATGCCGTACCCTGCGCCACCCCCGCCGACACACCAATCCCTTTGAGCATGACCGACTTTGACGCACGAGGCCGCCGAACGTTTCGACGGACCCGCGCGACCTCGCCGAGGGCTTCATGATTCCAAACTTGCCGGGAGGACGAATTCGAACGTGGCGCCCGGGCCGGCATTCGGGGCCGCCCAGAGCCGTCCGCCGTGCGCCTCGATGATCGACCGACAGATCGACAGCCCCATCCCGAGCCCGTGCTCCTTGGTCGTATAGAACGGGTCGAAGACCTTCTCCCGGGTCTCCTCTGACAGACCGACGCCCGTGTCCTCCACTGCGACGAGCACGCCTTCGCGGCCGCTGCACTCGTGTCGCTGCGCCCGGATCGCCAGCTCCCGGCTGCGGCCGGACACGTCCGCCATCGCATCGATTGCGTTCATGATCAGGTTGAGGGCCACCTGCTGGAGCTGGACGCGGGCGCCCAGCAGCGGAGGGAGATCCTCCTCGAGCAACTGGTGGACCACGATCCGATGGCGGGACAGCTCAGGCCAGACGAGAGCCAGGATCTCGCGGAAAGCATCCGCCAGATCGAATGGCGAACGCTTCCCCCCAGACTTCTTCAGCAGAGCGCGCGTCTGCACGATCACTTCGCCGGCCCTGTTCCCATCGCGAATGATGCGCCGCACGGCCTCGGTCACTTCCTCGAGATCGGGCCGGTCATGGCCGAGCCAGCGCAGGCAGGCGCTGGCGTTGGTGCTGATGGCGGACAGCGGCTGGCTCAGCTCGTGGGCGAGCGACGCCGCCAGCTCGCCGACCGTCGCCACCCGTGCCAGGTGGGCGAGCTCCGCTTGCGCCTCGCGCAACGACTCCTGCGTACGCTTGCGCTCGGTGATGTCCTGGACTGTCCCGAAGATGCGGCGGGGCTGGCCCGACTCGTCCCTGGTCACATCGCCCTGGCTGTGGACGAAGCGCACCTCCCCGCTGGGGCGAACGACGCGGTAATCCACGTCGTATCGGGGACCGCCACGCGCCGCCTCCGCCACTGCGCCGGCCCTGATGTGCCGGTCTTCTGGGTGGATTCGTTCCTGCAACTCGGAGAGGGTGATGGGGTGTTCCTGCGGCGGCAGCCCAAAGATGCGGTAGGCTTCGTCTGACCAGGTGATGCGATCGGTCTCCAGGTCGTGGTCCCAGTAACCGAGATGCGCGATGTGCTGGGCCTGTTCGAGCCTGGCTTCGCTGCCTTGCAGGTTGCGGAACATGAAGAGAGTGGTGAGGGCGTCGGCAAGCCTTCGTCCGATCTCCTGGAAGAGCCGCTCCTCCTGCGGGGTCCAGACCCGTGGGTACGAGCACTGGTGCAGCCCGAACATGTAGGGTCGATCCCCCTTGGGGTAGACGGCCATCGAAATCTGGGACTGGACGCTGAACCGCCTCGCCACCTCTGCCGGCAGAGGATGCTCCGAGGCTGGCCCGAATCGGACAGGCCCGCTGCAAGCCCTCACGGTCCGGAGCAGATGGGCGACGTCCGGATCCATGGGAACGCCGCTCCTCAGCGCGAAGGCGCCGGGGAACTCCGGCCGGGTGTGCTCCATCGGCACGCCCCACGACGCAGCCTCCGGATCGCAGGGATACACCAGCCATGCGCGGTCGCATTTGAAGATCGAAAGCACAGCGTCGAGCACTTCGCTCATCATCTGCTCGAGGTCGTTCGTGCCTTGGATGGCCCGGTTGACCCTGTCCATGCTTTCGAGGAACCACAGGTGGGCCTGACGCTCCTGCTCAGCTTGCTTGCGCTCGGTGATGTCGACCATGACCCCGCGAGCGCGGGTGGCCCGATCCCCTTCCACCACCACGGTCACCAGGTTTCGCAGCCAGACGACCCTCCCATCGGCGGCGATCATGCGGTATTCGAAATCGTGGTCCCGTTTGCAGCTGACTCCGTCCTGGGCGAATTGCAGGGCCCAATCCCGATCGTCGGGGTGAAGGTGATCCTTCCAGAATGTCGGGTCCGTCAACCAGCGTTCCACGGGGTACCCGAGGATGCGCTCGGCCATGTTGCTCACGAACGTAAACTGGAAACCCGGCACATCCGCTTCCCAGACGATCCCCTCGACCGAGTTGACCAGATCGCGGAACCGCTGCTGCGCAGCGACGGCCTCGGCGAGGGCCGTCCGCTCGCTTGCCAGGAGTCGCTCGCGCTCATCGTCCCGCTGTCTGCGTTCGGTCAGGTCGGTGACGGTCCCGACGGTTTCGACGACGTCGCCGGATGCGTTGAACACGGGATGACCGATTCCCCGCAGGTATCTCATCGTTCCGTCCAGATGAACGGCTCGGAGATCCATCTCGAAATCGGTCTTTTCGCGGGTTGCCCTGTCGAGGGCTTCGATGACCCCGTTTCGATCCTCGGGATGAATGCGCTGGAGAAACCCTTCGAAGGACGGATTGGTCTCCGGCACCGAAGCGGGACGGTGCGCGACGTCGGCCTTCCATCCCAGGATGCGCTCGAATGCCGGATTGCAGCGCTGGATGGCCTGATCCCTTCCAAACAGCGCGATGCCGACCGGCGAGGCATCCAGAATCGTTTGCAATTCGGCGGTGGCCCGCCGCAATTCCGCCGTCCGCTCGGCCACCTTCGTCTCGAGCTCACGGCGGGCCCGACGAAGGTCTTGCTCGGCTCGTGAGCTCTGAAATGCCGTTGCGGCGTGGTTCGCGGCCACCGAAACGAGCAGCTGGTCGATCTCGGCGGGAAAGTCGATGCGATGACACGCCGCAGCGACCAGGCCGCCCTCCCCATTGACACCCAGGGGAACGAGAAGACCGCGACAGGGCTGCGCTCCGTCGCCAACGTCGGGAATGACTTCCTTCCCCGACAGCCGGCCGGCGCTGGCAATGTGCTTTTGCAGCCATTGCGGAAACGCCTTCCATGCGTCCCCCCGCGTGACTTCGACCGTGGCGCCGGTGGTGGGATCGCACAGGCGGACAAAAACGAAATCGAGGCACAACGATCCGGTCAACACGTCGGCAAGGCCGGCCGCGATTTCGGACGGTGCCCTCCCGAGCCAGGCCACCGGGATGGTGGACACTGACACGAGATCCCTGAGCGCCGATCGCAGCCGGAAGATCTCGGCATTCGGCTCCGTGTACATTCAGCTCGCCTGCTGTTGGGATCGCCGTCGCTCACGGATCTCGGCGAGGAACTGGTCAGGAGGAACGAAGAACGGATTCTCGTGCAGCAACCCGCCCATGATCACGACGGGGTGGGTCCGGATCAGGTCCATCGCTACGGTAGAGCGAACTTTCGTCAAGTCGTAAGCGCAGATCACCGGGTCATTGTACTTCGGCAGCACGTAGTTGATGCGAATCTCGTATTCGAGCAGGTCATCCACCCCGGGTTTGTCGAGTAGAGCCCACCCCATGTGCGCCAGCAGCCTCGTGAGCGGGTATCCTCCTGCCGCGGCCGATTGGAGCACGTCTTCGATGAAGGCCAGCATGGCGTACTGATCGAATCGGTCTCCGCGGAGGTAAGCGTCCTGCCACGGCCGCACCTCCAGCTGGCCCGTACCCAATGCCTGCTCGACATTGATGCCTGCCTTCGCGAGTCGCTTCAGATGTTCTTCGCGCAGGTCGGGGTCCACGATGTGGAAAGCTCGTTCTCCGCCGTCAAGGCCGTCTTTGATGAACGAGTGAAGGACCCTGTGCTCCTCGTCGACGCTGCTGAAGAAGGCGCAAACGTGACGTTGCCGGCCGAGGATGCCGCCTGCAAACTGCATGTCGTTGGTTCCCATCGATCACCTCCCGGAACGAGGGTGCGAGCGGCCTGCAGTCGAATGCCCGGAGTGCCATGCCCTGCAGCTTGGATCGGACCTTCCGAAACGCATTCCGCCTGGCGGAGGATGATAGCGTTCTGACTGACCGATGCCATCACACCGCGAGCTCGCAATGGGGTTTGAGCGTGGTCCGGAAGTTGCTTCTCGTCATCGACGTGCGATCGGAGGACATTATGGCCGGAAAACGAAAGCGTGGTTCCATGGCGAAAGGCGACGCGTCCTCGCAACCGGGTCGCCCGGATCCGGAGCGCGAACACGAAGACGCCGAGACCCTGATCCCTGGAGCCGAGCACGACGACCTGGCCGAGGAGCTCGGAGAGGAATCCGTGGAGGCCGCAACATCGGGCCAGTCTTCAGCCGAAGACAACCTCAACGCGGAGGTGCCCGAGGAGACGGGCGGGCCCTTCGTCGTCGAAACCCGGCGACGAGAGTAGGAGCTCCTCATCGAGATGACGACGTGGAGCAACCGGCCGGCCTTATAGTCGCCGGGCGCGTCCGGAGAGCGTGATGACCTTGCCGTCGCGGAGGATCCTGACCGCGACCATGTCTCCAGGCTTCAGGGTACTCAGGTACCCGTAGATCCGGTCGAACGACGCGGCGTCGGCAGAGACCTCGATGCCTCCCAGGACGAGGATGATGTCGCCGCCGGCCAGCAGCTCCTGCCCTGCGACCGTGATCCGCAGGGTGCCTGCTCGGATCCCCCAATCCACCGCCGGCGAATCCTCCGCGATGCGCTGGATCAGGAGCCCGGCGGGCTGGGGCAGGTTGAACAGCCGCGCCAGGTCCTCGCTGAGCAGGACCGCATCGACGCCGGTCCAGAAGATCGCGCGCTCGAGCAGCAGCTTCTTTGCCATGTTGGATGTCACCGCAAACCCGAGGCCCTCGAACCCACCCGATCGGGAGAGGATGTGACTCACGATCCCGACGACCTTGCCCTCCATGTTGAACATCGGGCCCCCCGAGTTGCCCACGTTGACGGCCGCATCCGTCTGCAGGACCTCGAGGGGGACGCCATCGACCATCGCGCCAGGCGCGCGGCGGCCCCCGATGTGTCCCGCGCTCAGGCTATGGCCGATGCCGTACGGCGCGCCGATGATGAACACCTCATCGCCGACTTCCGATGCGTCCGAGTCGGCCAGCTTCACCGGCAGGATCCCCGGCGGGACTTGCTCGAGCTGGAGCACGGCGAGATCGGCCCGCTGGATCGATCCGACGACGCGAGCGCGGCTCACCGTGCCGTCGACGAACTGCACCGCCACGCGATCGCTGGTCTGGACCACGTGCGCTGCGGTGAGGACCTTGCCATCGGCGGAAATCAGCACTCCCGAGCCGAGTCCCGGCTCTCGCACGAATCCGCCCTGCGGCAGCGCGGCCAGAGTCCTCTCTACCGTCCGGACCTCGACCACCGACGCGTTGACCCTCTTGAACAGCTCGCGCAGTTGCGCCGCTCCTGAACCCGCCGGCAGTCCCACCCACGCAAACAAGAAAAAGACCAGTAACGTTCTCATCTCGGGCCTCGCTTCCGATTGCTCCCCATGCCATCAGGACGCTGACCTGGCTTCGTCTGAAGCCCTGCAGCTTATCCGGTTCGGCGGGAACGGGCCCTGCGCCGGCGCAGCCATGGCCAGGTCCCGAGAGCGGCGACCGTCAGCAAATCCAACTCCGGGCCGACGCTGGAGCAGCCGTATGCGGGCACGAGCGATCCCTCGGTTCCGTTCGGATCCATGCCCGCCTTCAATGCGTCGATGTCCGTCAGCCCGCCGCTGCTGGAATGTCGCTCGGCGATGTCGGCCAGGAGCGCGTTGCGCAGCGACGCGTCGTCAAAAGGCACGAGCCCCCGGCTGCGGAGGTAGATTCCAAACGGCTTCACCACGGTGCCGACGCCGCCGGCATTGGTGGCATGACAGATGGTGCAGGGCGGCGGCTGCGCGAGCCCCAGCTGTTGCTGGATGACGCCGGGAAATTCGGGCGTCGCCACGAGCACCGCCAGGAGAATCGGGTTCATCAGAGATACCCGTTCAGCTGCAGAAGGAAGGTGACGGTCGCAGGCGAGCCGGTGGTGGAGCGGCGGATCCAATCGGCACGAACGTCGAGGTGCGGGAATACGAACCAGGCTGCTCCGCCCCACAACCCCAGGCTCGAAGGGCCACCCCCGGTCGGCTTCATGCCCTCCACGGCCGAAAGGATGTGCACGCCGCGCAGCACTTCGACGTCGGCCTGCAGCCAGTCGGCGTGGCCTGCACTCGCGCCGCCGTTGCCGAGCGGGGTGGTGATCAACGCATCGACCTCGGCGAGAAGGACCAGGGGCGTCCAGGGCGAAGCTCGCGCCGTCACCCCATAGGCTTGCCGGAGCGTGGGCCCTTCGCTCCCCAGACCTGCGTCCGCGCGCGTCACCAGAGCGCTGACGCCGAGCGCCAGCCGCGAGAAAGGAGACACCTCCAGGTATCCCGACAGTCCGCGCTCGCGGAACGCGTCGGGCCGCAGCGAGTAGTTGCCAAGGATGGCCATCACTTCCATCCGCCAGCTCTCCTTCGCGATGGCCACCGCGATCCCGTCCTGCTGATCCTGGTTGATGTCGGTGCGAGTCGCCGTGCGGACGAAGGAGGTGTGCTCCAGGTTGCGCAGCCCAAAGGGAAGGTAGATGCGGCCGCCGCGCACCAGGCCGGCGTCGTCGGCGAATGCAAGCCCGATCCAGTGCTCGCGGGAGACCAGGTTCGCGCCGTCCGCATTGCGCGTGACCCAGGCCAGCTCGGTGAACGGAGCGCTCGAGGCACTCGCGTATCCGAGCTCCGCCGCCGCGCGTACCGGGCCGATCCGCAGCGCCGCGGCGAGATCCCCGCGCATCTGCAGCAGCCGGCGGTCGACCAGCGTTCCGCCGACGGTGTTCCAGATATAGCCGTAGCGGAACCAGCCACCCAGGCTGAGGAAGTCTGGCGTAGGGACCAGGCCGAAGAGGAAGTCGTCCTTCGCCGCCGGCTCGTCCTCCTTCCCTGCGCCCCACCGCGTGCTGAGCAGCAGATCGCTCTGCGCCCGTCCATATGGCGTGAGCAGGGTACCGCCCGACGGATCCGTGTGGCACGCCCCGCATTGCGTATACCCATGGCGAATCATCGAGGGGTAAGCGCCCGCAGCAGTCGAGAACAGGGCCATCGCCGCCAGCGCGGCGCCCGCCGGCCTCATAGGCCGTCTACCGTCAGGTCGATCGCGACTTCGACGCCCGGCGAGACCGACACGCCCAGATACGAGGGCGGCACGATCTCGAAGTCGCGCATGTCCAACTGCAGCGATCCTGCGATCCGGGTGAGCCCGCCGGCAGTCCGCTCGGCGCGATAATGCACCGGCACGGCGCGCGAGTGGCCATGCAGCACCAACTCGCCCGTGACCTGTCTCTCCACCGGCGAACCGTCCTTGGGAAATTCCAGATCGGCTCGCCTCACGCGGAGGGTAGCATCGGGGAACTTGTCCGCTTCGAGGGACTCGCGCAGGTGGCGATTGCGCAGGCCGATGCCGGTATCGATCGGCGCGAGCGGCACCTTGAAGAGGAGCGCAGAGGCGTCCTCCACGAGCGAGACCTCCGTGCTCTTTCCCTCGATGCGGAGGCCGCCCGGGCCGCGGGCGAGGACGGTGACGTCCCCTGCCCGCTCCATGGCCACTGTCTGTTTCGCGATCGACGAGAGCAAGAGCAGGGAAGCGAGCAGATTGCGCGCATTCATCGCCGTTGCCTCCCGGACCCGACTACTGCACCGCGGGGTCGACGTTGAACCACTGCCCCAGGCCGGGCGGGAAGGTCAGTCCCAGGTCGTCGCCGGGGACCTTGTCGTCGGCGAAGTAATACAGAGGATGGCCGTCGAAGGCGGACTGCTGCAGGTTGTCGCTGCTGCGCGTGAAGACGGTAATCTTCGCGGGGTCGATGTTGCTGGGCACCACCGTCGTGCTCGCGAGAAAGATCGGCCAGTTGCCCACGCAGGTGGTCCGGTCCCCGGCCGTGCCGAGGCAGGCGCTCGTCGGCGGGTTCCCGACCGTGTCCTGGGCGAAGAAGTACAGACTGCGGCCCGCGCCGTCGGTGAGGCGATGCTTCCCTCCCGCATTGAGCGTCATCATCGTGTAGAAGGGGTCGCGCAGCACGAACCAGTCAGGGATCGCCTCGCCGCCGACGTCGCCGGGATTGGCGTCGGGCCTGAAGTAGTAGAGGGGGAAGCCCTTGTAGGTCGTCTGCTTCACGCCATCGGAGCTGCGGGTGAACTCTCCGACGTCGGCCGCGCTGATTCCCGCGACGGTGGGGTTGGCGCCAGCGTCGAAGATCGGCCAGAGGTAGATGCAGGAGCTCGTGTCGCTTGCGGAGCCCGCGCAGTTGGAGACTGCGGGATTGCCGCCACCCGCAGGCAGGTCGAGGGCGAAGAGGTAGAGCGTGCGGCCGTTGCCGTCGACGAGGTAATTACCGAATTTGGCGCTCGACGCCAGCTTCAGGGAAGCGGATGCCGCCGGCGGCGATCCCGATCCCGGGTTGTAGGGGTTGGCGTCGCTGCTGCTGCATGCAGCCATCAGTCCTAGCAGCGCGGCACCCCCAACGACTCTCATTCGATTCCATCCAGTCATGCACCCATCCTGTCAGTCGCCGGCATGATTGCTCGGCGTACAAATCGGGCTGGAGCAACTTCTGGACCAAGCGCCGTCTTGCTCGTAACACTTGCTCGCCCCTGCGCTGCGCCGACTGGCGAGGAGGAGACGCATTGCTCAATCGCGTGACACTCTGTTGTCGGTTTCGACCTTTCTCTCCGGCTCGCAAATCGAAGTTCCGGTATGGCCGAACAGCGCCGCCAATGCGCAAGCTGCCGAGATGCGGCCTGCGAGACCGAACACCGCCGCCACGGAGTGCCGCAAGAGGTACGCGATGGTGCCCGTGAGCACGAGGAGGAGCCGCGGCAGGAGTTGACCCCTCCGTGCAGCGGCTCGCGCCATCCCTTACGGACCTGTTCAGAGACGACAAGGCAAGCACCCGGGACTCGCTGTCCCGGGTCAGCCGTCGCCGTCAGTTGCGCCCCTCGGTCGTGCCGGCAGCTGCAGGGCTGACCGCCAGCGACTGGTCTTCGGTCGGGGCCTGATAGCCCTCGTACGCCGCGTCGCGCCCTTCACCCTCGTCCCTTGCGAGCATAGGATCCACCCAGGCGCCGGGTGTGGCGGGGAGCGAGCGGCCGGCTTGCGCGCGAGCGTCGTCCGTGCTGGTGATGGGGCCATTCGGCTGGAAATCGGCATCGACATGCGTATCGGTGTTGGTGCGCCCCGCGAGCGCGCGGGCTTCGTCGGTGCTGGTCGGGATCGGGTTCGCGCGCGCGACTCCGGCTGTGGCGAGCGCGAGTGCGGCGGCAATTGAGAGGCTGATCTTCGAGAACATTGTGGATCTCCTTGTGTTGTGTGTTTGCTTCATGCGGCAAGCTTAAGAGTCGGGACGTCACGGATTGCCCCGGATCCGACCGGAGACTGTCTTGCGTCGACGAGCGCCGGAAATCCGTGGTCCGAGACATTGCTCACAGGCGCCCCGACACCTGTTGATCAAAGTTCGACAAACGAGCCCGCGCGCTGGCTGGCCATTCCTACCGGGGAAGGATCACGACGACCGCGAATGCTACGCAGTCGAGTCCGTCGCGCTCGCCGCGAATCCGTACTTCTTCAAGCGATCGATCAGCGAGCCGCGGCTGAGTCCCAGACGGCGCGCGGCCTCGGATTGGTTGCCCGCCACCGACGCCAGCGTCCTCGCGATCACGCTGCGCTCGAGCGCCTCCAATTGCTCGCGCAAGCTCAGCGTGCCGTCCGGCGGCGGCTCCGCACCCGGCTCGGCAATCCTGGACGACGCTCCGGTGAATGCCTGCAAGGCGATTTCTCCGCCACCGCCGAGCGCCACCATCCGCGCGATGCTGTTTTCGAGCTGCCGGACATTTCCGGGCCAGTCCGCGCGCTGCAACGCATCGACCAGCTCGGGCGCGAGGCGTACGTCCTGCATTCCGAACCGCTCCCCGTAACGGCGCGCGAACTCGGCTGCCAATGCCGGAATGTCCTCGCGGTGCTCCTGCAGCGGCGGAACGATCAGCTCCACCACCGCCAGGCGATAGTAGAGGTCTTCGCGAAATCGGTGCGCCCGGACGTCGGCCGCCAGATCGCGGTTGGTGGAGGCGACCACGCGCACGTCGACTTTCTCCACCCGGCCAGCCCCTACCGGCTGGATCTCTCCCTCCTGCAGGACGCGAAGCAGCTTGGCCTGTATCGGCGCCGACAGCTCTCCCACCTCGTCCAGCACCAGCGTTCCGCCGTTCGCCTCGGCAAAGAAGCCTCGCCGGGCCTGGGCGGCGCCCGTGAAGGCGCCGCGGGTGTGGCCGAACAGCTCCGCCTCGGCCAACTCGCCGGGGATGGCTGCGCAGTTGAACCGCACCAGCGGTCCGGCCGCGCGCCGGCTCTCGGCGTGGATGAGCGAGGCGATCAGCTCCTTTCCGGTTCCCGTATCGCCCCGCAGCAGGACGGTGATGTCCTTCGATCCGACCCGATTGACTGCTTCCAGGAGCCGCCGCATCGGCGGAGAGTCGCCCACGATGGCCCGGCCGAGCGCTCTCTCCGCGGTCAGACGGCGGTTCTGCACGCGCAAGGCCCGGGCTTCCAGGGCGCGATCGAGGACCAGCGAGATCTCGTCGATATCGAAGGGCTTGGTGACGTACTCGTACGCGCCGCTCTTCATCGCCCTCACCGCGATTCGCTCCGAGCCATGCGCGGTCAGCATCACCACCGGGAGCGAGTCGTCGCGTTCGTGAACCGCCTGGACCAGCTGCACGCCGTCCATGTCGGGCATCGAGTAGTCGGTCACTACTCCGTCCACGCCCTCGAGCTTGGCCAGCGCCTCCTTCGCCGAGTGCGCCAGCACCGGCTCCAGGCCGCGCGACTTGAGCAGCCGGCTCAGGGTGAAGAGGAGCGCCGG
>WNFT01001031.1_pt1 | contig 23576 bp, 26 predicted proteins | sample 5400191 | NCBI WGS metagenome assembly WNFT01 (sample SAMN13153359, study PRJNA577476) | soil metagenome | isolation source: 80 cm saprolite under Madrone tree | place: USA:California | collected 2016-06-14 | reverse complement strand
GAAGATCTCGAGATCGCCCCCCAGCCGGCCGAGCAGTCGGCGCAGCGGACCTTCCTGGGTCAAGCGGTGGGGGGGCCGCGTGCCGGCGGGCAGCACCACCGCTTCGCCGACCCGGGCGGTGAGCCGGGCGCCTTTGCCGGCGGTTGGATCGCGCGAGACCTCCACCGTCACGGCCTGTCCCTCCACCGGCGGCGTCGGACAGGCGGCCAACGGCAGGAACCCCGGCTGGGTCAGGCCGATGTCGACAAAGGCGCTCTCCAATCCGCGGTCGATCTTAAGCACCCGGCCTAAGAAGCGGTCGCCCACCATGCTGCCGTGGCCTTCGGCGAACTGCCAGGCACCCTGCAGCCGATCGCTGTCGTCGACGAGGGCGGCACGAAGCGGCCCCTGTTCAGCGGCCACGAACAATCGCCTCATCGGCGATAGCCCAGGCCTTGGAGCATCGCCCAGGTCTCGGCGAGCGGCAGGCCGACGACATTGGAATAAGAGCCAGTGATCGCCGGGATGAAGGCCGCCGCCAGACCCTGAATGGCATAACCACCCGCCTTGCCGCGCCATTCGGCGCCGGCCAGGTAGTGTTCGATCTCGACAGGCGATAACCGCTTGAAGACGACCGCGGTTACGACCAGACGGCGAAGCCTGCGGCCATCGGGCCCCCTCAATTCGACAGCGCCCAGCACCCGATGGCGCCGGCCGGAAAGAAGTTCCAGGCAGGATCGCGCCGTGACCGCATCGTCCGCCTTGGGCAGGATGCGCCGCCCGCAGGCGACTACCGTATCGGCCGCCAGCACATGGGCGCCGAGGTGGCGCGGGGCGACGGTGTCAAGCTTGGCCGCGGCCAGGCGCCGCGCATATGCGGCCGGCAGTTCGCCCTTCAGCGCCGCCTCGTCGACCTCCGCCGGGTCGATCCTATCGGGCGGCAGGCCGATCTGGCGCAGCAGATCGAGCCGCCGGGGCGAGGCGGAAGCGAGAACCAGCGTTGGGGGAAGAATTGCCGCGGCCAACGGGGGCCGGTCCGGCTATTTGAAGCGGAAGGTGATGCGACCCTTGGTCAAGTCATAGGGCGTCATCTCGACATTGACGCGATCGCCGGCCAGAACCCGAATACGATTCTTTCGCATCTTGCCCGAAGTATGAGCGAGGACAATGTGGTCGTTATCAAGCTTCACCCGAAACATCGCATTGGGCAGCAGTTCCATCACCATGCCCGAAAATTCGATCAGATCTTCTTTGGCCATCCCGTATCCCTTCGTTGTCGGCGCGGCGGCGCAATTCGCCTCGGCTCCCTGGCGCCGGGCGCGGATCATACTCCCTCGTTCGGGCGCCGACAAACGCTTCGAAGGCGGGGTAATATGCGCATTTGAAAGTCGGTTTTCAGCCGATACGGCGACATTCAAAGGTGAAACAGAGTCCGCATGAGAGGGAACGCCGATGTTTGGCCGAGCCTGCCGTTTGCGGACTGGCAGGATACATGTGCCACGCTGCAGCTCTGGACCCAAGTGGTCGGCAAGATCCGCCTGGCACAGGCGCCCATGATCAATCACTGGTGGCAGGTGCCCCTATATGTGACCGCGCGTGGGCTTACCACCTCGCCGATACCCTTCGGTGCCATCAGCTTTCAGATCGATTTCGATTTCGTCGACCATCGGCTCGTCATCGCCACCAGCGAGGGCCGAAGCGCCGGCCTGACCCTGGAACCTCGCCCCGTCGCGGATTTCTACCGTGAACTGATGGCGCAGATGAAGAAGCTCGGCATATCGGTGAAAATCTGGACGATGCCGGTCGAAATTCCCGACGCGATCCCCTTCGAAATCGATCGCGTGCACGCCTCTTACGACAAGGACTACGCGAACCGCTTCTGGCGCATCCTGGTCCAGTGCGATCGTGTGTTCAAACAATTCCGCTCGCGGTTCCTGGGCAAGGTGAGCCCGATTCATTTCTTTTGGGGCAGCTTCGATCTTGCCGTCACCCGCTTCTCGGGCCGTCCCGCCCCGGACCACCCAGGCACCGCACCCCATGTCGCGAACTGGGTGATGCGGGAGGCCTATTCCCACGAGGTCAGCAGCTGCGGATTCTGGCCGGGCGGCGGTGCGATGGGGCCTGCATTCTATTCATACGCCTATCCCCAGGCGCCGGGCTTCCCGGAGGCGACGGTCAAACCGAGCAGCGCCTTTTGGAACGCGAACTTGGGGGAATTCATCCTGCCTTATGATGCCATGAGGCAAGATCATTCCGCCGACGACCGGCTCCTCGAGTTCCTGGAGAGCACTTACGCCGCCGCCGCCGGCTTGGCACAGTGGGACCGCACCGCCTTGGAGCGTCGCTAGATCAGGAAAAGGAACTGAGGTTGTGAAGACGCGAAAGTTTGCTGCCGGAGGCTATCGATATATCGAGGGAGTCTTTCAGTATTCCGCCGGCGTCAGAGCCAGCGACGGTCAGGAGATCGTGCGCCTGCAGTTCCGCCGGCCGGTGGCGCTCGCCGAGGGCTTCATGCGCATAGAGCGGCATTTGACCGAGTCCGACCGTCCGCTGGCTGCCTTCTGTGCCTGCGAATTGCGATCGCCGGCCCCGTTCTCAGAGGCGGGATTCCGATCGTTCAACGAGCATTACGTGGGCATGTTGGACCGTTGGGGGATATTGCAGGAAGGCAAAAGCCCGCTGGCCCGCAGCAACGTCTGCCCGGCGGTAGCACCACCCTCGGAGCCTTCTTTCCACGCTTTCTGCTATACCCGGCCTACCATCGGCGGGCTGCCGTCATTCGTCATCTCAGGCAGCGGCGAGACGACGGAAGGGCTTGGCAGCTATCGCGACCATATTGTCGGATACGGCGATACCAGCCGCGACGGCTTGCGCAAGAAGGCTCTCCATGTGCTGTCCGTCATGGAGCGCCGGCTTGCCGCCCTGGGCCTGGGCTGGGCCGATACCACGCATACGCAAATTTACACGATTCACGATCTTCATCCGTTTCTGGCCGATGACCTCGTCCTGCGCGGGGCGGCTCGCCGGGGTTTCACCTGGCATTTCGACAGGCCGCCGGTCGTCGGACTCGAATACGAAATGGACTGCCGTGGGGTTCCCGTCGAACTCGTCGTCTGATCCGTGGCTTAGACGCGGGGGCCGCCGGACAGGGGAAACCGCTGGAGGATGCGGCGCATCAATTGATCGCGGACTTGGCGATAGGCTTCCAGACGAACCTCCCGGCTGCCCTCCACGACGCTGGGATCGAAGGTGTTCCAAAACTCGACCTCGGCCGCCATGCTGCGGGTCATTTCGACGGCCCGGTGCTGGGCTTCGGGCGAGAGTGAGATGATGATATCGAAGGAGCCGTCCTCCAGATCGTCGAAGCTCTTGGCCTTGTGCTTAGTAATGTCGATGCCGAGCTCGTCCATCGCCGCAACGGCGAACTCGTCGATCGGGCCCGTACGCACGCCGGCGGAATCGACATAGATCTGCCGGCCGTGCAGATGCTTCAGCATCGCTTCCGCCATGGGCGAACGCAACGCGTTCATCGTGCAGCAGAACAGGACGCTTCCCGGAAGATCGCCCATCCCCGCTCAGCCTCTGATATGCAGGACGCAGATCAGCGTGAACAGGCGCCGCGCGGTGTTGCTATCGAGCTCGATCTTGCCGGCGAGGCGCTCGCGCAAGAGATCGGAGCCTTCGTTGTGCAAGCCGCGCCGGCCCATGTCGATGGCCTCGATCTGCGAGGGCGAGGCGGACTTGATGGCATGGTAGTAGCTTTCGCAGATTTGGAAGTAATCTTTGACGACGCGCCGGAAGGGCGACAGTGCCAGGATCACCTTGCCCAGTGGATCCTCGGCTTCGCTGCGGATATCGATGACCAGGCGATTTTCTTCGATGCCGAGGTAGAGGCTATAGGGGCCGTCGTGCTCGCCGACCAGCGCGAAGAAATTCTCCTCGATCAGATCGAAGATGGCGACGGCCCGCTCATGCTCGACCTCCGGGCTGCGCCGAACCACCGTGCGCTCGTCGAGGGTGACTTTGGCGATGCGCCGGCGAGGGTCGGCATTGGTATTCGCCGCAGGGCCGCCGGCGTCCTCAGAGGGCATCGGCCGCCTCGCGGATGCGCTCGACCCAGGCGCCGACGCGATCGGGATCGGTCTTGAGGGCGGCGCGATTGACCACGAGGCGCGCCGTCACTTCCGCGATCTGCTCGATCTCTACCAGATTGTTGGCCCGCAAGGTCGCCCCGGTCGAAACCAGATCGACGATGCGCTGGCAGAGGCCCAAGGTCGGGGCCAGTTCCATTGCCCCGGAGAGCCGGATGCATTCGGCCTGCACGCCGCGCGCGGCGAAATGGCGCCGGGTGATCTCAGGATATTTCGAGGCGATGCGGATATGGCTCCAGCGTGAGGGGTCGTCTTCGCGCGAGAGCTGGGCCGGCTCCGCCACCGCCAGGCGGCAGCGGCCGACCTTCAGGTCGACGGGGGCATAGACCTCGGGATAGTCGAATTCCATCAACACGTCGCTGCCGACGACGCCCAATGCCGCTGCACCGAAGGCCACGAACGTCGCCACATCGAAGCTGCGCACCCGGATGATCTCGATGTCGCGCCGGTCGGTGCGAAAGCGCAACTGCCGGTCTGCCGGATCGCTAAATGCCTTCTCCGGCCGGATGCCGGCGCACGCCAGCAGCGGCATCACCTCGTCCAGAATGCGGCCCTTGGGCAGCGCCAGAATCAACGGCTCGCCGGCCGGCGCTGTCGGCTGGCGGCGCGGCGTCATGCCGGCCCGCCGCCGGGTCCATCCTCCGAATGCTGCGGCCGCCAGACCGTGGGCCAGGATTCGCCAAGGTCCTCCAGATGACAGAACAGTTGATCGACATCCAGGCGTATGGCCCCGCCGCCGGCAAAGGAGATCAGCAGATAGCGGCCATCGAGGCGCAGTGTCAGCAGGGACAGAACGCCGTCCGTCGCGGCCTGTTCCAGCCCTTTGCGCTTGACGGCGCGCACCCGGTCGAAGGTCAGGACGGCGTGGATGCGCTCGAATTCCGCCTCACCCTGGTCGGCGAAGCCGACGTCACCGGGCGCGTCATCTTTGGCCGGGATCGAGAGCGCCGCAAGGCCGGCGGGTGCCGCTTCCCAGCGAAAGCGATTCAACATGAGGGCGAAGCGCCTCTCGCGGGGCAGGTATTTCATGCCGCCAAGCGCCACCAGGGCGTCCTGAACGCAAGCGGCGATCGTCTCCAGGTCGCGGGCGTCGCGGGCGCGCAGCTTCAACAGGGCGGCCATGGCGGGCTAGTCCTTCAGACGCTCGATCTCCGCCCCGCAGGCCGCCAGCTTTTCGGTCAGCCGCTCGTAGCCGCGATCGAGGTGGTAGACCCGATTCAGGATCGTGTCGCCCTCGGCGGCGAGCCCCGCCAACACCAAGGAGACCGAGGCGCGCAGGTCGGTCGCCATGACCGGCGCCCCCGCCAGCCGGCCGACCCCGCGCACCATCGCGGAGGAGCCATGGACGTTGATATTGGCCCCCATGCGACAAAGCTCCGGGACATGCATGAACCGGTTTTCAAAGATCGTCTCGGTGATCATCGCAGCACCCCGCGCCGTGGCCATGGTCGCCATCATCTGGGCTTGCAGGTCGGTAGGAAAACCGGGAAAAGGTTCGGTCATCACGTCGACGCCGACCAGTTCGCCATTGGCGCGCGAAACCTTGAGCCCGCGGTTGGTCTCATTGATCGCCACGCCGGCGCGCGCCAGCGTCTCGGCGACGGCCCCCAGCAACGACAAGCGGGCACCCAGCAATTCGATCTCGCCATCGGTGATGGCGGCCGCCATGGCGTATGTGCCGGCTTCGATGCGGTCGGCCACGGTCTGGTGCGAGGCGCAATGCAAGTGGCCGACGCCGCGAACGAGAAGCCGGTCGGTGCCAAGGCCGCTGATCTCGGCCCCCATCTTTTGCAGGCAAAGCGCAAGATCGGCGATCTCGGGCTCGCGCGCGGCATTGACCAGTTCGCTCTCGCCCTTGGCGAGACAAGCGGCCATCAGCAGGTTCTCTGTGGCGCCGACGGAAACCTTGGGGAATACGATGCGCCCGCCCGTGAGCCCCTGGGGAGCGCGGGCAATCACATAGCCTTCGCTCAACTCGATCTCGGCGCCCAGTTGACGCAGGCCTTGCAGATGCAGGTCGATGGGGCGGGTCCCGATGGCGCAGCCGCCGGGCAGTGAGACCTCCGCCCGGCCATAACGGGCCACCAGCGGTCCCAGCACCAGCACCGAGGCGCGCATCTTGCGCACCAGATCGTAGGGCGCACGGGTCTGCGCGATACGGCGTGCGGTCAGCTCCAGCACCCGTCCGTAATGGCCGCCATTGGCCGCCTGCCCGTTGAGATGGACCTCGACGCCGAGCTGGGCCAGCAGGTTGGCCATGGTGGTGATATCAGCGACATGGGGCAGATTGCCCAGCGTCAGAGTTTCGTCGGTCAAGAGCGATGCGGCCATCAACGGCAAGGCGGCGTTCTTGGCGCCGCCGACCGAAATCTCGCCCTTGAGGCGGCTGCCGCCGCGGATGCGAATCCTATCCATAAGACTCCTGATGCCACCGCCGGTTGCCCGACCCGACTTTTCCGGCTCCCGGGTTCTACTTGATGGATGTCGCCGCCTCAAGCCTCGCCGCGTTGAGGAGCGGCCTAGTCCTGGATTTTCGGCCCGCGGCCAGTCTTTTCCGCCGTTGCCGGTGGCTGGCGGAGGCGCTGCTGGGCCTTTCGCCTGGCGAGGTTTTCGCGAAGCGCCGCTGCCTCGCGCCGATGACGGTCGGCCTCGGCCTGTTGGCCGCGCTCGGATTGGCCGGGCTGCGGAGCCCGTTCGCGGATTGGCTTCGACATGGCGCTAGAGTTGCGTTGCGATCCACGCCAGGTCAAGCCGTTTGGCGCACGCCTGCTGGATCAGGTCGCAGGGCCGCCTGCGGCCCGCCGGGCCGCTCGTTCGTCGACGATACGGGCGAATAGGCGCGCGTCGCGGGCGGCGCGACGGGCCTCCATCAGGCGTTGCAGCCAGGCTCGCAATTGGGCCATCTCTAATCCCCCTCGACTCGCTCACTGGCGAGCTTCGAAGGCGTTTTAATCCGCCGGCGTGACCACGCCATGGCGGGAAAATGGCATTTCCGTGATGGCGCAGGACGGTCCGCCGGCTTCGGAGGCGGCCTATTTCAAGCCGATGGCGGCCATCTTGGCGACGATGTTGGGGTCGAGAAGTTTTGCGGCGGCCAGATCCGAGTCAGCGCTGGGCCTGTCGCCCTTCTTGCGAAACGCGGCGGCGCGAAGGAATAGAGACTCCGCGGATTTCGGGTCTAGCTTCACCGCCGCGTCGAAGTCGGCAAAGGCAAGGGTGATCTTTTCCTGGCCGAAATAGATGAGGCCGCGACTTTGATAGGCACCGGGATATTTGGGGTCCAGCTTGATGGCGCTGGTGTAGTCCTGTACAGCCGAATCGATCTTGCCGAGCTGGAAATTGGCCATCCCGCGATTGTTGTAGGCCGCGGCGTCGTTCGGATCGGCCTTGAGCGCGGCGGTATAATCCTGCACGGCGGGCGCGTACTGGCCCTGCTGCAGATGAACCGTGCCGCGGTTGTTATAGGCCTGGGGGTCTTTCGGATTCAGCTTGATGGCTGCCTGGAATTCCTTGAGGGCGTTGGCGAGATCGCTCTTCTGGTAATAGGCAATTCCCCGCACATTGAGCGCCCATGAGAAATTGGGATCGGCGGGATGAGCGGCCAGGACCTTGGCGCAGGCAGCCAACCGGTTGTCCGGGCTTGGATCGCTAAGACAGGCATTTACGTTGGGATCGTTGGCCTGTGCCATAGCGCAGCTCGGCATCGCGGCGGCGGACCCGGCCAACAGGATGGCGATCAAATAGAGATGCTTCATTGCTTTCCTCGTGACGGACGGCAGCCCGAACGGGCCGCGGAGTATAGGCGGGGCGCCGCAGGGCCGAAAGCCACTTATGGTCCACCCGGCCGTACTCGAAAGGCAGCCCGCGATGCCACTAAGCCAATGGCCAGCGAGGCCGGGGCTATCTATTATGGGCCTTGGTCGACAGCATGGCGCTGCGCCCCGCGCCAGCGACATTCCGCTTCACGCGGAGCCTCGATATCAGATGCACGATCCGTCCCGCAAATGGGCCGATCCCCAGGGGCAACCGGTAGTTCGAGGGAATGCGGTCAAGCCGCTCTCTCAGGGCATCGAGACGCGGGAACAAATCCGGAGCGGCTTTGCGACGGGCGAGTTCGCCCAACAGCTCCCAGGCCTCCAGGGTGAATAACGTCGTTCGGTCGGCCACCCCGGCACGGCCCTCCAACGGCAGATGATGCCTCAGCCGCGGGTCCAGGAAACGTTCGATGTTCGGGGCAGCCTCCGACATGCTGCGTGGCCAGGAGATGCCAAACCGCGCAGCAATGGCGTCGACCGTTCCCCGCCAGTCCCCGACCAAATCGTCGAAGCTCACGAAGACGCGCGGCAGATCGCGTGTGGCGCGTTCGGCGTCCAATATATGGCGCAGCCAGAGCAGGTAGGATTCGGCCGGAAGGAACCCATCGCGCGCCATCAACGATTGTGCGACCGCGACCGGGTGGCGCAACGGAAGGACGACGTGCGGATTGGCTCCGAAGCGCGCAAGGGCATCGCGCCAAACCGGCACGACGCGACAGATCCGGGGATCCTTGATGACGAAGTTCGCGGCGCCGGCGAACTCCCGGTCCAGGAATTCCACGATCCGGCCGGGAAAGCCGCGCGCAGCCCTCTTGGCGAACCAGTCATCGGCAATCGGCGACCAGTCGTCCCAGCGCGACTTGGCGGTACGCAGCATCGCATTGTGCAGGCTGGCCAATTCCCATGACTCGAAATAGCCGCTCGCATTGGCGGTGTCGGCTGCCATCAACCGCGCCGGCAAGGCGAGGCCAAGGCAGGCAAGAGTACCGGCAAAGGCGGAGGTGCCGCTCCGGTGCATGCCCAATACCAGGATAACGTCGCGATCATTCTCGCCAACGGTCATCCGCCATGAAAATACCCTTGTGTTGCAAAATGCAAGACCCAGCGGCGCAGAGGGCTGCGCCAAGGTGGCGCAGGGGTTGCGCCAAGGGCACGTCGAAAATCGCTCCCAAGATCAGAGCCCGGGCGGTCTGATCCTTATCGGTCGCATCGAGAGGATAGGCTTCATCGGCGAGGGCCCGCAAGCTGCCCCCGCCATCCCGCTGCGCCGTTGTGATAATGTGACAGAGTAGAACTCCAAGAGGCCGTCGAGACATGGAAAAGACACTCATCAAGACCATCGCGTTTGCCTTCGTCGCCGGCGCCATCGGTGTGCTGGTCTTCCACCAGGGCTTTATCTGGATTCTGAATTGGGCCGGGGTGATACCGAATTCACCCTACTCGCTTCAGCCGACAGCGCCGTTCGGTGTGCCTCAGTTTCTGTCGCTGGCCTTCTTTGGTGGAATCTGGGGGATTGCCATGATCCTGATCATGGAATGGATCCAACGCGCCAATCGCCTCTGGGTCGCGTTCCTCTTCGGCGGCATCTTCCCCCCTCTGGTCGGGGCCCTGGTGGTCGCCCCTCTCAAGGGCGGCAACCCCGCCGACTTTCTAGAGTGGCACCATCTCGTGTTCGGGTTCTTCATCAACGCCGTCTGGGGGCTGGGCACGGCATTGGCATATCGGTTCGAGCGGCGGCTTATGGCTTAAGACGATCAGGCGCAGGCGGCTCAGGCCTTGGCGTGGCGCCAGCCGATCGCGAGCAGACCGGCCCCGATGAGAAGCGAGCCGCCCACGCGGTTCACGGTTCGCTGAACCACGGGCCTGCGGATCGTCTGGCGCGCCGCCGAAGCCATCAACGCGTAGAGCGAGGCGTTGGTGATGGCCAGCACCAGAAAGGTCACCTCGAACACCAGCATCTGGGCAAGCAATGGCTGGGCCGTATTCAGGAATTGAGGCAGGAAGGCGATGAAAAAGATGATGCCCTTGGGGTTGAGCGCGGTCACCACATAGGCATGCAGGAAGATCCGCCAGGGTTTCGTTTCGGCCGTCTCATTTGCGTCGGCCGCATTGGCTGGCCCGACGGGTGCACGCCATAGCCTGACACCCATGTAGATCAGATAGGCGGCGCCGATCCATTTGAGAACCGTGAAAAGGGTTGCGGAAGTGAGCAGGAAGGCGCCCAGACCCAGCATGGAGGCCGTCATCGACGTAAAATCGCCAAGACCGACGCCGAGCACCGTGGCGGTGGCCGATTTACGCCCATGGGCCAGTGCGTAGGAGATGACGAGCAGCACGGTCGGCCCTGGAATCGCCACAAGAATTGCCGAGGCCGCGGTGAAGGCCAGCCAATGTTCGATGGACATGGTTTCTCCTCGATCTGGGGGGCGGTATCAATCCTGCGATTCGCCGGCTTGGCAATCGGCCATGGCAACCCCTGCCCCGACCCGCACTCGATCATCAATTCCGGACGAGGTCGCCATAAGAATCAGGCCGCCGGTCGCGGAAGAATTGCCACTGGTTGCGCACCTCGCGCACCATGTCCATGTCCATCTCGGCGGTCAGGAGTTCGTCCTTGTCCTCGCTCGCCTTGGCGATGATCTTGCCGCGCGGGTTGACGAAATAGGCTGAGCCATAGAAGCGGCCGATATTCCAGGGCGCCTCCGTGCCGACGCGATTGACCGCGCCGATATAGCAGCCGTTGGCCGCGGCCGAGGCGGGCTGTTCCAACTCCCACAGGTATTGACTGAGCCCAGCCACGGTTGCCGAGGGATTGACGATGTATTCGGCGCCGTTGAGGGCAAGCGCGCGCCAGCCTTCGGGGAAATGCCGGTCGTAGCAGATATAGACGCCGAGCCGGCAATAGGCGGTCTGGAAAGTGGGGTAGCCCAGATTGCCGGGCTTGAAGAAGAATTTCTCCCAGAATCCGGCAACCTGGGGGATATGGCTCTTGCGATATTTGCCTAGATATTTGCCATCGGCGTCGATCACGGCCGCCGTGTTGTAGTAGATGCCGGTGATCTCCTCCTCGTAGATGGGCACCACGATGACCATCGAATGCTTGCGAGCCAGTTCCTGCATCAGCTTGACCGTTGGGCCCTCGGGAATGCGCTCGACGGCGGCATACCATTTGGCGTCCTGGCTCGGACAGAAATAGGGCTGGGTGAAGACCTCTTGCATGCAGAGGACTTGCACGCCCTTGCGACCAGCCTCTTCGATCAGCGGAAGGTGGGCCGCGATCATGCGCTCGCGAATCTCGGCGGGCGGCATGGACGTATCGCCCTTCAGACTCATCTGGATCAGACCGCCCCTGAGAATGCTCATCACGACTCTCCTGTCACATCCCGCCCCTGCGATGATTGTGCCTCGATCGGCGGCTCCGATCCAGTCGCCAGGCGATTGGGTCGGTTGGCTATCTGCCCAGCAAGGGGAAGATGAACACAAGGCAACCAGCCAGAAACAGGACACCGCCCGCGATCCCCGCGACGTCCCCCAACCGGGCGCTCGAAACTATGAATCCGATGGCGGAGAGCACGAACAATATCCATCCAAGAAGCTGAATTGATCGACTATGCATTACATGAAGTCCCGATTCATGGGGTTGGCAGACGGACCGCCGCAGCGGCGGGATTCTCTAACCGGGCAAGCAGCCTCCTCAGTAAAGGCTGAACTCGATCGTCACACCAAACGAATATTGTTCTCGTTTGAATTCCGGCGGCAGCGGCGGCAGCCGCCGCGCGAGCCGACACATCGAAAGCGCTTGGTTGTCGAGGGAGCTGTAGCCGGAGCTGCTCGCGATCGAGGCAAACAAAATATTGCCTTGGCGATCTATCGAAATGTTCAGGCCAACCACACCCTGCTCGCCGTTCCAACTTGCCGCGACCGACTGCTTCTTGAACTTCTCCAATTGCTGCACGGCGGCAAGTTGCCACACGCGCATGGGATCCAGAAGTAGCGGAGCAGCCGAACCAGTCGCCTGTGGTGGTGGCGTCGGGGCCGTCCTTGGAGGCAGCGGCTTTAGCGGTTGCGGTTTCGGCGGTGCCACCGGCAACGGCACGGCGAACTTGGGTATCGGCGGCACCGGGGGCACCGGGGGTTTTATCTCCTGTGCCGGCGGCACCGGGGGCTTCACCTCTTCCACCGGCGGTTTTGGCGGCGCGGGTTGCACGACGGCCGGCTTGGGCGGTGGAGGCGAGCTGGGCTTGCCCCCCGCGCCCGCCGGCGGCAGGGGTGGCAAATCGAGGAGGGCCGCAGGCGGTGGCGGCTTATTCGGCTCGACCGGGGCCTCTCTTGGCAGCAGCAGCCAGGCAACCGCGACATGGAAGACGAGTACGAGAAGAAGGCTGACGCCCCAGCGGATGAGATCCTTGTTCTCTTGGCGGTCGACCGTATCGGCAAACGCGATGGTCATTTGCCCTGGCGCGTCTCCAGCCCGACGAGGGCGACCTTGAGATATCCCGCCGCGCGCAACGCGTTCATCACGTCCATGAGCTGACCATAGTCGACGGTCTTGTCGGCTTGCAGAAAGACGCGCTGGGTCTTGTTGCCGCCGGAGGCCTGGTCGAGCGCCGCCGCAAGAACCCGGGGCGCCAGGATCTTGTCGCCCAGCGCCAAGGTGTGATCCGCCTTGATGGTGAGGAAGAGAGGCTTGTCGGGCCGTGGCTGGGGCGTGGCCGTGGATGCCGGCAGGTCGACCGGGACATCCACGGTGGCCAGCGGTGCCGCCACCATGAAGATAATCAACAGCACCAGCACGACGTCGATGAAGGGCGTCACGTTGATCTCGTGGGATTCCGCGAGATCGTCGGGGGCATGACGCAGGCGGACGGCCATGATGCTACTCCGCGACTTTGTGCGTCGGAATGCCGACGCGCAAGCGGTCGAGATCGCGGGAGACCAGCCGCAGCACGGCCGAGGAGGCATCGGCCAGTAGCGCGCGATAGCCGGAAATGGATCGGGCAAAGTGGTTATAGATCACCACGGCGGGAATCGCCGCCACGAGACCCAGCGCGGTTGCCAGCAGCGCTTCGGCAATGCCCGGGGCGACGACGGCCAGATTGGTCGTCTGGGCCTTCGAAATTCCCACGAAGGCGTTCATGATGCCCCAGACCGTTCCGAACAGGCCGACGAAGGGAGCCGTCGCGCCGATGGTGGCAAGGGCATTCGTGCCGAAGGTGTGTGTGCGGCCCGCCCCCGCCTCGATCCGTTCGAGGCGCGAGGCGACGCGCTCCTTCAACCCCTCGCCGGGAACATCGGCGGAAAGGTCCGCCTCCGTTACCGCGGCGTGGACCAAGGCCGCCACGGCGCCGCTGCGCACCTGAAACTGCTGAGAGGCTTCGTTCAAGTTCCGCGCCGCGCCCAGAATGGACAGGCTGGTACGGACCTGGTGCTTCGCCGCCGCCAGCTCCATGGTCTTGGCGACCAGCACCGTCCAGGTGACGACCGAGGCGACAGCCAGCGAAATCATCACCGCCTTCACCACGATATCCGCCGCCAGGAACATGCTCCAGGGCGACAGGTCGTGGGGCAGCAAGCCGATGTCGACGCCACTGGCTGCCAGCGTTCCCCCCGCAGAGCCGGCATCCTGCCCATGCGCCAGGACGGCGGGCAGCAGCACGGCCAAGCCAAACGACAGGGCCGCGGTCAACCGGATGGCTTGGATGGCGCCGGATCGCCTCGATTTCTTCATGGGGTTCCCGGTCATCGCCTGCCCATCGCCCAACGCCTGATCGCCGTCATCCGCATCTTCCGACTCCGTACTTTATCTGGCGTAGCGTTCTGTTTTTGCGCGCAGCTTTGCCGGCAATACACGACCCGTCCTACCGGCGCCAGCCCGGATGCAACAGCGCAGGAATCCGGTCGCTCTCGCGTGGAGAACGAGAGGATGACCGGAATCCGCGGCGCGCGCCATTGCGTTTTCGCTTATGCCTAATCGGATCAGGGCGTTAGCGGGCGACCAAGGGTTGGTGCATTGGCGAAATCGCGCAGGCCCTTGGGTTTTGCCGGTTATCTCGATCGAAGGAGCGATTCGGATGATGCGTAACTGGAAGCAACGGGTCTTCATCGCGCTGCTGGCATCGGTTTTCGGGAGCCTGGCGGTTCCGGCGATGGCGGATAATTGGCGTTATCGCGGCAACAATATTCGGACCTTCAGGCATTACGACTACAACGCTTGGCGCCATGGCCACTGGTATCATGGCTGGCGCGGCGGTCGTTATGCCTGGTGGTGGTATGGCGGCGGCATCTGGTATCCCTATGCCGCGCCCATTTATCCCTATCCGAACCCCTACCTTCCGCCGACCGTGGTCGTACAGCAGGTGGCGCCACAACCGCAGCCGCTGCAGCCGCAGAGCCAATCATGGTATTACTGCCCCAACCCGCAGGGCTACTACCCCTATGTTCCGCAGTGCAACGTACCCTGGCAGTCCGTTCCGGCGGCGCCGGAGTAAAGGCGATGACGAGATGACACTGATTGAAAGCAAGAGTCTGCGATTTGCGGCTGTGCTGCTGTTGGGGGGCTGCGCGGCACAGCCGCTGCGACCGAGCGTGGCGGTCATGCCGGCGCCCAACAAACCTTTCGCGGTCTTCCAACAAGACCAAGGCGCCTGCCAGCAATATGCCGAACAGCAGGTAGGCGGGCCCGACGCGGCCAACGCCGCCAACCGGCAAGTCGCTGGCGGCGCGATTGTCGGCACCTTGCTGGGCGCGGCGGCTGGCGCGCTGTTGACGCCGTGGAACGGTCATGGCGCAGCGCCGGGTGCGGCGGTCGGTCTCCTGGCTGGTTCTGCCATCGGCGCGAACAACGCCGGGCGGACGCAGCAGGAAGTGCAGTGGCAATACGACACGGCCTATCAGCAGTGCATGTATTCCCGGGGCGATCAGGTTCCAGGTTACCAGGCGGCCAATGTTCCGCCCCCGCCCCCGCCACCCAGCGCGGGTCAATAGGTCGCTGCCCGAGAGCCGGCAATAAATCCGGCCTTATCCCGCAACCAACTATACTATGCCTCTCTCGATCGATGATCGCGGGAGCCGGGGATGAAATGGGCGATCTGGTTCACGCTTGCCTCCAGCGGCGCAATCGCAGCGATCCTGCTGATCGTCTGGCTGGCGGGCGGGTTTGCGCGCGTCGGGCTCGATTTCAATGTCACGCTTGCCCTGGTGCTGGGGATCTTCTTCAGCAGCCTGCTCGGCATCGCCTTGATGGCCCTGATCTTTCACAGCAATCGCAGCGGCCGGGACGAGGATGCCTATCGCACGACGATGCGACAGGACGACGATCGTCATTGAGGGTCCACGCACGCAGCCCGATTTTCGGGGCAGCCCACTGAGAATGACCGTTTCGCGGCTTTGCGATAACGGCTAGGTTCCCAGCCCGCAAATTCCTTCGGTAATTGGTTAGTCATCCCTCATGCTGATTCTCGGCGCCCATTCCGGCGGACATGACGGATCTGCCTGTCTGTTCGACGAGTATCGGTTGATTGCCGCCGTCCCGCTGGAACGGATGACCCGGATCAAGGGCGATGGCGCGCGCGTCCCCATCGAAGCCATCGACGAATGCCTGACCATCGCGGGACGCCGGCGCGCGGAGGTGGACGCGATCGTCTTCACCCGCGGACTTTTCCCCAGCCGCCATTTCACCCATCTATCGGGCGGACGTCTCGCCGAAGCCCGTCTGCGCCGGCTTCTCGGCATCGAGAAGAGCAAATACATGGAGAACGAAGGCGTGCGCTATGGGCGCGTGGATTCGGCCGCCATGTTCGATGCGCCCCGCTTTCGCCGGGAATACGGAATCCGGCCGGATGCGGATATCGCCTTTTGCAACCACCATCTGGCCCATGCTCTGCCCTGTCTCTTTCACAACGATTGGCCCGAGGCCCTGCTCTATACCGCCGATGGCGGCGGCGACAATGTTCACTATTCCATCAGAGTTTTCCGCGATGGCCGGCTCACGGAACTCTATGGCGGCGACGCGCAGATGCTCCAACCACGCCGGATCGATAGCCTGGGGCAAGCCTATGCCTTTGCTACCGAAGCGCTCGGCTTCCAGGCCTTTCGCCATGAAGGCAAGGTCACGGGGCTTGCCGCCTACGGCAAGCCCAAACTCTACGATGCCCTTGCCACCCATTTTCGCGTCGACGGCGAGGGCCAGATCCACAGCGATTTTCCCAACGAGAGGGCGATGCGCCGGCATATTTTCCAGCTTGCCCAGGGCACGGGCCGCGAGGACGTTGCGGCCTCGGTGCAGCTTCTGCTGGAGAATTTCATCCTCGAAGCCATGCGCCGAATCCTGGCGCGATATCCGCTGCGCCATCTTGGCCTTTCGGGCGGGGTCTTCGCCAACGTCAGGCTCAACCAGCGCCTGGCCGAGGAATTGCCCGTCGATGATGTGTTCATCTATCCGGCCATGAGCGATCAGGGCCTGGCCTGCGGCGGGGTGCTACAGTTCCTGCTCGAACGCGATGGGATGGATCAATGGCTCGCCCATCGCTGGCCCCTGGACACGCTCTATTACGGCCGCGATTTCGGCGCCGGCATCGACGACCGGTTGAACGGCGATCCTCTATTTCGACGGCTTTCGACCACGCCGGTGGAAAGTGCCGCCGATCTGCTGCAGCAGGGCCGCATCGTCGCCATTCATACCCGCGGCATGGAATATGGTCCGCGCGCGCTGGGAGCCCGTTCCATCATGGCGGCACCCGTGGACGCCAAAATCAACCAGACCCTGAACGACCGCCTCTCGCGCAGTGAATTCATGCCGTTCGCCCCGGTGGTGGCGGCCGAGGATGCGGAATCGATTTTCGAACTTGGCCCCGCCAAGCGCGATGCCGCGCGATTCATGACCATCACCTGCCGCGTACGCGAGGGCTGGCGCGCACGAATTCCCGCGGTGGTCCATGTGGACGGCACGGCGCGCCCGCAGATCATCGAGCGGCGCCAAAACCCGCTCTATTACGACATCCTCGCTGGCTACAAGGCACTGAGCGGCGTGCCGGTGCTGATCAATACCAGCTTCAACGTGCATGAGGAGCCGATCATCAACAGCCCGGATGAAACCGCCCGCGCGCTTGCCGACCGGCGCATCGATTTCGTCGTCACCGAGAATGCGCTCTACGGGCTTGCCGACGATGCCCAACAAAGGTGAGTTGTATAATGGAAATTGACCGCGACGTGAATCCAGCCGGGATCGCCGAGGCGCATAAACTGATCCAGCCCCATATCCGCCTGACACCCGTGGTCGCCCTCGACGGCAGCGATTTCGGCCTCGCCAAGATGGACCTGACCCTGAAGCTCGAGTTGCTTCAGCATTCGGGGTCCTTCAAGGCTCGCGGCGCCTTCACCAATCTGCTCCTGCGCCAGGTGCCGGCGGCCGGCGTCGTCGCCGCCTCGGGCGGCAATCATGGCGCGGCTGTCGCCTATGCCGCCATGAAGCTCGGCCGACCGGCCAAGATCTTCGTGCCTCGTATTTCCTCACCGGCGAAGATCCAGCGCATCCGCGATTATGGCGCCGATCTGGTGGTGGGCGGCGAGCACTATGCCGATGCGCTCGCAGCCAGCGAAATCTGGCGTGCGCAGTCCGGGGCGCTGGGCGTCCATGCCTTCGACCAGACCGAGACGATGCTGGGTCAGGGCACCATCGGGCTGGAGCTGGATCGGCAGGCCCCCGATCTCGATACGCTTCTTGTGGGCGTGGGCGGTGGCGGGTTGATCGCGGGAATCGCCGCCTGGTATGCCGGTCGAGTTCGCGTGGTCGGCGTGGAGCCGGAGGCCTCCCCCACCCTCGCCAAGGCACTTGCCGCCGGAAGGCCGGTCGATGTCGAGACCGGTGGTGTCGCCGCCGATTCCCTGGCGCCGCGCCGGGTGGGCGAGGCGGTGTTCCCCATCGCCCAGCGCCATGTGGATCGAGTCGTCCTGGTCACCGACGAGGCGATCCGCCACGCCCAGAAGGCACTCTGGGCCGGCATCAGGATCGTGGCGGAGCCCGGCGCTGCCGCGGCTTTCGCCGCCCTGATCTCGGCCCGATACCAGCCGCGGGCAGGCGAACGGGTCGGTGTTCTGGTCAGCGGCGGCAATACGGTCGCGGTGGATTTCGACCGTTGACGGGTGAGCGGCGGCCTCCGACTGGCCTCACGCCGGCATTTTACCGCAACCAGCATCCCTAATCCGAGGATCGGACAAACAGCCCTGGCATCGCGGAGGCCGATCCTCACCTCTCTTGATACCGGCCTAAAGGCCAAGTAGCGTGTCCAATTGGCGAGAGCCAGTTTTTAGCAGGGGCAAGACCGCTCCGGCAGTGCCTTGGAACTGCCAGAACAAAGCGGCCGATCGTGAACATAATGGAGAGGAATACGGGAATGAAAAAACTACTTGCGGCAATGGCTCTGGGCGCCAGTTTTGCCTTGGCCACACCTGCCGTCCATGCGGCCACGCCGAAAAACACGCTGATCGAGGCTTGGCATATGGACGACATCATCTCCCTTGATCCGGCGGAGATGTACGAGCTTTCTACGTATGAGGTGAATGGCAACGTCTATGAGACGCTGGTCGCCATCAACCCGCATAAGACCAGCGAGATCTTGCACAAGGCGGCGCTCAACTGGACGGTTTCCGACGACGGCAAAACCTATACCTTCAAGCTGCGCCCAAACATGAAGTTCCAGAGCGGCAATCCGGTGACGGCGGCCGACGTGGTCTATTCTTATCAGCGGCTGACGGCGCTCAACAAATCGCCCGCCTTCCTCATTCAGGACCTAGGCATCTCTACGGACAATATGAAGACCACGCTGAAGGCGGTCGACGATCTGACCTTCCAGATGACCGTCGACCAGGCCTATGCGCCCTCGTATGTCATCAACGTTCTCTGCGCCTCCAATTTCTCCATCGTCGACAGCGCGCTGCTGAAGACGAAGGAAGTGAAGGCAGCCGATGGCACGAGCGATTGGGGCAATGGCTGGCTGAAGACCGGTTCGGCGGGTTCGGGACCGTTCGCCATCACGCAGTGGAAGCCCAACGAAGTCATCACCATGGAGGTGAACCCCAACTACTACGGCACCAAGCCGAAGCTGAAACGGGTCGTCTGGCGCCACATCGCCGAAGAGTCCTCCCAGCGCCTGCTTCTGGAATCCGGCGACGTCGATATCGCCCGCAATCTCTCGGCCGACCAGTTGGACGGGGTGCGCAAGAAGGGCGGATTCAAATTCACCTCAACCCCGCAGAACACCAACCTCTATATGGGCCTCAATACCAAGAACCAGTACCTGGCCAATCCCAAGGTCCGCGAAGCGCTGCGCTATCTCGTGGACTATAAGGGCCTGGTCAAGACCGCGCTCAGGGAAGGTTGGGTCGTCAATCAGACGTTCCTGCCCAGCGGCGTGCTGGGCTATGTCGATTCCAATCCCTATAAGCTCGACATCGCCAAGGCCAAGGCGCTGCTGACCGAAGCCGGATATCCCGACGGGTTCCCGCTGACCGTCAACGTCGCCTCGACCGAACAAGCCCGTATGGATATCGCCCAAGCCCTGCAGGAGAGCTTTGCCAAGGTCGGCATCAAGCTGCAGATCCTGGCTTCGGATCAAAAGACGGTGATCACCAACTATCGGGCCCGCAAGCACGAAATGGCGTTGCTGACCTGGGGCATCGACTATTTCGATCCGAACACCAACATGGCCTTCGTGGTCAACACGAACAACGCCGACGATGCAAAGAGCAAGCCGCTGGCCTGGCGCAACGGCTGGATGAACGAAGACTTCAACAAGCAAGCCGCTGCATTGCTGATGGAAACCGACGCCGGCAAGCGCAAGGCCGGCTATCAGTCCATGATCAAGGCTTGGCAGCCGATCTCGCCCTTCGTCATGATGTTCCAGCAGACCTGGGTGGCGGCGCTTTCGCCGAAGGTGAAGAACTTCTTCATCGGGCCGTCGAACGAAATGACTCAATACAGCGACGTCTACAAGTAACCAAGACAGCGTAATGTCGAAGCCAGCGACAGCTTCGGCGAGCGCGGTCGCGACCCTACCGGCCGAGAGCAGCACCTCGTTCCTTCACGGAGCGAGGCGTCTGCTTCTCACCGGGGGCGGTCTTTTATTTTCAGTCGCTGTCACCTTCTTTGGCCTACTCGTCATCACCTTTGTCATCGGGCGCCTGATGCCCATCGATCCGGTGCTCTCCGCTGTCGGCGATCGAGCGAGCGTGGCAACCTACAACCAGGTCAAGGCGGAGATGGGCCTGAACCTGCCCGTCTGGCATCAATTCCTGATCTATGCCTGGAAAGTGCTGCACGGCAATTTCGGCGCGTCGATTCTGACGGCACGGCCCGTGCTGGAGGATTTGATCCGGGTGTTTCCGGCGACGGCGGAAATGGCCACGGTGGCAATTATCATCGGCATCGTCTTGGGCATTCCGCTGGGCGTCTGGGCGGCCGTCTATCGCAACAGTCTGCTCGACTACATCATGCGCGTGCTTGGCCTGATCGGCTATTCGGTGCCGATCTTCTGGCTCGGCATCATGGGCCTTCTGGTCTTCTATCTTGAGCTAGAATGGGTCGGCGGACCCGGACGGTTGGATGTCTATCTGGATGGCAATGTGCCTACCGTTACCGGTTTTATCCTTATCGATTCCGTGATCGCCGGGAATTGGGAGGTGTTCAGCAATGCCTTCAGTCACATCATTTTGCCGGCGACACTGCTGGGGTACTACTCGCTCGCCTACATCAGTCGCATGACGCGCAGTCTGATGCTGGAGCAGCTCAATCAGGAATATCTCATCACCGCGCGGGTCAAGGGCGTCTCGGAACGGCGCGTCGTCTGGCGTCACGCCTTCGGCAATATCCAGGTGGCGCTTATCACCGTGTGTGCGCTGGCCTTTGCCAATATTCTGGAGGGCTCGGTCCTGACCGAAACCGTCTTCGCCTGGCCGGGCATCGGCCGCTATATCACCACCGCACTGCTTGCCGCCGACATGAACGCGGTGCTGGGGGGCACCATCGTGGTGGGCCTTGTCTATGTCGGCCTCAATCTTCTTTCCGACATTCTGTACCGCATCGTGGATCCGCGCGCCAGATGAGTGGCAATGAAGCAGCGATGACCCTGCGCCCCGGCCTCAAGGCCTGGCTGATGACAGATACGCCGATCTCGGGCTGGCAGGCGGGCTGGGGGCGCGCCTATCGCGGCTGGCGGGCCTTTGCTCGCAATCCCATTGGTTTGGTCGGCCTGGCCATCGTCCTCCTTCTTCTGTTCTGCGCCGCCTTCGCGCCCTTGATCGCGACTGCCGATCCGACGGTCCAGGATTTGTCGCTGCGCCTGCAACCGAGCAGTGCCGACCACTGGCTGGGCACGGATCGCATGGGCCGCGATACCTTTTCGGCCCTGGTGTATGGCTCGCGAGTCACGCTCTATATCGTCGTGCTGGTGCTGGTGATATCCGCCCCCATCGGCTTGCTGGTCGGCTCGACCGCCGGCTATGTCGGGGGATGGACCGACAGGGGACTGATGCGCATCACCGACATCTTCTTCTCGTTTCCCCGGCTTGTCCTGGCGCTGGCCTTCGTCGCCTCGCTGGGGCCAGGCCTCAACAATGCCATCATCGCCATCGCGCTGACCGCCTGGCCGGCCTATGCCCGGGTCGCCCGCGCCGAGACCCTGGCCGTGCGCAAGAGCGATTTCATCGCCGCGGTGCGTACCCAGGGTGCCGGGAATTGGCGCATCATCCTGCGCCATGTGATGCCGCTGTCGCTGCCCTCGGTCATCGTACGCGCCACGCTGGACATGGCGGGCGTCATCCTGACCGCCGCAGGCCTGGGCTTCCTGGGGTTGGGCGCCCAACCTCCGACGCCAGAATGGGGCGCCATGATCTCGGTCGGCCGCGAGAACATTCTCGATCAATGGTGGGTGGCTGCCGTGCCCGGCGTGGCGATTTTCGTCGTCAGCCTGGGCTTCAATCTGCTGGGCGACGGGTTGCGGGACGTTCTCGACCCCAAGACGACCTGAGGGCGGACGACGTGGACAAATCCGACGGGCCCCTGCTGCAGGTCGAAAATCTGTCGGTTCGCTACACGACGCCGACGGGGGTGGTCGATGCACTGCGGGGAGTCAGTTTCGAACTGGGCCGCGAGAAGCTTGGCGTCGTCGGCGAATCCGGTTCCGGCAAATCGACCCTGGGGCGATCCATCCTGCGGCTGATCCCCCATCCGGGCGTGGTCAGGGCGGACCGCATGGCCTTCATGGGTCAAGACCTGAACGCCATGTCGGAATTCGAGATGCGCCAGGTTCGCGGCAAGCAGATCACGATGATCCTGCAGGATCCAAAGTTCTCGCTCAATCCGGTGATGAAGGCCGGCGATCAGATCCTGGAGGCGCTCTCGATCCATGGCCGCATCGACCGGCGCGAAGGGCGCAAGCGGGTCATCGAAATCCTGAAGGCCGTGCGCATCCGCGATCCCGAACGCGTCTACAACGCCTATATCCATGAATTGTCGGGCGGCATGGGTCAGCGCGTCATGACCGCCATGATGGTGGTGACAAACCCGATGCTGCTGATCGCCGACGAGCCCACCTCGGCGCTCGATGTGACCGTGCGCATGCAGGTCTTGGCCATCATCGACGATCTGGTGACCCAGCGCGGCATGGGCCTGATCTTCATCAGCCACGACCTGAACCTCGTAGGATCCTTCTGCGACCGGATTCTCATCATGTATGGCGGGCGCATCGTCGAGAGCTGCAAGGCCTCGGAACTGCACGACTGCAAGCACCCCTATACCCGCGGCCTGCTGGAATCACTGCCCAGCATCGAGCATCCCAAGGAAACGCTGGCCACCTTGAAGCGCGACCCGGCCTGGCTGACGGCGCCGTGATGACAGGATTTCTCGAGGTCAAAAACCTGCATATCGTCTTCGGCCATGGCCACTATAAGGTCCACGCCGTGCGCGGCGTTTCCTTCTCCGTCGCCATGGGCGAATGCTTCGGCATCGTGGGCGAATCGGGGTCAGGCAAGACGACGGTGTTGCGCGCGCTTTGCGGCCTCAACTCCGGTTGGCAGGGGGAGATATCGATCGACGGCCGCCCGGCACCGCGCCATCCCGACAAGGATTTTTGCCGCACTGTTCAGATCGTCTTTCAGGATCCCTATGGCTCGCTTCATCCGCGCCAGACCGTCGACCGCTGCCTGCGCGAACCGCTGGAAATTCAGGGAATCGGCGAGCGCGATCGGCGCGTCGTCGATACATTGCAGGCCGTGGGCCTGAACAAGAGCTTCCGCTACCGCTATCCCCACCAGCTCTCCGGCGGCCAGCGCCAGCGCGTCGGCATCGCCCGTGCCTTAATGCTGGAGCCGAAACTGTTGTTCCTGGATGAGCCCACCTCGGCTCTCGACGTTTCGGTGCAGGCGGAAATCCTGAACCTCCTCGTCCGATTGCGTAAGGAACGGGGTTTCACCTATGTTCTCGTCACCCACGATCTGTCGATCATCTCGCATATGTGCGAGCGGCTGATCGTCATGAATGTGGGGCGCATCGTCGAATCGATGCCGGTCGGCGCGCTACGCGATCGCACGCCGGAGAACCCCTATACCCAGCAGCTGTTGCAGGCGAGCCTGGGTTACG
>WNFT01003042.1_pt1 | contig 23590 bp, 22 predicted proteins | sample 5400191 | NCBI WGS metagenome assembly WNFT01 (sample SAMN13153359, study PRJNA577476) | soil metagenome | isolation source: 80 cm saprolite under Madrone tree | place: USA:California | collected 2016-06-14 | reverse complement strand
CGTCGGCGCAGACTGAGCTATCCGTTCCAGCTCCAGACTCCACCACTGTGCGCCAACCGCTCCGGACCAGGTGGATCGCCCTCAAGCCGGGCAAGGTGTACGAGGTCGCGAATTACCGCATCCATGAAGGCAGCGTGACTTATGTTCTCTTAAACGGCGTCAAGGGCTCCGTGGACATCACGAAAGTGGATTGGCGTAAAACCTCTCGCCTGAACGCCGCGCCAACCGCGTCCTCGACTGCAACTCGCGCCGCCAATTCGGGCGGGCCAGGGCCAGACTCATTTTCAGGGCGCCCCTGAGCTCAGCGTGTTTCGAGGGTGATAGCCATCCGCGCGGGACAAAGATCCCGCAGACGGACGAAATTGTTGGGCAGAATCTGGCTCGGATAGCTTAGTCCTTCGTCTGGGCCGGCAGGCCTTTGCATGGAGACGTCTTCGCCAGCCGTGAACGTGGCGCGGCCGAAGAGCCATACAGTTCAATTCATGACCCTGCCGACAATCCGCGAGAGGCGTTGCCAAGGCTGGATCGGGCATCCCACCCGCGTATCCCCGCCAAAGTGAAAGCTCATGCTCAGGCCGGAGACACGGATCGAACCCGGCCCGCCCGGAAGACCTTGCAACGGACGGCGAAAGTCTGCGTACCGCTATAGCTTAAAGGACCAAGCTGCACGTTCTGAATACGAAACGTACTCTGAAAGGCCTCCAGTTGCAGCCGTCCGCCCCAGAGTTGGACGAGCGGCAAGCTCGATTGCGTGAAATACAAAGTCTTAATCTGTTCCATCGGGGCAAGGCGCTCCAGGCTGGGGTCAATTTCGTACGCTCCCACCAACACGCGTCTGAAATGGGCAGCGGAGTTTCCGGGATCCTGGGACCGCGAGTAGAAGGTGGCCGGCGAAGCGGTCGATACCGTTCGGAGCATCGTCATGGTTGGAACAATCCGTTCTTGCGCCGGGACAAGCTGTGGAGCGGCTGTTTGCGCAACCGCCGGTGCGTGGCTACCCAGAAATATTCCGAGCAGCACGATGAACCGTTTGTAAGCCACCGGATTTCTCTTCTCTCAAATTCTTGCTCTTCACCGCGGAAGCAATGGAACAGGTTCCGCCGCCCTCCAGTGTCCTCTAGCTACCGCCGGAGAATTAGGGGCCGGACTTCGCCTAGAGGGAAACTGGATTCCGTGAATGGAATAAGTCTACGAGGCTCGGGGTCCGCCGGACTGTCCCAATTCGCACACGAGTAGGTCTCTTCTTTTTCCTACAAACGGTCTACTCTCGACTAAATTCGTCCACTCGCGGGTACTGATCCATCGTGGTCAGTGGTTCTGGGGCGTGGTCACGGCTGAGGTCTGCTTTGCGGCTGTCAGCGCGGCTATTTCCTTGTCTGTCCGGGCAAGCGCTTCGACCACCATTCTTCGGCCCGGCGTGCGGGCCAAAGCGGTCTGGAAAGCATCCCGCGCTTCCGAGGGACGGTGCAGTTGCAGCAGAAGCTCGCCGAGCAGTTCATCGCTCGGCTTTTCAATGGAAGGTGGCCCGAATTCCACCGGCATCTTGTGTTCCTTTTCGGCCATGCTCTGAAGCTCGGCAAACGCATCCTTCGTTTTTCCCTCGGCAGCAGCCACCATTGCGTGCAACTGCCCGTTATGAATGAGTGCCCCGTCGCGTGCATTCGAAGCATCCTTCTTTTGCTGCTCCATCCAGGCAACGGACCGTTGCCCCGCCTTCTCGACGCGCGAGGCGGCTTCGCGCGCTCCTGCGATATCGCCGCGGCGAAGGGCCGCGATCGCATTGGTGTAATCAAACGTAGCTTCCGCGAACGGATAATCCCCCGCGGGCAAAGTCCAGCGCACAATTTCGTCGTTCCATAGCTGCGTGCAGATGAGAAAGTGCGCTCGCATCTCGGCGTAGGAGTTGAGCGCCCCCATGGCCGGCGTCATGCCGGACATCCCCGCGTGATCCGCATTCTTGGCCTTGGAGTCGGCCACTACTGCTCGTTCGGCCGCCTGCCGGCAGCCCTCGAGCACGCGGCGCGCATCGGAGACGTGGCCCTGTTGCAGGTAGCCATACTCCAGCCACTCATTGTAATGGCCGCACATCGCGTGCGGTCTTCCAGCCTTTTCGCGCGCCTTGTTCACCACCGCCATTGCCGTCTCGTTGGCTTTGACCTCGTCATCCCACATCCCGAGCGACAGAAAAATGTGCGATGTCATGTGCTGCGCATGGGCGGCTTCGGGCGCAACCTGCGAATAGATCCTCGCCGCACGCAGGCCAAGCGGCGCGTGGACTGAGTCATCGTAACAGTGGATCAGGTAGTGCACGACGCCGGGATGGCGGGAATGATGCGGGAAAACTTCTTCGAGCACCGCGGCAGCGCGCATGTATGTGGCGAAATCGCGCCCGTGTTCGGCCGTGCCCAGAATTGCAAGCGCATAGAAGCTGGCCCCATCCACATCGTCGGGAAACTCGCGGTGCAGTTCGGCGAGCACGGATTCGTACCGCCGGTCGCGTTCCTCCTTCGTTCCCTCGCCGAAGAGCGCCTCCACGCTGCGCAGGTAGAGTTTTTCCCGCTCCGTGGCAGCTTTGGCGCTCCGGGCCTCCGGCGTCGGCGCCAAGCGATTAAGGATCTCGCGTGCGGCCACAACATCTTCTTCGTGCCAGACGGGATGATTCTGCGTCATCGCTTCGCCCCAGAACGCCAGGGCAAAGTCCGGCGCGACTTGCTCGGCCTTGCGAAAGTACTCGGCCGCACCTTCGTATTCGAAGTTATGGAGTTGCGCCAGCCCGCGGAGAAAATCCGCCTGCGCCGCCGCTGGCCCCGAATTCACAAACGCAACTTCACCGAAGTCTTGTTGAGCATCCTTTTGGGAAAATGCCGCGGGAGAGAATAGAAGCAGAAGGATAAATAGCGCCGAAAGGAAAATCCCCGGGGCTCGCCTCATGATCCGACCCCTTTCGGAAACCCGTCGAGCTGCGCGCGAACCTTGCTCCGCCACTCCCAGCTCCTTTTGATCGCGATCTCCATTTTCAATATCGAAAACCGCATCGATTCTACACCCATTTCGCCAGCTTGATTGGCGGCCGGGTGTTCCATCTTCCGCACTCCGGGAGGAGGGGGACAGACGGGAAGTTTCTCTTTCACCGATACTTCCAAATCATTACGAGCCAAACGAGTCATATCGAACAAACATCAGAAAACGTCCCGTCAGTCCGCTATTTCCCTCCTCGATTTCCCGACGTTAATCAAGCGTTGCTACCGAAGGGTGCTGAGGAAGGACTTCATTTCGCGCAGCACGTCGACCTCATTGGACAAGTACACGTAATGGTCCGCACCACGCAACCTAACCACGCGCGCGGTTGGGACGCCGTCTTCAAATACCTTCGCTTGCCTGGTTGTCAGAACCACATCCGCTGCGGAGAAAGCCTTGGCAGCCTCCCTCACTTTGGGATCAGTGCTGTCATCAACCCATTTTCCTAGTCTGTGAGGGATCGCAAAGATCGCGAGCGCGGGCACGGGAATGTTCGCGTACTTCTTCGTGCCTTGTAGCATCATCGCGTCACCAGGAAAGTCGCGTTGCTTTCCAACCCGTCCGTCTGGAGTCGTCGCATATTGCTGGCGAAGCTCCCCTTCGGGATACGTGAAGCCAAGGGCTCGCAAACAAGCCTGTTGTAGCGCACCAAAGCTGGCCAAAGCGGGATCGGACTCACTTGGCAGTGGAGCTTGCGGCGCAGTCTTCTTGAGATCTTGAAATTCCTTCATCGTCGGTCCTTTGCCGTTGTCAAAAGCGTATGGATACCCTGCTTCGAGGTACACCAGCCCCGCGACGCGACTCGGATGTCGAGTGGACAGTGAACTCAACTCCTCTCCCCCTAGTGAATGCCCCACCAGCACTGGCCTGTTCAGTTTGAGCGCGTCAAGGACGGCAAGTGCATCGTCGCCAAGGCGGTCGGCTCCGTAGCCTTCGGGAGAAAAGCCAGATTCGCCGAAGCCACGCCGGGTGATGCCGTAAACGTGGAAGGTGGGCGTTAGCTTGGGGGCGAAATCGTCAAATACGTGCGCGGTGTCTCCTCCGCCTGCTAGTAGCACTAGGGGCCTGCCAGAACCGCCCCAATCCAGCACCTCCAAGCGAACGTTTTTGTCCACGGTCACAAATTGCGTAATGTGCGGGGATGGGTCTTTCCACGCGGGGGGCTGTTGGGAATGAAGAGTAACCATGAATGAGATCAGCAGCATTGAAGCCGCTCGTCTCTTGAGTCGATGTATGGACATGTCCACTCTCTGATTTACATTATTCAGGCCCGAGATGTTCTAGATTTCCTTCGGCGGATGGCACACCTTTAAAGCAGTGCGACATAGAAAAAATTTGTGGGAAACTACTCGAGCAGATCGGGCTCGTCGCGGATGATACTCGCAAGCATTGGCTGAAACTGGAACCATCCCGCCATCGGGCTTCCGATTTGCTCCCTCGTCGCAAGCGCCGTGCTTGGGTCGATCTTTACCGGCACGCCGGCCGCTTCGGCGAGAAGCTGCGCCTGGCAACTGCGGTCCATAGTGATGAACCACCATGCCGCTTCCTCGACGGACTGCCCGACAGTGAGCAATCCGTGATTCCGCAGAATCGCTGCTTTGTGTTTTCCGAGAGCCTGCGCGATGCGCGCGCCCTCCGACGTTTCGTAGACCACGCTGGTAAAGTCCGCGAACAATCCGTGGTCCTCGTAAAACGCGCAAGCGTCCTGCGTGATGGGATCGAGCAGCCGCCCCAGCGACGCCCACGCTTTCCCATACATCGAATGCGCGTGCGCCGCCGCAACCACCTCGGGACGCGCCGCGTGCACCTGCGAGTGGATGGCAAACGCCGCTCCGTTGACGGGATACTTTCCCTCGACCACGTCGCCGCGGTGATTCACCAGAATCAGGTCGGACGCGCGGATTTGCCCGAAGTGCATCCCGAACGGGTTCACCCAGAAGTGGTCGAGCCGTTCTGGATCGCGCGCCGTGATGTGTCCCGCCACACCTTCATCGAATCCGAAACGCGAAAAGAGCCGGAATGCCGCGGCCAGCATCCGCTTGCGATGTACGCGCTCCTCCGCGGCCGTGGCAAACTTAGGCGGCCGCGGGATGTTCAATACATTGGCGGGTGCTCCCGGCATTTGGACCTCCGTCCCGCGCATCGAGCGGCTAATTCCTGTGGACTTACTAAGCGGTGGCGGCCTTCACCTTCTTGGCGGCCTGCTCAATAAGAGCTGCGACAGCACTAGGCTGCGATACGTAGATGGCATGGCTGCCCTTGACCTCAACGACCGTCGAACCGGCCCGCTTGGACATGGCACGCTGGGCGTCAGGTGGGATCATCTTGTCCTCGGTGGTGACCAGGTACCAGCTCGGCTTGGTCCTCCACGCCGGTTCGCTGATCGCGCCGCTAATAGCCCCCATGCCCCACGGAACTTGGGAATCGGCCATGAACTCGGCTTTTTCTGCCTCTACGTCAGCCGCGAAAGAGGCGGGGAACTTCGCCTTGTCGAGAAACAAAAAGCCGTCTTGCGGGGGTAGTATCGGAGGTACGGGCGCGCCGGGCGGCGGGTCTTTAATAAGCGTTCCCACCGACTCGCCCTTGTCTGGAGCGAAGGCGGCGATGTATACGAGGGCTGAAACGTTTGGGTGGTTTCCGGCTTCGGTGATCACCGCTCCGCCATAGGAATGGCCGACGAGGATTGCAGGTCCGTCCTGCGTTGCAAGAACTCGCTTGGTAACCGCAACGTCGTCCTCCAACGATATCGTCGGATTCTGGACGATGCTGACCTTATAACCGTGCCCCTTCAGGATTTTGTAGACGCCCTCCCAGCCGGCACCGTCCACAAAGCCACCGTGAACTAGAACGATGTTATTCATGGCTCTCCTCCTCGCCTTTCTTTTTTGATATGAGTGCGTACATCGGCAGGTCTCGTGTTGATCGAGCCAGGTATTGGAGGTCCTCGCCCGACCACGGCGAAGTATAACGACGGGTAGAATAGCAGTCAACCCAACGCCATCAGATGACGGCCTCAAATTCAGCCAGGATGGGTGACCCGGACGTAAGGACCGAGACGAATTTGGGTGCTCCTCGTCACACTGCTCCCCGATGAATTATAGAAATGATATTCTCTCATCGCATGCCACCCTCAAGAGAAAAGAAAGAATCGCGCTTGGGCCACCCGTCGGCAATCCTATCACGGATTCCAAGCCCCAGACTTTCGCGCCGCCACTTGAATTGGTGGTACACTGGCTGAAGCCAACGGAGGTGGAAAGTGCTCAAAATATCGCCTAACGTCCAAAAGGGTAGCGTCATATACAAGACGCGCCAGATGTCCAGCATTCAACGGTTTCCGCGAGAGATTCAACGGTTTCCGCGATTGGGAACGATAGGTGATGGAGAAAGCGAATTCGGGCCGTTCGTGGCCAGCAAGATGAGGTTGACTTTTCATAGACCTGATTGCAAGTGGGCTGCGTACATCTTCAATTCTCGGAATTTGGTCGAGTTTTCTTCCCACGCTGAGGCTGTTGAAGCGGGGATGAAACCCTGTAAAACCTGTTGCGCCTGATACGGGTGCAAGGAGAAGTTTATGGGGCTTTTGACTTTTCTTGACCGTCTCGCTCCGACCATTTCGACATTTCCCACGCCTTCCAGTGTTCGTTCCCTGTTTCCTGACGCGCCATCTTGATTTGTCCAACTCTCACCTGTTCAACACCTTACCACCCCGTTCGAATGATACGTAAATAGTAATTTACACACGGTGTACTTTTGTGGTATTCTCCCGGCGGGTGGCCCGGACAATAAATCCTGAGATAAATCTGGGTTCCCCGTCCTCGGTTTCTGAGGGCGGGGCTTTTGACCTTTCCTCGATCGTCTCACTCTGCTCCAGAAATCGTTGCGGGAACCGTCGCGCAGCGCGAGGAATGTGCGAAAATGAACCAACGTGAGACTCCTGCCTAAACTCCTGTGGCTCATCCTCGCGCTCTTCGCTCTTGAGAACGCGCTTGGGGCTCTGCGCTACCTGCTGCCGCACGTGCCCTTCCCCGCGGAACTCGACAATTTCACTCAGCGGCGTATCGCGCTTTCGTTGCACGCCTTGGGTGGCGCCATCGCCTTGCTGGCAGGTCCGTTGCAGTTTGTTCCTCGCTTCCGTGAAAGCAGCTGGAATCGCCATCGCCTCTTGGGATGGATCTACTGCAGTGCCGTCTTGTTCGGCTGGTGCGTTTCACTCTGGATCGCGCCGCATTCACAGACCGGTTGGATCGCCTCCGCGGGATTTCTCACTCTCGGCGCGGCTTGGATCGTGGCGACCGGGCTCGCCGTGCGTTTCATTTTGCGGGGCGATGCGATCAGCCACCGGCGCTGGATGATTCGCAGCTACGCCCTCACCGCCGCCGCCATCACTCTGCGCATCTACCTGCCTCTTATTTTCGTGTTCCATTGGCCCTTTTCGACCGCTTACCCCGCCATCGCGTGGCTCTGCTGGATTCCCAACGCGCTCGCTGTTGAAGTCTACCTGCGCTTCGTGCCGGCCCCTTTGCACATGACTCTGCCGGCCAACCTCAGGCGCGTAGCCAACGCATGAATCAAAGTCAAAGGCCCCACCATGGGTGCCCCACACGTCGGTTTACGTGTGGGGTTTTTGTGGAGCCGGGGACGGACCCGGGAACATACGGGACGTTTCCGCTGTTCCGCGAAATTGTCCATCTAAATCAATGCTATTTTTCCAAGTCCGGATTCTTAACCTATCCCTCGTCCCTCGATCTTCGAGCTAACTCCCAGCAGACAAGCCACTTAGAAGTAATTACTTGACGATAGGTACCTATGTGCTATAATCCTTGTGTTGAGCCGGTACCAGCCATTGATTGTGCCTCGCCTTTTATGGCCTCCCGTTTACCCAGAGCTTCGATGGGCCAGCTAGTCTTTCTAACTCCTCCAAAATCTTCCCATCCCACTCAGTTACTTTCTCGCCAACAGGACGCCCCCATAACTCCTTTAGCTGCAACACTTATGAATCTCCCCGCAAGTGTTGAAAACAAAAGACTTACGGTAGAGCTAAGTCCTTTAGCTGCAACACTTACAAAAACCATGGGGTGGGGCCCCCTGCCTTGCGACGATTCGACGTTCTGCCCTTCGTCCTCCTTCTCCTCACCTCACCTTTCTTTTCATGCACTTACAAATTGCCCATTTCGCAAGCCCTTTGTTTTGACATTCATGCATCGGATGGGGGGTGTAGGGGGTGGGACGACCGCATTCCTGAAGTATTACTTTAACTGCGCCAGCATCTCCATAGGAATGGACCACTTGGCGAACAAAAGGGGGAAAAGCGGCTCAGAGTGGCTTGGTCCCGTTCAACCTTCGACGAACTTGTCTTGTCGCCGCAAAGCTCCCGAGCGGCTTGCGAACGCCGAGCTTCAATTCTTACGACGGTTCCTTACTTCCTTATCGCATTACTTCGATACTTCAATCCAACGCCGGAACTGCGTTCCGCTCATTCCGCCGCCGGTGCAAATAGTGCATCACGATGTTGAGGTACATTTCGCCGCAGGGAGTCTCGATGCAGATCACCAGAGCTTCCGTGTCCGCGCTTCCTGCCAGCCCTTCCTCGTTCATGTGGATTTCCGGCGGAAACACTTTGAAGCGAAATCCCTGGTCGTTCAGCAGCGTCACCGAATTTCCGATGACCATGTTCGCCAGCTCGCAAACTGTTTCGCGCACTACCTGCTCGCTCGCTTCAATTTCCACTCCTGCGAGTTGGCTGGCCACTTTGATCGCCACTTCCGGCGACAAATCAAGAATGACGCGCCCTTCAATGTCTCCCTTGATGGCGATGAGCGCCGCGACGCCCTTGCGCCGATACGCATCTTCGTCCATCGCCAGGTCCACGATTTTCGTCGGGGCCTGCAAAGATTCTGCGAAGACCGCATCCGCGGCGTTGATGAACGGCTGGATCAGTTCCATTCTCATGAGCGGTGTTCTCCTGCCAGAGCCACAGGCGCGCCGGTTGCGTTGGGATCGTCACTGAGCACGTACCGAAGAATTTCGTACAACACTTCCGGCTTCACTGGCTTCTGCACGAAGTGTTTCGCGCCCTTCTGCAGCGCCGCCAGAATATTTTCCTGGTATCAGCACGATGTCCGGCTTGACGCGGTTGAATTCCGCGATGGCCGTCAGGCCGTCGCCCGCTTCGCCGGCCACTTCGCCGCCGAACTGCTCGATCATCTTGATGAGGTTCTTGCGCGCGAAGACGGAATCGTCCACCACCAGGTAGCGAACCGGCTGATTGTCTTTTCGCAGTAGAGCGGCAAATGGTTTCATGGACTTCTCCTTATCCCCGCGCGCGTCTTCACGAACGCTGGGAAGAAACTCGAATCTTTTCAACCTTTTCGTTCTTGTCGTGTTTTTCAATTTTCTCCGCGGCGCTTTGTGCGGCGGCGCTTCGTTCCGCGCCGCGATCCGCACCGTGCTGGTTCACCAAAAAAGTGGCCAGCCCATCGAGCGGAATAATTTTGTTTGCATATCCTTTGAGGATCGCCGCGCGCGGCATACCGCTCACGACGCACGTATCTTCGCTCTGCGCGATGGTCATTCCGCCCGCAGCTTTGATAGCGCCGAGGCCTTCCGCGCCGTCATCGCCCATCCCGGTCATCAAAACGCCGACGGCAGTGAGCCCAAATTCCTGCGCCACGGAATGAAACAAAACATCCGCCGAAGGGCGATGCCCATTCACCGGCGGCCCATCGGAAAGCACGGCCATGTCTCCGCGCGGCATACGGCGAACCATCATGTGGCGATTTCCAGGACAGATGAGCACGCGTCCCGCGAGCAAAAGATCTCCCGAGCGCGCTTCGTGAACTTCGAGAGCGCAGCACTCATCGAGGCGCTTCGCGAACATTTCCGTGAATCCTTCGGGCATGTGCTGCACGATCACGATGGTGGATTGAAAATCCGCGGGAATTTGCGACAAAACAAATTGCAGCGCGTTGGGGCCGCCGGTGGAAATTCCGATGGCAATGACGCGGCGCGGCGGAAGCGGCGCCCGGGTTCCCTTTTTCTTAACCGGCAGATCGTCGGCGACGACGGCGGGAGGGAGTTTGCGACCAGCGGCGCGCTTGGCCACTTTAATTTTTGCGATCAACTGATCGGCGATTTCTTCGAGGCGGCCCGCGGCGGCGTCTTTCGGCTTCGTGACAAAATCGACGGCGCCGAGCGCGAGGGCTTTGAAAGTGGCGTAACCGCCTTCTTTCGAATGAGTGCTGAACAAAATGACCGGCATCGGCGCGCGTCCCATGATCAAGCGGAGCGTTTCCATTCCGTCCATGCGCGGCATTTCCAGATCGAGCGTTACCACATCCGGCTTAAGCTCTTCAATTTTTTTCAAAGCAAATGAGCCGTCCATCGCGGTTCCGACGACTTCAATCGAGGAATCGCGCGCGAGAATCGCGGGAATCAATTTCCGCATGAGCGCGGAATCGTCAACGACGAGGACTCGAATACGTTCTGTCATGCAATGGCTCCCAGTGGATTTGCGCGTGAGAGGCGCGACAGAACTGCAGGCACATTCAAAATGAGAACGACGGTGCCATCGCCGAGGATGGATGCACCACTGACCAGATCGCTGGATATGATTTCTGCGGGGAGCGCCTTGATGACCAGCTCTTCTTCTCCAACGAGGCTGTCCACGAGGAGACCAAAACGTTTTTCGGCCGCGCCAATGACGATGACGAAATGCTTTTTCTTAGCGGGCTGCGTCTCTATGCTCCGCAAGCGGCTGAGCTCGTTCAAACGGACCAGCGTGAGAATCTGGTCGCGGAGCCGAAGAACTTCGCGCTGATCCACGCGATGAATTTCGTGGTCCGCGATGCGCGAGATTTCCACGACGGAAGAAAGCGGCACAGCGAACAAGCGGCCACCCACGCGGAAAAGCAACGTTTGAATGCTGGCGAGGGTGAGTGGGGCGCGAAGCTGGAACGTGGAGCCCTGGCCCTTTTTCGAGGAAACCTGGACGGTTCCCTTGAGACGATCGAGGACGGTTCGAACGACGTCCATACCGATTCCGCGGCCCGACACTTCCGTAACTTCGGAGGCGGTGCTCAAGCCTGCTTCGAAAATAAGATTGAGGGCGTCTTGCTCGGAGAGGCGCTGGGCTTCTTCAGGTTTCAAAAGCTTCGTTTCGACGGCGCGTGCGCGGAGCCGGGCAAGGTCGATGCCGCGACCATCGTCGCGCACTTCAATGACAACCTGAGTGCCCTGGTGATAGGCGTTGAGATAGATGGTGCCGCGGGCGGGCTTGCCGGCAGTCAAGCGTTCGTCGGCTGGCTCGACGCCATGATCGACGGAATTGCGCACGATATGCATGAGCGGCTCGGCGAGCGCATCCAGGATGCTCTTATCGAGGTCGGTGTTCTGGCCGGAGACTTCGAGAGCAACGTCTTTGCCGCACTGCTTGGCGACATCGCGAACGACGCGCGGAAAACGCCGAAAGAGCTGTTCGACGGGCACCATGCGAATTTTCAGGACGCATTTGTGAAGTTCATCGAGGATGCGCGCCTGAAATGCCATGGCGTCGGCAAGCTTGGCACGCAGCGGGTCGCGTGCATGCTTCTGATCGAACTCCGAGAGGGTGCGATTGAGCATGGACTTGCCGATGATCAATTCACCGACGAGATTCATCACGGCGTCAATACGCGTTGCCTCCACGCGGAGAGTGGCTTCGGCAACGGCGGCCGCCGCTGAACCCGGAGTAGCGGTCTTCGTCGCGACGCCGTTTTCAGCCGCGCCGGCCACAAAGTTTGCCGCCTGCGCTTCCAAGACGTCACCCAACAATTCATGCTCGGAGGTTTCCGCCGTCGCAGCCTGCTCGATGCGCACGTCGGAAACGATGGAAGGGATGCGGCAGCGTTGCTTCAATCTTTCGACGGATTGCGAACTCGCCAGAGCGGCTTCGACAATTTCAACGCTCGCAGCGGCAAGGTTGTCTTCGGGGCGCAGGGCGATGACCGTGCCGCTTCCATGAAGAACGTTTCGAATGAGCTGGAAAGCCGCGGCGCGCATCAGGCTGTTCGGGTCAATGCGCAGAGCGATGTTGTAAACCGCTTCGCCGCGATGGACCGCTTCCGAAATCATGAGTTGCTCGTATTCGGTCCAGGCAAATTGGGCGGGCAGCTGGACCACGGCCACGGAGGCATTCCCCGGCGAGGCGGGGCCCTCCAATAGCTGCTTGATCAAGGCATGAAGCGCTTCGACGGCGGGCGGATCCACGTTCCGCTGATAGGCGGCAAGCATGGCGCCAAAACTATCCGCGGCAGCAAGAACAAGTTCGGCGAGTTCCCCGCTGCGGGCCTCCGCCACCTGCGGGGTGAGGACGTCTTCGAGTTCGTGGGCGAGTTCACTCAGCTTGTGAAAACCGCAAGCCGCAGAATCACCCTTGAGAGTGTGCACCGCGCGACGAACCCGGCGAATCACTTCCTCGTCGCCGGGACGGGATTCGAGGTCGAGGCCGGCCTCATTGAGCGATTGGAGCAGTTCGTTGGCGCTCTCGAAGAACAGAGCGCGCAACTCACTGCCGCGATCCTCGGGAGGACGTTTCACGAAGTGACCTCATTGCGCTGATAGGCCGTGCCGTTGTTTTCGTGGATCATGCGGAACTTCTGCGTAAGCCCGAACAAACTTTCCGCATGGCCCACGAAGAGATAACCGGCCGGATTCAAGCAGTGCCAGAATTTTTCAACCAAACGCTTTTGCTCGGCCTCGTCGAAATAGATCATGACGTTGCGGCAGAGGATGATGTCGTTGCGGCGCGGCAAAAATTCGGTTTTCAGGTTGTGAAAGTCGAACTGGACGAGTCCTCTGAGCTGTGGCTTGATGGCGTACTTGTCGCCGGATTTTTCGAAATAACGCAGCCGGCAGGTGTAGTCGACAGGTTCCATCTGCTGATCGGTATAAAGGCCTTCCTGACCGAGGCGGAGACTGGCGTAGCTGATGTCCGAAGCGACGATTTCGACTCTCCACGGGGGAGGGATCAGGGGTTTTGGCGAAGGCATTTCGAACGGGAGAGGATTTCGCAAGTAATAGTAGGCGAGCGCATCACAAATCAAAATGGCGACGGTATAAGGTTCCTGTCCAGAGGAACATCCGGCGCTCCATACACGAAGCGTGTAATCGCGGCGTTCCTGTTTGCGGCGGAGGATCTCTTCGAGAACAGACTTCTGCAGCAGATCGAGCTGCGGGCGATTTCGAAAGAAACTGGTTTCGTTGACGGTCAGGTTTTCGAGGAGAAGAGCGAGCTCGGCGCGGCCTTCCCTGCTGGTCAGCAGGCGATAGTAGGCGTAGAAGGAATCGAGCTGACAGGCCTTGAGGCGGCGCTGCAACCGGTCCTTCAGGAAATGCGAGCGGCGCTCATCAAAAAACATGCCGCATTCCTGATAGACGAGAGTCTGCAGGAGTTTCAGCTCGGCTTCGGTGAGTTGAATCTGGGCGGTGATCGTTCCCATAGAGATTGAATGCGGGGGACCGGCATTTGGTCCGCCTTTCGGAAGGGGCCGAAAGAGGGGCTACTTTGCGGTGACGACGGGTTCCGCGGCCTCCTCGAGTCGTTTGTACTCCGGACGCTGCAGCAATTTTGCGATGTCCAGCAGGATGATAAGACGGCCTTTCAGTTTTCCAACTCCGGTGACGTAGCTGGATTCACCTTCCGCGAAGACCGAGCCGGGGGAATCGACTTCCGACGGCGGGATCTTTAGGACCTCGGACGCGGCGTTGACGATGAGACCGATCAATTTGTTTTCCAGCTCGACGACGAGGATGCGATTCTTTCTGTCCGAAATGATTTCGGTCTGGCCGAAACGCTTGCGGAGATCCATGACCGGAATGATTTTTCCGCGGAGATTGATCACGCCTTCGATGAGATCCGGGGCGCTCGGAACGGCAGTGATTTCGGGGACGCGGACAATTTCGCGCACGGAGCCGATTCGAACGCCGTACGTTTCATTGCCGATGCGGAAACCTACAATGTGCAGATCCTTTTCCATCGAGAGGACCCCAGCCTCCTATGAGCGCGTCACTTCGGCGTATTCGAGTTCCTTATCCCGGTGTGATTCCGATCCGCGGCGCTGCCGGGGTGAATCCCCGCGGTGAAAGTGCGCCGGCGCAGTACGGTCCAGAACGAAACGGTCCATGCTGTCCAGCAGATTGCGGGAAAGCTTCAGCATCTGCTCGGCAGCGGCGGAAAGTTCGGTAGAACTGGAAGCAGACTGCTGGACCAACTCGCGCATTTTGTCCATGGCGCGAACAACAGCCTGGGCGCCGGAAGCCTGCTCTTCGACGGCGGAGTTAATCTCCTGAGTGATTTCCATGAGGCGGCTGGTGGCTTTGGCAATTTGCGCGGAGCCAACGGACTGTTCGTTGGTGGCCGCGCCAATTTCCTGGGAAAATTTGTAGACTTCGGTGACGACGTTGGAAATCTTGTGCAGCGCGGAACCAAGATCGTTGCCGAGGCTCAAGCCCTCTTCGACGATGCGGGTGCTGCGCTCCATGTTTTCGACGGCCTGGCGCGCCTCGCGCTGAATGCTCTGGATGAGGTCGGCGATTTCCTTGGTGGATTGCGTGGACTTTTCCGCCAGCTTGCGGACTTCGTCGGCAACCACAGCGAACCCGAGACCGTGCTCGCCGGCGCGGGCGGCTTCGATGGCGGCGTTGAGGGCGAGCAGGTTGGTCTGTTCAGCCAAGTCGTCAATCACTTCGATGATTTTTCCGATGTCATCGGCGCGATGGCCAAGGATGTTGATGATTTCCGCGGAAGACTGAATGGCCTGGTTGGTGCGATTGAGGCCGTCGGTGGTCTTTTCCATGGTCTGAATGCCGGTGACCACTTCCTCGCGGGAACGGTTGGCGATGTCCAGAAGAACTTTGGCGGTATCGGCCACGCGCTGAATGGAAGTGACCATCTGGTCGATGGAGGCAGAAGTTTCCGCGACGCTGGAAGCCTGGACCTGGGTGTTCTTGACGACGTTCTGCACGTTAATGCTCATCTCGTGCATGGTGCTGGTGACTTCTTCGATGGCGGAGGAAGCCTGAACGCTGACCTTGGCCGATTCATCGGCAGCGCCAGCAACCTGATTGGAGCCGGCAGAAACTTGTCCGGCAGAATCGCGCGTGGTGCGGACCAGTTCCTGCAAGCCATGGGACATGCGAAGGAAAGCGTTGCCGAGAGTATCGCGCTTGGAGCGCGGCACGACCTCCACAGTGAGGTCCCCTTCGGCGACAGCCATGGAAACACCGGCCATCTCCTTGAGGTAGGCCACCATATTGTTGAAGGTAGTGGCGAGGGCTCCGATTTCGTCGTTGCGATGAATGTCAATGTTCTGATCGAGATCGCCGGAGTCGCCAATTTCGCGCGCGACGGTGATGAGGTGCGTCAGGGGTTCGGTGATGGACCTTGCCGTATAGACCGCTATGAGGCCACCCGCTAGAACGGCAAGAAAAGTGCCGAACGTGGTCACCCAGGTACTAAAGGTGCTCATGCGCTTAGCAGACGTGTCCGTTTCCTCGCGAAACTTGTCAATCTCGGTGTTGCTTTGATCCAGGACGGAAGAAGATTTCGTGAGCCAAGAAGCGGGATCTTTCTGCAAGTAGAAGATTTGCAGGTCGGACACCGTTGCATCTCCCGAATCGACTTGATGGCGTTTGGCCATGAGCGGCTTTGCGAAATTGTCGGCCCAGCTTGCCTCGGTGTTCTCCACCTGGATGAGGGCGGTGCGGACGGCTTCATTGTTGGCCTGGGATTCGCCACGCTTGATGAGATCGACGATATCCGTGAGGCCCTTGTTGACCTTTTCCTCGTCGCGGGGATCACCGCTGAGGAGGAAATTGTTCATGTTGAGGCGATTCAGCATGATCTGGGAGCGGACGGATGCAACGGTGCGAACGCTCTCGACAGCCGCGGTGGCGTCGGCACGAGCCGAGCGCTCCTTAAAGCCGGCGATGATGTTCACGATGAACAACACCGACAAGAAAACCAGGATCAGGCCAAAGCCCATGTAAAGTTTTTTCCCGATGGTCATTGCAAAATGCCTCCGCTCCCCGCAGCACTGCCGCCTGAAGCCGGCCACTCATGCCAAAACCAATGCTGTCCGTCTGGTTCCCCTAGTTGCTGTGAAACTCAAATTCAACAATCTGAGTGGTCTCTTCCGATGCAGCCACAAACTTCCATTCCTTGAGCGCGTCCTGGCACGTTTGCACGAGCAAGGGGTGGCCGCCAACGACACGGGTAGTTTTCACGCGGCCGTCCGGAGCGATTACAACTTCGATCTTCACTTTGCCGCTGACGTTCATGCGGCGGGCAAGCTCAGGATAGGAAGGCGTGGTCCTCGACTTGACCTTGCGCCTGGTCTCGTCAGTTGAGCCTGTCTGCGAAAACGCAGAAGCCCCCGCGAGAAGGACCGCTACTGTGACGGTCATAGCAAACTTCATCCACCGGCTGACTCTCATCGACACTACCCCTCCTGGGATTGGGGGATGCCCCGCAGGAGAGAAGGCACGTCGAGTGCCATGGGAGGAGGCCCGGACACGAGTTCTGTGCCACGCCTTGGAGTAGACGCAAGTAGCAGACCCTAAGAGGTTTAGACGATGGTTGCGGATTGGAGGAATGCATTTTCTCGAAGCGTAATCGTCTCAGTCAGCGCGGCCTCAAAGGCTAGGGGTCTCAGCCTGAGACGGCAAGAGGAATCGGCGTTGTGGACAGATTGGCTACACACCACAAGCACGTGGTTGACTCAGATTGAGACTAGTAGGTAGGGTGTAGAATCAGGCGTCTCACAAACTGAGACACCCGGCCACCTCATCCAGCGATGCGTGCACCAAAAACGATTGCGTCTAGAAGCTCCCTTCGGCGTAGTGCAAAGCCGCCGACGCTACCGCCCATTTCGAAACACGCGGAAGAATTGATGGAACTCGCGGTCGAGGCGGCGCAATCCCGCCACCTGCCAGACTTTCTGGAACAGTTTGCACTGCGAGCCACGCGGATGCTGGACGCCATCTGGGGAGGAGTGGCCGTTTATCGCGGGCGCGAAACGGAACTGCACTCGGCGAAAAGAACGAACGGGGCGACCTGGAGCACGTGCGAAGAGTGGCTGATTGCGAGTGCGCGGGAAAGCCGAAACGAAGTGGAGGCACGGGCGATCCCGAAGGAAATCGCAGCAACGTTTGAAGGAGCGGCGGCAGGGGCAGTGGCGGCGTTCGTGCGTATCGCGGGAAGCGACAATGAACGGCTGGGGACGCTTTGCCTGATTCGAAAGCGAAAGGGCTTGGATGGGGACGAAAAGCGGCTGCTGCATGCACTGGCGAGCCATGCGGCGCTGTCGCTCGAAAACTTCAGACGGTTTTCGCAACTGGAGCGTTCGAAACGGCAGTGGGTGGAAGACATCGACGCGATCAGCGACTACATCGTGGTGCACGATCGCGCGTGGAAAATCGTTCGAACGAACCGATCGCTGGCGTCGCATCTGGGCGTTCCGCCGGTAGCGCTGGTGGGCGAAGCGATGAGCAGCTTGCGGCAGATCGCGGAAACCGGAAGCAAACTGCCCTGCCCCTTCTGCCGCGATACGAAGCGAATGCGCGAAGAATACGTGGCGGCCTCGGCGGAGCGGATATTTCTGGTGTCAACTTCGCGGACGCCGGGAGTTTCCGACGACGATACGCGCACCATTCACGTGTTGAAAGATATTACGGACCGGCGCGAGGCGGAGCGGAAGTATCGCGAGCTGTTTGACAGCATCCAGGAAGGATTATTTTTCGCGACGCCGGACGGTCGATTTCTTGATGTGAACGACGCGATGGTGCGGATGCTGGGTTACGCTTCGCGGGAAGAGTTATTGCGCGCGGATGTGAGCCCGCACCTTTATCCAGCGCCGGATGTGCGCGAGCGATTCCTGCAGGCACTGGAAGAACGCGGCGTGCTGCGGAACTATGAAGAGACGCTGCGGAGGAAAGACGGGACGCTGCTGCACACGCTGCAAAACATCACAGCGGTGCGCGATCCGCGGGGGCGGATTGCGCAGATTCGCGGATTGATGCTGGACGTGACGGAGCAGAAGACGTTTCAATCGCAGTTGCAGCGCGAACGAGACTTCAACCAAAAGATATTGAATACGACGCAGAGCATGATTCTGGTGCTGGATACGGCGGGGCTAATCAGCTATGCGAACCGGCGGTGCTACGAAGCGGGATACCAGGAAAATGAATTGATCGGGCACCGGCTGGTGGATTGGGTGGAGGTTTCGCATCGCGAAGATTTCGATGCGGCGCTGGGCACAACAGCGTACGGCCAGCAAGTGGAAAACCTGGAGCTGCGAGTGCGGCGAAGCGACGGCTCGATGGGACATTTTTCGATCAGCCTGAGCCCGATGAGGGATGAGCAGAAGGCGGTGAACAGCGTTGTGGTGGTGATGACGGACATTACGGACGCGGCGCTGTTGCAGGCGAAATTGGCGCACAGCGAAAAGATGGCGACGATTGGACGATTGGTGTCCGGCGTGGCGCACGAAGTAAACAATCCGCTGGCGGCGATATTGGGATTCACGGATTTGCTGCTGGAAAATCCTGAAGTGCCGCTATCGGCGCGGGACGATTTGCAGATTATTCTGCAGGAAACGCAACGGACGAAAGACATCGTTCAGGATTTGCTGAGCTTTGCGCGGCAGCGGCCGGTGCAGCGGGAACCGGTGCAAGTGAACAGCGTGCTGCGCCAGACGATTAAGCTGCGGAGCTATGACTTTGCGAGTCATGGCGTGGAAGTGCTGGAAGATTTTGAAGAAGCGCTGGCGCCGGCTTTGGGCGATTCGCAACAACTGCAGCAGGTTTTCTTGAACATACTGAACAACGCCTATGATGCGGTGCAGGAGGCGGGGCAGCGCGGGCGCATCAAGATTCATACGCGGCGGCGCACGGATATGATTGAAGTGGCGATCAGCGACAATGGGACGGGCATCGCCGATCCGCAGAGGATTTTTGATCCGTTTTATACAACGAAGCAGGTGGGTAAAGGGACGGGCCTGGGCTTGAGCATTTGTTACGGGATTGTTCGCGCGCATGGCGGCGAGATTCAATGCTGGAGCAATGAAAGAGATGCGGGGAGCACGTTTGTTGTGCGGATCCCGGTGGCGACGGAAGGCGCGCTCGCTGCAGCGGCGACGAAAGAGGCGGGCCGATGAGCCTTCCTACCGCGAACGCGGCCGGCCAGCAGCCGATCCTGCTGATTGAGGACGAGCCATCGGTGATCGCGTTTCTGCGAGCGGCGCTCGAACGCAAGGGATATGCTGTGGTGGACGCGGCATCGGGGGCGGAGGGGCTGGAGCGGCTTTCGAATGGGCAGTTTGCGGGAGTGATTTCGGACATTCGAATGCCAGGAACCGTGAACGGGGCAGAAGTGCACGCTTGGATCCAGAAAAACCGGCCGGAGCTCAAGACGCGAATCATATTGATCAGCGGCGACACGGCGAACAGCGATACGCAAGCATTTCTGGCGAAAAGCGGGACGCCCTGCATCGAGAAACCATTTCGGGTGCAGCATTTGATTTCGGTGGTGGAGAAAACTTTCGGAAAACCATGAGCGACGAAACAAAGACGCGATTATTGGTGGTGGATGACGAGCAGAGCATTCGCCGGCTGTGCATGACGATCGGAAATACGCTGGGATACGCGTGCAGCGAGGCAGAAACGGCGGAGGCGGCGCTGGCGCGGCTGGAGTCCGAGGCTCCGGATTTGATCCTGACGGACCTGAAGCTGCCGACCATGTCCGGGGTGGAATTGCTGAAACAATCGAAAATTACGCTGCCGCACTCGGAAGTGGCCATCATGACGGGGCACGGGTCCATCGAGTCCGCGGTGGACGCGATGAAGCTCGGCGCGTACGACTACATCGAGAAACCGTTTCGCGTGGAGAAGATGCGGCTGCTGTTGCAGCGCATGGCAGAGAAGGTCCGCCTGGTGACGGAGAACGAATTCTTGCGTGAGCGGGTGACCACGGAAGAAAACCTCGACGGCATCATCGGAACGTCGGCGAATATTCAGGACGTGTTGCGAATGATTTCGCGGCTGAAGGACACGCGAACGCCGGTCTTGATTTCCGGGGAAAGTGGCACTGGAAAAGAGCTGGCGGCGCGCGCGATCCACTTCCGTGGATCGATGGCGAAGACGCCGTTTGTGGCGGTGGATTGCGGGTCCCTAGTGCCGACGCTGATGGAAAGCGAGCTCTTCGGATACGAAAAGGGCGCTTTTACCGGAGCAACGAAAACGAAGGCCGGTTTGTTTCAGGCGGCGAACGGCGGGACGATTTTCCTCGATGAAATCGGCGAATTGCCGCAGGAGATGCAGGCCAAACTGCTGCGCGTATTGCAGGAAAAGGAAGTACGGCCGGTCGGGAGCAATACGAATGTAAGCGTGGATGTTCGCGTGATCGCAGCGACCAATCGCGACCTGGAAGCCGCGTATCGTGCGGGGACGTTTCGAAAGGATCTCTATTTTCGCTTGAACGTCGTGACCGTGCACCTCCCTGCCCTGCGCGATCGCCGGTCCGATATACCGGTTCTGGTCCATCATTTTCTGGAGCGCTATGCGCAGGGCTCGCACCTCCAAGTGACAGCAGCGGCCATGAAGAGCCTGCTGAATTACGATTGGCCGGGAAACATCCGCGAGCTGGAGAATTGCATCGCGCGCGCGGTCACCCTGGGGGACCGCAAGACGATCGACGTGATCGATCTTCCGCCGGCGATTCGAACTGAGCAGACAGACTCGACTACGGCGGAGTCGGCGAGCGCCGCTTCTCTCTCAACTACGGCGCTCGCGGAGATGGAGCGAATGACGATTCTGCGCGTGTTCGAACAGGCAAATGGCGACAAGGCACTAGCGGGGAAAATGCTGGGGATCAGCCGGGCGACCCTGTATCGCAAACTCAAACGCTACAATATTCCATCCCGGAGCGGCGGCGAGACGGACCGCGTGACGCCCACCAACTAACGAATGAGGCGTCTCACCGCATTGCCAGACTTGAGGCGCGCTCAAGAACCGTGAGACACAGGCGTTTCACCGTGAGACGCGCGAGCCACCCCAAGGCGCACGGAAAAACGTAAGCCCTTCCGTTTCCATAGTTTCCACGACATCCACGTTTTTGAAGCTTTGGCGCACGGCGTGCTTCTCTGTCACTGAAAGTTTGTGTCTCTAGCGGCGTGTAGTGTGTCTCGCCGCAAAGAATCGCGTGGAAGCAGGGCGAGAGAGGCGACGTGAGACGTTTCAGCGGTTCGACAGTCACTGCAAGGGAGCAAGACTGCACGGAGCAACTGGCCCGTTTCTTCCCACAGTCGCGGCCGGTTCGCATCCCGGTACAGGTGACTTCACTGCGCGGAGGCGGATCACGATTGCGCGAAGCGACAGTCCTGGAGTTTGGCGGATCAGAGTACGCAATTTTTCTCTCGACATTGCCGCTCGAGTTCGATGATCGCGTGCGGCTGGAAGCAGTCGAGCAGGGGCGCCCGGCGGAAGCGACAGTGGTCGCCGTGCAGTACCACGAAGGGCGCAAAGCGGTGGCCGTCCGCTTCTTGCAAGGCCACAGCAATTGGGTGACACAGCCGTGAACAAAACGACGACAACGTTGAACATCTCCGCTCCAGCCCGGTCGGAGAGCCCGCGCCAAGTGCAATGGAAGGAAGCGCGCGAGGTATTTCCAATCTACCTGGCACTCGCCAAGCAACTGGAGATCGAAATACCCTTTCCGCAGGCAAAACGGAACCTTCCGGAAAATCCGGAGATAGAGCTTTTCGGCCAGGTCCATGGGTGGCTGGATGAGATGGACCAGCGCGTTTTGGTGCACCAGCTTCGTCACCTCCTACAGATGACGACGCTGAACGCGAGCGAGGGCGGTCTTCGCGCGCTGATCAATCGGCACCTCCGGAAGACCATAAAAAGCATTACCGACAGAGACAAAATCGACTTTCTGCTGGTGCAGTATTTCGCGCTGTGCGCGCCTGCGAAGATCTATCACAAGCAGATTGAGCCGGCCGATGTGGCGCAGGTCCTGCAACCGGTGCTTGGAGAAGTTGCCCCGGGCCCGCTGGCATGGTGCGAACCGCTAGAGAAAATGATTGAGGCCTTGCACGGCTTCCGAAGTTTGCGGGAAATCCTGAAGACGAATTTCATCGAGCAGGGACGGAAGGTGAAAGAAACCGCGGGTGGCATGTTCTATGACCCGGCGGCGTTGGTGGCTTTCATCCGGTTCAATTTTCTGTTGCGGCGCACGCTGATTGAGCTGATGCACGCCGACCTGATCGCGATCCGCGGCGGCATGACGCAACTTGAGGCAGGTGGGGTGCGAATCCTGGATTGCCATCATTTCGGGCTATCGGCTGCAGAACCACTGAGCAAGATCCGCGCGATTGCGGACGAGTGGAAACAACCGTTTCAGAAGGAATATACGGAACGAACGGTCAGCCAGGCGTTCGACAAGCTGCTAGGCTTGCGAACGGATGTAGAGCACGCGCTTGAAAAGGCTTTTGGAAAGCAATCGGAGAACGCTTCCCTTGGCGCTGCGGAGGCTTCCTTGCGGTCCACACCGGGAGCCAAGAAGGCAGGTGCCGAATCTGTCACACCAGGCAGCAACGCGAAATCGAATGAACGGAGTGCGCCGGCCGCGACCGCTGCGTCTGAGCCAGCTGCAGCTCTTGATTTTGAATCGGGCATGGAGCAGATCTGGGAGCAACTAATCGCCACGCCTCCTTCGCGAGGGAGATCGATGACGACCGTCAAGGTTGGCGGGGCGCGCATCCTGCTTTCCTCGTGGGAGGTAACGGCATTCGTGAGCGAGGACGGGCCGTCAGCCGAAGATATACGGCGAGCGGTTGTCGCGCGGGTGCTGGTCACGGCATCAGTGGAGTCCGCCAAAGAAACTGGAAACGCGACCAGCCTCGACAGGGCGATGCGCATGGCACGTGTGGAAGTCACACGCTTGCAGGAACGCGTGGACGTGGCGAAACAGGCAAAGGACACCGAAGCGGCCGTAAACCTGGGAATCAGCACGAAGCGTCTGCTCTCCGCGCTTGACGAAGCAGAAAAGCTGTAAAGGATTTCGCATTGAACCGGTAAAGCCAGCTAGGTATTTCAGGGAGCGAGCTCTCATTGCGACACGCCAACGTTCTAGTCCTTACGGATGAAACCGAATTTGCGCAGATGCTTACGGCGTGCTGGCAGGCCGAGCGCCAAGCGCCGGGCATTACCGTGATCGGCAGCGAACTCTGGCGCGAGCAGGACGCGCCTCGGCACGATCTGGTTGTAGTCGGTCCCTTACTCGAAGGAAAACTGACGAATGTGCTGAGGTCGCTCGATCCCGGCACCGCGGTGATACTTTGCGTGCCCGCAGATTCTTGAGAATACGGACAACTGCGCGCGAAATATCCAAGACTTGTACATATCCCCTTGCGCGAAGATTGGGCGCAGACGCTTCTGTTGGTTGCCGGAGAATCGCTGCGACGCGCCGAAGCCCTTCGGCTAGCGCGGCAGGCGGAACAAGCTGCAGCCAAGAATGAAAACCACGCGACACTGGGGC
>WNFT01001668.1_pt1 | contig 23603 bp, 22 predicted proteins | sample 5400191 | NCBI WGS metagenome assembly WNFT01 (sample SAMN13153359, study PRJNA577476) | soil metagenome | isolation source: 80 cm saprolite under Madrone tree | place: USA:California | collected 2016-06-14 | reverse complement strand
GCCCGCGTGGCGACTAGGCCGGATTTACTCCGGCAGGTTTTTCCTCATAACTAGTACTTAAGCTCGGGTCGGTGCGCCTCGGAAGATCGGGTTCTGTGCGAGCTCACGCTCCAGGCTGGTCGCGGGCCCGTGGCCTGGATAGAGCGCCGTCGCGAGCGGCAGGCGCATCAGTTTGGTGCCGATGCTCATCATCTGCCGGCGCAGGTCGGTCTCGGGCGTTTGCTTGCCGATCCCGCCCGCGAGGATCGTGTCGCCCACAAACGCGTGGTTTGCGATCACGAAGCAGACGCTGCCTGGTGTGTGTCCGGGCGTGTACAGCACTGTGAGCTTGAACTCGCCGAACTCGAGCTCGTCACCGTCGAGCAGATAGCGGTCGGCAGAGCGCAGGAACTGCTTGGCGTCGGCCGAGTGGATCGCGGTCTGACCGCCGGTCAGCTCCTTCAAGTCGTCCTTGCCCGCCACATGGCCGGGGTGTCCGTGGGTGGCGATGATGTACTTCACGGTCAGCCCATTGGCCTGCTCCGCAAGCTTGTCCACGGGAAGGCCGGGGTCGATGACCACGGCTTCCTTGGTGGTGGCGCACGACAGCATGTAGCCGTTGACCTCGCGATCGAGCCTGACCTTCACGATCCCCAGTTTCCCCATGTCTCAGTATTTACTCAAATGCAGCGCGCCGAGGTGGTCGGTTTCTCGACAACACGGCGCTCTGCCAGTTGAGCTGGCGAGCATTCAGGTGATCTTGGGGCCCCTAGTCGCTGGTTTCGCCCTGGACCTTGACCCGAAGGGCGTCCAAAGAGTCGAACTTGTCCAGCGCCGGCTTGGCGCGCACCCGATCGGGATACTTCGCGGTCTGGATCGCCTCGAGCAGGAGCTCGATCTCCTCCGGCGTGAACTGCAGGGTCCGGAGGACGACCTCCTTCACCTTCTCGTGCCTATCGACTGTCTCCCGGATCACGTCGTCGGTGTCGGTCACGACCTGCGGCCGCGTCGGCCGGAACAGCTCCTCGGAGCCTGAGAGCGTAACGCGCTTAAAGGTGGGCATGTCTAGTGCTCCTCTTGGGAAAACGTTCGCCAATGCATCGGCCTAGTCGGCCGGGCTTCGCTGATGCCGGCGTCGACTCCTGTGCGCGCTCGGTCACGCATCTGACGCGATGCGCTCCCTCGCGTGCTCGTCGTCTCCTTGGCACCGGCCGCCGAGGCCGCGCCTTGTCGAACTGTTCCCAAGTGAAGCACTAGTCTCTGTGATTCTCCAATACTCGAACTGCCAGTGCACGATACGACTTCGCTCCATCCGAGTCCTTCGCGTACTGAAGGATCGACTGCCCCGCCAGCGGCGTCTCCGCGAAGCGAATCGAGTCGGTGACGCCAAAGTCGTAAACCTTGTCGCCGTACTTCTCTCTGACAGCAGCCAGCACCTCCTGCGAATGGAGCGCGCGCGCCCTGTAGAGCGTGGGCAGGATGCCGATGAGCTCGAGGCGCGGGTTGAGCCGGCGCTTCACGCGCTCCATCGTGATCAGGAGCTCCTGCATGCCCTTCAGCGCCAGGAATTCGGCCTGGAGAGGCACCAGCACCTCGTCCGCGGCCACCAGCGCGTTGATGACGATGAGGTCGAGCGATGGCGGGCAATCGATGATGATGAAGTCGTAGCGCTTCTGCACCGCCTCGAGCTTGTCGCGAAGGATGCTCTCGCGGCCGATCTCGTTGATGAGCTGGTTGTCGGCGCCGGCCAGCTCGACGTCCGCCGGAATGTAATGAACGCCCATCTGTGGAGCCTCTTGCACGACGTCGGTAACCGTCGTCTCGGGGTCGACCAGGAGGTGGTAAATCGTCTTCTCCAGCTCGGCCGGAGGCTTCATGTAGAGAGTCAGGTGACCCTGGGCGTCCAGGTCGATGAGCAGAACCCTCTGGCCGATCTCCGCCAGTGCAGCGCCGAGGTTGACAGCGGTGGTGGTCTTGCCAACACCACCCTTTTGCATGGCGACGGCGATCGTTCGGGCCAAGAGTGCACCGAGTCTAACCGAAGCCAGGCGGCATCGCCCGCACGGGGGATGCCGTAAGCAGCCCGGCCTCTATCATTGGCCGCGGTGTTCTTGATCCCGCTGATTGCAGCCCTGGTCGGCGCCGCCTTCGCCGTGGTCGTCGGCAGGCAGTACATCACCCGCCGCAAGCCATACCAGGCGATCTGGGCGCTGGCCCTCGCCATGTTCGCGGTGGCGGCCGCCTTCGAGACGGTCGGGCAGCTTGCGGGCTGGTCGGATGCGACCTACAAGGGCTATTACCTGTTCGGGGGGCTGCTGAACGTCGGCTGGCTCGGGACCGGCTCACTCCTGCTGCTCGTGCCGCCACGGGCTGGGCGGGCAGCCGTAATGGTGATGACGGTTATCTCGTTGATATGTGTTGTGGCCGTGCTCTTATCGCATACGAACTCGACGCTGCTCAAGGCGCAGGTCCCGCCGCGAGGCGCGATCGACGTTTCGGCCGTGCTGCCGCTGATCACGAATGTGGGTGGCTCGCTGCTACTCGTCGGAGGCGCGGCCTGGTCGGCGTGGAAGTCGGCGCGAGCGGGCGCGCCTCGGAACCGGGTGCTCGGCCTGGCCATACTCGCTGCCGGCGCTTTCATCGTCGCCGGTGGCCACAGCTACGCGCAGTCGAAGGGCGTATACGTCGCCCAGCCGCTCAGTGAAGCGGCAGGCATCATCGCCATGTTCGGCGGCTTCCTCGTCATCGAGGCTCGCCGCGAGCTGGTTCCATGGAAGGCGAGGACCGCATGATCATTGACGCCGTCATCGCCCTCGCGCTCCTCGTGGCGCTGTTCCTCGGATACCAGCGTGGCGTCATCCAACCTCTGATGGCGGAGATCTTCTTCTTCGCAACGCTCCTTCTGATCTTTCGATTCCACGACCAGTACACGAACGAGATGCAAAAGCTCTTGCACATCAACCCGGTGCTGAGCGTGTTCGTGGCCCTCATCCTCGCGGTCATCCTGGGCGCGATCGGAGGCGCGATCGGTGGGGCGTTCCATCGTCTCGAGGCGATTCGGGGCATCGACGGCCTGCTCGGAGTTTTCGTCCACGTCGCCGTCACGGTCGTCGTCATCTACCTTGCCGTGTCGGCGCTGGTCGTGCTCGACAACGCTTTCGAGCCGACGCTGAAAAGCGCGACGCTGACCTTGAACCAGGTCAATCAGCTGGAAAACTTCATCCTGTCCAACCCGATCACGTCGGCGATGGTCTCCAAGTCGGACCTCCAGGCGCTCAAGACGGCCGCCGCCAAACCTGCGGGCGCGAGCATCAATTCAGTCGCCGGCATCCACCAACTGCAGCAGATCTTTGTCGATTTCCTCCAGCCGCAGCTGCATGGCTCGAGGGCCGTGCCGATCATCCTCTCCATCGGATCTCATCTTCCGTTCCTCGGCCACATCGGGCCGGGCGATCTGAAGCCGCTCCCCAAGGTGACCCCGTCGCCGACCCCGAAGGTCAGCCCATCGCCTAGCCCACATAAGTAGTGCTCGACCTGGCGCTGACTCCGGACCAGGAGCAGCTGGTGGCCACGGTCCGCGACTTCTGCGCGCGCGAGTTCGCTCCTACAGTCGCCGCCAACGATCGTGAGGGCCACCACGACCCCAAGATCTTCGCCAAGCTCGCCTCGATCGGGCTGCCCGGCGTGTGCTTCCCGCAGCGCTACGGCGGCCACGGACTGGACTACCTGTCGCTCGGCTTGGTGTGCGAGGAGCTCGAGTACGTCGATACCACCTACCGCACTGTGCTTTCCGTGCACGTCGGCCTGGTTGGCATGGGCCTGTACACCTGGGCCGACGAGGACCAGAAGCAGCGGTGGCTCGTGCCGATGGCCTCGGGCCAGAAGCTCGCCTGCTACGGGCTCACCGAACCGAACGCCGGCTCGGATGTGGGTTCGATGCAATCGACCGCTCGGCGATCGGGCTCCGGTTATGTGCTCAACGGACAGAAGGTGTGGGTTTCCGACGCGGACACCGCCGACTTCCTCCTCGTTTTCGCCAAGACAGACCCGAAGGCCGGAAACCGCGGGGTCTCCGCCTTCATGCTCGACCGAGCCAAATGTGGGCCGGCGCTGCGCACCGAACCGATCAAGGATCGCCTTGGCATACGAGCGGGTGACGTCGGTTCGATCTTCATGGCCGACGTCGAGGTGCCCGAACATGATCGGATCGGCGGCGAAGGTGACGGTTTCAAGATCGCAATGAGCTGTCTGGACAACGGGCGCTTCACGGTCGCCGCCGGCGCCGCCGGCACTGTCCGGGCCTGCCTTGATGCCTCGGTGAAATACGCGCGCGAACGCAAGACGTTTGGCCAGGAGATCGGGCGCTACCAGTTGGTGCAGCAGATGATCGCCCGCATGTCACGCGACTACGAGATCTGCCGGCTCCTCTATTTCAAGGTCGCGTGGATGAAGAACAAAGGCATGCGACACACACGCGATGTGTCGATGGCCAAGCAGTACGCCACCGACGCCGCCTTCAACGCCGCTCACGACGCCATCGAGGTCCACGGAGCGTATGGATACTCGGCCGAGTACCCGGTCGAGCGCTTCCTCCGCAACGCGCGGGCGCCGATCATCTACGAGGGCACGCGCGAGATCCACACGATCCTCCAGGGTGAGTACGCCCTCGGTTATCGAGAAGACCGTCCGGTCAAGAAGTCGCTGCCCCCGTACGAACCCGACTGATGGCGCTGGCCGCGCGCCGGTCGCTATCGAGGCTGACTCATCTCGACTTCGCCCTGCTGTCGATCTACTGGATCGCGATCGGTTACCTGTGGACGAGCCTCGGCGGATTGATCCTGCCCGACCTCGTCGTCCACCTGGTCGGCAACGCGCACAAGGGGCCCGCGCTGGGTGTGCTTCCTGATCGGAATTGCGCTCTCCGGCAGCTACTGGCTGGTCTTGATCTTCTACTTCCTGCTCCAGACCGCCTCCAACACGGCCCAGGGTCCGTATCAAGGGCTCCTTCCCGACGTCGTCCCCGAGGCGCAGCGTGGCACCGCTTCCGGTTACTACGGCGCGTCGAACGCGATCGGGTTGATCGCGGGCTCGGTGGGGGCGGGCTACATCCTGGCCCATTTCGGTCGGACGGCGGCCATCCTCAGCATCTGCGTTCTCCTCCTGGCCACAATGGTGCCGACCGTGCTGCTGGTCCCCGACCGCGCCGAGGCCAGCCGGGCGCAGTTCACCAGCCTGCGACAGGCGCTTGCAACCACGTTTTCGCGACCACTGCGCAACCCTCATTTCCTGTGGCTGATGGCCTCGCGGCTCTTGATCCTGATGGGGCTGGTCGGGCTGCAGAGCTTCGTTCTGTACTACTTCAGCGACGTCTTCTATCACAGCCACGTCGACGCGGCCGTCACCGCCGCCTACACGCTCCAGGGCCTCGTGATCGTGTCCGCTCTCATCGTCGCGCTGCCCGCGGCGCGGGCTTCGGACCGGATCGGGCGTCGGCCCCTGATTCTCTGGGGCGGCCTGCTGGGCGCTGTGGGAGTGCTGATCCTCGTTTTCAGCCACTACCAGCTATTACCCTCGTCTTTGTTGGAGCCGCTTGCCCATGCCCTGAGAGTGCCGGTCCTGGCCGCTCAGGCGACCCTGGTCGGGGTTTTGATCGGGATCGGGTACGGGCTCTTCTTCTCGGTCGACTGGGCTTTCATCCAGGACATCATCCCGCCCGGCGAGGCAGGCCTGTTCATGGGCTTCAGCAATATCGCCACCGCCGGTTCCGGCGTCATCGCGCGTTTCGTGGGCGGGTTCCTCCTCGAGTTCAACAACGGGCCCAAGGTGTTGGGCCTGCCGGGAGGGTATCCAGTCATCTTCACTGTGTTCTTCGTCTGGCTGCTGCTGGGCGGCCTACTAATCCTGAAAGTGCCGGAGATGCGTAAGACATGACAGAGATGAACCTCTCCGGACTCCTGCCCTGGGGCGGCCTCGCCGGCGACGCGATCGACGCCGCCGACATCGTCGTCGCCGGCATCCCCTATGACGGCTCGGCCGTCTACCGCAAGGGCGCTGCGCTGGCGCCGAAGCGAATTCGCGAGCTGTCGGCGGTCATGCCGCCCGTCACCGAAGATGCGCGCCCCCTGGCCGGGCTCAGGGTGCACGACATGGGCGACCTGGACGCCGGGACGGATATCGAGTCAGGCTGGTCGAACGTGGCCGACGGGCTGGCGAAAGTTCCGGCCTCGGCGTTTCTGACCGTCCTCGGCGGAGACCACTGCACGGCCATCGCCACCCTCACCACCCAGCGGTGGCGCCATCCCGACCTCGCCGTGTTGTGGGTTGATGCGCACCCGGACCTGTGCGACTTCTCGCGTGGCGGCCGATGGACCTGCGGCTGCGCCATGCGCAGGGCTCTCGAGGTCTCGAGCATCGGCCCGGCGCGCGTGGTGATCGCCGGCGGCCGGGACTACGACCCCGAAGAGCTCGAGTTCATCCGCTCTAGAGGCATGCTGCTCGTGTCCGCGTCGCAGCTGGTCGGCGACCCGGCTGCTGCGCGCATGGTCGCCGAGGCGCTCGCCGGGAAGAGCCTGCACGTTTCGTTCGACATCGACGCCCTCGACCCGGCCTTCGCTCCCGGCACGGAGATCCCATCGGCCGGCGGGCTCACCACCCGGCAGGCGATCGACTTTCTACGCGTGGCCACGGCCGACTCGAAGCTGGTGGGCCTCGACGTCGTCGAGGTCTCGCCGCCCTTCGACAACGGCGATATCACGACCCTTGCCGCTCTGAAATTGATCTTCGAGCTTTGGGGCATGTTCTGGCATGGAAAGCGCTGACGTAGTCATTGCCGGCGGCGGGATCATGGGCTGCGCCCTTGCTTACCAGCTCAGCAAGCGAAATGTGGATGTCCTGCTGCTGGAGCGCGAGACGCTGGGCTCACAGTCGACCGGCAAGTGCGCGGGCGGCGTGCGCCAGCAGTTCTCCTCGGAAGGAAATGTGCGCCTGCAACGGATGTCCGTGCGCATGCTCGAGCGGTTCGATGAGGAGATCGGGCACCCCGCGGACTTTCGTCAGCTCGGCTACTTGTTCCTCCTCACGCAGCCCCAGCAGGTTGAGGACTTCCGCCACAACATGGAGATGTGGCACCGCGTCGGACTGACAGAGGCCCGGTGGGTGGACGCCGCCGAGGCCGCACGGATGGTGCCGATCCTCAACGTCGAGGATGTGCTCGGCTGCACGTTCTGCCCCACCGACGGAATCGCGAGCCCCGCTGATGTGACATCGGGTTATGCGGCGGCCGCCCGCCGGGTGGGGGCGCGATTGAAAGAAGGCGTGGCCGTCACCGGCATCGAGGTCGCTTCCGGCCGGGTCCAGGGGGTTCGCACCACGACCGGCGATGTCGCGACCCGCCTCGTGTTCGATTGCGCGGGCGCGTGGTCGGCGTCCATCGGCCGCATGGCCGGCCTCGAGATCCCCATCCTTCCATACCGCCGTCACATCGCCGTCACGGGCACCTTTCCGGCCGTGCCGCGTACCAATCCGATGACAGTCGATTTCCAGACGTCGCTTTACTTTCATCCAGAGGGGGACGGCGTCCTCATGGGCATGAGCGACCGTGAAGAGCCGCCAGGCTACGTGTCGGACGTCAACTGGGACTTCCTCGAGAAGATGTTCGCGCAAGCAGCGCACCGAGCTCCGGCTCTGGCCGGGGCGGGTGTGAAGACCGCGTGGTCCGGTCTCTACGAGGTGACTCCCGACCACCAGGCGATCCTCGGACCGATCCCCGAGCTGGAAGGCTTCTGGTGCGCGGCCGGCTTCAGCGGCCACGGCTTCATGCAAGCGCCCGCTGCGGCGCTCCTGGTGACCGAGCTGCTGCTGGATCAGAAGTCCGAGATCGATATCTCGTCTTTCGGCTTCGGGCGCTTCGCCAGGGGCGCATTGGTAAAAGAGAGAAACGTCATCTAGCTAGCGGCGCAAGACCAGGGCCAGCACGATCAGGCCCAGCCCGCCGAGCAGCAGCAATCCCGAGCAACCGGCCTGCACGACCGTGTAGACGATCCCGCCGGTGGCGCCGTAGGTGGCGGCGATGTGTTCGCGCCGCCTCCGGGTCCGGATCGCTGCGGCGATCCCGCCGACGCCGATGAGAACGGCGAACAGCCCCAACCCGATGCCGCCGGCCACCTGCCCGCTCACCGGGTCCAAGTATGTCGTCCGTTACGATTCTCGACCGTGGCCAGGGTTTTGCTGTTGGGCTCGACCGGCTTCTTCGGCCGTGGAGTGGCGCACAAGCTGCTCGACGCCGGGCACCAGCTCAGGGTGCTCGTCCGCGACCCGATGAAGGCGGCGGCTTTCAAGGCTCGAGGCGCCCAGCTCATCGTCGGAGACGCGCTCAACCCCGCGGCCGTGGCCCAGGCGGCCCAGGGCACGGAGCACGTCATCAGCCTGGTCGCGGTGCGGCGGAACCGCCCCCAGTCGTTTCTCGAGGTCAACGTCGACGGCCCGCGGATCATGGCCGAGGCGGCCAAGGCCGCAGGTGCGAAGTCGGTGGTGCTCGTGAGCAACATTGGCGCTCGGCTCGATCCGCACTTCAAGTACTTCACGTCGCGCTGGATGGGCGAGCAGGAGCTGGCCAAGAGCGGAGTGGCGGGCTCGATCCTGCGCTTCTCGCTGATTCTTGGCGAAGAGGGTGGTTCCCTAGACGATTTCGAGCGCCTCGCCAAGTTCAGCCCATTCGTCATCATCCCGGCGTACGGCGATGTCCAGCTGCAGCCGATCCTTCGCGAGGACGCCGCTCGGTGCGTGGTGGAGGCCATCCAGAAGCCGGAGCTGCTGGGCAAGATCATCGAGCTCGGGGGGCCCGAGGTGGTCACGTTCGCGACCGTCTACAGCTGGTTTCTTGACGCGCGCGGGATCAGGAAGCCAAGGCTGACGGTGCCGCCGGGCCTTTTGATCCCGGGCGCGATGGCCATGGAAGTGCTCATGAAAGATCCGCTCATCACGCCAGACGAGATCAACATGTTCGGCGTCAACAACATCGCCGACGGCATTGACTCGGTGAGCACTCATTTCGGATGGCGACCGACCGCGCCCAGCTCGTGGGTGCCTCAGCACTGGAAGAAGGCGCCCGCGCGGAGGTAGTTAGGGCGTTCTTCGGGTTGCCGGTGCCCGAAGCGCTACGTGCCACGATGGCCGACTTCCTGACCGCGTGCGCCGAAGTGGCTCCGCAATTCAGGTGGACCCCCGCCGGCAACCTGCACCTCACCATTCGATTCATCGGCAATGTCGATCGCCCTCTGGTGGAGGCGATCGCGGATCGGTTGGCGGCCCGGTCTCTGCCCGCGTTCGACCTTGCGCTCGGGAGCCTGGGCACGTTCGGGCACGGGCGCCACGTACGGGTGGTCTGGCAGGGGCTGCGCGACGGTGCGGAGGCTGTGGCTGTGCTCGCCGCGCAGGTGGAGGCGGAATGTGCGACCGCGGGCCTGGTGGCTGAGAAGCGGCCACTTCAGGCTCATCTGACTCTGGCCCGCGCCCGCCCGCGCGACGGAGCCGTGCTGCCTACGTTGCTGGAGCCGCCGCGCCTAAGCGCCTGGCGTGCCTCCGAGCTCGTCCTATACGCGAGCCGGCTCAGCCGGACCGGCGCGACCTACGAGCCGCTACGCGCCGTGAAGCTGGATTGACACGAGCCCGGCCAGGCAGCATTCCAGGTCTTCCTCGGGGCGCGCGCCGCTGACGCCGGCGGCGCCGATGGTCAGCCCGTCCCTCTTGATGGGCACCGACCCTGGGCCGGGGATCAGCGGCAAGCGGACAAGGCGGTCCGCGGCGCCGAAGAATCCTGGACGGTCCTCCGCCAGCTCCTGAAGCGAGCCACCGTCGCGCAGCAACATGGCGGCCCCGACCGCCTTCGCCTCCGCGATCTGCGGCGAGAGCGGCGGCGCTCCATCCATGCGGCCCAGCGCGATCAGGTGCCCGCCCTCGTCGACTACGGCCGCGGTCACGCTCAGCCCCATCTTCGCGGCTTTGGCGTGAACGCCGGCAATCAGCTTGTTGGCGTCTTCGAGGCTGAGCGGCATTTTCGGCAAACTAGTCTCGCATGGAGGTCGATGGAAGAGTTGCGATCGTCACCGGCGGCGGCACCGGCATAGGCCGCGCGGTTGGAGTTCGGCTCGCGAAAGCCGGAGCCGCGGCGGTCGTCGTCAACTACTCGCGCTCCGAGGCTGACGCCAAGGCGACGGTGCATGAGATCGAGTCGCTTGGCGCCAAGGCTCATGCGCAGAAGGCTGACGTCTCCCACGAGTCGCAGGTCGTCGCGATGATCGACGAGACCGTGAAGAGGTTTGGCCGCCTCGACGTCCTGGTCAACAATGCCGGCACGACCCGCTTCATCCCGCACGCGAATCTCGACGAGCTCACCGACGAGGTCTGGAACGAGATCCTGGGCGTCAACCTCAAAGGCACCTTCTTCTGCTGCCGGGCGGCCGCGCCCGAGCTCCGCAAACAGAGAGGTGCGATCGTGAACGTGGCCTCCGTCGGCGGGCATCGAGCGGTGGGGTCCTCGATTCCGTATGGGGTCTCCAAAGCGGGCATCCTGCAGCTGACACGTGCGCTGGCGCTCGCGCTGGCTCCCGAGATTCGAGTCAACTCGGTCTCGCCGGGACAGGTGTCAACCCGCTGGTTTAGGCAACGGTTCGGTGACGAGGCGACCGTGGCTCTCGAGACGTCGATTGCCGAAGGCACGCCGCTGAAGGCCATTGCAAGCCCCGACCAGGTCGCCCAGGCCGTGATGGCGCTGGTCGAGAACGACATCGTCACCGGCCAGGACCTGGTGGTCGACGGCGGCCGCATGGTCGGCTACGCATAAAAGTCATGAGGAAAGACCTGCCGGTTTTCCTCGCTGAAAGGCTACTGATGGTGGCTTGGCGGCGAACTGACTTTCGGGGCTTGCGCTCCACTACGGCCGTCTCTAGTCTTGGCAACGGCCCCGAGGGAAACGTTCGAGAGAGCAGGAACAGGCCGCAAGGCAGGTACCAGTTCTTGAGAGGCGATCCGTCGGGGTCACTTTTATTTGCGGGGGGCTCCCATGCTGCGCATGGGGACCCCAGTGGTGTCCGCAAGCCAACCCCTCTCCTCTGCCACGCTGGGTGGCGCCTGGAAGGTGGCTGTCCTTTGGGGTCCCCGCGACGTAGTCGCGGGAGCGGATAATCCGGCCTAGAGCTCCACCTGGCATTGATCTCGATTTTTCAGCGGCAACTGCAAGCCGAGGCCTGCACCCCGCGTTAGGCTCTAGCGCCATGAAGGTCGCGCCGCGCCCCGCGTCGCCGGCACACGACGAACCGGCCGCGGTCGAAGTCTCGATCGTGATGCCCTGCCTCAACGAGGTCGAGACGTTGGCCGCATGCATCGCCAAGGCGCGAGACGCCATCGACAAGGGCGGGTACTCGGCCGAGATCATCGTCGCCGACAACGGGAGCAGCGACGGTTCTCAGCTGCTCGCGCGGGAGCTCGGCGCCAGGGTCGTCGACGTGCAGAGGAAGGGTTACGGCAGCGCCCTCATTGGCGGCATCAACGCGGCGCAAGGACGGTTCGTCGTCATGGGCGACGCCGACGCCAGCTATGACTTCGCCGCCATCGCGCCGCTGGTCGCTAAGCTGCGCGAGAGCTATGACCTTGTGGTCGGCAACCGGTTCCTGGGCGGGATCGAGGCTGGCGCAATGCCCTGGTCGCATCGCTGGTTGGGCAACCCGGTCCTCACGCGCATCAGCAGGATCTTCTTTCACACCCCAGTCGGAGACATGCACTGCGGATTGCGGGCGTTCACGAAGGACGCCTACGAGAGGATGCGGTTGCGCGCGACTGGCATGGAGTTCGCGAGCGAGATGGTGATCAAGGCGTCGTTGAAAGGAATGCGGATCACAGAGGTGCCGGTGGTGCTGCATCCAGACGGCCGGTCGCGGCCGCCACACCTGCGCACCTGGCGCGACGGCTGGCGTCACTTGCGCTTCATGCTCCTGTTCAGCCCGCGATGGCTGTTCCTGTATCCGGGCCTGGCCCTGCTGGTCGGGGGCCTGGTGATCTCGGCCCTATTGGTGGCGGGACCGCTGCGCATCGGCGGTGTGCGCCTCGATATTCATACGCTCCTGGTGGCAGGCTTCCTCGCCCTCCTTGGATACCAGCTGGTGCTGTTCGCTGTTTTCACCAAGATGTTTGCGATCCGCGAGGGCTTTCACCCGCCGCACCCCGTCCTGCAAACGCTGCTTCGCTACATCACGCTCGAGGTCGGGCTGCTCGCCGGCGCGCTGATGGCCCTCGGGGGCCTGGTCGCGCTGGTGCTGGCCGTGGCGAGCTGGCAGTCGGTGGGATTCGGAAACCTGAATCCGTCCACGACGATGCGCGAAGTGATTCCTGCGGTCGTCCTGCTCGCGCTCGGCACGCAGACGATCTTCGCGAGCTTCTTCATCAGCATCCTCTCTATCGAGAGGGACTAGGCGACCGGATCAGTAAACGGGCAGGTCGAGCGTTACGGCCTCCAGCCACTTCCGGCACGAGGTCAGGAAGCGAGCCGCCATCAACCCGTCGAGCACGCGGTGATCGAACGAGAAGCACAGATACATCATCGGTTTGATACCGATCATTCCGCTCACCGCCACCGGCCTCTCGACGATGGCCTCCATGGTGAGGATGCCGGCCTGGCCGGGGTTGATGACGGAGTAGCTGAACAGCGTTCCGAAGGTTCCCGAGTTGTTGACCGTGAAGGTCCCGCCGCTGAGGTCGTCAGCCTTGAGCTGCTTGTTGCGGGCGCGAGTGGCAAGGTCGTTGACTGCGCGCGCCAGGCCCGCGATCGAAAGTCCATCCGCGCGCCGGACGACCGGCACGACCAGGGTGTCTTCGAGACCGACCGAGACGCCCAGGTTGATGTCCCGATGGATGATCAGCTCGGTCTCGTTGAAGGTCGAGTTGACCTCTGGGTGCTCGCGCAGCGCGGAGATGGTCGCGGCCATCACATAAGGAAGGTAGGTGAGGGAAAAACCCTCCTGCTTCTGGAAGGCGGCCTTGTTGGCGTTGCGATGGGCGACCACACCGGACATATCCGCTTCCTGCGTCTGCCACGCGTGCGGGATGGTCGTCTTCGAGCGCACCATGTTCTCAGCGATCAGGCGCCGGACGCGCGTGAGCTGGACGACCTGGTCGCCTTCGCCGGGCGCTGCCGGCGCCGCAGCTGGCGGTTTCGTGGGGGGTGCAGCCTTGGCGGCAGCTGCGAACTGCTCCACGTCTTTCTTCGTCACCCGGCCGCCAATCCCGGTGCCTTGCACCTTGGCGAGGTCGACGCCCAGCTCCGAGGCCTGCATCTGGACGGCGGGCGAAAATCGATGCTCGCCGCCATCGATGATGGGCGGAGGTGTGGCCGGAGCGGCCGCGGGCGCCGCCGGAGCAACGGTGGCCGCCGCCGGCGCTACCGGCTCAGGAGCCGGCTCGGTTTTCTCGGCGGACGGCTTGGGCTGCGCGCGCCCCTCTCCCTGGCCCTCTCCCCCCTTGGGAGAGGGGACTGCTGCCTCGCCGTCGGCACCCACTTCGACCACAGCGATCTCCGCTCCGGCCTGCACCGTCTGGCCTTCCTTGGCCAGGATCTCGCGCAGGATCCCGCTGACCGGCGACGGCACCTCGGCGCTCACCTTGTCGGTGTCGACCTCGAGCATGGGCTCGAACTCGACCACCTTGTCGCCGGGTTTGACGAGCCACTTGGCGATCGTCCCCTCGTGGACGGACTCCCCCAGCTGCGGCATGACCACACGGGTCGTCTTGGGAGCCATGGCTAGAAGGCCGCGAGCTCTCTCAAGGCGGCGGCGATCTTCTCGGGGTTGGGCATGAACGCATCCTCCATCGCCGGCGCGTACGGGATCGAAGGAACGTCGAGGCCGCCGAGCCGCTTGACCGGCGCATCGAGCCAGCGCCACGCCTCGTCGGCGACGATGGCAGCCACCTCAGAGCCAACCGAGACGCTGAAGTTGTCTTCGTACAGGACCAGGCACTTGCCGGTCTTGCGTGCGGACGCGACGATCGCCTCCCGGTCCAGGGGGTAGACGGTGCGCAGGTCGACGATCTCGACGCTCACGCCCTCGCCATCAAGGGTTTTGGCCGCCTCCTGTGCGTACGAGACCATGAGCCCGTAACAGAACACCGAGATGTCGGTCCCGTCTCGCGCCGTGCGCGCGACCTGCAGGGGGATCAGGTACTCGCCCTTGGGCACGGGCTCTTTGAACATGCGATAGAGCCGCTTGTGCTCGAAGAACAGGACCGGGTCGGGGTCGCGGATCGACGCGAGCAGGAGGCCTTTCGCCTCATAAGGGCTCGACGGGATGACGATCTTCAGGCCTGGCGTGGCGAAACGCGCTTCGATCGACTGCGAATGGTAGAGCGCGCCGTGGGCGTGGCCGCCGAACGGTGCGCGAATCACAATCGGCACCGACCAATCACCGTCGCTGCGATAGCGGAACTTCGCGATTTCGTTCGTGATCTGGTTGAACGCCATGTGCGCGAAGTCGGCGAACTGCATCTCGGCCACCGGCCGCTTGCCGGCGAGAGCGAGCCCGAGACTGACGCCCGCGATCGAGGACTCCGCGAGCGGCGTGTCGATCACGCGCGCCTCGCCGAAGCGCTTGCGCAAACCGTCGGTGACCAGGAAGACTCCGCCTTTCTGGCCGACGTCCTCGCCGAGCACCATCACCCGTTCGTCGCGCTCCATCTCCTCGGTGAGGCATGAGCGCAGTGCGGCGACCATGTTCATCTCTTCGGTCTCGACGCCGGCCGGTGGGTCGATGGCCTTGGGGACGTCGAGGCCGTACACGTTGGTGAGCGCGTTCTCAGGCGGAGCGTCCGGTGACGCCATGCCCTGCCGCGTCGCCTCGGCGACCTCTTCCTTGACCTTCTCCTCGAGGGCCTCGACTTCCTTGGCGCTCAGGACGCCCTCGTCGAGCAGCCGCTTCTTGAAGCGCTCGAGGCAGTCGTTCTTGGCGAGCTGGTCGATCTCTTCCTGGGTTCGATAGCGCCGCTGGTCGTCCTCCGACGAGTGGGCGCCGAGGCGGTCGACGAGGCATTCGATGAGCGTCGGTCCGTGGCCCGCGCGGGCGCGCGCGATGGCCTCTTTGGCCACGACGTAGCAGGTCACCGGGTAGCGGCCGTCGACGGTCACACTGGGGAATCCGTACCCCGCCGCGCGCTGAGCGACGTGCTCGACCGCGTACTCCTTGTTGAACGGCGTGGAGATCGCGAAGCCGTTGTTCTCGCAGACGAAGATCTCAGGCAGCTTGTAGATGGCGGCGAAGTTGAACGCCTCGTGCGTGTCCCCTTCGGAACCGGCGCCTTCGCCGTAGTTGGTCATGACGACCTTGTCAGTGCCGTCCATCTTCAGGGCGTACGCGACTCCGGCGCCGTGCACCATCTGGGTCGCGACCGGCGAGCCGCCCGAGATGATGTTGAGGCGGGTGTCCGAGAAATGGCCCGGCGTCTGCTTGCCGCCCGAGGCGGGATCGGCGGGCTTCGCCAGGACGGCAAGCATCAGGTCAAGCGGGGTCGTGCCCATACGCATGCAGAGCACGACGTCGCGGTAGTAGGGCGACACCCAGTCGTACTTCGGCTTCAACGGCCAGCTCACGCCGATCTGTGCGGCCTCGTGGCCGGCGACCGAGATGATGAACGGCGCGCGGCCCTGCCGGTTGAGAACCTGGAACCGGTAGTCGATCTGGCGCCCAAGCAGGATGAAGTAGAACCACTCCTTCAGGGTCTTCTCGTCGAGGTCGGTGTCGCGCCACGCGACGGGCTCCTGGAACCGCCATTCCGGTGTGAACTCCGGCTCGTCCTTTTTGGCCGCCTGTTCGCGCGGTTTGGTTGTAGCCATCAGATGTGGATGGCCTTGCCGTCGACGGCCATCGCGGCTTCCATCACCGCCTCGCTCAGCGTCGGATGCGGGTGGATGTTGCGCCCGAGCTCCCACGCGTCGCCCTGGAAGAGCTGCGTGAGCGCCGGCTCCGCGATCAGCTCGGTCGCCTCCGGTCCGACAACGTGGGCGCCCAGCAGCTGGCCCGTCTTCGCGTCCGCGACCATCTTCGCGAAGCCGCCCGTCTCGCCGTGGATGATCGCGCGGCCGAGTGCGGTGAAGGGAAACTTGCCGGTCTTCACCTCGCGTCCCTGGTCGCGTGCCTGCTTCTCGGTCAAGCCGACCGATGCGATCTGGGGATGTGAGTACGTGCAGCGGGTAACGAGCTCCTGCTCGAATGGCGCCACCCGCTGGCCGGCGATGTCCTCAGCTGCGGTCGTCCCTTCGTGGGACGCCGCGTGCGCGAGCAGGTAGCCGCCGACCACGTCGCCGATCGCGTGGATCGATTCCACCGACGTGCGCAGCCACTCGTCGACCTTGATGAAGCCGTTCGGGTGGGTGGTCACGCCGACCTGCTCGAGGCCGATGTCCTTGGAGCGCGGCGCCCTTCCCACCGCCACCAGCAGCTGACGGGCCCACACCTCGCCCTGCTCGGTGTCAACGCTCACACCATCTCGCGCCTTCTTCGCGCCCTTCACGCGCACGCCGACCCGGCAGTCGATGCCCGCCTTCTTGAAGGCCGCGAGCATCTCCTTCGAGATCTCTTCGTCCTCGAGGGGCACCAAACGGTCGAGTCCCTCGAGCAGCGTGACCTTGACGCCCAACTGGTTGTAAAGGGTCGCGAACTCGACGCCGACCGCGCCCGCGCCGATGATGCAGATCGACTCCGGCACCGAACGCGCGAGCGTCGCCTGGTCGGAGGAGACGATGTACTCGCCGTCGAACTCGATCCCAGGCAACGCCTTGACGACGGAGCCGGTCGCGACGATCACGTGGGGGGCCTTGACCTGTGTGGCCCCGACGACGACGGTGTTCCGGTCGCTCAGCCGGCCCTTCCCGGCGATGACCTCGATCTTGTTCTTCTTCATCAGGAACTGGACGCCCTTATACAGCTGGCCCACGACCGCGTCGCGGCGAGTGGCGATTCGCGGGTAGTCGAAGGTCACCTTGCCCGTGTCGACGCCGAACTCGGCGCCCCGCGCGGAGACGCGGTGATAAAGGTCGGACGATTCGAGCAGAACCTTGGTGGGGATGCAGCCGATGTGGAGGCAGGTGCCGCCCAGCTTGTCGGACTCCACCAGGGCGACCTTCAAGCCGAGCTGCGAGGCCCGGATCGCGGCAGGATAACCGCCCATCCCGCCCCCCAGGATCACAACGTCGAAATCAGTCCCAGCCACCAATTCAAGTGTAGAAGTCGCCGCTCACCGGCCACCCAGGTCAGGGGCAGCCTGGCCTCAGCAAATTGGCGCGCGCCCGCTCGAAATCGGGGCCACGGACCGCCGGACTGCCGGCGGCGGGGTCGCCGTACCGGTCGACCGCGCGGTAGTACGCGGCTGGGCTGGTGACCTGGGGCATGACCAGCGGGTCGACGACTGCGTTCGGATTCAGGCAAGGATCCTTGCGCTCGACTGCGAGGGCCTGCAAGTCAGCTGCCTCTCGGAGCATCTGCTCGGTCTTGGCCGCCGAGTACGCATACAGGAGCACGCCGCTGTTGAAGGAGGCGAGGAAAACGCAAGCCACCAGGGCGGGCCGCCAGGTGCCCCGCCACGGAAGGCCGCGGGCCGCGTCGGCGAGCAGGAGCAGCCAGAGGACAGCCCCTTCATAGACGTACCGTCCCGAGGCGGACTGCTGGTAGCCGATCTGGGCCCGGTTGAGGCCTAGGACGACGTAGAAGGCCAGCAGCGCGGCCGCGATGGCGACGGTGAAACCGTCCGGCCGGCGGCGGCGCCACGAGAATCCGAGGGCCGCGAGCGCGAGCATGAGGAGGACGGGCCCGACCCACCCGTCCTCGCCGATCAGCCCGGCGACGCTCGCGCCCAGCCCCCACACCGTGTAGAGCGGCAGGGCTGCGACGTTCCCGGCGAGCGAGGTGGACGCGGGTGGCGTGCCCGAGCGGCCGTAGGCGAGGTACCAGGCGCCCAGGGCGAACGCCACGGGGGCAAGCCAGACAAGGTCCTTGCGCCGCTCAGGGGTGAGCGCGAGCCAGACGGCGGCCGCGATCAGAAAAAAGAGCCCGATCCCCGAAAACATGAGCGAGCCGAAAAGCAGCAACATGGCCGCCCATTTCCTCCCCGCCCCGTGGGGAGGTCCCGCCAGGCTCGGGTCGCGAGCCTCGCGGGGGAGGAGAGGTCCGCCCCGGTATAGCAGCAGGAGGGAACCGAGCCCGCAAGCCACGGAGCCCACGAACCCGATCTGAAACGCCCACAGCAGGTTCTCCCAGGCGGCGCCCATCACCAGGAGGAGGACGGCCGCGCCGATTCCGACGAGATCGCCGGCTCGACGCCGCACCAGCTCGAAAAGCAGCACCACGGTCGTTGCGTGCAATGCGAGGAGAACCGCCATGTACGGGACGTAGCTGCGCATCCCGACGGTGCTCAGCAGCACCGCGTAGATGAGGCGCAGCAGCATCGCGGGGTGCTCGTTGTGGGGCTGCAGGTAGACCGTCCAGCTCGAGTCCGCGGGCAGGATGACCGTCCACTCGTCGAAGTAGAAGGTGAAGCCGCGCGCCAGCCAGAGGATGGCGACGCACGCGATGAGGGCGGCGGTTGCGACCAGGAGGCGGGCGTGCGGGACTCGAACGTCCGCCGCTTTCACGATGCGGCCAGGCGGGCACGATCAGCGGCACGTCGCGGGATGGCGAGCATGGCGAACCAGACTGTCACCGCCAGCAGAATGGGCAGCGGCGTCAGCGGCCACGCCAGCTCTCCGGCGAGCGCTACGACCACCAGCCACCCCCGCTGCCACCTCGGCGGCTCGTCGCGGATGAAGAGCCACGCCGCGCCGACGAGGATCGCGAAATCCTGCAGGTGCCAGTAGGTGGCTGAAAGCATCGAAACCAACAGCCCCGAGGCAATGAGTCGAGCGAGACTCGCGCGTCGATTGACGTACGCGGCGGCAACGCCGAGCGCGATGAAAACGACCTCGACCACAAAACTGACCGGACCGGGTCCGACGAGATAGGCCCACGTGAAGTACCGGTTGTTGACGACGGTCTGGGCCTCGGCGAGCAGGCTCCGGTAATCGTTGAACCCCTGTGTGCCGATCACGAGCAGCGATGCGACCGCGAGCACGCCGGCGGTGGCCGCCCAGCCGGCTGCGATGCGCCAGCGCCCCGCGACGAGGAGGACGAGTGGCACCGCGATCGCTACCTGAGGCTTCAGGACCGAAAGGCCGAGGACTGCTCCCGCGAGGTACGGCTTGCCGGACTCCGCTAGACGCCAGCAAGCGATCACGCCGAGCAGCACGATCACGACCGGCTGCCCGAGGCTGAGGCTGTAGAGAACCGGATACCAGGCGGCGGCGCCCACCAGCCAGAGGACGCGCAACCATCCAGCGCCTGGGGCGGCCAGCCACCACGCTCCTGCCAGCGCGGCGACCAATAGGAACAGCCAGACGAAGTACGCCGCCTGGGGCCCGACCAGCGTGAGCGGAACCACCAGCCATGCCGCCGGCGGAGGCGAAAGGAAGCGCTCGCCGTCACCGAACGGCGTGCCAGGCCGCATCTGTGAGAACAGCTGGTGCTGAAGGCTCAGCGAATAGACGTGGCTCCAGCCGTGCTCGAGGCCGATCCGGGCTCCGATGTACACGAGCGTCAGGTCGTTGTCGAGCGCATCGTGACGAATCGGGGTGAAGACCCACCAGGCGGTGATGGCCCCGGCGATCAGCAGGAACCACGCGAGCGCGGCGAGGCCGAGGTTGCGGAGGACCCTGCTGTCGATCCGCCCGATTATGAGAGAGCTAGCCCCGTTCGGCCAGCGGCACCGGTTTTCGGGGTTCGGGTCCGATGTACTCCGACTGCGGGCGGATGAGGCGATTGTTGGCGACCTGCTCGAGGACGTGCGCCGTCCATCCGGCTGCGCGTGACACCGCAAACGTGGGCGGGAAGAATTCCTTGGGCAGGCCGATCGCCTGCAGCACGCCTGCCGAATAGAACTCGACGTTGGTCGCCTGGGGTCGTTCCGGGTGCTCCTCGTGAAGGATTGCGAGCGCCGTCTCTTCCACCTTCGAGGCCAGGGCATAGAAAGTGGGGTTGATGCGCTCGCACATGGCCTTGAGGATCTTCGCGCGGGGGTCGTATGTCCGATACACGCGATGCCCGAAGCCCATGAACCTCACCTTGCGTTTGCGCGCTTCGCGCATCCAGTGCTCTGCGTTCTCCGGTGTGCCGATCTGCTCCAGCTGGTCCATCACCTGCGAAGGCGCGCCTCCGTGGGCGGGGCCTTTGAGCGCCGCAATCGCGCCGACCAGGCACGACGCGATGTCGGAATCTGTCGAGGCGATGACACGGGCGGTGAACGTAGAGGCGTTCATGCCGTGGTCGGCGAGCAGCACCAGGTAGGTGTTGAGCGCACGCACCAGCTCCGGCGCCGACTCCTTGCCGTTGAGCATGTAGAGGTAGTTGGCGGCGTGGGCGAGGTCGGCCCTGGGCTTGACCGGTTCGAGACCCAGCTGGCGGCGGTGGAAGCCGGCGAGGATGGTGGGGAACGACGCTGTCGCGTGGATCGCAAGCGGGATGGTCGGCTTCGACAGCCTGTGCTCCACGCCCTGGACCGACACCACGCTCCGGAGCACGTCCATCGGGTCGGAGTCTTTCGGCAGGGCTTTGAGCGTTGCTGCCGCGGCCGGTGTGAGCGAGCGTGAGGCGGCCAGCTCGAGCGTGAGCGCGTCGAGCTCGGCACGCGTCGGTAGACGTCCATACCAGAGCAGGTGCGCCACCTCTTCGAATGACATTTCCTCGGCCAGGTCCGCGATCACATAGCCGCGATAGACGAGGCGGCCGTTGGCGCCATCGACAAGTGAGATCGCGGTTTGGGCCGCTACGACTCCCTCAAGGCCAGGGATGTAGGTGCTGCTCATCGACTGGCGAGCGGCAGGGGCTTGGTGCCGGGCTGCGGGCCTTTCCATACGGAGGCGGGCCGGATGATGCGCAGGTCGGCAAGCGACTCGAGCACATGCGCCGTCCAGCCGGCGACGCGCGAGGCCGCGAAGATGCACGTGAAGAGCTCCTTCGGGATGCCGACGCCCGTGAGCACGACGGCGGCCCAGAAGTCCACGTTGGTCGCGTTCGGGCGTTCGGGGTGGGCCTCGTGGAGGATTCTCAATGCGATCTCCTCGGTCTTCTCCGCCGTCTTGTAGAGATCGGGCGCGGCTGTCTTCGCCATCTCTTTGAGGATCTTGGCGCGAGGATCATAGGTTCGGTAGACGCGGTGGCCGAAGCCGGCGAACCGGGCGTGTCGGGCGTGGGCGTCCTGCAGCCACGCCTCGGCGTTGCCGGCAGAGCCGATCTTCTCCAGCATCGTGGCCGCGGCATACGCGGCTCCGCCGTGAGCCGGGCCCTTCAGAGCACCGATCGCGCCCACTACGCACGAGGTGAGGTCGCTGCCGGTCGATGCGATCACGCGAGCCGTGAAAGTCGATGCGTTGAGCCCGTGATCGGCCAGCAGCACCAGGTAGGTGTCGAGCCAGTGGACGCGGTCGGGCGAGGCTTCCTTGCCTTCCATCATCCAGAGCAGGTTGGCCGCGTGGCCGAGCTCGGCGCGCGGCTCGACCAGCTCCATCCTTCGGGCCCGACGGTGCGAAGCCGCCACGATCGTCGGGATCACGGCGGTGAGTGCGATCGCCTCGTCGAGCGTCGGTTTGGTGAGGGTACTGGTCGCGCCCTGGGCGGAGACGACGGTCCGCAGGGTGTCCATCGGATCGACCTTGGGGTCGATCGAAGACAGCACACCTTGCGCGCTTTCTTTCAGCCGGCGAGCGGCGGCCATCTGGCGCCGGAGCGCATCGAGCTCTGTCTTGCCGGGAAGCTCGCTGTGCCAGAGGAGGTAGGCGGTTTCCTCGAAGCTCGCGATCGGTGCGAGCTCTTCGATCAGGTAGCCGCCGCTGTAGATGAGCCTGCCATTGGCGCCGTCAACCTCGCTGACGGCGGTCTCGGCCGCGACGACCCCCTCCAGCCCGGGGCTGAACTCAGGCACGAGGCCTAAGTGTACGGAGCCACCATTTCCAAGATCAGTGTTTGAGCCGGTGGCCGTCCGCAGCGTCGTACCCGAGGGCCGCATCTCGCGCCTATTGCTGATTATTGCGATCGTGGTCGCCGAGGCCGATGAAGCGCTCTACATCTTCCTGATCGTGAATCAAGGCTCACCTCGTCTGCCCGCCATGCTGACAGTTCCCTTCGTGGCGTCGTTCATCCAGCTGATGGCCGTCTTCCTGGGCGTCTCTATGCTCCGGTCTCCCAGCCTCATCCGGTTTCGCCCTGCCCTGCGCGCCGGCGCCGCAGCCGGCTTGCTCGTCCTGGGCGTATTCGGTGCCTTCTCAATCGGAGCGCCTCTGTTCATTGCCGGCGCTGTCGCCGCTGGAGTCGCCGTGAGGACACTTACCCTGACGCCGGGGTGGAGATCGATCGTCTCAGCATTGGCGGCTGCCGCGGTGGTCGTCGTGCTCCTCGTGACCGGATTCGAGGTGACCGCGCGAGTGATCGAATGCCCGACTGACGGGAGTTCGAGTGGAAACTGGCCCGGGATTGTCACTCGAGGCTTCAGCTGGGAGTGCACGGGCGGACAGGTTCATTTCCAGTAGGGTTGCCCCGCCCCGGCAGGCTACAAATGGTTGGCGTTAGCAGGAAATCGCCCTTAGGTGCGTTAGGCTTGGCATAGAAACGCGGAGGTAACTATGTCTTCCCTACGTCCTGCAACGATCCTAACAACGCTATTCCAGAAGTTCGGCGGCTCTCTGAGCTCGCCGGTAGAACCAGACGGGCCAGGCTGCTCGTGCGAGAAGTGCGAGCAAGCCTGGAACCGAAACCTGGCTCTCAACCGCATCTCGGTTCGAGCCCGGGTCGGGACCGGCGTGCGACGCGTCGACCCAGGCTAAGCCTCTCTCGATAACAAATCGCCCGATTCGCCGTTAGCGCTAACGACGATGAGGATCGGTTGGCTCCGAACAGTGGCTGTGACCGCCTTGCTGGTAGCTGCCTGCGGCTCGCCCGCCAACTCGACCGGGAACGCGGCATCCGCGTCGCGCACCGATACCCTCACTCCAAATCCGGTCGCGCCGTCGGCGGCGCCTTCCATTCACTACCTGGCGTTGGTCACCCTCCGCGGCAGCAATGTGATCGTTGTTCGCGATCTCACCGACATTTCTCAGGCTAAAACCATCGGCGCCTTCGGTCCGGTGCCGGCACCGGTGGGCTACGGCGCTCCATCGGATCAGTTCGTAAGCGCGACTGAGGTGTCCTACGTCGGCGACAAGACCGATGACTACTTTGGGCTCCCCACGGGCCTGTTTCGTGCGCCTGTTTCCGGGTCCCCTAGCACGGAGATAGTCAAGGGCACCAAGGCGTTGTCCGTGTTCGCCTGGAGCCCCGATGGAAACACCGTTGCATACGTGGTGGCATCTCTCGATGGCACTGAGGTGCATCAACTGCGTGCCGGAGAGGATCAAGTGCTGGCTTCACTGCCGTTCTTGGGTGTCGGCGGGTGCGAAGCCCTTCCGTGCCCCGGCCCGTTTCAAAACCCGGCAGACAAATGGGACCTCCGACTTTCCTACTCATCTGATG